>Ga0307511_10002007_pt1 | contig 21359 bp, 15 predicted proteins | sample 13_EM_MG_FD_200266 | JGI IMG/M metagenome (GOLD analysis project Ga0307511, IMG submission 200266) | Populus trichocarpa ectomycorrhiza microbial communities from riparian zone in the Pacific Northwest, United States - 13_EM | ecosystem: Host-associated > Plants > Roots > Unclassified | place...
ATACGAGGCGCGAGGCAATCGCATCCTGCCAAGACCCCTGCAGAAACCTCATCCGCCGCTCTTGATCGGCGGCAATTCTCACCGCGCCATCCGCCGCGCAGTGGAATTGGGAGATGCCTGGTACCCCTTCTTCACCGCTCCCCAGGTGTCGACCACTGCACGCACGGCAGCGATGACCAGCGAGGCCGATCTTGCTGAAGGCATACGCTACTTGAACGAACATTGCGCAACGATCGGCCGCGAGCGTCCGCCTGAGGTCATTCTCAGCAGTCTGACATCACCTGGCGAGAAGCTGCATCCCGAAGCGCTGATCGAGAGGATTGCGCGTTATAAGGCACTCGGCATTACCGGAGCTGCACTACACATCGACGGCAAAACCTGCGCCGAATGGTGCGACAACGTCGAACGCTGCGGAGCTCAGGTTCTCGCCAAACTTCCCACCTGAAGTTGCGCAACGTTGGATGTGCCCTCTGCCAGGCCAACATTGGCCGAACTGGCGGCGTGCTTCGCCGCCACATAACCCCACACAAACGAGGGCCCGACGCTCGAGCCCGCGCCCGGGTAGGCGCGTCCCATTACCGATGCAGTTGAGACACCCGTGGCATAGAGCCCGGGAATTACCGATCCGTCTTTGCGCAGCACGCGGGCATGATCGTCCGTGACGACGCCGCCATAGGTACCTACATCGCCAGGAAGTACAGGAACGGCGTAGAACGGCGCCTCGGCGATGGAACCCAACGTCTCCGACGGTTTGTTGAACGGATCACCTAACCAGCGGTCATAGGCGCGTGCGCCGCGTTGAAAATCCTCGTCTTGATTGTTGGCGACGAACTTGTTGAAACGATCCACAGTCCCCTTGAGCGTCGCGGGATCGATGTTGAGCTTGCGCGCCAGCTCCTCGATCGTATCGGCCTTCTTTAGATAACCCTCGTCATACCAGCGCTGCGGCTTGTTGCTGCCCGCCATCGTGCCGGCCAACATGTAGTAGCGCATGTACTGGCTGTCGAGCACAGCCCAGCTGGGCACGGCCGGCACCGTTTTATTGCGCTCGAGCATGCCCTTGCAATAGGCCATGTAAGAGCCGCCTTCGTTCATATAACGCACGCCGCTCTGGTCCACCAGGATCGCGTGCGGCGCGGCTGTCACCCCCTGGGCGGTCGGTTTGAACTCGCTCTCCTCCGCACCCGGCGGCAAGGTCACCTGGGTGCCCACTCGCTCCTCCATCTGCGCGATGGCGGCACCCTGGCGCATCATCTCTTCGATCATCTCGCCCGTATCCCCGGGAGAGGCCATTGTCCACTTGACCGAGGTCCCGGGCTGATAGCGATCCCGCATCCGCTGGTTGTGTGCAAAACCGCCGGCATTGACGAGCACACCCAACCGCGCACCCACACGCCATGGACGGCCGTCCTTGACAGTGACCACACCTTTCACCGCTCCGCCTTCAACAACGAGCTCGCTCACCGGTGATTCCGGTCGAATCTCCACGCCTGCACGCAAAGCTGCCTGCAGCATGCGTCCCTGCAACGCGGCACCGCCCGCCACCCATTCTTTGCCAGTGATCTTGGCAATAACTCCACGCAATATGAGTTTCAGCAGCAGCAGCTTCACCCCCCATGAACGCTTGAGTCCTGGCAGTTCCATCAACTCTTCGAGGGTCGCCGGCACCGGCGCACGAATAAAAGTGGGGCGCAACTTCTGTTTCCACGCTCCCAGCTCGTTCGCGTTGAAAAGCTCGGCCACGACCGCACGGCCCGGCGCCGAACCGCCCGGACGCTCATCGTAGTAGTCAGGCCATTCCGCGACTCGGGTGAGCTTCACCCCCTGCCCGCCGAGGAACTCCACCATGGCCGGCGCCTCGGTCACATACGTGCGGCGTCGCTCGCGCGAGGCACCCGGGGCATCGCTCTGGCCGCCGGCAACGGCATCCAGGTACGTGGACGCTTTTTCAAAGCTGTCCTCGACACCATCACGCTTCATGAAGGGATTGTTCGGAATCCACATGACGCCGCCCGAGCGCGAGGTGGTGCCGCCAACAAGAGCGGTTTTCTCGAGAATGAGTACGCTCTTGCCCGAGGAGCGCATGACGAGCCCCGCGCACATGGAGCCGCCACCGCTGCCCACCACCACAAAATCGAAAAACTCGTCGAAAGCAGTCATTACGCCTCCAGATAGCGATCGAGCTCCTGGTGCATGTTCACGATCATCTTCTCCTGGTTACTTGCAAGCCAGGTGTGCTGAATTCCACGCGAGTGCAGCCCTTTTTGGATCCGGGGAATGTTGCCCAGGTCCTGGCGGGGAATGAGCAGGACCTGCTCTGGATCGTTGATGTCGGTGACGGGTTGGATCTTCACTCGCGGCGGCTTGACCGCAGCCGGCAATGTCCGCGTGGACAGAATCTCGAAGGTGCAGCTGTCAGGATCGAACTTGTTGGGCCGCACGCGGTAAATCATCGCATTGCCGGCCTGGGGCAGGATCATCAGGTTCGGGAAGACGAAAACTTCGCCGCCCCACATTTCCAGAATCTCGGGCGCCATCTTGGGCATCGGGCGCTTCTGTGCCGCGGCGGTCGCGTACAGCGCCTTCATGTACTCCCCTCCGAGGCTCGACCCTTCCGGAACGGGCTTGCCTTTGAGAGACAAGAGCACATCAACATCGTCCTGCAGCACCATGGCATCCATGCCATCGACGAGCAGCTTCAGGCGCGCGGCCATCTCTTCCAGGGGGTTCCCCTTGGGCTCATTGATGTGACCCGCCATCGGTGTCTTTTTGCCACCGAAGAAACGTCCATGTCCGTGCGGAAAGACTTCATAGTTGACGTACCGATGGGTGAACTCAGCATCGTCGCGCTTGCCGACGATGACCTCAGCTCCACCCTTCTCCAGCTGCGGATGCGTAGCCGGAACATGAAAAGCCTCGAAGAAGGCCTCCTGCGCCACCTTCCAATTGGCTGGCACCGGAATCGACTTCCACCAGTAGTGGTGCATGTCGCCAATCGCCAGACCCTCGATCACCTCGCGAACCGGCGCGATAAACTCGTCGAAAGGCACGGGGTTGGGATCGAAGTTGATAAACACGAAGCCCGCGAACAAGGCAACCTGCACGGTTCGCAAAGCGATGTCGCTGTCGCGCAGCTGACCGCCGCAAAACTCCTGGCGCTCGAGTACGAACTGGTTGTTACCGGCAAGGTCCCAGCGCCAACCATGAAAGGGGCACATGATGCGACCGCTGCCGAACCTGCCAGAGCCTTGCGCGAGCGCGGTACCCCGATGGGGACAGACGTTGTGGTACGCCTTGATGGTGGACTGATCCACTCTCACGATCACGACCGACTGGTCGCCGATCTCATAGGTCGTGTAGTCACCGGCTTCCGGGACCTCATCGAGCCTGGCAGCCATCTGCCACACGCGACTCCAGAGCCGCTCATACTCGAGGCGCATGAAGGCGGGGTCGATATAGCGACCCACATTGATGCCATGGGGATGGGGGTTCCAGGTCGGCGGCCACTCCGTTCCCCCTGCAGCAGGCTGCGACGGGACCACCCGATTCACGTTGCGCGATGGGACACTCATGAGAACTCCCCCGTCAGGCTGCAGGCACCTAGATAGTGATCACTATCTTATGAGAGGATAGCAGCCTCGGCAAGCCCAGGAGTAAAACGGAACTCCCGAAGCGTGCAACGGACACTGCGTCTTGGCAGACTACTTCTCTTTCGCTGGAGGATTGGCATTGCAGAAGAGCAAGCTTTCGACCGCTGTCGCTTCGCAGGCGCCGCGCAGGCGGCGCTCTCAAACCGTGAAACGTACGCGGCGTACCCGGGACGATATATTGAATCGGATCGTCCAGGCGGCGCGCGAGGAATTCGAGCGCAGTGGATTCGCTGGAGCGACCACGGCGGCGATCGCTCGCAAGGCGGATGTGACCGAGGCTCAGCTGTTTCGCTATTTCGGCTCGAAAACCAAGCTGTTCCGCGAGACTATCTTCAAGCCGGTGGACCAGCATTTCATTCACTTCATGAACCAGCACATGCCGCAGATCCGCAAAGCGACCAGCAGTGCGGAAATGACTGATCTGTATGCGACGGAGCTGCAGCGCTTCATCCGTGAGCACGCGGGGATACTGGCTTCACTTGTAGTGGCGCAGACCTATGAGTCCGAGACCGCGCAACCCGCGATCGACAGCCTGCACACCTACTTCGATCGGTGCGCCTCGTTGATGAGCCAGCGGCTGAAGGACAGGACAAAGGTCGATCCGAGGCTGACGGTACGCGTCGTCTTTGGCGCGGTCCTGGCCAGTGTCATGTTCAAGGACTGGATATTCCCCGCCGGCCTGGCGACGGATGAGGAAATCACGGATGCCGTCAATGACTTCATCAAGGAGGGCACGCAGGCCAACTTCGGGTTTGGGAGCTCCTGATGTCAGACAGCACCATCGCAGTAATCGGCGGGACGGGTAAGCTGGGTGCAGCCATCGCCCGCAGGCTGGCCAAAGCCGGACGCAAAGTGATCATTGGCTCCCGGTCGGCGGACAGCGCGGCCCGCACCGCGGCTGAGCTTGGGTTCGGGCTGACGGGGCTTGCCAACAGTGACGCTGCGAAGGCGGGGAGCATCGTAATCGTTACCGTGCCCTTTGCTGCGCAGGAGTCCACGTTGGCGGAGATTGCGCCCCATGTTGCCGGTAAGGTCGTAGTCGATACGACAGTGCCTCTCGTGCCACCGAAAGTAATGCGGGTCCAGCTACCGCCCGAGGGTAGCGCTGCGCAACGCGCGCAGAAACTGTTGGGCCCGGGCGTGAAACTCGTATCCGCCTTCCACAATGTTGCTGCACATAAGCTAGCGACAGACCAAGACATCGAGTGCGACGTGCTCGTATTCGGCGATGACAAGAATGCCCGCGCGGACGTGGCGGCGCTGGTCGAGCTGACTGGGCTGCGCGGCATCCAGGGCGGGCCTCTGGCCAACTCGGCGGCAGCCGAGGCGATGACTTCCGTTCTCATATTCATCAACAAGACCTATCAGGTGGACGGCGCTGGGCTTCTCGTAACAGGGAAGCTCGTCAATCCGGAAGCTGCAACGTAAGGGTCGGACGCCGTGATCGAGCTCCACCCTCTTTCGGCTATTGATGAAGTAGTGCCGGGCGATGACCTGGCTCGCCTGCTGGCAGAATCAATCAAGGCCGCAGGCCTGGCGCCTGGCCGAAACGACGTGCTGATGGTGACCCAGAAAATCGTTTCCAAGGCGGAAGGCCGGTTCGTCGATCTTGGCAGCGTCACACCGAGCGCAAGAGCGATCGAGCTGGCCGCAATTACGCGCAAGGATGCAAGGTTTGTTGAGCTCGTGCTGACGGAATCCACCGCCGTCGTGCGCGCAGCGCCAGAGGTCCTGATCACGCGGCACCGTTCGGGCCACGTCATGGCTAACGCTGGGATCGACCGTTCCAACATGGGGCCTGGGGGCAAAGATCGGGCGCTACTACTGCCGGCCGACGCTGATGCATCGGCGCAGCGGCTGCGCCTGGCGTTGCGCGAATACTGGCCCGAGCCGCCAGCAGTCCTGATATCCGACAGCTTCGGGCGACCATGGCGCCTTGGTGTCACCAACGTTGCAATCGGAGCGAGCGGGCTACCGGCGCTGGTCGATCGAAGGGGCGAGACGGATCGCGACGGACGCAAGCTTGAAGTTACTCAGGTAGCACTTGGCGACATGATTGCGAGCGCCGGTGGCCTTGTGACGGGCGAAGGCGCTGAGAGTGTGCCGGCTGTGTTGGTGCGCGGCTTGAAATGGGCGGCAGAGGATCGGCCGGCATCGGCTCTCGTGCGGCCGCTGCAGGAAGATCTCTTCCGATGAGTGGTCGCGTAACAATACTGACTGGCGGCGTAGGTGGCGCGAAGCTCGCCTTAGGGCTCTGTCACGCCATGCGCGCCGAGGACGTGATCGCAATCGTCAATACCGGCGATGACTTCACTCACCTGGGGCTCGCCATCTCGCCGGACATCGACACGCTTCTCTACACGTTGTCGGGAAAGGCCAATCCTGTACAGGGGTGGGGCCGGGCCGATGAGAGCTGGAGCTTCATGGAGGCGGTCCGGTCATTGGGCGGCGAAGATTGGTTCAATCTCGGCGATGGCGACCTCGCCCTCCACGTGCTGCGGACTCAACGGCTGCGCCAAGGCGACTCCCTGTCCGCGATCATCCGCGATTTCGCTGCTGCCTGGCGGATTTCCGCCAGGATCCTGCCGATGAGTGATGATCCAGTCGCCACGCGAGTGCTGACGCCGGAGGGCGAGCTCGATTTCCAACATTATTTCGTCAAGCGAAGATGCGCTCCTGCCGTCCAGGCGATCCACTTCGACGGCGCGCAAGCCGCCCGTGCCGCACCGGGAGTAATCGAGGCGCTTCGCGACGAGCAATCCCGGGCCATACTGATCGCGCCTTCCAATCCTTTCCTCAGCATCGATCCGATCCTGGCCATACCTTCGATCCGCGAGGCGTTACTGCAGACTCGCGTGCCAGTTGTTGCCGTTTCGCCCCTGGTCGCAGGAGACGCGGTCAAGGGACCGACTGCCAAGATCATGCGCGAGTTGGAGCTCGAAATCAGCGCAGCCACGGTGGCCCGACACTATGGAGATCTGCTCGATGGCATGTTGATTGACGCGCGTGATCCGCCCACAGCGCTCGATTTGCGACACGCTCGAGCCGACACGTTGATGAAAACCCTCGACGACCGCATCCGCGTGGCACGCGCAGCGCTCGACCTCGCTGATTCCCTCAGGAGTTGAGATGCCGATGAAAACTCAACCCGCGGCGTTTTTTCGCACGACGCTTCCCATGGACTTGTCGAAGCTCGATGTGTTGGACAGCGGCCGCTACCATTCGATCTGGCTGCCGGATCACATGGTGAGCTTTTGGCCTGACGCGATCTGGACACCGGAGTTCACGGATCTCGCCACTACATCTGCCTCACCACATCGTCACCTCGATGGATTGGCGGTGGCGGCAGCGGTTGCCGCGCTAACGAAGAATGTGCCGATCGCAACCAGCGTGGTGGATACTGTCCGGCGGCATCCATCCCTGCTCGCTCAAACGGCACTCACTATCGACCATATTTCCCGTGGACGCTTCATCCTCGGCTTGGGCAGCGGTGAAACCGAGAACACGGTCCCCTACGGGTTCGATTTCTCCAAACCGGTAGGTCGATTCGAGGAGGCGCTGAAGGTCATCCGCCTGCTGTGGGAGAGCACAGGCCCGGTGGATTTTACCGGGCAGTTCTACAAACTGCGGCATGCGCGCCTGGACACCGAGCCGTACGAGGGGCGTTTTCCCAGGATCTGGGCCGGAGGCAGCGGTCCGCGCATGTTGGACATCATCGGCCGCCACTGCGATGGCTGGTGGCCTGCCGGCGCCTACTCGCCAGATGACTATGCGGAGAAACTGCAGGTCGTGCGCAACTCGGCCGAGCGCGCGGGTCGTGATCCCATGGCCATCACGCCGGCGTTCATCTGGACATGTTTGATCGCGCAAGACGACGCGGAGCTCGCGAAGATACTCGAGGCGCCGCTCGTGAAGGCCTACGTCCTGCAGATTCCCGCTCAGATCATGCGCCAGCACGGCTTCGAGCATCCGCTCGGCGATGAGTGGCGCGGCTACCAGGATATCAACCCCGAGGTACTGCCCCGCGAGCGGATTCTGGCGATGTTGAAGAAAGTCAGTGTCGAGGCGATTCTGGCAGTCGTGCCCCATGGCACGCCACAACAGATCGCGCGCACTCTCAAGGGTTTTGTGGAAGCGGGGTTGCGGGTCCCCAAAATCCTGGACTACGGCGGCATGGCGGGACTGAAATTCGCGGCGCGCTCCGCCCAAAATGTGCGGGACGCCGAAGATGAGCTGACGCGTCTGGTGGGTAACTCATGACAACCCGCAAAGAAATCCTGAACGCCACTGCGCTGCTCGCGCAGGCGGAGGCCGAAACCGGTCTGCGCGATTATGGTGATGACACTCTGGCCACGCGCTTCGGGCTGGCCGTCTCCTATCTGCAGAGCCAGGCAATGGATGAGGCGGGTCAACGCGCGGCCGCATCCGTCTGTTTGTGGCTTCTGACCTCACGATTGCAGCTCATCGAAGATCGCAAGCGCTTCGCCGTCGCCGCAGAGAAGATCGAGAAGCCGCTGTTCGCCACGGGTGAGCCTCGTGCCGGAACGACGTTGTTACATGCGCTCCTGTCCGTCGATCCAAACGGGCGTGCGCTCAGGTTCTGGGAGGTGATGTATCCGTCGCCACCGCCCGGCCTGGCCGCAGCCGATGATCCTCGGCGCGCCCGCGCCGACGAGGACTGGAGAGAAATCCTCCAAAGAATCCCCAAGTGGCTCATCAGCCACCCGTACAACGACATGCTCGGCAATGGCCTGCCGGAATGCGAACGTACCTGGGCGTTCGATTTTCGCGTGATGACACCGACTGCGTGGTGGCGCGTGCCTATGGGCATGAACATCGGCGGCCTGCCCTCGGACGCGCGCGCCCAGTATCGCTTACACAAGATGATGCTCCAGCAGTGTCAGTTCGCGAGGCCGAAAAAGTACTGGGTGCTGAAGGGCTTTCACGCGCCGCGGCTGCAGGCGATGTTCGAAACTTACCCTGATGCACGGATGATTTGGGTCCACCGGGATCCGGTGCAGTGCATAGCCTCGCGTATCGTCCTCACGGGTGAGCTCGTCGAGGCACTCGCCGGCCACGTGGATTGGAAGGAGCAGGCGCGTATACACCTGGCCGCGAGCCGCCCGGGTTTCCAGGCCACCTTGGACAACCCGTTGGTCAACGATCCGCGCATACACCACGTTCGATATCCTGATTTCGTCGCCGACCCTGTCGGAACCATCCGGGGCTTCTACGAGAAATACGACGTACCGTTCGGTCCTGACACCGAAATCGCGATGCGCGATTATTTGCAAAACAACAAGGCTGACCGGTATGGCAAGTTCCGTTATTCGACGCAGGTGATCGGTGCGGACCTCGACGCGTTGCATGCGGAGTTCGAGCCCTATCGCAAGCGCTTCGGGTTGGAGATAGAGAAGCGAAACTGACATGCATGACAGGCTCTCCATCCACGCCGTCTGCTTTCCAGGCGCCAGCCTTCGCGAGCTGAGCGGCTACTGGCGCGAACTGGGTGCACATCGGGTGAGCCTGGTGAGCTACCTTTTGCTGGAGGAAGGTGTTCCGGCAGCGCAGGAGGCGCTGCAAGCGAGCAATTGCGCGGTAGAAAGCATTACCCATCCGTTCCTACTGCCCGGCCGCCATCTGGAACAGCGCGAAGAGTCCTGGCGCGATGCGCGCGACACGCTCACACGCCTGATTCAGCACGCAAAGAGCCTCGGCGCGCGCTCGATCTACATGCTGACGGGCGGTCATGGGACGCTGACTTGGGAAGAAGCGGCGGAAGTCTTCCGCGAGGCGATCGCCCCCTGCGTAATCCAGGCACAGGAGGCCGGCATTGCGTTGATGGTCGAGAATTCGGCCCCGCTCTATGCCGACGTACACATCGCGCATACGCTGCGAGATGCGATAATCCTCGCGGAGTTAGCCGGCATCGGTGTGTGCATCGATCTTTTTGCCTGCTGGACCGAAGCCGGGCTGCGGGAATCCATTGAGCGCGCGATGCCCGGCTGCCATCTGGTGCAAGTCTGCGATTACGCCTATGGCGACAGGTCATTGCCATCGCGGGCGGTCCCCGGAGATGGGGCTATCCCGGTCAGGCGAATACTGGAATGGGTGCTGAAGGCGGGCTATACGGGTACCTTTGACATCGAGCTGATCGGGCCGCGGATCGATGCGGAGGGCCGGGTCAGGGCCATTCGCAGGTCGGCGGAAATCTTGGGCGAGACACTGCGATCACTGCGAGCCTGAGGGGAGTTGTTCGATGGCCTTCGGAGATTGTCCCGACGACGAAGCCCTGCGCACCGCCTGGAAGCTGTTCTGTGAACGCCTGCAGCAGGCTGGAAACCGGGTCTTCAAGGATTACAACCCGGCGACGCCGCTGCACCGCGCGGATGCCTTCCGCTTCCTGACACAAAACCTCGGCCAGGCCTTTGACCTGGCCCTGGAGACGAAGGACACGCGCTTCCCTGCCGTACACACCTTCTGTACGCCTTTCTGCAAGCTCGGCGGCGACAGTGCCGATTTCGTCTACCAGCAGGCTTGGATCGACGGCGGCTCGGTTTACAAGATCTGCGGTAACAAGGGCACCGCGCGATTTCTGAACTTCACGGTCCAAGGTCCGCGGCCTGATAAGCAGCCTGGAACGGATTGGCCCAGTTTGAACGAGCCTTTCGGCGACATTCCCGAGGCCAACCTGTTCGGGCATCAGCTCGAAGCGCAGTGGGACGGGAGCTTCGAGCTCTACATCGGTGGGCCGCGACGCGGGCCTAACTGGCTGCCCACGACGCCTGGCTCACGCAAGCTCTTCCTGCGTCAGGGCTTTGACCGTTGGACGGAGCTGCCGGCGCGACTGCGCATCGAGCGCGTCGACATGACCGAGCCGCGACCGGTACCCACGCCTGAAGTCCTTGTGAACGCGATGGATTGGGCGGGACATTTCGTGACCGGAGTGATGAACGACTGGCCGGATCACCCCTACAACTACAGCGGCGGCGTCGTTGATGCGGTGAACGTCAACAGATTCCCGGCAGACCCGAAGGGGGATGTTGCGTCTGACAAACGGCGGGGCCGTGCGGTTGCGAACATGTGCTGGCAGCTTGCGCCCGACGAGGCCCTGATCATCGAGTTTGACAGCCATGACGGCTTTTGGATGATGACCAACATGGGAGTCTTCTTCAACAGCATGGACTATCTCTACAGGCCGGTGAGCTACACACCCAGCCGCACGAAGGTGGATGGCGACGGCAAGGTACGGCTGATCCTGAGTCACGATGATCCCGGGTTTCACAACTGGATGGACACGCAGGGTTTCCAGCGTGGCAATGTGACTTATCGCGGTCTCATGAGTGAGGCGCAGACTGTCTTTCGCACCGAGGTGGTGAAACGCTCCGAACTGGCGGCCGCTTTGCCTGCGGACACGGCCCGGGTTTCGCAGGACGGAAGGGTCCGTCAGATGCGGGAGCGCTTCGATGGGATCAGGCAACGCTATAGCTTGTAAGCGCGTCGCTCCAGCTCCGCAACCACCTGCCCTTCGCTTGCCTCAGACTTGCTAGGATCACACCGTAATCATGTCAACGCATGCACTGAAAATCTGGGCAGTCGTTCCAGTCAAGGCATTCAGCTCGTCCAAACAAAGGCTCGCGCCTGCGTTGGGGCCGCGGCGTGAAGCCTTTGCTCGTGGGCTGCTGGCCCAGACGCTCTATGCCCTCTCAGCTTCGCGGCGGGTGAGCGGGATCCTCGTCGTCACGTCCGACCCGGAGGTCGCGGACGAGGCGCGACGGGCGGGTGCCGAAGTACATCTGAAGGAAGCGGACCTCAATGCCGCATGCGCGACTGGTCTCGCTGATGTACGGGCACGAGGGGCCGAGATCTGCATGATCATCCATTCGGATCTCCCGCGCCTATCGCCGGGCAGCGTGGATGTGCTGATCGCCAATTACCTCGAACGACGCGGTGTTCAAGGCGCCTCGGTTATCGGCCTCGTCCGCTGCGACAAGGGCACGGGCACAAATGCAGTCCTGCTCGACCCCAAGCTGCCCTTCACGCCGGCATTCGGGCCTGCCAGCTTTGCCGCTCATCATCTCGCAGCCGGCTCACGGGCCATGGAACTCCGTTCCGATGAAGCGGCATTCGACGTGGACACGGTGGGAGATCTGCAAAGACTCGCCAACAGCGTGGTGCCGGTGAGGTTGCGTCCATTCATCGCCTCACCACAGCCAGAGGCGGATCCGATGTCGCTCATCGACCTGCCGCCTGAAACGCTCGTCGCGCGAGCCGCTCAACTGCGCGATGAAGGTCATGGCGCCTTCGTGAGTTACTCGCGCAAGGTGTTTCTGCCGCTGACCCACCTTTGCCGCGACAGCTGTCATTACTGCACGTTTGCCAAGCCACCGCGGCGCGCTGGCCACCCATTCATGTCGGTGGACGACGCGGTCGCGACAGCCGCGGCGGGAGCAAAGCTCGGGTGTAAGGAAGCACTTTTCACCCTCGGCGAAAAGCCGGAGATGCGTTATAACATCGCGAGCGCCTGGCTTGCAGAAGCCGGTTTCGAGACGACCTTGCACTACGTCGCGCATGTTGCCGCTGCCGTGCGAGACCGGACAGGGCTGCTGCCGCACATCAACGCGGGCTGCATGACCGCTGACGAGATTGCCATGCTGAGGCCAGTCTCGGCCTCGATGGGACTCATGCTGGAAAGCGTCTCGGACCGACTGTGCGCGAAGGGTGGACCCCATTATGGCTCGCCCGACAAATTACCCGCGGTCCGGTTAGCGACCATCGCCGAAGCCGGCCGTCAAAGGGTGCCGTTCACTACCGGCATCCTGATCGGAATCGGTGAGACGCGGGCAGAGCGTATCGACTCTCTTCTGGCGATCCGGGCACTTCATGAGCGCTACGGCCATATCCAGGAAGTCATCATTCAGAACTTTCTGCCGAAGCCTGGCACTCGCATGGCCAAGACCGTTGCGCCGCCAGCCGAGGAGCTTGTTTGGACAGTGTCGGTTGCGCGGATTCTGCTCGGCCCGTACATGAACATCCAGGCTCCGCCCAACCTGAACCGCGGCGTGTTGGGACGCTTGGTCGAGGCCGGCGTGAACGATTGGGGTGGCGTATCGCCGCTGACACCTGACTATGTGAACCCGGAAGCACCGTGGCCACAGATCGAGCGCTTGCAAGAAGATACCGCGTTGGCCGGGAAGATCCTGACTGAGCGTTTGACGATCTACCCCTCCTACGCTCAGGCACCCGAGATGTGGCTCGATCTGGCGATGCGGCGGTGGGTGCTGGAACTCAGCGACGGCAGTGGCCGCGGGCGGGAGGAAACCTGGCGCGCCGGGACGTCGACTGAATCGCCACACTCCAGTGTGTTCCCACGCCGCAGGGTCTCCATATCGAAGTTGCTCGATGACATAGTCGATCAACGTAAGGGTGACATTGGTGAGAGCGAGGTCGAGCGCCTCTTCGAGGCGCGGGACAGTGACTTCGCGGCCGTGTGTGCAGCGGCCGACCACGTACGAGCATCCGTGGTGGGCAACGTTGCCACCTATGTCGTAAACCGTAACATCAACTACACGAATATCTGCGGCTATGGTTGCGGGTTTTGCGCCTTCTCAAAGGGCAAACGTAGCCGCGAGGGGGCAGAAAAACCCTATCTGTTGGATCTCGACGAGATTGCGGCGAGGGTTAGTGAAGCCTGGGCGCGGGGCGCTACGGAGGTGTGCCTCCAAGGCGGCATTCACCCAACTTTCACCGGTCAAACCTATATCGATATTGTGCGTGCGGTGAAGAAGGCAGTGCCCGCCATGCACGTTCACGCATTCTCACCGCTCGAGGTCTGGCACGGGGCAACCACGCTGGGTCTCGGCCTCCCTGCTTACCTCGGCCGCTTGCAGGACGAAGGATTAGGCAGCCTGCCGGGCACGGCCGCTGAGATTCTGGACGACAGAGTCAGGCAAGTGCTTTGCCCGGACAAAGTGAACACCGGCCAGTGGTTCGAGGTCATCGAGACAGCTCACAACGTGGGGCTGCGCACCACCGCTACCATTATGTTCGGGCACGTCGACGACTATCTCTCATGGGCGCGACACCTGCTTTCCGTGCGCGATTTGCAGAAGCGCACAGGTGGGTTTACGGAGTTCGTACCGCTGCCATTCGTGGCTCACGAAGCCCCGCTGTACAAGCGCGGTCGGGCCCGGCCAGGCCCGACATTCCGGGAGGCTGTGCTCATGCACGCCGTGGCGCGTCTCGTACTTTATCCACACTTCTCCAATATCCAGACTTCGTGGGTCAAGATGGGCCAGAACGGTATGCGTGCCGCCCTGCAGGCGGGCGCAAACGATCTCGGCGGAACGCTGATGAACGAAAGCATTACGCGTGCTGCTGGCGCTACTCACGGTCAGGAAATGACAGTCGAAGACATGCGCTCGATGGCCGACTCGCTCGGCCGCGTGTTGGTTCGACGGACCACGCTGTATGCCCAAAACGCCAGCGATGCGCAATCCTCCGACTTTGCGCAGGCACTCGCCCGCTCGCCGTCGGTCCGGGGCGGCGCTGACGCGGATCCCCGTGCTGCCCATGCGTTGCAGGACCTGGTGAGGTAATCTATCGAGGAAGGCCTGACACAGGGGGACCCACCATCGCGGCCCAGAGAAGTCGAAAAAGATCCGTTGCACTGAAGTTGACGGTGATTGCTCGCCAGCTGCGCGTGACTTTCGATCAAAGTGTCGAACGAAGCGGGCTCACCCGGGCCAAGTGGACCCTGATCGCGGCGGTCGCGCGCAACCCCGGCGCAACGCAGCGGTTGATCGCGGAAGCGCTCGAAGTCAGGGAAATCACCGCGGGCCGGCTGGTCGATCGCCTCTGCGAGGAAGGGTATCTCAGGCGAGAGGAGAACCCCAACGACCGCCGGGCCTACTGCGTTTACCTGACACCGACCGCGCAACCCGTGCTGGACACGCTGGATGAGCTCGCAAAGTTCCACGAGGCCGCGATATTCGCGGGCTTCTCGGCTGAGGACTTGGACAAGCTGGACACACTCCTGGACACCATAGCCGGCAATTTGTCGGACTTCCGCAGCCAGCGGGCAGCGGCGAAATAGTTTCTATCCGCCCGCCTGGCCGGCGGCGCGGGCGGTGGCGACGAGCTCGCGCCGCCACTGCCGTTTGCACACTCTCAGAACTGGAGGCGGAAGCCTGCAAAGTACGACCTTCCGGGCGCCGAGTACTGCGCCACGATCGGGTCCGCCTGGTACACCCAGCGGTTATCCGTCTCGGCCGTGAGATTCAGCCCTTCGAGAGTGAGCGTCAGATGCTCGCCGACGTTGTACGTGAGCTCGGCGTCGTAGGTTCGTGTTGCACTGCTGCCCATGAAGTCGTTTATGAGCGGCGTGGTGCAAACTACTCCGTTCTGGGAACCGGGAGCGCATGCGCCAGAGGCGATAGGGTATTGCGTCACGTACCTGCCCCGGTAAGCCATGGACACGCGAGCGCTCCATCGCGGGCTCTCATAGTACAGGGTGGCATTCGATGTGATGGGCGAGGCGCCGATGAACGGTCCGTTCTGTGTGGTCTGAGGCCGCGGGTTGGGCCCGGTGGTCGAGCCCGGATCGAGGATATAAGCCAGACTCGAGGACAGGTGGGTGTAGTTGACTTGGACGCCCAGGTTCCTGAAGTACCAGGGCAGGAAGGTCAGATTCTGCTGGAATGTCAGCTCGTAGCCTTTGATCGTGCCACCCGGGGCGTCCTTGAACTGCAGGATACTGTAGAGGCCAGGCCCCCCGGTGGGACCACCGGAGGTCAACCACTTCTGCTGGTTAACGTCTTGAGTCTGGAGGAATTGCGCGAACTCCTGCGCCGTGAACAGATCCTGGATGGTTCCCGCGCTGGCGACGACTTGGGGATAGTTGGTGACCTTCTTGATGAAGTAGGCGCCCGACAGCAGACTTCCGGGGGTGAAGTACCACTCCACACTGAAATCGTAATTCGTGGCGCGGAACGGATTGACCTTCGGGTTGCCAATCGTCAGCGATCCGGTGCTTCCCGCGACTGACGGCGTCGTCAGGTTGGTGATGCTGGGCGCGAGGTTGTTCAGCAACGGCCGCGACATGACTTTGGCGACACCGGTGCGCAGGATGACGTCGTCCATGACCTGATATGCGGCGTTCAGGGACGGCAGCATGTCGTGATAATTATTCGACGCCTCCAGCGGCCGCGGTCCGGTCGCCGTCGGGCTCGTCGTGAAGCCATCGGAGGTGACCGCGGTCTTCGCGTACCGCACACCAACATTACCGAAGAACTTCCGGCGCAATACCTCGAGATCCCAGTCGAATTGCACGAAGTAGCTGTTGTCGAGCTCATCCACCGCGAACTGGTTGCCGGGAGTGCTCAGGTTGGTAATCCGCCAGTCGCCCCACTTGTTCACACAGTTGCAGTCGAACCCCAGGAGTCTGCGGAATGCATTGATGTCCGGCGCGAAGAATGAAGTGGGGGTGCCTGCCGGCACGTTGAGCCCCTGGCCGTAATTGTAGACGCGGCCCAGCGACTGCGCGCTCAGCCCCAGCTCCAGCAGAGTGGGATTGAGCGTCTCGGTAGTGCCCGGGCGCCGGAATTCGTTGGTGCTGAACTTGTAATCCCGCCGCGTCCAGCCGAATTCCATTGCGACGGCGTCCACCATCTGCCACCTGAAATTGAGGTGGCCGCCGGAGTAGCGGTTGTCGGTCTCGCGCTCGAAGTGCCTGATTACCGAGTACCCCTTCACCAGGCTCCAGTTGTTCGGGTCGGCAACATCGAAACCATATGAGACCGATGGCATGGGTCCGCGGGCACGCTCGTCGTACACGAACGGTTCCGGCGAATCCAGGCGATCGAATTCGACCAGGAAGGCCTGGTTGTGGTTGAGGGAGGAGGACTTGCCGTAGAGAACGTCCGCGTGCAATTTGTCGGTAATTTCCTGCTGCAGATTGAGTGAAACCTGCGTGAATTTCGTCGTGAAATACGAGGAATCCGTCGCGGAACGCGCATCCATATTGCGCAGCGCGAGGTAGTCCGCGGTTCCGCCCTCATCCACATTGGCCGCCAGCACGTCGGTTGACGGGCGTCCGATGAGTGCATCCCGGTAATACATGCCTTGCGCGGCCGCCACGGCCGCGGCCCCCGGGTACCCAACGGAGCCGGGATTGTTGTAGTAGTCGTACGGATCCAGATTGTGTGGGTTGGTGCTGAAGCTCGTGCCGGTCAGATTAGGGTTATATCCGGGGAACACACCGCCCGCCACCGCGTCGGTCCCGCCACAATCGAGGGGTGCGAGGTACGGGGTTGAAGGTCTCGGGGTGCAGACAGGATACTGACCCCGTTTGGTGGCGGTGGGTGTTGCCGCGTTGGCAGTGTTGTATGCCGCGTTGGTGTTGTTGCGGTTCATGCCGATGTCGACGATCTGGCTGATGTCGCTCGTCTGATGGAATTTCGAAAAGACTCCATCGAGGCTCACCAGCGTACGGTCGGTGGGTTTCCACTGGAGGGAGCCGGTTGCCCCTATGCGCGACTCAGTGAGATTCTGCTGCTCGATGTTGATGAGTCCCGGAACCCTCACGATCGAATCGTCGAACCGGCCCGGAGTGCTGTAGGGAGGACCGGGAAACAGGGCCGCGTAGGCTGCGGGATCGGACCCGGTCATCGCGGCGATGGCCGACGGATTGGTGACGGAAGTGCCGAGGTTAGTCCCTGCTGGGGCCGAAAATCCGCCGCGCGCGGGCGTGGTCACTCCGGTAAATGCCTGCTGGTTCAGGAAGTCGCCCGATCCGGGTTGCCGCCGGTAGCGGTTGATCTGGCTTTTGCGATCATTGTAGGCGAGGGAGACAGCGCCACCCAGGGTGTTATCGAACCATGTTTGGGACGCGAGGGCTGCGAGTCGCGGACGGTGATAACCGCCGATTTCGTAATACGCGTCCTGCGCCGAGAAGGCGTAACGGTCCTTCTTGAAATCGAATGGCCGTGGCGTCGACAAGTCCACAGTGGCGCCGAGAGAGCCTTCGTCAGTATCGGCCGAGGCCGTCTTGCGCACCTGCAGCGAGCTGAACAGGTCCGATGCGAAGTTGTTGAAATCAAACCCGCGGCTGCGGTTCGGCGCTCCGCCGGAATCGGGAGCCGCCGCCGTGGCAAGAGCCTCCAGGCCATTCAGGCGCACGCGCGTGAAGTCGCTTCCAAGCCCGCGGACTGTGATCGTGCGGCCCTCGCCGTTGTCACGATCCACGGAAATGCCCGGCAGCCTCTGCAGGGATTCAGCAAGATTGGAATCGGGGAATTTCGCGACGTCCTCGGCGTTGATGGCATCGACCATCACGTCAGACGCGCGTTTCAGGTTGAGCGCGCTCTGGAGCGCTTGCCGGTAGCCGGATACCACCACTTCCTGCAATTCAGTGCTGCTGCCGGCGTTGCTGCCGCTGTTGCTACCGGTGTCATTTTTTGGCGACGCAGCGGCCGCTTCCGCGGAAACCTGCGCACCTGCTTTCTCAGCACCGGCGCTCAGAATGGCGCTCACACATACAACGAGGGCGCGAAGCCCCCTTCCGCCAGACCCGTAAGTCATATTCCCCCTCCCGAGAGCCCATTGACGCACCCGACTGGCAGTTCCAGCCCAAGTGGTCAGACTACTTCTGAACCTCAGTATCCAATGATGTATTACCAATTACAAGATACTGTAACCGGCTTTGTCTGGCCAATTGGGTCCGAGGTTGGCTGCGGGTGTGCGCAAAGGGTTCCCGGAACGGTCTTTTGCGCGCCGCCCTTCACGCTAAGTGCCTGAGTTTGCGCATTCCTTCAGCCTGTCCGGCCGTAGGCGCAGCTGAGTTAATCTAGCGGGATGACCGTTCTGATCGTCGATGACGATGACAACATCCTCACCGCCCTGAAGCTCCTGTTGAAGAGCGAAGGCATCGGCTGCGTGGCCTGCCGCTCTCCACAGCAAGCCCTGGAAGCGCTGCGCAAACATGACTGCCAGCTTGCTCTCGTCGATCTGAACTACGTCGAAGACACCACCTCCGGCAAGGAAGGCCTGCGGTTGATCAGCGACCTGCGCGCGGCGGACGAGGAACTGCCGATTGTTGCCATGACCGGTTGGGGCACGATTGGCATAGCTGTCGAAGCTATGCAGCGCGGGGCGGCGGATTTCATAGAGAAGCCCTGGAAAGACAACAACCGGCTGCTGACGACGTTGCGCACGCAGATGAAACTGCGTGCCGCGCAGGGACGGGAGAAAAGGCTCAGCGCCGAAAACGAACTGCTGCGCGGCGACGGGGACAGCCGGTCGTTGATCTGCCAGTCAGCGGCGATGAGCCAGGTGTTGTCACTCGCCAAGCGGGTGGCAGCCAGCTCGATGCCGATCCTGATCACGGGTGAGAACGGCACGGGCAAGAGCCTGCTCGCCGCGTACATGCATCGCCATTCGCCGTTTGCACAGGGGCCCTTCATCAGCATCAACATGGGCGCCATTGCCGAAACCACCTTCGAGAGCGAGATGTTCGGGCACACGCGGGGAGCCTTTACCGACGCTCGCAGTGAGCGGATCGGTCGTGTCGAGCTCGCCGATCAGGGCACCCTGTTCATGGATGAAATCGCCAACCTGCCCCTGGCGCAACAAGCCAAGATCCTGCGCCTGTTGGAAGAGCGTCACTACGAAAAGCTCGGCAGCTCGCACACTCGCCAAGCCAACATCCGGTTCATTTCCGCCACCAATGCGGATCTCGACAGCCTGGTTGCCAAACGCGGCTTCCGGCAGGACCTGCTCTATCGCTTGAATGGCGTCACGCTGAGGATCCCCGCGCTCAGGGAAAGGCAGGCCGACATCCGGCCGCTGGCCGAGAGTTTCCTGCAGCAGGCGCGCCAACACTACAACAGCTCGCCGGCCCACAGCTTTTCAGCATCTGCCCTCAGGGCGCTCGAGAGTTACGATTGGCCAGGTAACATCCGCGAGCTGCAGCACGTGGTGGAGCGCTCGGTGCTGTTGGCGCAACAGGAAGAGATTGGCGACGCCGACTTGCAGCTCGCCAGGCCCGTAGCGGCCACGCAGGAAGCCGGTGGGGAACTGGCGAGCATGACGCTCGAGCAGGCGGAGGTGTGGTTTATCCAGCAGGCACTCGACCGGCATCAGGGTAACGCCGCCGAAGCAGCTAAAGCCCTGGGCGTGAGCCGCTCTGCCCTGTATCGGCGCTTGGGTAAGCGGGATCCGTCGTGAGTCAGCGCCTGGGCAAGCGGGAACCCATGGTGAATCGCCGCTTGCGCGAACGGGAGAGCTCTTGAGCGCCCGCCATCGCGTTGGCAGTACCGCGCCGCGGCCGCGGATGGCTACCGACCTGCGACTCTACCTGGTCGTACTGAGCAGCGCGGTTCCTGTCAGTCTGCTGCTCGTATGGCTCCTGATTGACAGCACGTGGCCTACAGCCGTGAAGGCGGCAATCGCCGTCATCTGCCTCATGTGGATACTCATCGTCTCGGGTGCTGTGCGCGGCGAACTCCTGCGCCACGTCCGCACCCTCAGTAACCTCGTTGAATCGATCCGCACCCAGGACTACAGCATGAAGGGCTCGCGGGCGCGCGAATCCGGCGAGCTGGCGGAGTTGTACCAACAGATCAACAGCCTGACCGACAGTCTGAAGAGCAGCCGGCAAAGCGAGCAGGAGCTGCTGAGCATTCTCGACAAGGTGGTCAGCCAGATCAACGTGGCCATTGTCGTCTGCGATTCGCGCAACCAGATCCGGCTGGTCAATCAACTGGCAGCCGCGCTGTTGAAATCATCCGCGGACGAGTTGCTGGGGGTGAGCATCACCGCGACCGTGCTCGCGCAATTCCTCGACTCGACCGAGCCCAGGCTGGTGGATTTCCGCTTTCCCGGCGCCGAGGGCCGCTGGCAGATCACCCAGCATCACTACCGGCATGAGGGGCAGGCAAGCCGTATCCTGTTTATTGCCGACCTGCGACAGGTGCTCTCCGATGAAGAGATCGCCGCGTGGCAACGCCTGATCCGTGTGATCGGGCACGAGGTCAACAACTCCCTGACACCCATCACCTCACTCTGCCAGACGCTCAGTGGCATGCTCGCCAGGCCAGATAGTGCGGATTACGCCGCCGACGTGCGCGAGGGTCTGAGCGTCATTGGCGATCGAGCCCGGGGATTGCAGGAGTTCATTTCGGTCTATGCGCGGCTGGCGCGGCTGCCGGAGCCGCACAAGGTACTGTTCGCAGTTACGGAGCTGGCGGCAAAACTACAGCGCTTCTTTGCCAGCGACGCGCTCGAGATCACGCCCTTTCCACAAGGCTCGGTGTTCGGTGATCCGGTTCACCTCGAGCAGGCGTTGATCAACCTGATTAAGAATGCCTTGGAGGCCAATCCCAGCGGGGGCCCCGCGGTTCGGTTGAGCTGCCGGCTGTACGAAGGGCAGTGTGAATTCCAGATCGTCGATCATGGTCCGGGGATCATCAACCCGCAGAATCTGTTCGTTCCTTTCTACACGACGAAGCCTGAGGGGGCGGGTATTGGGCTGATTCTGTGCCGGCAGATTGCGGCTGGGCATCATGGGCGGGTGACTTTGGAGAACCGGTCGGAGGGGCCGGGGGCGGTGGCCAGACTCACCCTGCCCTTGCCGCCGGCGGGCCAGGTGCGGGAGGCATCGTAGCCGGCCTTCGAAGCCCGAAACTGTCAGCGCCTGCTGTTGACGCGTTA
>Ga0307511_10002008_pt1 | contig 21353 bp, 21 predicted proteins | sample 13_EM_MG_FD_200266 | JGI IMG/M metagenome (GOLD analysis project Ga0307511, IMG submission 200266) | Populus trichocarpa ectomycorrhiza microbial communities from riparian zone in the Pacific Northwest, United States - 13_EM | ecosystem: Host-associated > Plants > Roots > Unclassified | place...
GGGATTGGGGTTGGGGCTGTGACAGCTGGGGGAGGTGGTATTGATAGTCCTGGTGGTGGGGGGGCGGTTGAGATGGGTTCTGTGGCTGTGGCTGTGGTTGTGGTTATTGTGCTGGTGCTGGTGCTTGTAGCTGGAGGTTCAGTGGGAGCAGGAGCGGGATTGGCTTCATGCTCTGTTTTGTGGGGCTTGTAACATGCGAGTGAGCAGCTGTATGGGCAAAGGGGGGTCAACTTGTCAGTCCTTTATACGGCTTGATAAAGCTGAAGGGGACGTACTATGGTATTAAGCAAGTGGGGCATTTGTAGCGGGACTCTGCGGCGTTGCAGAGCTGGCAGAGAGGCATTGTGTGGGTTCGTGGGGGGTGAATGGTGCAGAGACTGACTTGAGGTGGAAATATTGGGAATATTGGGCTTCGTTCGTTTGCCAAAGAGGTTTAGTGCGGCTCCCTAGAATATTTCACGTTTGCGAAGGCGAAACAATATGTAGCTTTCAAGGAGCGTTTAATTGAATCAAACAACACAACACAGCCAACCCATCACCTCAGCTTCTGCCACGGCAATATCAGGAACCTCGACTTGATTGCCCTTCTGCACCCCACACCACTCCCCACAACACGCCTCCCCAATGGTCACAATATCAGAAGTCAAAAGCGGCTCCAGCTCTCGCGAAAACCGCACCGCAGCCCACTCACACATCCGTGGGCTCGGTCTGCGAATCGATGGCACTGCCGAAAAAATCGCCGCCGGCTTCGTAGGGCAGGAGGCTGCTCGTGAGGTTTGTGCCCCCCCCCCCCACCTCACATCCCACTCCCAGCTAACCTAACCTCCTCCCCCAGGCCTGCGGCATCATCGTGGACCTCATCAAAGCCCGCAAAATGTCCGGCCGCGCTGTCCTCCTCGCCGGCCCCCCCGGCACTGGAAAAACCGCTCTCGCCCTCGCCATCTCGCAGGACCTCGGCCCAAAAGTCCCTTTCCGCCCCATCGTCGGCTCGGAAGTCTACAGCGCCGAAATCAAAAAGACTGAGGCCCTCATGGAAAACTTCCGGCGGGCAATTGGGCTCCGGGTCCGCGAGACTAAAGAGGTTTATGAGGGAGAGGTGACAGAACTTACTCCGGAAGAAACCGAGAACCCCTTGGGTGGGTACGGAAAGAGTATTAGCCATGTGGTGGTGGGGTTGAAGAGCTTCAGGGGCACGAAGAAGCTCAGGCTCGACCCGTCCATCTATGAGAGTATCCAGAAGGAGAAGGTGTCTGTGGGTGATGTGATTTATATTGAGGCAAACACGGGGGCGGTGAAGAGGGTGGGAAGGAGCGATGCGTATGCAACGGAGTTTGATTTAGAGGCGGAGGAGTATGTGCCAGTGCCGAAGGGGGATGTGCATAAGAAGAAGGAGATTGTGCAGGATGTTACGCTGCATGATCTTGATGTTGCGAATTCAAGACCTCAGGTATGAACAGCACCAATCAATCTCTACATATCCCGATTTACTAATAGGCACAAACTACTCTTCATAGGGTGGGCAAGACATCATGTCCATGATGGGCCAACTTATGAAACCCAAAAAGACCGAAATAACCGACAAACTACGCGCCGAAATCAACAAGGTCGTAACACGGTACATCGACCTTGGCCACGCGGAGCTGATCCCAGGGGTCCTCTTCATCGACGAAGTCCACATGCTCGACATCGAATGCTACACCTACCTCAACCGCGCCCTCGAGTCTCCCATCTCGCCCATCGTCATCCTCGCGTCAAACCGCGGCATCTGCCAAGTCAAAGGCACCCCCGACCTTGTTTCCGCGCATGGGGTTCCTCCGGATCTGCTGAATCGCTTGTTGATTGTCCCTACTACCTCGTATAACGAGGGGGAGGTGAGAAGTATTGTGCAGATGAGGACGAGGACGGAGGGCGTCGAGGTTAGTGATGCGGCGGTGGAGTTGTTGGCGAAAGAGGGGGTCAGGATTAGTTTGAGGTATACGCTGCAGCTGTTGGCGCCGGCGCAGATCCTGGCGAGGGTCAGGTGTGGTGGCGCGGGGAATGCGAAGATTGAGGAGGGGGATGTGAGGGAGGCGGAGGAGTTGTTTATTGATGTGGGGAGGAGTAGGAAGATTGTGATGGAGGGCGGAAAGGGGTTTATTTAGAGGGGAGAAGACAAGGTGTGCAGGGCGGGGGCGGGGTCGGATGGGGCATCATTAATGGATGGGCAACAAGGCACAGTACGAGGATATATGATGATTTGTATGCATTGCTGTGGTTTTTTACTCTTTTTTACGGCAAGAAAAGCTTTAATGAATGAATGTGATTAAAGAAATTTCGGGCAGGACGCACTCGGTACATACAGTGTTGCTAAACTTGGTGAAGCTCAGGCGGATTGTCACTTGCTTTTGGGAATCTAGTCACTTCAGGGTATGTGTGTGATCATATAGAATTCTTATCGATCCCCCTTATCAGAGAGTTCGATACAGCCGAGGTACAAGATTTCCTGACTCAGTTCGTTATATCGGATGCACAATCACTGACTTCCACTGTTATCACTAATATCACTGGTAGAAAACAGATGTCAACATTGATGATTGATGATTTGTGTGAAACACTCATTTCAATCCCCCTTTCCCTCTTTTTCCTTTTTCCCTATCTGCCTATACAGTAGCAATTTGAAAGTTTTTTCCCAAAAAAAACCCAACTCCACAAGGTAACAACCAACGCCCCCCCCTAATCTGACAATAAAGGTACCAATCGATCCAGATCTTTTACCGGATGCCGCACCTAGTCCCAGCAACGATGACCCACAACAAGACGGTGGTTCCTCTGAAATGGCAATTTTCTATCTAGACCAGTCCCTCTCTAGGTATACGCAAATGTTAGAAGGTGGGGTGTAAACCCATAACTCCAGCCCCGAGGCTAAGTATGCAAATGTAGAACTTTATGGCGTGTCAAGTAATTATTAGTCTGTACTTTTTTTTTTTTAAATACTATCTTTCGTATGCATTCGTTTAACCTTACTGGTAAGTGCCCTGTGTATATATTGAGCTTACATTCATATCCACCATGATCTGATCATGACACCCACACATCATTTACACCCACGAGCAGATTCCCCACCTCCAGGAACGATAGACGATGGAAGAGCAGCCGCAGCCAGAAAGGGGGGGGGGGGAGCTTGAAAGGGGAGAATGGGAAAGATCGTGATGAAAGTTATAGACTCTCCCAATGCAGGTCAAACACTTATGCCGATATCGAACAGCAGATACAACGCAGCCTCAAGATTTGGGTTCAGAAAAAACCCTTCTGCCTAGCCACCTATGCGCGGCAGGCATTGCCTTTACTGATAGGCCTTGCCTTCTGCCCACTAGGTTTGGAACCGGCCAGCAGACTTAGATGGTTACCCTGATAGTCTGTATATGTAGCCTCTTTTCACTTTTGTAAACATAACAACATACCTATTATTAACTATAGCCAGGGCATCTTACCTGCTCGACCATACCTACCTCCCCTCGACCACATTCACCTCCTTGACCCACCCTCGTACCGTCAATGCCGCCAAAAGAGAAAGAAATCTCAGCAGAAAGACCCACGCAAATGCTTGCTGATATCCCAGAAGCGCTCTTTGCCGCGAGCCATGACCTTGTCACAAATTAGGCACTCTGTCCGCGAAGTGCAGCTCAAGGTGCGACATTTCTTTCCAAGAAATGTTTTGCATAGTTATTATATTGATACAGTATCAGCTTTAGGCACAAAAGGAGGCTTTCTGCATCCTCAGCAAGCATTGCGACGGGTGTTGTTCAAAGTTTATTTGGTCTCCGTGACGATATCGGTGCAGCATTTGGAGTGGTCTGTGGGAGAAGAGACTGCACCACTTTCACCCTGGGCTTAGCTTGGCTATGGATTCCACCTCTACCCGAAAACTTATGGAGGACAATCTGAAGCATCATGTCGTACATTGGTTGACCTTATACTCCTAGATACATACCCCCCTCATCACTACCTAACCCAGGTGTTATTGATTTCCACTCGTGGATCAATCCTAGTGCTTTCAAACGCCCCCTGGCTGTTCCCTCGAGAGAGATTGGGGAACAACATTCTGCCACACCGATATGTCACCTACACCTGCCCCTACACAGTTGTCGGCACCCCAGCCATACCGTACTGTCCCGCTACTCCAGAACTATCAAGAGGTCTAGCTTACATCAATCCTTAGAGTGTACAAGTGTACCGGTTACGCCGACTATTGCTTTAGATATAACAGGGTAGACTAGTCATTATTCGCCAATATTGAGGCAAAGCAAGGGACTACCCAGCTGAGCGAGCCTGCGAGCCTACTCGAGGGACACAGGGAATGGCCCTATGAGACAGGCCGAGATGAAGCACTTTGGGGGATTGGAGAACGCAGATGAGCAGGATTGAAGAACTAAATAGGAGAACAGATAATATTGTAATGCTACCAAGCTTTACATTGACAATACAATCTTTGGCTTCAGCGTTATTACTTTCTTTATTCCAGTAAGGGATTCATTGGGGTAAGTATGATGGCAAAACCAGTGCGCATCACTGAGCCAACTGAGCCCAAAACGTTTGTAAGTTCAGGGTAAAACAACAAATATGATGTGACAAGAGGAGCTTGTTGTACGGGAATGGTTGCTCAAATCGTTTTGTTTATTGTGGCGAATTGTATCTGAATCAGAAGGCATCCATCTCCTCAGCACCCAATCGCCGAGCTTCGCAAAATACTACTTTGTGTGGTGGGCGCTATGGGCATAACTGGACTGTGGTGTGCTATGAGGGATAAGAACCCTATTGCTAATAAGAGGTCGATTTTATGACGACACAATGACATGTTCCTCCGAATTGCTATCACCCTATAACCTGAAGCCATTCTCTCTTTCTCGCAGGTTTGTATCTAAGGACAGCGCATGGAAAGACGTGCAATATGACCTTAAAATTAGCTTTACCTAACTAGCTCTGATATATCTGATACATGATACATGTTTGACACGGAATTTTAGCATTCCGGAACGTATGTTCAGATCTTGAAGTAGGTAGCTCTAGTCTGCTTCTACAGCCCAAGTCTACGGTACTCATGCACATTGGAAGTATGACTGAAGAGACCAATGATATGTTTTTTAGTACCCAACCAACTAAATCATCAATCGTTCTCCATCAAAAGGGATCCCACGTAATATAACACAGCAATATAACACAATCAGAAAAAGGAAGTGCATTACGGAAACGTTCAAAAACTCCAACCATACAGACACATGATACGTCAGGGAAATTTTGTGGTGACAAGGAAAAAAAAAGGCTGGTTTTATGGTATATGATTTTGATGTGTAGGTGTGCAAAAGCATAATTGAACCCCCTAACAGCATCGAGCCGCATCCTCATTCACCTCCTGCCTTTGCTTCTTGAATGCTGGCTCACCAATATTGGCTTCCTCGGAAGCCTCGGAAGCCTCGGCCATGATTGAGTCGGCACCAGCCGGAATGCTCAAAGGCTTATCGATAGCTCCCTCCTTGACGTTGGCGTGGAATTGCCTGATGATTGAGTCACTATAGGAAATCTGTTAGCCCCATAGAATTAAGTAGATTATATTGCTGCAGAAGGGATACATACACATCATCAACATTCAAGGGACGGATATCTGCCAGCTTCTTAATCCTAGCGGTGCACTCCTTACACTGAGTGTCGGTAAGGTCCAAGTTGAGCTGTTCCACTCGGGACTTGATAGCGTTCCATCCAGTTAACCTGCTTGCGAAGTGTACATATCGGGTAAGACCAAAATCTGCAGGGTTGATGATCTCATATGTGGATGGGTTGGCCAAGATGGCTTTGGCGTGGATACCAGCCTTGTGGGTGAAAGCACAGAAACCAGTGATATAGTTGTTGAAGGGGATATTGACCTCAACAGCCTCAGCAACGAGGTTCTCCAGGTCGCGGAGCTTGTGAAGCTTGTACTTGGAGAGGACGTAGTCCCTGTCGGCTACGATCATACGGGCCATGAGACCACCAAGAGGGGTGATTCCATTACGCTCACCAATACCGAGGACGGAGGTATCGATGTGGGTGGCACCGGCCTCAAGAGCACAGTAGGCGTTGGAGATGGCACATCCAGTGTCGTTGTGGAAGTGGGTCTCAATATCGCAAGAAACGACACCTCGGAGGGTTCGGACGAGGTCGTACACTTGTCGTGGAGAAGCGCATCCGACAGTATCAGCAATACCCACTCGATTTACACCGACCTTGTCGACAGTTCTGTAGATACTCAAAAGGTCGACCAGATCGGATCGGAAGGAGTCCTCGGAGGAGAATCGAATCTCAATCCCATGAGACTTGACGTACTCAATAACTTCCACAGCAGTCTTGGCAATGTAGTCCATATCCTTACCATGAGAGTGCTCACGGAGGAAGGAAGAGGTGCCAATGACGACGTCAACGCCATCGACACCAGTCTGGACAGCTATCCGGGCATCGTCCATGTGGCATCGGATATGTGTCAAGATCTAGAGCAACTTGTAAGTAACCAACCTCTCCGACAAGATTAAAAGCCGACCTTAGCCTTCAAACCAAGCTTGCAGATGGCTTCACAGTCAGCTCTTGACTGCTCAGAAGCTACTGGGCTGGTCAATTCAATCTGTAAAGCCAGTGTCAGTATGAGTCACGGTATTAGCAATTGGGGAGAAGGCTAGAACCTACATAGTCAACACCGAAGTCATCTAATGCCTTAGCAATCTCAATCTTCTTAGCGGTATCGAAGAAGGCGTTGGCGAATTGCTCTCCCTCTCGTAGTGTAGACTCGATGATCTTGAAGTTTCCAATATTCGACAGGAAGTCACCGACTGGCTGATATGGGTTCTTGGTGTTGATGGGAGCTGAGCCATTGCCTACTCGCTGGAATCCTATTCACATTTTCAGCCATGAGTCACAAAGCGGTCATCAAGAGAGTTTCAATAGAGCTTCAGTAACTCACCAGCAGGAGTACCATCAGAGTGGCCATTGCCATTGGAGACACCGTTGCCGTTTTGTGCTGGAGGCATAGTTGCTTGGATGTATGGATATAAGCTTGGGTTTAATGGTAAGTCTATGTTCGCGTGGGTATGTTCTGAAGAAGGAAACAAAGAGGAATTGAGGATTTTGCGGGCTGGAATTTATAAGAGCACGACAGACCAACTTACTAGATGTAGAGAATGAGTAAATTCCTGCCAAGAAATGAAGTTTTGCAGCTGACTCGTAGCGTTGCTTAAGCTTCGCTCTACCCCTAGTTCGTAGGGGAATGGCGTCAAGTTCGTGTACTCAGAAAAGAATGGCCTGCCGTGCTGTGATTCGGCAATGTTGTCTGAATTGCGGGGTTGTGTGTGTATGCTTAAGCTTATGCCAAGTTTTTGGTAACAAATTGAAATATGCGCTTGCAATGAGCTCTTGCCATGCAGGCAGCCTAAGCTGAAGGCAAGATGGTTTGGCAAACGATCTGGGCCTCGTCTTCATACCCTCGTTCAGCTACCGCTTTTTGACAGAATTTTTTTCTCACCATCTCGGTTCTTTTTTTCTTTTTGGCCCATTGGACCAATTTGCAATCCTCGCCCTGATTTGAGGTAAACGCGGAGCCAATCGGCTAAGTGTTTGGCGGCTTGACTAACGGCAGCAGCGAGCCTGAAATGACTTGTTCACAGCTCGTCATCACATCGCCGAACAAGGCTTGATGTTTGGGGGGCCACCGAATGTGTCTTAGTTGATAGACGGTCCCAGGGCAGTCTGTACCTGTATATTTCCTGGCCACTCGCACCTCGGTCAACACTCCGAGAGAAAGGTAGACGGAAAATATTGCAAATATAACGTGGCGACAAGCAATTCAGAGTATGTACTTTTAAGTAGGTGATGCGCTGCCAACAACCACTGGAGACTACTTAAGTAAGTAGGCGCTGCCGAGTATTGACACTACCGGTAGTCTGGTTTATTGACACCGAATATAATATTCCCCAAAAGAGTAGTCGCTAGGGCAACGAGACAATGCTCTGCCCCAGTTTGGGAAGTTAGCAGATATGATAGAAATGGGCGAGATATCGCTACGGTATACGAATAGTACAATTGCGATTCACCTTGATAAGTCCAACCAAGTACTTAGTACTTACAAGCAGGGTACCATGGCATTCTGTGCTTCATGATTACAACCGAAGATGGATTCTCTCTCGCGCCGCCGTCTTCTTGTGCTCCTTTTCCTTGTCCTGAATGTCTTTTTTATATTCCTCTACATGCCACCTCGGGGACCAAATTTGGCTCCAACACTTCCCGATATCTCACTAGTTGACTCGTTCGCACAATTCGAAGGTTATGAGGAATGTGGGATCACTGTGTCAGATTTATATGAGCGGCCACCATCAGTAGGCGGAGGAAATGGCCACTACTGTCCAATTAGATCTACCCTGCTTAGGGCCATGAGTGAGGGTGGGAGACATGGTTTTGATGCTCCCTTTGCTGGGAAAGGTACCCAAATTGGACCTCTCCTCTTAAAGCTGTAAAAAATGTACTAATATTTGGTTCAGGCTGTACCTACAAGTGGTTTTCTACGGAGGAGATATGCATGATACTAGAGCGTTTCGATACAGTTGTCTTCATTGGAGATACTATGCTGAGAAGTATATATGGGGCATTTAATATTCTCCTACGTCAAAACCAAGCGTTAGGAGCTCTATCCCAATGGGAAATGAGTGATTACGAATTGTATTTCTCTCCTTTTTGCAACTCCAAATCAGTATTAATGCTGTGGTTCTAGAAATGGATGCCGCTGTGATGCTCAATTCACCAACTCGAAATGTCACCTACATTTCCTGAGAAACTCTACCCACTTCTCTCTTCTTGACCCTCTGTCCAAAAGACCTTCTCCGCCGTTCTGTCCTTCTGGAACCGCTCCAGATCATTACTATGTTCCCATCACTTCTTCACCCGTGTCGATGAGTACATTAGCTACTTTGGCCTCATTCTTATACTCTTCAGATGAGCATCCGGAACAAAAACTTGTCCCCATCATCTTCCATGTTGGGCTCTCGATTTCCTTCTCCTGGCCTCAGACATCCGAGATAATGAATGCCATCTCTGCGGTGCTGGAGGAAATATCCCCAATTATTAGATATCGGCCACTTCTATGGCTTAATCCACCAGCAGCAGGGCATTTAAAGCCACCAGGGGTAATCTTGCAACAGGGGAACGAGGCTCTATGGGGATTTAGCAAGGAGATGGAGAAGCAGGCCAAAAGAAAGGGATGGGAGGTGTTGGGAATGTGGAATGCTACTGTACAAGCGGATAGCTGGGATGGGTCTAATTATGGTGAGAATGGATCTGTTTATGTGCTCTAGAGATGCTAATGCACATTGTGTATTAATTAGGAATGAGAGTTTCGTTGTTACAAGCAATGATGGTATGTTCATCCATTCTATCGGTGTTTATTTGCAACGAGCGCTGATGAGATTACATTCTCAGGTCATCAATTGGTTGTCACGAATATCAACTGCTTGATGTTTCTGAGATTTCAGGAGCTATTGCAAGATATATTGGGCATGCGCTAATACTTCGAATCCAATAATTATAACTCAAATTCCTGTACCCAACTTGCACGTGATTGACCGCAAACGTCACTATCACGTATCTATAGTGGCGTGCGAGCCTAGATAAACTACATTTACTCAGGACTAATGGGCACGAATCCAGCTGCCTCCATCATCTATATGAATTTCCTCGCACTTTGAACATATCCCTCTAGCCATTTGATACTATAATAAAAGACACGATGTCTACTACGAGAAGAGATACTACCGGCTGCTGCGGTACTGCGGACAAGACATATCTTGGGGCCTCTATGGCCTGTAAATGTGCCTCGGGGGCGATGTGTACCTGTGGAAGGCAGCTTGCCCTGCAGTGTGACTGTGAGCATGCTTGGGATGAGAATACCTTAGGATCCAAGACTTGCTCATGTCGTATGTATCTCTGGGATTGTGGCTTTTATGATCTCATCTCTGTGTGAGATCGGCATTTACCCAATTAATCCCTTTAGACTTCAATTGCCCTCTGGATACACCTGTGCGTTAACTTTTACCCTCAACTAGGACTCCATCCAGTGGGAAAATTCAATTGCACCGGCTCCGCCGCCTAAAAATCTAGCTACTGCACCCGCTGTCCAGGAAAAGACTTTACTCCAGCTCACTCTCCCCCCGCGTCTTCAAATACCTGCGACTACACTGCAACAAAAACTAGTCAATGTACCTGGGAAGCTGGATGCAACTGTGGAGCCAAACCCCAGCTCGCTGGGACCTGTGGATGCGCAGCCGAGATATACTCCAGCACCACCGCGCACTGGCAAGCCCCTGGTGGTGGGGTAGTACTGCTTTAGGATCCAGGCCCCTACATTCACCGGGTCGGCCAAATGTAAAATGCACCGCAAAAGGGGACGGGGAATGTACCTGCACAACAGATCAATGTAACTGTGGTTCCCAGGTCCGCGCAGACAGGAAATGCGGATGTGTAAAACTAGGCGGGGTGAAGAGCAAAGGATGTCAGTGCTCAGGGAAGGAGAAGGATATGTGTCCTTATATGGAATCATTCTGAGGGTAAGCCGTACAAGGATGGGATTTGTAGGTGTGCGAAGGAGTGGGAGGGGAAGGAAAGTCACTGTGCGGCGACGATGTACCTGTAGTGCAGGGGAGTGTGGGGGGGGTAGTGGGTGAATGTAGATATATAGCTGGTGATTGCAAGTATGATGAAGATGGTGACAGGAGGGCTGGGAATAAGGGAGGATTGGAAGGAAAAATATCGGATGGTAATGGTGGATAGGTTGGTACAGTGTACAGTTGAATTGCGTTATATTATCGAAGTGTCAAATAAGGGAAGTTAAGGGGGATGGGAGATAGGCACATGTCATGTAAAACTAATCGATTTTTGGGTTCCCTAATGTTATAAACCACCCTATCACTTTATCCACGATGTAGTAGGCATAGGTGATACTTCGCTTCGGAACAGGAACATGAAGTTGGGTCTCTTGCATGATTCATACTTGTAGTACGTAAGTAGTAAACTCTTCATGAAATTTCCCAAAGAACTCCGAAATCCATAGCCAATTCGCTTTAAACAAAGTAGAAGAGAGAAGTAATAGTATGCTTTTATTACCCTCCTGAAAAGTATCCCAGCTTAACAAACCCCAGTAGTACCCAACCCATTTTTGGCAACAACGATGCAACCCGAGAAATTAGCCCAGAGAATGAAAGAGATATTGATTGAATGAAATGAGAACCATATGGAGAACCAACGCGAGAGATAGAGCCCAAATCCGCACGCCAGTGGGGTTCGATGACTGCATCTAACGGTAACGCCTATAGGGGAGATAGTGTCAGTGATGTGAATTCTAATATTAGATCTTGGGGCTAGAATATCAACATACCAGTAGCTCTCGGTGTTGTGCCTCTTCCAGGTCTTTCTCCTGCCAGCAGTGGTCTTGTTGTACCTGTGACCCTTGTTGAGACCCCTGCTCTTCTTCCCAGTAGCAGTAAGTCCCCTGCTCTCTCTGTGCTTGTGGACAGGCTTGACGATCCAGTTAATCTTAGGATCACGGCGGATAGCCTTGTGCTGAGGGTCGACGAGGATGACTTCAAAGTACTTGTAGGTGGAATCCTGGTTGACCCAGTAGGAGTTGAGAACACGCAGGTTTGCGCAGCGGCGGCCGACACGCTCCTCGGCAGTGGACTTGAGGGAACGTTGGTACTTGAGTTGGTTCACACCCTGGTTGGTGGGCTTGCCGTAAGTGGCTCCCTTGGGGACAGGTCGCTTGCGGCCTCCACGGCGGACGCGGATGCGGTAGATGACGTATCCTTGCTTGGCCTTGTATCCGAGGCGGCGGGCCTTGTCGGGGCGAGAGGGGCGGGAGGCACGGTGGCAGACCTCTGGAGAGAGTAGAGGTTAGTATTCAATTACGGTAGACGAGCATAGGTATCATGGATATAATTCCCAAAAAAAACAAGCCAGAGGAAAGTCGAGGATACATACTCAAGTTCCTTAACTCCCAACACCTTACACGGAGCAAAAATCGGAGGACATCCGACTGCTTCTTCTTGTGGAGTTCCTCGACGTACTTAAGGGCACCCATCTTTATACGGTTCTAAACGATTCACCCAAGAGGGGTACAACTCGAGTTAGAAACCATATACCAAATAGAAAATAAAAGATATTTTCAATGCATCATCTCAATCTCCTCCTTCTCCCGGTTTGGTCATAATTTCATCCGAAAATGAGATTGCTGATCCGGGAGAGTTGGAGAAATTGAGCCTGCAATAGACGGGGCATCCCTCTGTATAGGGATGAGCGTACCTTTGCTGGCTGGTCGTCGGTTAGTCGTGGGGTTACTGGTTGGTCGTGGGTTCGTGTGTGTTGGGCAGTGCAGTGGATAGTATCAAACCGTGGTGTGGAGCCATCCATGCCAAGAGTTTCCAACAGTGGAGGTGTTAGTGGTTTAGGGTAAGCCCTAGGACCAGTTCACACGTGAGCAGCCAAATGGCACGTGAGGACAGCTTCACTTAGCGCGAGGATATGTTTATTTTTAGCCTGAAATGATTAGCTAATCAACTTCCAAGAATAACTTTCATCATAAGACTAATTTAAACTTGCATGCATTAACGCAACAGAAGAACAGCTCCATAGTCAAGCATGTACGGAGAATGTAGGCTGAGATGCAGCCGACAATATACATCTAGCGATACTTTAGATACATGAATGAAGGCCCAAGCTCCTTTGAAAATATCTAGAATTCTGCGGCGACCCCTTGAAGGGTATTTGCATCCGTGATGACCTGGAAAACCCCACCGAGATGCAGCCTTGGAAACTGGTGACAATGGCTACAGGCCCCCTACCCCCACTTCTGATATGGTACCAGGTAAAGCTCTCCGAACCTATGCGCCCCAGCCTCGAACCCCTAACCCCGTGCCACAAAGAACCGATGAATGAGACTAATCGAATCTGCGCATCTCTTCCTGAACTGTCATCTCCGCCACAAATTCGCTAGGATCTGGCCTAGCTATCAGTGAGCATCCCCAATGATTGCCACAAAAGTAACGCCTCCGGGATCCAGGTCTTGGTACAAGAGCTACTTTGTACCATCGGCGCTATAGTTGTGGAACAGCCGCTTCCGAGGCCTAGATCTGTATCACTTGCTGCGAAACTGTCCCACGATTTTGATGACCTTGATCGTCCGGTTGACAATGCTGCATGTCTTGCAATTGTGCCGGCATGTGTTTCCTAGTCTCAAATATTTCAGTGTGATTTCCCGAACTGTAGTCGCAGGTAGCAGGGTACTAGTCTGGGGAGTACCTATCGGCATCCCAGCGGTGTGATCGCGGTCAGTGTGGCTTGTGGGTGTGTTCTGAAGATTCGTAAGTCGAGGTACAATTGGACTCCGCTTGTGAAGGAGCTTGCATCCATTGTCTTGTGATCTACTTGAATACGAGTTCTGTATCTGCCGCGTAATTATGCAGAAGTTTCATTGTTTATCTTGAGAAAGTTATCAATATTTTAGTGAATGAGGGTCTCGTTTGTCCTGTTTAGCTCAGCGGGGAAGACAAGCCACACACTGACACCGATCTAGTCTACATATGATAGACGATGGCTTTTATCTCATTATCACGTGGCATTTTTTGTTTCAGGGTACCTAGTCTGGTTGCAGGTGAAGGGGTATAAACGACAAGGATGTGAATTGTCAGGAACAGGCGGTATCAAGCCAATAGTGGGGCAGAATTCATGCCATCTCAATTGCAAACGAACTGATATTATGGTGGAAAGAGCCGATGAATCTGATGAGTCTACCTAGATGTCAGTAACGTTTGCTGTGGCCAGTAGTAAGACAATTCGGAGAGCCAAGTTCGACTTTCTGAAGCAGAGGGCTTTGCGTTCATGCAGGTGAAATTAAGGACCTCGATGGCAGCCGAATATCGATTTCAGGGGATTGAAAGCGGATTGGAGTCCGTTTCTATGATTGCAATTGACTGCTGCTAAAATTGAGCTTAGGAGGGAGAAAAGGAGCTGCTTCACACTTCGTACATTCACACAATATTTGCCCGGCATAGCACTGGGAACTAGACTAGAGTACTGACTACACCCTTAGTGTGCCCGCCAGACTACTGCACCCTAGGGTATGGCATGAGCGGATGCGGAGACGTAGTCTGGTTGGCACAAGCCCCTCGGAAGAGGAGCGCAGGCGTGAACTTTGGATGTCCGTATGATAGAAGCTTCAAGCTGTGGCTTGTGATTCTAGGCACCGTTATGGCTTGGTGGCACTTTCCACTTCCCCTTTCGACCCCCCGTAAGCGAGCGTTTTACCGTTACACTGACTCCGTTCTCAATCTCAGACAACACCACCAGGGTCCTACTCTTTGATTTCACCTCTTTGGTCGGGATCTCTTGTCGATTGATAGCCTGGCTGTCAATGATCTGGGCAAGACCCTGGAATATTATATCACGTGGACACCCCTAAACGCCCTCATGCCCTCTACTCTGTCCAAATAGGAACACTACGAAGATCTAGGGCTGTGAAGGGTACAGGCGCAGGAGCAGGGCAAGCCCACCAAGTACCTTAACCCACGCCACACCAATGCCGACTCCGGTGAGAAGCTACTTTGATATGAAAGTCGAGCTTGCAGCATTACAGGTGGTTAGTGCTGCATGATGATGACGGGACGCCTGACGCCTGACTCTTGATGGTAACCCTTGGGGTTGGAGCATTTGCATGAAAAGGCGAAAACCTACATTTTCTAATGGATTTTTGCTGATTCCGTTTTACTGTTCAAGGGGAGAATTGAAGGGACATGCATCACGAGCTTTGCTTTGATCCATCAGACTTTAGCTGGTGGCAAAGCTGGCACTGCCGTGGGTTTTAAGTTGCAAAAGTGATCTTATGTGGTACGGCATTAGAAGCATCGCTGTAATAAACTAATGCCGTGCGACCAATTCCAGAGCAGGCATCTGTGAAGCATAATACCTCTAACCCATTTGTTTAAGCTTGTATATTTACATATAGCTAGCGTCGATCTTGAGATAATGATTTGTATTGGATCAACCTGCGCATGCCTATTAGGTTGCTGTCAAGTTGGGTAATGTTTATTAGCATTGTGTGTATATTTAATCCCCATATCATACGTGCATGTGTATATATACCCCTCCATGCACCAAAAGCAGCAGCCCTCTCAGTGAGGCTAGCCTCTGAAGGTGCAGGACATGGGGAGCAGTACTCACATATGTACTGTGATGTTTCGTCTGTGGTATTGATGTTGGTACCCATACCCCCCATTCTTTCCGCCCATCACTCCCGCACAGGAGAATTAATCTAACGGACAATGCAGGCGGCACGCTACAAACTGCGATATGGGTCCCAGTCACAAAGAGAGTTCTTTTGTTCATGCGGGGATTATGTGATTGCCCGGGCCAAGGGTCAGTGCTGCGGTTTGCCAGTAATGAATGGAATTTGTAGCAGCGGCCATACCGCAGAGAGCCAACGATACCTACAGTATTGCCACCATCCATCTGCTCGAGTGAATCATGCCATAGGTACACTAGGTATGCTGCCGAACCAGACTAATGCTGCCGGTGCAAATGTATGGGTTCGGGAGTATTGCCAGGCGATGTCTCGGCGAGTGAAGTACGGATACTCTCCATGCAAATCGCGGACCCTAGGCCTTACCCAGACTAAGGCCTTGCACGATCTTGACCCTGGCCGCTGTCTCAATAGCTGCCAAGCCACCCGCTGGCTCCCCACTTAGAGCTTTGAACAATCCCCTTCTTCTCCGCCAGACAGTCCCATTATCTCGACCTCCCATTGCGACCGCAGCACACCCACAGCAGCACCGCTTAGCGACAACCTTACATCCTGCCCGTCCATCCATTTCATCGCGCCAATAACTGCGGGCAGGGGTTGCTGGCCAATTATTGGACCCCCCCACGAACATTAAACAGCTAAAATAATATCCATATACACAGCTGCTCTAATCTCCACGGAAGGGCGCCGAGTCTGTCGTTACCTCAATCCCCAGGTCCCGGAGTTGAGTGGACGTCTCAGGCTTGGAATAGCTACTCCTCCACATAAGTATATATTCGGCGGCTGCTCATCTTGCTTTTTTATCTATCTTGGGGTAGAGTCCATAGTCTCTTCGTATACATACTATTTCATACCAACCGCTAAGCAAGTAGTTAAAGCCTATGGCAGTGTAGCTTTTGCAGCATTCAATTCGCCTCTCCCGCCAACAATCCCCCCCCTCCCGGTTCGATAACTCCCACCACCATCACAGCCCACCAAGCACCACTCAGAATATACAGCCAGCCCATTACTCGAGCCAACTGCCAGTTAAGAGCTCTCGGCCCCAGCCCTCGATCGCTTGTTCAAAAATACAATCTCAAGTTTCCGAAACGCGCAAAGAAGCATCACCACTGGGAACAAAGCTTTGGTGACAAAATCTAGCCTAGATACAAATAGCGTCGGGCTCCCACATCCAAGGCGTTACTTGGTGTCCTGCTCTACACTTGAGCACTGTCGTCACACTCTTTTCAGATGACGGATACAATTGGCATTGATGCTCCGGCATCCGTCGACGAAGGGCCCGACTTAAGATCCCTATTAGGCGAGCATAATTCCGTGGATACCGTGATGAGGGAAGCTACATCGGACCCTCTTGATATTCCAACCACAGCTGCTGCTGTAGCCGCAGCACAAAAGGCACAGCTCAAGAATGTAGCTAGCCAGCACGGGGAGTCCCACGTACGCTCAGAACAGTCCAGTGCTGCAGTCTCCGTGGCATCAGTAATGCAGCCAGTCTCTCCGACTTTGTCCCCATTACCGGACATACAGCACCAGCACTCTCCCTCGGCTACTTCCCCTGGTCGGGATATGAGTGACCTTGAACTGAGGTTATCACCACTGCCTGGGGATACCCATCCTCCAGCTCAGATCTGCCTTTGCCAGCAGCCAGCTAGGATACCGAGACCTCGGAATGGTGAGTAGTGGCCCTGTTTTCCCAGTCCCCTTGTGGGCAACTATTGTGGGCATAGAGGAGCTGACATTACTACCATTGTTCTAGCCTTCATCTTATTTAGACAACACAACCATGCGTCGGTAGTACAAGCAAACCCAGGCAAGCCGAATCCAGAAATATCGAAGATTATCGGTGAAATGTGGAGGGAAAGCTCTAAAGAGACGAAAGCAATTTGGCAGAGGCACGCTGATGTTGGTCGCCCAAATTTGCCTATACCCAGAGAAAAAATAAACTAATGTCAGGGCTGCATAGGAAGAGAAACGCCAGCACCTTGTCAGGTATCCAGAATATAAGTATCAACCCCGACGGAATGGCAAGAAAAGTACCCCGGCCCTCGGCCCAGCTGGCATTCCTGGCATGGCGGAGTCTGCATTGTGCAGCACATGTGGGGGGCATACTGGAGCTCTGAATACCCCAGATACGCCAGCCACCCCGATGACTGCTACTCCCGTTTCTGCTACACATCCGCTATCCGCTGTCTCCAAGACCTTCAGAAATACGTATATGCCAACACCACGGACGCCACCAGCGTCGTTTACTCAGATTCCACCGATACCAAAAAGCGCTAGGAGGCGAAGGAAAGAAGATGGGTCCCATGCTGGAGTTGAAGCACTGCTACAACTGGGTTTACCGGAGCAAGAAGAAGGGGAGCTTTCACCCACAAATTCGAGCCCACAGAATCCTCAGCCTAGCAAGAAACGACGGCTGAATGTCACATCTCCAACAGGTGGAGGGGACGTCATGATAGAAGCTCTTCGTACACCACGCTCATCAGTACCACTTGTTTTCGGTCAGGATCCAAATATAGATCCTTTTCTAAAGCATACGAATTTACGCGAGGGATCTTTCGGCGGATCGGAGTCCCCACCAGCTATTAGTGGTGAGCCGGGCAATGGCATGTCATCTTCACTGACTGCACCTGGAGAGGATGCTCTCAAGGCTATACCTACACTTAGCAAACTACAAGCAATTGCAAAGATCTGCAGGCCTCTACCAGCACCCGAACTCAATCCCGGGGCTTCTCCTCGTGGTGCTATTATTGCTATTGAGGGTGACGATGCAGCAGCCGTGAAGTCTCTATGCGACTCGCTAGCAGAGACACTAAAAGGGGAGCTTGTCGAGATTGTCGAAGGAAAGGGTGAGGTCGACGAGACATCATCCCCGGCAGAAAGGAATCCCAAGGGTGGGGGCCATGCGATACGGTCTGACAATATGCAAGATTTTTCCGGCGGAGAATTTACCTCCTCGGATGATTACCTGGGTGAAGAGGCCGTAAAAACGGCAAAATATCTGAAATGTGTGGCTGATTGGAGATTATACTCTTACATGATGCGGCGGAAAGTCTTGCCTACACGACCACATAGCGACAATCCGGAAGCACATGACAGCCAGTCGTTGGCCACAACAAACCCCGCAACAAGAAACCAACAGGGCTCTACTTCACAAGCTTCGGGTAAATTACCAATACTTTTGCTGAATAGATATATCCTATCTCGCACGGACTCTGCCGCAGCTAACCTTCCAAAAGAGGGTCTCACTCCACTCCAACACTGGCAATGGGCTGCAAGTATATGGAAGGGTTGTGTCGGCGCGGATATGACCATCTTGGTCAAAACGGATGGACCAGCAGGGGGTGATGGTGTGGAAGTGAAAGATCCGGGGAAAGTGCTTGTGGCTAGGAAGGATGTGGGGAAAGAATGGGACGGCGGAAGGGTGAGGAGACTGGGGTTTGAAGTGAATGAGTGTGTGAGGAGTTTAATGGGGGTGAATTCTTAGGCTGCAGGAAAGCATATGCATGAGCGAAGTATTTTGAAACTGATGGATGCTGGGATCATCATCGCGCAGGGTGAAACCTTGCTCGGACATGCAGCAATGCAGCACGACGAGCGATTACGACTTGTGGCTTTACTCTATTCTCTTATTTCTTTTTTATATGCCTATTTCTGGTTATTTTCCTATCTCCTTTTTTGTGCAGGACATTTTGGGAGTTACCGTTTCCTCTTGGATCTTTCCTAATTACGTTTATTTTTTTCTTTAGCCATATCACTCGCATCCTTTTCGTCACCATGTTATTTCCCAACATAGTTTTTCCCCTTTCCCTATTCCTAGAGAGTGTTACTAAAATGTATTCCCCCTTATCAAAATACCTGTTCTTGCAAAATCCCCCCTGGTTGGTGCCTTTTCTGCTTTGGATTTTCCGGCTAGCTTTACCTCGTCTTTCCGTGTCGTTTGGGTATGGGGTTATGGTTACATGAAATCTTTTGGGCTTGTGGGATCTCGGTTATGGATTTCACATGGTCATGTTTATGTCTCTCTGTTTTGCTTTTTACTATGCCGATTGGTATTGAATGATGGTCCTTTTACGTTACATCACGTTACTTATATGCTGGTCTCGAGACTACCTCTATACTGGGCCAATGGAGCACGCCAGAGAAGTCGCAAAACCAAAACAGAAGCAAACAGGCGCCAGGGGCGGCTGCCTCAGAGTGGTAGGATATTACCGCTTCTGCTTGTGCTACATTCATTCCATGGCAAGGTGGCTGGTGGTTGGTGCTGGTCACATATCACTTGCTTATCATGATCAATTTGCATGTTTACACATGCAGAAACTTACACTGCAGTTAAACCAACACCACCACCTTCTTCACCACGCTGCAGATCATGTCTCCATGGATGAGTGGCTACCAACCTTAATGACGGGTACCACGTGCCACAAGCTTGCTTGCCCTCGGCCTCTTCTTCCGCATTACTTTTACATAGATTTCCTGACTGGAGGCCGCGGCGCCTGCCGGTATTTCCTCGTTTTTCAAGTCCACTCGTTTTACGTTTGAGTCAGCCCTGGTGCCGAGACGAGACGCAAGCCAGAATATGCCACAGCTAGCTCTGCTATATCTGCAAACCTCATGATTGTCCTTGATTGCGTTTCTGCGTTACGTTACGAGCTTATGATGCCCCCCCCATGCAATACACCATACATACTAAAGATATTTCATGCACATACATATCATACACTTTTATATCCTCGATCTTACCACTTTTCACTTTACATCCTTCAGAAACTTTGGAACCCCTGTGATACCCCCCGCTTTTGTTATCTGCTTTTTATTATATAGAATGATGCCGCTACTGCTGCGATGATCTGCGCGGATGGGCCTTCTATGTGTAGGCATAGGCTAGGTTCAACGCTTATAACCCAACAGCTTGCTTGACGATTGTCCCTGCGTCCTGCTACCATCTTCCCACACCCCCAAAAAACCTTCCTACCCCCGCCTCCCCCTCACCGCAAATAATCTTTCCATGCTTCGTGATCTTTGATTTGCGATTTGCGCCGGCACGTATTGTGTGCGCTATGCTTTTGCTATGAGCACAACATAGCATAATGAAGATCTGATGAAGATATAGTTTACTTACTCTTGCATATTCAAGTAAATGTGGGACGTTTGCTTCTGGGCGGCCAGGGGCTTACCGGTGTCTCTTACGCCTGTACATTCGTTTTCTTGACGTACATATGAGATATGGGCCGTTCTGTCTGGGATGATGGTGCCTCAGGAGGTAGTCTGGGTTGGTACGACCCCCTCACTGACTTGAATCCACCCACACGCAAGTCCTCACAGAGCTTGGCCTTGCTCTGGTTCAGATATGTCTCGCAGAAGTCATATTTCACAAGACATGCAGAGGTTTTTTTTATTTTTGTGACTCATTTGATTGATTGCTTTATGGGCTGGTCTAGTTTACAAAGGGTATTCAAGGCCTACCTATAAAACTACAATAGTTGATTGGCATTCGGGCTATTGAGTGGATGGATATATTATACTATCTTTTCGTGTCACAAGGCCTTCTAAGAAGCACAAATCTCTTATGCGGACAAAGGATATTGAGATGCATAAAGCAAAGCCACTGTTTCGACTACTTTAGGCACCGGTTCTAAGTGGGTGGCTAAAGTGCCGTAGGTATTTTCGAGAGAAGTTCTGGCTACTTTATAATAGGCTGGGGCTATTTGAGCTTGAATGATTTGGGTTCCGACCAATTGTATAGGGTTGGAGTTCGAATAGGTTTATTTGTTAGATGGATGATAGTTTATTGATACTTATATCTACCTGAAAAGAATATTCATAATGAGCATAAAATAGAGCAAGAGCAAATATGAGACTGACATCACGACATACGGAGGCTCTAGAATGTAGTGCTGTGCTACTCCCCCCCTCCTCCAAACCCCAGCTCCCCTCTACTTCCAACATCCAACCCCAACACCCATGCCTAGCCTTCAAGCTCTTTCTCTTCCTCTACCAACATCCAACTCCCCCACGC
>Ga0307511_10002009_pt1 | contig 21346 bp, 17 predicted proteins | sample 13_EM_MG_FD_200266 | JGI IMG/M metagenome (GOLD analysis project Ga0307511, IMG submission 200266) | Populus trichocarpa ectomycorrhiza microbial communities from riparian zone in the Pacific Northwest, United States - 13_EM | ecosystem: Host-associated > Plants > Roots > Unclassified | place...
GGCTACCTTGGCTGAAGGTGGGGTGGGGTCCATCTGTCTGTCGAACTACTTGTATTCGAGGATTATGTACATTTGCATCTGTTACATTTTTTATGTTTTCTAACGACCAGGCTTTGTGGTGAGAGCAAGTTTAGGGGCAATGGATACGAACTTTATCTCACTACATGACTCTAGCCAGAAGCGTTTTTTTTTGAAGGCTGGAGAGCAGGGTTTGGATATAACATTGGGGGATGATACTAGAGGTAAATGGCGTGGGCGATAAGTTCTCTGATGCAGCTACGTAAATAGACGAGGCGAGTTATTAACATATTACTACGAGGATATATACTAATACTCATTTATACGGTCTTAAGTTCAGCTGTGCGTTTTAGCTCAGGAGATCTGGGATTGTTCTTGCGGAGCCTGGAGTACTAATCTGTATTACTCTTCCGTAGGCTAGTTTTGCCAGAGGTCAAGTCTATCTACGAATAGGCTGGGCTTTTCGCGAATTTTTTTCGTTCCGGGTAGGCGATGGCACGATTGTGATGAAATATGGAGCGCCCAAAAAAGCCTCTGATTACCCTGAATTCTCGAAATATTGATCGAGTAGAGCGGTTGCAGCCTAGAGAAGTCCTATGCAATAAAAAAAGAAAAGAAAAGAAATCTTCCGAACCAAATTGACCACTGCGCCTCCAAAATGCTTCAAAACAGATTAAAAGATAAAAAATAAAATTACACTGCCAAAATGCCCTTCCTAATCTTCAATTATGCCTATTTAAATGTAACGTTTCCCATAAACTCAAATTCATGCGAATCCATTCCCAAAATCCCAATACTTTAAGAAAAAAAAGAAAGTCTCAACTCAATTGAAAAGAGGATATCCGCTTAAACACACTCAAACAAATACGATCGCACCGTTAACTCCTTCAATGAAGAAAAACAGAGCCTGTTGACTGCTTCGCTCTGCGCAGGAATATCAAAACATGTCATCTTCAAAGTCATACCAAACTTCCTCCTCCTCGTCGTCTGCTCCAAAATTCGCCCGGTCCTCCTCCCTCTTCCTCATGAATCTCCTATCAGTCTTAAGGCTTTGATAGATGTCCTCAATGACATGTCTCGCAGTCCCAGTGGCTCGGGCCTTTAATTCGCAGAGCTGCTGCCCAGCCAAGTACCACACAATGGTGCCAACACCACCCCACTTCAAAAATGCCGTCGATGCTTTCAGCAACTGCCATTCCGAACTTGGCTTTTCAGCCTCTTTCATCCACCGGGAGATAGTAGGATGTTTTGTTGTTTGACCTTCGGGAAGAGGCTTGATCATGAAGTACTCTGCGTAGCAGGAGTCGACCATGCTCCCGAAGCTATCACTATCCTCAGTCTGTGACTGGGACTGGGAGTACATGGGCCCGCCGCCAAAGGTAGAATTTCCCCGCTGATTGGAGCCCTTACTCCACCTCCTGTTTCCCATGGATATCATCCATTTGTCCCAGACTCTGCCCAGCTCAGTGCGAAGGTATCGGAGGCAGTCCTTGATCTCCGAGTCCAGTAGAGCTCTCCCATCCTCTGCATGGATCATTTCCGTCAAATCACTATCCGAATATTGCGCCTTCTCAAGCCTATGCTTGTTTTCAAACTCGACTTTGCGCTCAGCGATCTTCTTCTGAGCGAACCCGTCAAGTCTGGCAATAATGTTTGCGGTAGTGTCGTCTGGGTCTGCAGGCACAGACTTAGACCCAGGACTATCATTATACCCTTTCTGTGAGAATTGTTGTCTTCTCAGAGTATTGTGTTCTGGCCGCAGAGACAACCCTTGCTTTGGTGCATCTACCAGAGATGCGCAGATCTTAGCCAGCTCAATTGCAAGATCATCTGCGAGGCCGAACCGTTTAGAGTAACGTTCGTGGATCTTGGAATATAATCCCAGCTCCTTTGGTTCGGAATTGAGGGTGTAAAGAGCCCCTGCCCTTAGAAATGAATTTGCGACTTGTATTTGGTAGGGGGTAAGTATGCTGCTACTCGATACCTGGGTTTTGGGTCGTGGGAGTCTGTTAACTCGCTCCTCGTATTTGGTGAACCATTTAGATTCACCGTCAAAAGAGGTACTGATGGGTCCTTCCTTTTGAAAGGGTTCGACAATTCGTGGATCCCAACAGATCCAACACTATGGAGAATTAGAAGAATTAGAGATGAATGGAGATACCGTCATAGCCTGAACCAACTCACTTTATCCCCATCGTAATCTCCACCACTGAGAAGAGACGCAAGGCTTCTCAAACCCTTTCTCGAGAAAACAATAACATCCTTCAGTTCCCGTAATTGCTCGTTATTCACTGCATGGACCTTCTGAATATCCGATGGCAGATGCGCTGGGTTCCTTGCCACTAAGATATCCCCCTCTACAAAATCACGGCGCCTCCCAGTTCGTGGATCCTCAATACCCCTAGAAAATTGTAGCGAAACTTCTCCCTCATTTAGGGTATCGGTGGGGTCTGCGATACAAAATAGATTTGTGGAGAGAGGTATGCAGATATGCATCTTCTCCTTCATCTTCTCCCAGAATCCCTCTATCATTTTCGCCAATTCTTCCCTCACATGTCCCTGACTTTGAGGACGGAATCCCGCCTAGATGGTAGAATTAGCCCTGAAATTCACAATGAGCGGCTACAAACATGTTGAGCTTACATCTAACCACATCAGAAGTCTCTCGGCAGGGGCTGCTGGACTAGACCCTACATACCCAATCTTAGCCATCGCCCTGGCGTTAGATAGCTTGCCATTGGCATAAACCCAGTTTCTCAACAAAAGCCGATCGCCAATTGCATCATTGAGCTCCTGAATTATAAGATCCAAGTGTTCATTGACGAGGTCCTTTAGCGGCTCAAAAGGAACTCCACGGTGGTCAAGAACTGCCAACAGTTGAAGATTGACATTGGCGGGCTTGGGTGGATGGGAAAACGAAGCCAGATCTAACGTCGTCCATGCAGGGTCAAGTTCTGATGCTTGGTGCTCTTGGTACTTTGCCTGCGATTCATTTACCCGGATCCACAATTCATTCGGGTCCCGTTTGCCCTGTGAGACCTCCTTGAGGGCGACTGGGTCCACAATCCAGAGGCCCTTCGCTCCGCCTAACCGACCTTGTACGGCTGTTGGTGCTTCTTTCAGTCCTAGTTGCTCTTGAATTTTTCGGAACACAGCAGGGGATGCGAAAGAACATCCATCATCCATAATTTCACCCTTCTCATCCCCAACTATATTTCGCACATCAGGGTCTGGGGTGTACGGGTCGCCTGGGAAGCGGGGATTGTGAGGGTCGGGGCAGATCTGATCTGTGGTGAATACGACCGTAGCTGATGTCTTAGTAAGACCCAAAGATACCCGCGACCACAGCTTCGGAACCGTGGAATTCATATTTTTTGGAACCAAGGGGATATGCCAGTTGAGCAGCTCCTCAACTTCACATTCATCCTCTGGCTTAATCCCTTCCCCTCGAACAGCAAATAGAATAGCTTGGAATGGTGAAGTTTTGAACTTTTTATCTTTGCCATCCCTCACATAAAACAATCTCCAAACCCGCCCCACCAACTCAATACGCTCCTGCATTAAGAACTGTACCAACGCCTCATGAAATTTCTGTGGCGTCTTACAGAATACTTTTCTTTCGTAGAGCATTTCATGTGGTTGGTGATTTGCATTCGGTGGCGATGGAAGTCGAACCGTCAGGAAGCGGTCTGATCCATACTTTCTCCAGAATCTGTTGGAGGATTGGTGTGAGACTGCATTGAGACTCATACTGAAGGGAGGGCGGTTAGGTGACGTATTGAATTCAATTGATCCAGTCATGTATGCCGTTTTACTCCATCCGTCTCTCTGCAATACAGCCAAAAGCCCTGTGGAAATCCTTTGCTTGGGTAGGGAATTGGTGTTATGATGGGAAGCAAACCCCTTCAAGACTTTGTGCCAGGAGCATTGGAGATCCTTTGCCTGGCATGCCTCTTGCAGTTCAGCGAGATAAGGGGAGAGTGCATTGGATAACTCTTCATTTGACAACGGAAGCCCACAGTGAAGAGCGATACGGGTGGCCTCATATTGCGCCCAAAGTGGGAGCTTGCCCAATTTATACGCGTGGCTTTCGAACGGCGTCATGTCTAGTCCTAGAACACAACAAACCCGTAAATATCCGGAAAAATCGAGGTATTTAGGGTGTAGGTCATCAAGTACCTTGAAGTAGAGTGTCGATGTCATCCTCACCGTCATAGTCCTCCTCGGTGTCAGCCGTGAAAATAGTAGAAGAGGAAACCTCTGTGTCAGGCTCCTGCACAGAAGGCTCAAGATAAGACACCTCTGACCCTGTGGCCTCTTCAACCTCAGATCCCCTAATCTCTTCCGCTTCATCGAAAGAGTCGAGGGTAACCCCCCCGAATTCATCATACTCATCAGAGTCCGTATCGAAGTCATACTCTTCACCTCCCCGTGCCTGCGGAGCAGCAAAAGAATTTCCATCTCTTTGGATAACCTGAGGTTCTGGATAGGGGTGAAAACTTGGGTGTACCGACTCGGTTGACGGGAATTCGTTGGGTTCCCGGGGAATAGCTCCCCATATTCGGGATTCCTCCTCCCCTGGCATCTCTAGGTTTACCCATGCTGAAGAACACCATGAATGCTGCTCTTCTGTCATTCTCACCAGATGTGATAGGTCGGGATACACCGCATCCCCCTGGTGAGCTTTCGCATGTTGGTGTATAGTGTCCGCTCCAGCATTGAAGCTGCTTTGCGTGGACGTTAAGGGCGTTGGCGAACCCGTTCTGGCTGCAGGTACGAACTGAGGCCTCGATGGGGCCGAGAAAATAGATGTCGAAGATACATCATCGGATGAGATCGAACTTGCTGATATCGATCTTCTACCAAACGAATGCCTTGGAGACGTGGCGGTACCGGTAGTCCTCCCTGGCTGCCACATGACATAAGTCTTTTGAATGCGCCAACAATGCTTCCCTTTGTTTCTCGCACTAGTGTGTGACCCGTTCCCGTGGCAACCACACTGGTCCTCCACCGTCCCAGTAAGAAATGGATGTATGGCGGAGCTTGAGCACTGGGTAATTTGACCAATTTCCCAAGATTTGAAGAATCTGTAATACAGAAACTAGAGTTTGCCTGATCAGTCGCTATATATGACCTCCCTCCGCAGGACACAGGGTAAACTTACCGGTTCAACGGTATTTGAGCAGCGAGTCGAGCGGTGCAATCAGGCGAAAGGGTGGTGGGAGGGATCGAGTAAAAAGAATTGAATTGGTTAAAAGGTTCTATTCACGCAACATATATATTATTGTCCACAGGCCGCTCAAGATTGCCTTCTTGCCGCTTAGCCAAGGTCTGATAAAGAGAAAAAGGAATTAAAAAGCGACCACTTGACGCCCCCGCAGGAATATGACATTATGCAAATATCTGCACCCACCCCCACCTCGAGATGAACCAACGAGGGAAAACTGCGACCTAAATGTAGCAAGTGCAAGTTCGGAACGTTACCGTCTGCATAGCCGCTTTTAGAATTCAATCGACATGATGGCGAGGTAAATCGAAAATGTATAGCACAAACGTGATTTCTGAAGACGCAAGGTCAATGGCCAATTAATGGAGGAGCATTCTGCTGATAATCCACAGGCAGAGCTTCACTAGTTCGAGTCTAGATTGAGCGGATGCGTGCAGCATGCTGCGGGGAGCGGAACGGAGGCCCATGCGTTCATGCAAGCTTCTACTCTAACCGGTGTAAGAGGCAGTGCAGGTATTAAGTAACACCGCAGGTCTGGAGCGCTCGCCGGCAGGGTAGGCAATGATCGGAGTAGGGTGAGGCCTTATTTTCGATTGCGTGAGTCACGGTGCAACAAACATTGTGCTACCTCTGTGTGTGGTGTCTCGAGAAGCGATTTTTGTGTAGACTGACACGAAATAATGTCGAGTCTTGGATCTTATTATTGGCCATCAATCGTAACAAGAGCCTCTTTCAAAGATCCTGGTGCTGTATTCAGTGCCTGGATTAGCCCTTGTTGCGAACCAGGAGGTGTTGATGGCCGATTACATGCACATGACCATGTTGTGTTGCTGATCATCCGCCCCGCTAATGTGGTACCATGAAGCCACCGACTGCATCTAGAAATTGGGTATCTAATAATGAATGGGTATAAGAGGGTATAACAAGACAAAACGAGAGTAGATATTGAATGAGAAAGGAAAAGACAGAAAGCATAATCAACTCTTTGCTTTTCAGCCTGTGTGTGACCTTTGGATTGCGTTTAAAGCTAATATTAGCATTAATATATGGCCACATAGCGCATGGTGAAGTGAAGGCGCATGCAACATTCTTAAGCTTAGGCTTGTAATTGACAACTCGGCTCGGCAACCTGGGGCTGCTCGTTTACGGCGACCTGATGTTTCCTCAGGCAAGGTTCAAGATATAAATAGTTGCCAATGACCAAGGAAGGAGTATCGTACGTTACGACAAAAGTTCAGGATAGCTTCTCCTAGAAATCAAAGATCGAGGGGATGGAGAGATAGCCACCTTTATATATCTCGAAAACTGCATTGCTTGTTTGAATCCATTTCCGGAACTAATCAAATCTATCGCCGCCAATAGGTATGAGTCGTTACTCCAGGCTCTTGAGTCACGCATACTTCCTAAATAGTTATCCGTCGACAGTAGTCTGGTTGGCACCAGCGACATCCGGTGCTGTAACATAAACCCTGCCATGTCATGTCATGACTGACAGTTGAGTCATGACGCTATGTTCCTGCAGAAAATATGTAACAGTACCCCACTGCCCCACTAAAGTTAAGCTGAAGTTACCTTGTCCATTTTCGATAAGCCAGACTTGCCGAATCAATCATATGCATATCAAGGTTACTTATCCTAAAAGCTGACCAACCCATGTGGGGTGTGCCGAGACTAATCTATTGTTGTATTCTTATCCGCCAGACTATATCCATATCGGTAGTCATGACGTCAGCATAACCGTACTGTTTTGGTGAATGTTTCTTTATATGTACATACATAACATTCATATCTCCCCCAAGTCTGTCCCCTTCCCGCTCATGACTTTGCTGTCTTGAGGGTTTCACAACTGGTCCCCAAATTCGAATTATTCATTACCTACTCCCTGCCACCATGAACTGTCCTAAATTGCCACTGCCTCGATCATGCAAGCGAACGCAGATCCAATTTGCGGTAATTGTTTGCTGTTAGAAGTATACGGCAATGTGGCTTGCCATGATGGAACCTATTTTGGGGGGGTTCGACCCGATGCATATGGTTTCAAGCTACGGTCCGGATCCATTGAACGAGCGGGTTGTGGATCAAACAAACTTTCACAAAGCTGAAGGTCCCCCCCGTGTATCACTTTTTTTTTTTTTCCCCTGGTGAACAGCAGGATCCCGAAGCAATGCGCCTATTCTCCCATTCGTTACTCATTCCTTCCAGAGATAGGTAATGGGTAAACATTCCTAGCCCAGGCCCTGTCAGATAATGGAAATGGTCATGGTTTTGTTCTGCAGAGCTGCGTTTCAAGGGACTGCTCGCTAAGTTGTCCTGACTATAACGACAAAAAAAGATTATCAGTACCTATTCACAAAGTAACAAATGGATTGATATGTTGATATATCAAAAGCAACCTTCACTCTAGGTCCCATCAATAGAGTACTAGCCCCAAATTATGCCTATGATGCGTTAAATTGACAGGTTTTGCGAATCGCGAGTGTACATATATATGTATAGAGGGGCTCACACGTGGACGTACAGTTTGATCAGCCGGTAATAAATGTTGCACACCTTTGAAACTGGATGCTTACAGCTTATGATCATCCGGTATCTAGACAGCTTTATCGGTACATGTGGGAGTGCACATGTGAGTGGTGTTGTGACTAGTCTCGTGATCCAATGCTAGTCTCGGCACTGTAAAAGACTACACGTGATCCATTCCAGGTTGAATCTAACGTGAGAAAAAGTTTCTAAAAACGTCCCCAAAAAGTACTCCATTAACTCCGCTAGATGTCGGCCTATGTTATACAGTTGAGTGTTATACAAAGATGTCCACTAAAAGCCCCAGAGAAACAATAAAGACTAGACTACAACAATGAAAATATAACTTGAAGAGTGGAGATAGATTAAGTACAAATATAGAGAGTGTGCTCAAGGAGGGAAGGTCTGGAGGTGAAAGCCCCTAGCCCGTCACCCTTTAACATCTTCTCTGGAATTCTAATGATGCCTGGGGTATGTTTACTCATAAGAACAAATAAACGGATAAAAGAAAGCCAAATGGGATAACATGAACACGGAATAACCATTGCATTAGACAGAAAGAACATGAACTCATAGATACTACCCTCTTATCTTCCGAATCAGAAGGAGTACAGTAAACAAATCCAGAAAACATTAACGTTCACAAAAGAAATCATCTAAATGGCTAGAAAAGAAAGACCCGATTTTCCTGTGCCGAAGAGGTATAATGTCCCTAAACCCAGACCAAACTATGAAAAGATACGAAAAGTCGTAGAAAAAGACAAAAGATACCATCTCTTCCGCAGATTTGATGGCCCTGAAAAACCCACATGGCTTGTAGCCTTACCATTCTGTCGTTCAATTACATCATATTGCAAAGCCCTGCATGTGCCCCGCTTGTCCTCCCGGCCGGAGTGGTGACCTTATTTCCCTGATCATCGATCAACTGGTCCACTCTCTTTCCTAAGATCTCTGCCTTTTTCCTAACATCATTGAGGCCCTTCTTCTTCTCCTCTAGTTGGGATCCAATATCACTCGGTGAGGCACTGCTGCTGGTTGCGTATCCATCCAATGCCCGCTGGTGTTTCCTCCTCAACTCCGCAATCTCCTTTTCTAGCTTTTGCTGCCCCTCATACAATTTCGCATTGATATAGTTCCCAACCTCAGTTTCCTCAAGACGCTTTTGCTGGTCGACAAGCTCCTCTTGAAGCAGGAGTTTCATACGTCTTCCAACACCCCTGTTGGCATCAGGGCGAAGGAACCGGCGGATTAATTCATGTGCTGACTCCCATGAGCCACCGCGATGTCGAGAGGTATGAGCTCCCTGATCAATCAGGCCTTTCCAAAATTCGGGGTTCATTATTAATTCACGTTCCCTCAGCTCACCCACCTCTTGACCGGTAAGGCGCTGACCATCGTTGTTGACGGTACCTTTGAGGGCGTCCCACATGTTGGAGACTAGCAGAATATTGTCCAAGTTGTGACCACCTGTAAGTCTCTCCAAGATACCAAGGCTTCGAATTCCACTGCCTCCCATACGGGTTTGCATGATTGAATGAATGTAAATAATACCGTTGAGGAAGACATGGTTGGTAGATGCTTTTGCAAGGTAGGCAGAAATCGTTTGTAGGACCTCAGTTTCACTCCTCTTGTTGTCGTCAAACCTACAAATAAACTGTCAGTAAAGAAGTCACACATGGTGGCAATGATATTTCTCACCCTGGAGTGTCAATCAGGTTGACTTGGAAGCCGTCGATTCTAACTGAATGGACCTCCACCTCTCTTGTGCAACTGCGAAGCCCGTGGTTCACCCCCACAGACCCATCCCCTGTCGCGGTTTGGATGAAGGTGGACTTTCCCGATCCTGTGACACCCATAACTGCGATCCAAACCACAGGCGGTGGGCCATCACTGCGAATCTCTCTCCCGCTCCCAAGCGCCCCAGTTATCTCTGCAAGTCTGTGTGCGGTCTGGTGCACTGTGACTCCTCCCCTAGTAGTTGGACCATAAGATTGTTGGGCCGAGTACCCGGTAGTGTGATCCCTCTCTCTTAGACTATTACGGCGGGGCCTGGGAATATCCTCCGCAGGCAGGAATACACTCTCTTCCGAGGTCTGTCGTGAGTGATTTGCGCTGAATGGACCTGGGTTGAGGAATGTTTGTCCATTTGAGCTCCTAGTTCGGTAGTGGCGCCTTCCTGGGTCCTCTCTGGGCATGTAGGCACCCGAACCTCTCTCTCCCGAACCTACGGGGAATCTAAACTCCTCCTCCTTTAGAGAACCTCTACGCGGTCGTCGACCCCCAGCGCTCCTATCACCTGAATTATCTGTAGAATGGCTGTGGAAGGTATCTCTCGAGGACCTCGCAGATGAGACCCTCAAATTTTCGAATCCTTGGGTAAGTGGTTCTGGAACTGGGTAGCTGTGTGGGCTCGATCCGTAGAGATATGGCAAGTGAGGCGGGGTTGGAATTGGGGGTGTGGTGGTGTGAAAGCTCGTCTGTATAGGGGGTGGTCTAGGAGCATTGTTGGGGATCCTGATGGGAGCACTCCGTGGGGGTTCAGGCGGTGGTGGGATATTGCGTGGTACATATATATGAGGTGGGTATATTCCTCGGGGAGGTTGCTGTGACTGTGGTTGCTCTGGCTCCCCCCAGACCCTTATACCATCATCATTGTGCGCCAGTGTTCTTTCACCTAGAGCCCCTCCTGCCGGAACCCTTGGTGGGGGATTGTGGGAATAATTGGGATCTGCCCTATCACCACTGGGGCTCCGTCTGTGACCATGGTACCGTGAAGGCCTGTTGGCGCCTGAGTTATAACCTGAGTTATTGACTTCAGTTTGAGGCCCTGAAGCAAAGGCACCCCGGAAATGCCCCTCTGGATCCGGTGTTCTAGGCTGTGCAAAGGAGCTACGTCTTGGTCTGGCTGGAGGAGGCCCCTCTTGGAACCGTATCTGCTTCATTGCTGGGTATCTGAGGCAATGGATATTGAAGCAAGATACGCCGAGATAATGATATTGATCGTTGTAGATTGTCGTGCTTGTTGCTTACAGTGATGGAAGGGTATATGTATGATATCGAAAAGTGTGATTTGCTGCAAGATGTTTCAGTAGCTGCAGAAAGATGAAGTGGGGGATTGCATGGGTTCTGGGGGGGCATCTTTCAGTGTATATATACAAATATCAAGGTCCATGACCACGCCTCACAAGCGGTTACTGTTGAGAACAAGGGTCTCGAGCTGCGACCCAATTGGAACGACGCTTTCCCGTTTAGGGCATCACCCGTAAGCTGCTTAGACTGGCACGAGATGCTTGCATATCCGGGTCACCACCACACCACCACCACCACCACCACCACCACTCAACCTGGCGACTACAGGCATAGATGTTTCATTGTTTCAAGGAATAAACAAGCTTCAGGATGATGAATCGATATCCACCTGTTGAAATGAAGAAAAAAAAGAGAAAATCTAAGGTTCAGATAAGCCATAGGCTTGTAGCACGTACAGCAGTGAGGTGCATCATGATCAATATCCCATCGATTCGCATAGCCTACTCTAATTTGCCACCCATTGGAATCAATACAAGTCGGTCCACACCAGGGGTGGAAGATCGATCTTCGTCTCAATATGGGTTCGGTGCAGCAAGCCCACGGCCACCTTTGCGACAACTGCTGCCTGGCGGCGTCATGCCACGAGACTCCACCCCCAGACCCGAGATGACTCCAAAGGAGGCTCTTCTGTTCGCGGGGTGTGTGGAAGCTGGGGGAAGCTCGGGGAAGCTAGTGGAAGCGATCTATTGCACGGTAGTTGGCACTGCCCTGCCCTTGCTTCTCGGCCCCATTCTGCCACATGAGGTGAGCAAAAGACTTGATCTGGTTGGCCAGAAGACCACAAAGGAACAGCACTTCCCAAAGTAACTAGACTACCGGTATTTGGTAGCTTTCACTGATCCAATGAGTCAAAGTGAAGGCACAAATCATCCGAGCATGGAACATCCACACCCCCACACCCACAGGCAAATTTTTTTTTTAAAAAAAGGAATACCTCCAACATAAAGTAGACGAAAAGCCCCTTCAGAATTATAAATATTAGTCTGTTTTATTAAATTAGATGCGGAAAGCAGGAAATAATCCTCGTATTTCAGCGAAGGTCGGCTGGTCACTTACGCTAGTTTGGTCACTCCCTCAGGATCAATACATGACTGTGGTTGGCTTGCGACAGTAGTCATGAAGTTCCATATTCCTATGCAGAAAAAAAGACAAAAAAAGCCCCCATACTGAGCTCCCCCTCCTGCCTCTTTGTGTGCTACAACTATGTATTCTATTGTGTCGGCTAGAAAACACGTGACTTGGCTGGATACCCAGCAAAAGAAAGTAAAATCTAAGTATATGTTATCCTCAACAAATCAGGGTGTTCTGAAGCAGACTAAGATGTTCTGCGTTACATCCAACTCCGTTACATTTGTATTTCCACGAGACTAAGCCGACTTGGTCTGTGGCGCAGCTATTTGTGGTAGCGGCGAAGCGTTTCTGTTACACGAACAGAGCCGCCGGAAGCTAAGCGTTTTCTTAATACTGGACTTGCATAGTGGCTTCAAACAACCAGAAATGGCCAACTATAGCCGAACACGCGATAATTAGAATCTGCTACAATAAAGCTAAGCTGTGATCAAGCAACGGAGGCTGTCACCGGTAGCACATTCATCTGTCAATCCAGCTCAACTTTGCCATCTTCCATGTGTTCACCGGCAGTGTGAATCAAGTCATGATGGTGTTGTTGCTCCACCGCACCACGCATCGATATCGATATCCTGCTATATGGTAGTCAACGCCAGCGCTCGGTGAGGAATACCAAGACACCAAGACCATACCGTAATAATACTTAGTAGGTTTGGGGTCTGGTCAGCAGCTCATTACGCAAGCATTCTGCAACAAATAGAATCCGGGAGTCACAGAAATGTTGTTGGGGAAAAGTTTTTGTTTTATTTGGAGCTTGAACTCTAGAGAGGTCGTACGTGATGCTGGTAAACTAGAGGGTTGGAATCAGTCTGTGGCGGGACTGGGGTAGGGTATGCAATCCTGCGGCACAGAAATAGCTGCTGGCCTGAGTAGGCTGGTGCGCTATAGATTCATGTGCAGAACCTATAGAAGAGATTTGCATGCAGGGTAGCTCATTTGTGGCTGACTTGTTAATCCATGCCTATAGCAGAAACTCAAAGATCCGATATCTTTTGAACAATATATCTTTGTTCCTTTGATAGCTTGATACGTAGGCAGTGTACAGCACATCCCCGATTTGAGTTGAGGCATTGCCATTGCCCCTCCAATACCCTGGCTGGATATCGTGATATCTACCAATATACGTTAATGCTAAAATTGGAGGTACTTTAGACTTAACTTCTCCAGCGTCAAAACCCAGCCATACATATACAATGTGGGTGCTGTCATAACCACTGACAAATGGCCATTGACAATTGGTAATGCGATCTGCATGCAGCATGCACAACAAGCAAGAGATCTGGACCGAAAAATCATCAGTCAGGTACGGCTGAAGATTGGCCAACCAGCTGTGGCCAGTGATTAATCAGCCCTGAGCCCAACGGGAGTTATCGTGAATGAACAATATCCAGCAGAGCCAAGCTGTTCAGCGTCAGCATGATCCTCACCGGGTGGATGTTACCTTGTATACCTGGCAATTATTGGTGAAAGTGGGTGTAAGGTTAGCTTACATACTCCCCAAAGTGTTATTGGCTTTTTTTTTTTTTGATTCAGACGGTCATAGTCATGTACTTTGGCATGTAAGAACTTAGAGTGCCGAGTGTAGATCCTCAAGAAGCACCGTAGCATGTATTGATGTTTCGATAGGAGCCTAGGAGCAGGCATATACATCAGCCACTATACCCGGTGAGCGTATTACATAGATATTCAGCTCTGGTCAAATACTTAACTATGTCAACTGCTCATGAAGCTTCGTAAACCCCTATGATATTGAGCAGATTTGTTTTTCTTCCTTATTCAAAGATAAAACCCGTTACTCGTGTGTGACCCCAATAAGGGGGTCATGACGAGACAACCGGAATCCAGGGTGAATCTCGGGTGGATAATATTGGGCAGAGTTTGACTCATGATATTATCAAGTAGCTATAGGCATGGGTTACCAAATAGTCAGGGACTTCGGGGCCCTGGCTGGGTACGAGGCCGGCTGCCTGCACTAGGCGCTACTCGGGAATGCTGACAATTTGCCACCCAACCATGGCCCAGACGTAGACTCATGCACTCCAAGTGATCATCCGAGTTCCCATGACCAATGACTAGTATGCGTAAGAGACAAACCCATTTGGGGTGCTCGACTAGTTGTGGTAAGCTAGTGAGCTGGCTTCTGTTCTCGGTAGTGAATACTTCAAAATATTTCCCGTAAGGGAGTGTCTGCTATCTTGATCTTCCTGGCATTACATCATATTCACAGGACCAAAGTTGTGTCTGGAGGGGCGCCGGCCCTGGTAGATGATCAATGATACTGCAGGGTGAAACCTGTTTGTCTTTCTGTACCCCACGTTGATGCTCCACTCCTCCGTCATGGACCAGTAGCTAACTAACAACCTGTGGGCATAGATAAGTGACCCATCTGTCTGCCCTGCAAATTACTCACTCACTCGAAGATTCTCGGCCACGGGCTGCATGTGGGGGGATTGTGCCACATTTGCTGGTGCTTGTCATTGTAATGATGCATTGATGTTATATAGCTACGTATTGTCGTGAACTATTCATAGAACATAGATCTGCGTGTATTTATCGTCAGTCCCACAAGGCTGATTTGAGGGATTTTTCACCTTGTTTCCTCGAAGGAAGTAAAGTAACTGCCGTGACCTGCCCAGCGTGGCGGACGTCTCTGCGCTGTAGGCGTCTAAAAGCTCAAGTAGACGAGATCTCGTACTCGTATTTATCAAAAAACCGCATCACTCGTATGCAGTCGGCCATGATGAGCCAGAATTCAAATACCGTACAAACTTGATAGTAAGAAAGTACTCCGTAGTAAGACTATGAGAACGCTTACGCAGGCTTGGGCATACATATCAAGGCCGTGTAAGTAAGGAAGGGATGTGGCCCAACCCGATAAAAAAGTTGCTTCGAAACAGTGTGAAATATAAGCAGCTGTCTATTGATGCTAGGTTCATAGCAAGCTAGGATAGACTGTATGTCCTGTAGAATGGCAACATAATGGCAACATAGGGGCTTTTTGGCCTCATGTAAATACACATCTCTTGTTCTATACCCTCGGCCGTTTGTAAGAAAGTGTCAATGTAAAGAAGTACCTCAAGCGCTGGTGCATCGATGGTGGCTAAGCTCAGTATACATACGTTACTAAGGTAGAAAGTATAGAGTGGTTCTAGACTACTATTCGCTAGTAGTTATAGGTAGCTACTACTTGAGTATACTTACTCTTTAGTCTGGCTACTTACCTGTACCTATACCACTGGCACTCTGGTTGTCATTGGCTGGCATGGTCTCGGTTGGTTTGCAAATTGGTCCCCTTTCCCACCGTATACCGCTCCCATATCATGTAGTTGTAGACTTTTGTGAGTCTAGATCACCCCACATATTGGAGTCGCAACTTCATCAACCCAGCCAGACTATCAGCCCCCTGGCAAATCACCCTACCCTCTGCTTAGTGCGCTTTGTATTGGTGGCCTGAGTCTAGGGCTGCGAGGGAAGCGTTATTGTTCAACCAGGCTTTCTGGAGTAATGTCAACCAATCGTGCTGCCGGCAGCGGTGCAGGCAGTACTAGCAGAATAAGCGCAGTAAGATGCATTTCACACATGTGCGGCCTCGAGTTCCGACCTTCCTAGCCCTACAGGCGTTGTGGTAGCGTAAGGCTTACAACCTAGAGGTATGTAGCATGTACAGTCACACATAGGGTATAAGCCATATCTCGCTATGCCACAGGGAAGCTGCCTAGGAGCATTGCATTCGCGCGAATATTCTTCAAGATTGCTCTCGACTAATGTGTGTACCAGGTACAATGCTCTGGTGCGGCTATATTGCCAATGTGAGAATATATAACAATGCAGAAAGAAGAGTGACCTTCGCTCTTTTGCAACTTCCACCGCCATTCCACGGGGTTACTATATTCTAATTGTCATCCTGCTCGCTTTGATAGAAAGCCGCGCAGCAGTGGCAAAGACTTTCTGCTCGCATCCTACGAGGGGAAATTTTGAAGGGGTGAAGCTATGAACCAACTCAGTCTTTCCATGACCTACTTACTAAAAGAATATGTCATGGCATAGGTGAACTGCAATTTTAAAGTACTGTAGTTGCAGTGGACTGTGTTTCACTCAAATTCGTGCTCTCCATGCTTTACTACATACAGACGCTTTTGAAGAATCATCGATATACCTCTAGGTAGCGTTAGCCTTGTTTATCCGCACCAGCCCACATACCAGTACATATAACTTCAAGTTGTCTGTCACATGTGTGAGCCATATCTCGATGCCATTTCTTTACTGCAAGATCATATGTGTTTTGGGCCAACCGGGAATCTAGGCCATTCGGGGATGGCCCGGGGCAAAACATATATATAAAGCCACCTTCAAGCTACCTTTACAGCATCTTTCTCTTAAGCAATCGAGTCTTGCAGCATTAGAAGCCTCTCACAGACAGCTATCCAAACTCGATCTGTTCTTATCCAACTTTCGAAACATGTCCGCCAAGATAAACCCCCGCCTCTACCCTTTTCTTGATTTCTTGAAAGACATTAAATCGGATGAAATACTTCGGTTCCCATTCACTGACTCCTCAGGCCTCATACAGGACTCGGACATGGAGGCGTGGAAGCACCTAGCTGTGGTTGTACATGGTGAGGCTAACACGGGCGGTTATAATGCCGTCCACAAGTGCATTGAAAAACGATATGGAAGTGAAGCCATCAAGAAATTGAAGAGCCGTTACGGAATCGAGAATGACAACAACCGATCTTTATTTCGCACGTTTGCTCCTAACTTCTTCGACTATCATGCATTCCCGGAGAACCAGAGCATTGATAAATTTGTTTCCAACTGTAGCATATACCTGATTGAAGAACGCCTGCCTCAGTCCCATGGTATTGAAGGATTATGTGCTCTGGCATACGAGTTGGTTGCATTGGAGAAAACGATTCTAGAGCTGATAGATAGAATGCGACATGAGTTGCGTCCAGGGAAAAAGGGATATCTGCCAATGATCAAGGCAACTCGAAAGGAGGTGGAGCAGGTAATCATCCGCGAGATGTTCGAGAAATCAATGAAAAGAGTCTTTGCAGATTAAACTCTACAAACCATCAAGTATACCTACAGGTGGGGGACGACATTGAGGATATGGGAGCTATATATATTATAGTACAGAAGGAATTTCTACGCGCAGGCGCGCTTTTGTTTGGAGCTTTAGACTTTGTTACCCTTGCATTTCAGATCTAGACTATAAACTTAGAAATTCGAATCACTAGTGAGATTCAGCCCGGAATGAACATGACTAACTTACTGACGACCTTGCATCCAGCTCGAGAAGTACCGATAGCTTTCAATGTGAAGCCTTTTCAGTCACACCCACACAGAGGATGGCGATGGGTCCTACTTATTAGTCCCGCCCAAATTGAAGCATTCATTCCCCTGGCCCCGCCCCTAAGCTTAAGTGAGGTCCTTATTAGGTTTATGAGTACAAGCACGTATGGGATTAGGAGGATCCACGGACCTTTGTAGCCAGTTTCTACGGGTAAGTTCTAGATCGGATATACAATATTGAGCCGGGCCATATCTTGGGCAGCGCTGGGCTTGCGTAGCAGCTAACAAGGTAGGCAGCTAGGGGCCAGCCCACTGTTGCGGGGGTTAAAGGGAAGTGGGGACCAGATCATTCAATTTTGCAACTCCCCGTTGCTCGCGGCAGTATTGGTTGGTAGACTACAGGTGGGCCGCATGCGAAAGAAACAGGATTATATATATATGTATATATACAGCAGCCAACGAATTTCGAAAGCTGGCATGGAGAGGACCGACGGACTGTTGTGCAATTGGCTATCTGAGTGAGCATCGTTTCACAAATTGGCGTTGAATGGACTTCTGTAATACCAGCAGTACTGGCGCAGAGCCAGACCGTTCAGCTTTTTGCATTGTTTGGCTTGAGACTGGTGGTGTTTCTCATAAAGACTAAGAATGCTACGATGGTCGACGCCGAGTTTTGTCAAACAAGGATGCCACCACAGCAAGGTCTCACCATTCTTTGATTCGTGAGACAGCAATATATATATATACATTCCACAACCCAAAGCTGGCAACTGCCTAAGGGAGGTTGAGTTAAGTGACTCAGGTGGGTTTACCCGCCATTTTCCACTCTTACTTACTCCAAGCCGCCAGCCCAGGCACATAACTCTCGACCAGTCTCTGTTTACCCAAGGGGCCAAACATGGTATGTGCCATGTCCAGGCATTTGCACAGGTGCTGAGCCAGAAATATACCCTTCTAGCGCCTCGTTTCATAGCTGGCAAGTACACTGTGGCAGGCCTCTGTCTTTGTCACCTAGGTAGTAATTTCCCAGCTTTCTGGTGCTCTTACAGACATCATCACATCCCGGAAGTAACCTCCCAACAGGTGGGACCCACGATGTTCACTTGGCCGATCTCTGCTATCCTATATATACGTGGCCATTTTGAGACCTTTCTAAGACAGTTTCCATCGCCTATAGGAGGTGCCCAGCCACCATCATGGAGCCTACGATACCTTTTGTCTCGTGGCACGTATTCATGAGTCGTTCTTCGACACTATTCTTGCGTTCAATGCAATATCTAATCAAGAAAGGAAGCATGAAATGTGTTTCTGTGGAGTGCTGTCCCATCATTACTCGGGGCACGTACATGTGTGTATGGGGGGGCTATAGAGTCCTCCGGCGCTTCTTGCGAGACTCGTGGGGAGAATGGCTCAATGTGGTCAGAAAGATGGTTCTAGTTCCCACTGTTACACCATAGTGGCATGGCCATCTAGTTTTTTGGAACGGGAAGTGCTATAAAGAGCACGACACAAACCGATATAAATACGACTCCAGCACCAGCATATTGATACTGCTACAACTTTGACAACTTTACCTCACCTACATCTTACCATTACCGTTAGGCCTCGGATTCAGTTCACTTGCCACCCAGGCCGATATCTACACTACGGGAATTAGGTCGAATCTACACGGCCAAAATACACTATGCCGAGACACGAAGATGGTGGGGATGATCACACGTCCCACAGAAATCACGATAAATCCCACAATGGCAAAGATCGCGGGGAGGGTCATAAATCCCACAAGGACAAGGATCGCCGAGATAGCCATGGCCAAAAATCTCACAGAGACCATAAGGAGGACCAAAAATCTCACAAGGATCGCAAGGATGGTCGCAGATCGCACAAAGAACACGACAGTCGCGGAGATGGTGAAGGAAAAAGTCATCATCACCATCGACGTGAGAGTGGCGGGGAGTCTAGAAAGCACCGCACCGAATCGGGCCGGGGTCATTCAGTCACAGGCCCTAGCGCACCTCACCCGACCCAGAACACTGCACCACAAGAGAAGGTTCCAGTTCATACACCGGGAGGCCCCGTTGGGCAACATTTGGCCTACGCTCACTTCCCAGGGTTCGGGTCACTACGTTACCCCATGCGTACCAATCCTTCGGCAATCCAGCGTGATTCAGAAACCTTTGAACGGCAGGTGGTTCCACTATTTCAAAGCTGCCAGTATTACAGAACACTCGTCAGCCAACTTAAGCAATTGAACGAGCTAGGATGGATGAATATGGAACACCCTCTTTTCAGGTGGGATGGATACAGACGGTACTATTACCTACAAGGAAATGGCGCTGATACATTGCGAAATATGACGGCTGAACTGGAGGCAGTGATATCCCAAACAGATGGAATCGATACTGAGGCTCTGGAAGCTCTATTCCAAGATTTTGCAAACCGTCTCAGAGAGGACTTTAAAGGACCTCCATACTCCCCTGCCAGCTATAGTGGGCTCATTAGACTAGCTATGGAGTTGAAGGATGTCCAACAATGGCTACTCCCAACACAAGCCTTGGAAGACCTTGGTTGGGGCCTGCTCGAGAGAGTTTTGAATCGGAAGATCTGGCAGCCAACTTTTCACAAATTCTTTCCAACCAAATACGCTGGGATAAACTTGGAAGGTTACAAGAGTGTCCAGCCATTTCCGGTACCATATACTCAGTACTGGTCACCAGAAAAATGGAGATATTTGAGAAAAGATTTGACAGGCAGGACCACTGATCGCCTCAAGTTCAAAAATGATTATCGATCGGTCATCGCTTTCGTCAACGAGGAATATGGAGCATCATTTCTACCTATCTTGAGCAGATTCTTTACTGGGGACAGGGCCTTCTTCGCAAACCTTGACAAATTCAAAAAACACACCATTAAACACTACAAAGACAGACCTGACGTGCCAAGTTATAATAAGTTGGTTGATCGTCTGAAGGCGTCGAAGTCGGAATACTTGGTAACATCGAACCGGCCCGAAGAAGGGGACAAGATAACCGTGGACCTAGTGGGTTTGGTTGCCTTCGCCTATTCCTTGATCGACATTGAGAAGGTCACCCAAGAAACTATGGCTGGAATTACCAGAAATAAAAAGTATGTTCCGCAGTCGGATATCAATGTGAGGCCCCCGGCAGATGTGACTGTGGCAATCGGCGATATTCTCTGGCAGCCTGCAAGAGAGCATGTCGAGCGGTATTTGAAGGTCTTTGATGAAGCAAAGAGAGAGGCAAAGGCCCTTGCGAAACTGAATAATCTCAAACTGGAGCCCACTTCCAAAAAGTTGATTGGAGACACTGCAGAAGGAAGGGCCCGCGCGGCAGCTGTTACAATACAACAGGAGGTAGCAAGGGACCAGGTCATGGCGACGGCAGAGGCTCAAAAAAGGCGAGAGAGGGCTCGAATGTTCGAAGAAGGCCTTCAGAAGCGCGCTGATACCTATGAGTGGTGGTCGAAGAATGCTTAAAGCACAAAGCCGAGAACGCCATACACTACGTGTGTTGCTGGCGGCCTTGTATGGCTGTGGAGCTAATCAGTAATGGCAAATGGTGAAGTGGTTAAAGAGATATTGGATAATGAATGAGATGAATCGGGGAAAGGGAGGAGTAAAGCGGGGGTGATTGATGGTGATTGGTACTTGATATCCGCCTTTGGATTTGGTCTGGTTCGATTTGAGTTTTCTCTGCCGCGTCATATGTAGATTTTGATTTACAATTTCTTTCCAGTGCAAAACTTGGAATTCGATATCTCTTTAAAGAAAAAATGAAAAGTGCATATCGTTCCCGCTTTATATGGGGTGTAGGAGACAAGTGGAGAAGAGTCACTTGCTATTTTTTTTGGTGATGGTGCAGGCACCCGTTTGACGAAACTATTTACTTCTAGAATATGATCCAATCTACTTGGTGTGTCGAGAAGACCAATCTGTTTGTGTGTCTCGCAAGTTGTTAGGTATATCATCATATGGCAAATGAATATTCTAGTTTTCGTTCCAGGCACCGAGTTGTTGTAATACGCCCCCCTCCCCCCCACCACACACAC
>Ga0307511_10002010_pt1 | contig 21329 bp, 22 predicted proteins | sample 13_EM_MG_FD_200266 | JGI IMG/M metagenome (GOLD analysis project Ga0307511, IMG submission 200266) | Populus trichocarpa ectomycorrhiza microbial communities from riparian zone in the Pacific Northwest, United States - 13_EM | ecosystem: Host-associated > Plants > Roots > Unclassified | place...
GAAAATCGGCGAGGGCTACATGCACCTGGATAATATGTTTTTGGCCCGACTTGAGTCGGTGTCCAAGGGATCCTGGCAGCCGGAGATCTGGGTCGTGGACCCCGCGATGTAAACTTGCTATGTGTTAATCATGCCGCGCATTTCTCAGGCGCAAATAAAGTTTTGGTTGGAGTTAATTGGAAGCCTACAATCCGCGCGTGGGTGATGCACGTTTCTGCGGATTGTTAGTTGACCATGTGTTCCAAACGTGACCCGAACTGCATCCGGATGTCGCCATCATGAGGAACCGGCGCCTCCTTGGTTTCGGCATCGCCTGGTTCGAAAAGCGTGCACAACCTGGACCCGGAAGCCTCCCTTAGCCTCCCTCCGCCCTCCATGGCCACGGCCGACGATTTTGGAGGTCCAAACACCGTCCGCCACCAGATCTTCCAGGAGGATCCGTTGAGCTCAGTGTAATATACTGGCGGGTGTTCCTAGTCGGCCCCACGTCCGAGCCCAGAGGTTTCCCCCCAATTACTCTTGTCGCTGGATACGTCCCACCAGACGCTTATTAGATCACCGGGTACATTTCCCCCGAACAAGCCCGCAAATTCTGCACCCTGTTTGGACTTATTTGGTGGCGACAGAACCCGGGGTGACCGTTCCTCCCGCCAAGTGCAAAGGAATTTATTTTCGTGAAGCCTCATATCATATTCAATGTACGTACATATCCAAAAACAGTATTCCTGTCACACAAACATACAAGGCTTTGTAAGTTTCACGCTCGGGAAGGTGCGTGGAGTTGACGCCTGGATGGTGCTGTCCGCGCCGCATTCCGATACTATCAAATGACGGCAATGTAAAATGGTCGCTCTTTTGTCGATAATCCGTCCACATAATCGTTTCTTGGGCAGGAATTATGCATACTCATAGTAGTGTTGTATCTCGGACCTGTACTCAATTTTCTATGCGATTGAAGGGGGCGATCTACGTTCTCGAGGCACCCACGAAGATCTCCTTCGCCAGCCAGCGGAGTTTTAAATGGCGAGGCCGGGCGTCACGGTTTCTCCTCGAGGACATTGATAACGAATCTGCCAACTTGAAACTTCTTAGAACTCGTGCGTTCCCGACAGTAGACCCGTCGGGGTGTAAACAAGGGGGAATCAAAGCGCAACCAACCCGTGGAATGTTTTGATACCTGACACGGCCATAGGACGTCGCCACAAACTGAGGCGGGAGCCATGTAGACTGCAAAATTCCAGCCAATCCAGGATAAGGCCTACTGTCCTGCCCCGCCATGCACAGCCAGGTCGCCGTCACAGGTGGTTCGTTGGGTTAGCCACAGTCCAACTGAACCCGGGAAAATAAAAGATGGACGTTGTTTGTGATTTGACAGCTAGTTGCAAAACGATAGACCGCTTTTCGATGAAATAGGGCAGGATTCTTTTGTTTACACTGTGACAGGTAAACAAAGATTTTGAGTGAAGAATCGACAACGGGGATCGCGAGAGTTGATAAGCGCTTGACGGGCCTGTTATCCACCAGCACGGCTGTATACCCCGTACTTTTATTTCTATCTCCAGAGGTATACGGGAGGGCGTGGAAGGAGTAAGACCCCCATCACTCGACATCGAAAATCTTTGTTTACATGTCACGACATAAACAAAGAAAACCTGTCCTATTTTTTCAAAAAGCGGTCTATCGTTTTGCAACTGGCTGGATGACATGTCACATGACTGACATACAACGATGGGACAAAGACGGCCACGTGTTCGATCGGACATCCGGAGTCAAAGTCCGACGCGTCTTGCTCACGCCACACGAGGCCACAGGCAACCTCTCTACCTACCACTATGTCTCCCTCGACTGTCGTCGAAAAAAAGTCAGAACTAAACCCTCGAACGACCTCATACGAATTTTGCGGACCTCTGGGGGCGACACTCATTACGATTGGGGTCCCAGTGACGACGTATTTGCTTTACTTCGGATGTTCTCAACAAAACGGATGTCCACCCCCTTGGGTATCCATCAAGAATCCTGAAATCCTCGATGCCCTCCAGAAACCCGACTTCTGGAAAAGCCTGTGGGATACCGAGGCCGCGTTGATGTACTTGGCTTGGTACGCTTTTTGCGTCGTTGCGTGGGTGGTGCTGCCTGGGGATTGGATTGACGGGACCCTCATGCGAAATGGGAAGAAAATGAAGTATAAGATCAATGGTGCGTGTTTCTACGCGATATGCATCTCTAATTCGTGTACCAACCCCATCGTTTTCAGCTTTCTCTACGTTCCTCCTCGCCATGGGTGTGACTGCGGGTTTCATCGCCCGTTTCGGCCCCGAAGAGTTCACCTTCCTCTACACCAAGTGGATCGGTTTCGTCACCGCGTCCTTCGTCATGTCTGTTGTTCAATCCGTCTACTGTTACGCCTCTTCATTCTTCGGTGACAAGCTGCTCGCTCTGGGAGGAAACAGCGGCAACTTCATTTATGACGTGAGTTGCGCATGTGAATGCACCTGGGTTACTCCCGTTAACGTTGGTGATAGTTCTACATTGGTCGTGAATTAAACCCGTCGATCGGCTCGTACGACCTCAAGTCATTTAATGAACTCCGGCCGGGTTTGATCCTTTGGGCCCTCCTCGACATCAGTATGGCTTGCGAGCAGTACGTTCGACGTGGCGGAACATTGTCGGATTCTATGGTCCTCGTCCTCTCCTTCCATCTGTGGTATGTTGCAGATGCGGTTTACAACGAGGTACGCGCCTTTAAATCTAGCTTTGGTCCATGTCCGAAAATCTGACGCCGTGAAATAGCCGGCCATCTTTACGATCATGGACATTACAACCGACGGATTTGGCTACATGCTTGCCGCTGGCGATCTCTTATGGGTTCCTTTCACCTATTCCCTCCAGGCGCGTTACCTTGCCTTTGAGCACGTCGAACTCGGGGGTGTTCAAACTGGAATTGTCGTTCTGGTTGCCTTTTCCGGCTATTGGATCTTCCGGAGTGCGAATGGAGAGAAGAACGACTTTAGGAACGGACGCAACCCCAAGAGTAGGTTTTTCAGTCAGATTGCGTGTATGATGCTGATTCGCTTGTCGTAGATCTCACTTATATGGACACGAAGCGTGGAACCAAGCTTCTGACTTCCGGCTGGTGGGGAAGGTCACGGCACCCTAACTACTTGTTCGTCTTCCACCCCTCCGGACCTCCGGTGTTTTACTGATATCAACTCCAGCGGTGATTTGTTGATGGCCCTGTCGTGGTCTCTTGCCACTGGTTTCAACACACCGATCACATATTTCTACCCCGTATACTTCTTTGTGCTGCTCGTTCACAGACAGCTTCGTGATGACGAGATGTGTGAAGTCAAGTAAGCAAGTTCTGCCTCGCTCACGTTCTATTTCTGACCACGATGGATAGGTACGGTGAAGACTGGAAAGAGTACAAGAAGCTTGTGCCATATCGCATCATCCCTTATGTTTATTGATACTGGATCTGTCAGCTTGCTACTCCCGTTTGTCCCGCCTAGCTATTTTTTGTTATGAGATACGATATTAAGCTATGCACCTGTGGGTCACCCCGGCTCACTATCGCATCGACGGTCGCTCGGCGTGCTGTCCTGCAGTGTTCCGATCACCGCAAGCTCTTCCCTGAACCATGATCGGATTCGGTCGACGAGCCTTTGCGCGCCTTTGCCCTTCTTCCATTGACCACGATGTCCCTCGTCCTCGCCCCCATTGTTGAACTCTATCGCTGGGGTCTGCAGCCTGTCGCCCCCTTCTCGTGGTTCGGCATCCAATTCAGCACAATAGAAGTTATCGCTGCCGTTCGACTGTGTCTTATCCTTCGGCAGGTCCGAGAGCTTATTGCAAAGGCTTACAAGGCTCATGCTGCCCCGGCGACCGAGGGTGCTTCAGAGAAAGAGAAGGCCGCGGCCGCTGCTCTCGGACCCAAGTTTGAGGAGAAGTCGTTGGTTAGGGACTTGGCTGCCACGCTCATTGTCGTCCACGCAGGTGACGCCATAGGTGAGTTCCAGAGGCGCCCAGGCTTTTCGTGTACGTGACGAAGTGATGTGATCTTCATCCAGCACCCCTCCTTGGCGTGCCCCCGTCTTTTTTGGTTTCGGGCGTGTATCCCGTCACCTATGGGCTGATTCAGACGGCCATCGAGTGGATCCCTATGGTCCCGGACCTGTCTCTCCAACTTGAACTTCCACTGTCGTTTGTGGATGCGCTGAGCAGGACTCTGTTGCTCGTTCATGCCATCCCTGGGATGGTTTTGAGCAGCCCATACCCGGAAATCGCCAGCTCGCCTTGGGCACTGCTAGTGACCTCTTTGGTTCGTCCCCCCAGCATTCCAGAAACGTATTTTCACTTGACTGAGGCGTAATTATTCCAGGTCTCCGCGAATGCCGGTTTCTTCGTCCTCAACCTGACCAACTTCCTCCATCCCACGCCACTATCACTCACCACCCCTTCGGAGCTTTTGCCTTATGGGTGGACGGCGGTAGATTTGTGGTGTGCGCCCCTGGTGACGGGCATCTATTCCCTCCTTACCCACGCTCAACCCTTCTGGGGAACCGCCCACGCTGCCATTTTCGGTTGGCTTGGTTCAGGTGATGAGAAGCTCGCTCCGGTAGACCACGAAACTGCCAGAGCTGCGTGCACGGTTGTCTTGATGGCCCTCTTCTCCGCGAGAGCCGTCGGCAACTACGGGGGTCTGAAACGTTAGCATTGCTGGGGTGAGGGATGGAAAGGGGTTTTCATAGCCGTGCGCGTTCGAGCGTAGTTAAATTCTCATGACCCACTTTTTTCTTAGTACTTATTTTATTTATTCGAACCACGATACCTGATGAATACGGATACGGATTTCCCGAGGCTTTGTGAGGGACGGGAGGGTCGTTTACTGTGTGATCGGGTTCGGTCGTGGAACCGATCGTTCCCTTCCACGACCATGTCCCGCCCAAACGAGGACAGGAACCAAGAGGCGACCGTCTATCTTGTCCGTCTTCTGTCTCACCATCCACCATAATACCGCATTTTGACCCGGATTCTGCAGGGTAACCTCGACGAAAGATGTACGGATGCGTTGGTCTGGGAGCTGATGCTCCAAGCTGGTCCAGTGGGTACGTCACATACACCTACGATCTTCACAGCTCGAAGAGTCAAAGACTGACATGTCGTATTTGCATTCTGCCCGCAGTGAACGTCCATTTACCCAAAGACAGGATCTCGATGGCTCACCAGGGCTATGGGTTCTGTGAGTTTTTGACTGAGGAAGACGCGGAGTACGCTTGTAAAATCATGAACCAGATAAAGCTGTGGGGAAAACCTATAAGAGTCAACAAGGTAAGCATGTTTTTGCTTGGTTGAGTCCTGCGGAAGTGCGTTATTCTGACTGGATTTGACTGGTCATCCTTTTACTCGCATCCTCCGCCCTGCCAACGCCTGTGCCTATTATTATTACTGCGGACACGACTACGAATAGGCGTCTTCGGATAAAAAACAACTGGATGTCGGTGCGAACCTGTTCATTGGAACTTTAGACGAGAGTGTGGACGAGAGGCTGTTATACGACACGTTCAGTGCCTTCGGAATGATGGCCACAACAGCAAAGGTACGTGTCACGGAACCTCCCTCAAGTGGTCGCATTCCTGATTACATCAGATTGCGCGAGATCCTGGCACGGGTCTTTCGAAAGGATACGGTTTCGTTGCATACACAGATTTCGAGTCCTCAGACGCGGCTATCGAATCGATGAACGGCCAATTCCTCATGAACAAGGCCATCACGGTCCAATATGCGTTCAAGAAGGACGGAAAGGGCGAACGGCACGGAACCAGCGCCGAGAGGTTGCTCGCCGCTCAAGCGCGCAAGAACAACGCGTTGCCCGTCAGTGCACGGCCACCCCCGGCTCCAACGGCACTTTTTGGCGCGACTCGACCCCCAATGCAGTTCCAAGGACCTTATCAAGGACAGTTTGCGGGTGTTTTGGCTGCTCCTCCACCCCCTCAAGGATTTGCCCCTCCGCAGGGTATGATGCCACCCGCAATGGGTATGCCCCCTGCGATGGGAATGCCACCTCCTATGGGTATGTACGGTGCTCCGCCACCTGGGTTTATGCCTCCCCCACCGCCGGGCTTTGGTGGCCCTGGAATGCCAACGATGCCGGTGAACCAGATGATGCCTCCCCCTCCCCCTCCTGTCATGCAATAGTGAACCATTCAAGCTTGTATCGTATTCCGCAATATATTCTCATCCCGCAGCTCTTTTTCTCTTTTGCTTTTCAGGGAGGATGTCTCTCCTGTTACCGACTGCGATTATGCTATGAAAACCGATTTTGGATACTGTTGGGGTTTATAAGCGGTGCTTGCCTGCACTTGTCAGCAGCTTCTTGTGGTGCATAAATGGCGTTTTTGAAAGCCAAAGGCACGGGGACAATAAATCGAGGATTGAGGTGGTTGGTGGCAACGGATAAAAAGAACGCTGGCACGGGCAGATGACCTCCTCGCCGAACCACCCACCTAGCGACCCAGTCGCTAGCCTCGCGTCTAGCAGCGCTACTTTAGTTGGTCATCATCAAATTGCGTCACAAATGCGAGAAGGTTTCCCTTCCGTGAGAAAGGCCGCACAGCCAACAAGCTCGGAACTATCAGCCACAGGAAACGGCGACTTGTCAAACGTAAGTCGAGCCGACGAAACCGGGGGATGTGGGGTGGAAGCGCTTTTCTCCAATCAAGCCGTTTCGTCCCTTTTCCCGGTTCCGGTATCCTCTCACGGGGAGACGCCAGGAGCTGACTAAATTGACCCTCCGTCCCGAGCGCAGGATTACCCCAGTCACGCTGATGTTGCTATAACCGCCACACAAGGCGGACAACGCGTCAGGTATGATAGGTTTGGACTGCCGCAGACGCCCCGAATGGCGATACGTCCTGCGGACGTACTGCGTCGACCGCCTCTCCAGGATGACTTAAATAGCCTGGATGGGAAAGACAGCTCTTTGCTTTCTACCATCAACTATCCCCTCCGGAGATCTCGAATCAATTCTCCAGACACGACGATCCCAGTGGAAGGCGAAAACTCTATCTTATCATCAAGGGGCAGGGGGACGGGCGCCCCTCATCCTCTCGCACAATCCTTTACACCGACAGCTGAGGCGAGGATGACGAACGTGTCTGGGTCCACGGATACGTTCGAGCCCTCATCCCCTCCGTTGTACCCGTCGAACTTCGCGATGGCCGTGACCAAACCAGCCAGCCTCCTCATCTCTTCGCTCAAAAAGAAGTACGGTCACGCGAGGAACATGACGTTCGGACGGCCAACGAGTGTGGTTGAGGATGGAACGAGGGGCATCGAGGAGTGCGTGGGGGCGTTCGAGGAGAAGTACCAGTCGAACATGGCAGGGATGAAGAAGGACATTGGGGCGTTCTACAAACTCAGGTTGGAGGAGTTTGGGATTGGACGTTTGGTGGCGATGTCGTCGTGGGAGGATTTGGAGATGAAGAAGAAGTTGGAGACGGCGAGAGAGGCCTTCAGAGGCGACACCTCCCGCGAGTGGGCGTTCACCGCTCTGAAGGAGATGGCCCTTGGGGATGTCGTGGAGCCGGGAGAAGGAAGGGCAACCCTAGGAGAGCTATACGCATTCCTGGAGGCGGAAGGTTTCATACAACAGGTCGCCGTGGATCAAGCAAGGGCAGGGACAAACGCCGCTCTTCAGACCGACACGGTGGTCGGTGGAGCGGTGGAGGTAGCCCTTCGAGCATGCGCGGACGACGAGATCGAAGCTTCGAGGGAGAGGGTCAAGGGGGCCCTGGGGGTCATTCGCCGGATCGCGGCGGACGAGATGGTCGCGGCTCGAGAGTTCCGGGCCGCGGCAGAGTTGCTATTCATCTGCGCAGACTTGGAGGTGCGGGTTGGAGGATACAAGGAAAACTCACAACAAGTTTTGACCACCCGATACTATGCTGAAGTTCTACAGCACATGCAGCCTGTCGACGATTAAGCTTACCTTACTTTTTTTAATTCCCCCCTTTTCGTTTCTCTTTCATACCGAACTTTTAAAGCGGACGTTCATGGCAGCAGCCACCATTCGTAGATTACTGTAGGATATTAATCGTTGTTGTTTCGCGTTCAGGCATTGTATCCATATTGTATACTTAGCTTAGTCACATACCCATTCCCCTCGCTCTCATGCGATATGATTATGCCGTTCTAGGAATCTTCAGTGTCATCGCCAACCCTTGGGATCTTCTCACCTGTGTGGCCTCGGTCAGGGTCTTCGGAAGGTGGAGAGGGCCGCGTCGTGAGAATTTGAGATCCAAACCGGTCCGGAGACTTCCTCAAAGCCGAAGATCGGCAACTTTTACCTCAAGGGGTTGTCTGCCAGACGGCCCTTAAGCGGGTTCATCGAAACCTTCGACAAGTCGTTCTGATTGGTGGCGTTGGTGTTTGGAGATCGCCTTTGCTCTCCGGGGACCCTTGGCCATACTGACGGGCTGGGAGGAACCCAGAATAGATGCCGAACGTTCGAACGCCGGGTACTACTCTCGACATTAGTGTGGAATTGCCCACTCTTGTCGAGCTTGCGACCGTTCGCATAGCATTCGGGGGCTGAAGACTGGGAACGGGTGAGAAGATCACAAAGGCCCAATTAACCCTCCAACTTGGAATGACCTCCTTTCATTCGTTAAAGCACCTGTCATATGGAGGTTTCGAAAGTTGAATTTGCCATCCAACCTGTCTTGCTGGTGCATTCTACCCGCCGTTTACGAAGAGGGCGCCTCTGAAAATCCTTCCAGGCACCTACAGCCTCGATCGATGACGCAATCGCAAAGCGCCGTGAAATAAATGCGAGCGTTTGCCCCATAAACCAACGGTTCTAGAAGTGACCTCCGAGGTTCGTCGACGACTCTACACATCAGCATGCTCACGACCGACCGGGAAGAATCCAAAACGATAGCCCCGAATACCCTCGTGTGATTATGGAATAAAGTTTGCTAACATACACATGTAGATGGATGAATAGTCGTACAGAAATGAACCAAGTGGGCCCGCCCAATTGAACCCGGCTATGAGTGTCTACCGTGATCGATGTGGCAAATAATCAAGATTTATTGTCTCGATGTCTGTCGTCGCCACCGTGTCCGATACGAAAAGGAGGGTACTATTAGGGTCGTCGCCAGAAACTGCGGGCATGTGGTGGCTCGCCCGAGTGTACGATTCCCACCCTTCGCAGGCCAGTGCTGTTTTTCGGACGGAGAGCATCAACCTGCAAATCATAATTGGCACGTATCTGGTGGTACGAGAAGATGAGACACTATTTCGCAGAGGGTGGGATGACGGGACGACTGACACGTGTATCCCGCTGGAGCATGTTAATCATATCGGCCAGAGCAGAAAGATGGGGAGTCAGCCCGGGTTTGCTAAGGAAAAGAGCAACCCTTACACCGCTGGTATCAGTTGGACAAACGGCCGCTGTAAATACCAAGAATAGATCAGGGACCTGACGAAAGTAATCGGAGAAAGTTCAAAATCACTTACATGAGCCAAGGTAAGGGTAAAGGTGAATACGACGTGAGACGTGAAGATGACCGAGAAGTATAATGCGCCATCCCTCGCGAGGGTACGTAAAATGCTTGGCCTCCCCTTCCCAGGCCACCTCATCGCACCTTGCCTCACGACGGAATAGATCGTGACAACAAACGTTATGAAGTCTGAAGACGAATACAGTGCAGACATCGGGTAGAAACCTCTGGTTAGTGCATGGTGGACAGGGTAGGGGAATACTTACCAAAAGGAAGACTGAGCACTGTGTTCGTAACTTCCACCGCCCTATGCCGCGAAATCACACACCAAGGGATCCGTAGCGCGGGGATCCTTTGTGAAGGTACCGCTGTACGCATCGGATTAAGATGGAGTCCGTCAGCTATTATTCATCGGACTCAAATTGTAGCAGCACAGGCCGAACGCCGAACCACACAGACGGGGATAAACATACTTGGAGTGATTACCACGAGAGAGACGTGGTAAAGCCCGACGGCAAGCTGACCTATTGATAGAAGAACGAGGCAGGCTGTTACGGGGACATTCTTGAGGGTTACGGCGTACACCCTTTATGTAATTTTATCATCACTTTGAGTCTGTTGAGTTGGCGATCGTACGGACCTTGCGGCCAGGGCGATCTGAGCCAGCCACGTGCCGACAATGAAAGCGAGGACGTGGAGAAATGCCGTCCGATCACATCTGCGGTACGATGAGGACACAAGGAAACCAAAAGCTGAGACGTCCACTTACAACTCTTGCGTGTATCCAGGCCAAGTTGCCTCTAGAGGGTGGTCAGTTATCTGTGCAGTTCCTCGGACCCTAAATCGCAACTTGTAATTACTCACGGACTATTATCCAAATTCGATACGACACGGGAAGATATCTGATCTAGTGGGGAGTGAGTCACGTGTTGCCTTCCGTTGAGCTAGAAGAACGTACTGCAAGGAAGAGAAAGAAAACTAGGGCTCGGTTCGCGTCGTCATCGTGATCAAGGGAGAACGGATCATTGAGATGGTTGGCTCACCCCAAGTCTTCTTTCCTCCCCACGCATACTTGACCTACAAGTGATAGAGTGAGATCGGAGCGTGCCTCAGCTTGGTTGTTAGGGGTAGAGGGTACCTCGTCTGAGAACGTCAAGAGGTAGTCGTAGAGATACAAGGTCGTCAGCGCCATCATATATAACTGGTTGCGGGTCGGCAATGTGTGGAGTGGGGAGGATTATCAGGGTCCAGGTTCCAGGTTCGTGGTCTCGACCGCAAGTTGAATGCAAACACGCACGTTCATCGAGTACCTGAATATACGTGGGGACGAAAGCGCATGAGTATCTAACGTCTAACTTTGAAAGAGTGACGAGTGGCATACCAATCACGGTAAGCATCGACGAGGTTTTCAGCGAACATTATCTAGACCGGATGGACCGGGGGATCGGAGGCGAGGGCGAGGGCGAGAGGGAAGAGAAAAAAGGTCAAAAAGCAAGGTTAAAGCCCTATAAGCCCGCATGCATGAATAACGGGTGTAATGAGCACTAGATTGCCTGTAATATTTCGTTAGTGTTACTCTTAAGCGATGTCAGCTGTCCGATGTGGGGGGCGACCGATTGACCGTGATCCAGCTTCGTGTTCTTATCTTCTACGGCCCCTGATGGAATATGTCGACTCGCCTGGACTTTCCTTTCCTGTAGACAAAGCCGGACATGGTGGCTTTTGGATTTTGAGTGGGCAACGACAACGTCCTGGATGTTCCAACCCGACGGGCACTCTGGCGGCCACCCGAATAACTGTGCAATAATGACGGCATCCGATACCCAAAGCTCCCGGATTCGGAATCAGAAGGCGCCTGCCGCTCCCTTCATCATGGGTCATGCATTTAGGACCTGGGCCATGTTCCAGCCCACGGGGCACCGAACGTCACGTAAGTTGTGAATAGCGCTACGTCGTTTATATCAGGCCGATAGGAGATGGTGTGCCTTACTTACCTACATATCCTCGTGCGAGCATTATTATCGCGATTTCCACTTGGCGGCTCTGCCGGGTCTTCGAGGGACGGAGTAGATCCTTCAACCTTATCAAGGATCCGGTCTTCGATCGAACGGATGACGACGGTTGCTACATATCCGACGGGCGCTCCTACATGGCACATCCAACAACGGACAGATGTCGAGTTGTTCTATCGTCGCATGGTCAACGGTTCAACAGGTCCCACTCTTATCGAAGTTAGGGCGGGACCGGGGGTGGGCGTTCTTCGTCGCTACGATCAATTCACCCCGTGCACGTTCCCTTGTCCTCGTTCTCACGTGATATGATCTTGTCGTTTCTGTCCATCTTCGCCACCATCAGGGAAAGCGTGGAGGGTTGTTCTAGTCAGGTGTAGATTGGCCTGGGGCATTCCACAACCACTCCCCCATGGCCGACTGCGGTTGATTTGCTGTTCGAACGTTCATGGCTCGTCTGTTCGATCTTGTCCGCCAGATACGGCGGAAACTGACTTTCGAACTAGGACCCCTGGCAGCTCGTTCTCGTCAGTGACCCTGACACCAGGGAGCCGTGCGTGTAGTGCCTTTGCGCCCGGGGGACGAGCCTCCCGATGCGGATCCGGGACACGGAGGGTTTGCGTGAGGCGCGTCCCCTGCTCATCTCAGCCTGACTCGCCGCAGCTGGGGATGGACGGCGGCATGGTATCACTCCGACAATTGTACTCGATCCACTGGGCTCCCTGTCGTTGCTGTAGGCTCGCCCAAAGATAACGTTGGTTGTGCGGTTGCTATCGTGAGTCCCTTGGAGCACCGCTCATATTGTAAGGTCCCCGAATGTGCACCCTGTGTCAAGGCAACTCAGTGGACAAATCAATTGAGGGCCCATGTTGAGGCCGGATTGGTCCACGCCGACATTGGTCGCCATGCTAGTCGGAAACAAGAGCGTGTGTGGGACTGATGAGCGGGGCAGAAGCATTCGCGAGTGTGCACAATCGTCGGTCGACACACTCATCCCCCCTTTTGGCCGCCCAGGTTGCCCGTCACAGCTCTTACGGCTCAAAATCACCTTTGGTTTGTTGAGGCGCCAATCGTGGGCGCTTCAAAGGCGAAGGTGGAACTTCTGCACGGGTTGCATGGAAGGCCCCTCCGGATGCCCATTAGACTCCCTTAACTAGCGACGGGATCATAGCAAGTGGAACGTGAGTATTTACTCTTACACCAAGTAACTCCGTGGTTGCAGCTCGTGCTGACTCGTTTGCCTTTAGGCGCAGAGTTGGCACCGGGTACGCGGTACCGCAATATACCGACATAACTTCTCAGTTCTTGATGACCGGTCGAGCGAGTGGTTGGTACACATCCGCCCCGATATAGTTCCACGAGGCGAATTTTACTCTTCAATATCCGAGCACTCTTCACAAAACGTACACCAGCGAAGCCGGAAGGCATTACGCTGGCCCAGCGGAGTTGCAGACCTTCCTGATATCGGCGAATTTGACGGTGGGCCGGTTTTCTGCTGTCGATTTGCCCAGATGGTTGGTCTTCGGGCAATATCTGCGGCTCGACGCAACGGACGGGATCCTGGCATGTCACTAAACCTCACTGGTTGCTCTCCCACCAGTAGACAGGGTGAATGTGTACGTGTGAGCTGTACGGAGGGACCTTTTTTTGCACCACGCAGGGAGAACTGCCGCGTATCAGAAATGGTACTGATGGTGCCGGAACTGGTAAATTTTTCGTAGTACTGAAACTGGAAATGCACTGTAATAGCTCGGTATATGTTATACCGCTGTTCGCGGAACATTTGGGGTACTACTACTAACATGCCCAAACGAGTACGGTGACCGCACTTGTTTCGGGCGGTGTGTGGTTGAGAGGCGCTGCCTCTGCTTCCCACGGTAGAGAACCAAGTGAATGTGACGCAGTTGATAATCACCAACATGGGCACCGATGCGAGTTACCCGCTTCCCCACTTCATCAGTTTTCCGATGGCCAGCTATTTTTAGGGTCGAACGCTGGCCAAACAGGGGGTTCTTCCATCCCGACCAACGTTGCACGAGGTGAGTATGAATGTCGGTCGTTTGAGTAGCCCGAAATCCCCAGGCTCACGTTCCCACGACTGCTACCCGTGGATACACGCTTGTTCGAAATTTCCTTTTTCCTTCCTCAGCTGATCTTCGATCGGTGATCCGTCTATTTGGTTCCATCTAGGTCCGCTCAGCCTCCGGTCGTTCATTCTGTGGTATCGCTCATTAAGTTTAGGTCTTTGGCGGCTGCTTGAATACATCTTCGTCCACTCGTTGCCATCGGCTGGCTCTTTATCAAAGCGAACCTTGGGTTCCTCCGTGTTTCGCTTGCGAAACATTGGCAGGAAGTGGAAATACCGAATACTCCAAATGGATGTTGCACGACTTTGTTCGTTCGTGATAAATTCTTGATCGGCTGTGGTTTCTCATTCCACGAATGACTCGAAAAAGTTTTTTGGCGCGTACTTCGCTCCGCCGACTTGGAATCCTCCCAATGCTCTGTCTTGGTATAAAACGAGCCTGGGGAACCGAGAGTGGAAGCACCCAGCAGCGATGTTCGGTCTCAAAGCTCTCGCTTCTGCACTCCTCCTCTCCACCGCCGCCTTCGGTCTCGCTGTCGACTCTTCTGAGCACCAGCTCGTGAAGAGGGCCCAACCCAAGGGCATCGACGTCTCGTCCAACCAGGGCACCATTAACTGGAGGAACGTCGCCGACAAGGGAAATTCCTTCGCCTACATCAAGGCGACCGAGGGAACCAGTAAGAGCGATGGTGTGCCTGTCGTGTGGAGTGCTGACGTTCCATTTTAGCCTACAAGAACCCTGACTTCTCCTCCCAGTACACTGGTGCCACCGGCGTCGGTCTCATTCGTGGCGGCTACCACTTTGCTCGCCCTGATAAGTCCTCTGGAGCTACTCAGGCCAAATATTTCGCCGCTAATGGTGGAGGTTGGAGTGGCGATGGCAAAACCCTCCCCGGTGCCCTCGACATCGAATGTGGGGATCGCGTATTTTCAACCCCAGAGATCCAATAACTAACCTCCATCATTTATCGGGTAGATAACCCATATGGCGCCACCTGTTATGGTCTGAGCGATGCTGCGATGGTTAGCTGGATCAAGGATTTCTCCAACACCTACCACTCCAGTGAGGGCCGCTACCCAGTGATCTACACCACGACCGATTGGTGGAAGACTTGCACCGGTAACAGCGGCGCGTTCGGTTCCACCAACCCATTGTGGATCGCTCGCTATGCCAGCTCCGTCGGCGCTTTGCCGAATGGGTGGGGATACCACACTTTCTGGCAGTACGCCGATCATGGTTCCGTTCCCGGGGACCAGAACTACTTCAACGGTGACGCGGCCGGTCTGAAGCGGTGAGCTACTTCTTTCTCCCTCCTGAAGGGACCCGGTGTTCTGATCCGCGTTCTCCAATAGCCTTGCCTCCGGCTAAACAATCACATGCACACGAACGACAAGACGTGAATATACCCTGTTCCCACGAGTAAAAAAATACCATAAAATAACATACCAGCACGCTCGACCTTCCGTTTATATATAAGAACACAGAATTCATAGCTCTTGTGACCATTTGTTTCTGAACAGCTTGAACTGCCTGTCCCACCCGCACGCCTTCAGCGGTGGAGAGTTATGTAAATTATCCCTGTATGCCCCGCGGGATCTGATCTGAGGGCGTACATATTTTGATCGGCTACTGGGCCCCATCTGGCCTTTCGGCGCTCAGTCTCTTCCACTCCCCGCTTTTGATGTTCTGTACTCCCGGGCTCATTCAACGTCGAACAGTCTAAAGACGTCAGGTCTTCTAAATATCATCCGAATGGGTTTGTCGTCGTAGGCTATTTATTGACCGCAGATAGCTCATAGTTTTCATTTGTGCGTGCAGAGAATGGCCCCCGACGGCCGGGTGACGCCAGCTCGTCGTCGTGTCCGGACACTTGGATATCTGGTATTAACACGGTTATCTCACCCGGTTCTGTCTGGCCGGCCCCGAACCCCTTCAGCCTGAGAAGTCCCGAGGTTATTGTTGCCTTCCTCGGCTACCACCACCCTGAGGAAGAGACGACGCTCTGCTCGGTCAACCCTCCTGTTGTACTCTTTGCTCGCTCCCTTGTGCACTGCCGTGTACCAGGGGGTTGACTCTGGCGTTGTGGAGTCGGTCGGGGTAAGTATCGATGTTCCCTCGAGGCTCGAAATCAAGGAGAGGCAAGAAATGTCAGTTGGCCGTCCCCACCGGATGATTCCTGGAAATTTGTTGGATGGGTTTCCGTTTCCCCTGTGAGGTTCCACACCGTTCGTTTTGTACTCTGTGATCATGGTTCGATGAAGTAGCAGTGGAACTGAAACATGGGCGCCCATGCACGGGAATTCGCAACCATCACCCTCACCTTTGTGCTCCTAGTCCGCAACCTGCCTCAATGAGAGGCCCCAGCGGTCGATTGTTATCTCCCGTTTCTCCGACCACAACCATCTGTGTTGACTTTGAGATGTGATCTGGATAGCTGTCAGCGGAGGTGAGCCCGAATCCTTTCTTGACCGCCTCTCCTTTCGTGCGCGATCCTAACCTCTGAATTGGATGACACCATGCCGGAATCATATTCCCCGTATATGTCGGTGCGGAATCTCGCACCAGGAACCCGTCTCTCAGCTGCGACAGCGGTAGAAGAGGAGGGTCGAGGGTCATTGCCAAGATACGGACGAAAGCGTTCGCTCAATGACGGACGACGGAGAGGCACGTATCGTGAAGAGGATGATAGTACCTTCTGCGACGGCCGGCTATCGGAAGGAACCTGGGCTGGGGAGATAATGTGTTCCTCGCAACACCAACGACATTCCGGGTAGGGATAACGTTGATCAGGATGAGACCCGTGTCGCGGATTGTGGTACAAATCCTCCCGCGTTACCACGGTCGAGGGGCGATTGTGGACGCCGAACCGAACGCGTCAGAAGACGCGATCAGTTTGAATGTCTCGTACGTGGAGTTGGGGAACACTGCATGATTATAGTTTCTAGAGGATTCTGGGTGGAGTCCGAAGCGGGTGGCGGTGAGGGATGAATGTCGTACGTTCGCGGTCATTGAAACGTTTCTTCAAGAAATGCTAACCGCGGGTCCCTGAGTAGCTCATAGTGCTCCGCGGGTATAATGATCCACCGGATGCTGGAGGGTCTTCGCTAACGTCAACGAGCAGGCTAAACGCTACTTTCCGTCTACTCCGCAGTGAGTAAGAGAGTCGTCGCCATCAGTTGGTGTGACTGCCGGAGTCGGGCTCGTGTTTAACTTCTGGTCCCAGTCCCTTTACTACGGAACGACCGTCGCAAAATCCCAGGTTGGCTCCTACTCTCATCATCCCCTTAAATGCTGACCCTTTCATACAAGGCCAGAGTCCGCAATACCTTCGACAGCTGCTTTTCCTCTCGCCCTGCTGTCGGCTGCCGAGTTTCTTCACACTGATATTCTCGATCATCCCCCTGGCTTTCGTTTCCTTCAAAGTGTGGCCGGAGTTCGTCCCTTCCGCCTCTCTCCCACGGAATCCCGGCCACTGTGCAATATATCTTATTTGACACTCATCGGGTCGGTGCCCGGTTGTTCTCACGGAGTGAGGAAGTGGAACCCGCTGGGAGGAGTAAGAATTGTAGTTCACCAAAACCGACTATATGTTACAAAAGACAAGATCGCTGGCGATCGGGAAGACAAAACGAGAAATAAACATAACGAGGTCCCCCTCGGAAATTTACTACCCATAGCCAAACAAACACACATGTATCGCGCGTACCTCAACAGTCCGGTTCTTTGAGGGTCAATTTCCTCACGACACCATCATCCCCGACCATGACGAGTGACAGACCTGCCCAAAAATGTCCGCCGTTGCCCCTCCGTACGTTCCCTGGTGAGATCCAGCAGATCTTCCTGGACTCTGCATCGACGACCCATTCGCAGTTCGCATCGAGCGTGTACGGTGGTGCCACCCGGGGTTCTGACAAGTGCACCAGCTCTCCCTTGGTTAACGTGTGTGAACAACTCCCCGATGGCGATGCGATTACATCGTAAGGAATTTGTACGTGCCACCCTGGACCATCTACTTTGAGGTGAAACCTGGTTTCGGAGTCAAAGGTCAGGTCATAAACCTCCCCGGTCCCGAAATCGGCCTCTTCCAGAGGTAGATTCGCAAGTGTGATTCCGTCTTCCACATGCTTGATTTGAAGCTCCCACCGGGGTGAGCCATAGACTGTGACGACTCGGGTGCACTCTGGTGACCATCCATACAACGGTGCGTCCTCAGCTGCCTCTGTCCATTCAGGAAGCTGGGTACCCGATTGCCATGCCTCCACAACCACAGAGACACCGAAATTCGCAACTAATCCGCGGCCAAATGATGCACGAGCAGAGGTGGGTTTATTTGTGAGCAACGGCCTCAGTGGTGAGGCACCCCAGCGGGGATGTAGCTCTCGCAGGGTCTCTAATTTGAGTAGAGCAAGGTGCTGGGTTGGTTGGAGGAGACGGATAATGTGGTTCTCGCCCAGTGGATAAACATGGGATGAGGATACCTCCTTGTGAGTCTTGTGACTTGCCAGAACATTGACAGAGAAAATTTGGATGTGATCTTTGGTCTGTACTACAAGATTTCTGTTCAATGACACAGCCACAGATGTTGCTGCATCCAGGAGTGGAGGATTGGTCCATTTGTGAGAGTTGGTATTGAATGATTGTACTCCATTCACAGGGATTATGCATGCAATTTCCTCACCCACAAGTACAGGACTCAACAGTTGCCCACTGTGCCTCAGTGGCTGCCTTTGAAGTTGTGCTGGCTCCCCAGGTTCCAATCCATGTTGTGTCAATCTGACAGTCACAAAGCTGCACTCCTCCTGCCCTGCTCCTGAGTTTAACTGTACAGTTCCTACCAGGAATTCACCCCTATCCTCTAAATAAACCATTCCCCACACATGCCCAGGGATAGGGAAGCTGTCTGAGGTTTCATCAACAATGATGTCGTGAACATAAAGAGTATTCTGAGTTGCAACTGCAAGTGCACAATGTGATAGCCAATGAGTGGTCACAACTGGTTGACCATTCCCAAATCCTTTGCCTTCTTCTTTACTGTGGGTATTCCAGAATACAATTGAACCATCAGACAAGCCACATGCAATGTGATCCCCTGTTGTGGAAACTGCTATATCATTGATCTCAGATTGTGTGGTGAAGGTATGGATGAGTCCACCTGTCTGCACATCCCACATAGTCACAGAGAGAGAATGTGCAAAAAAAAGGATAGATCCATCTGGAGAGCTTTGTATCTTTGCAACTTTTTCTGGAGCACATACAGACAGTTGAAGTGTGAAAGTGACTGCATCATAGGCATTTACAATTTCTTCACATGCAGTGATGATCCTTTGGCCAGAAGTTGTAACACTTGTGGGCTGCTTTGGTCTGAGGTCAATTGTCTTTAGGAGCAACCCCCAAGTGTCAGGAGCTCCTGAGAAGGTGGTAATGTGGGATAGCTGGTTGTACATGACATTTTGAAGGTAGGATTTGTGCAATTGTGATGAGGTTGGTGAGAGAGGAAGGGCAGAGTGGTATACTTGTTGTGCACATTGTTGGATGGGGTGGAAGAAGTGTATTGACAACCGGAGGCAGTCTGTTGCAAGATTATCCAGCAAAGCCAGGGCTGCAGCCTCAGGGTGGGAGTAAACTCCAAGCAGAGCATACTTCTGGGCTTTGTCATGGGTGAGGACCTTGGTATAGGCAATTGTTTTGGACTTGAGTTTTGGCTTGGACTTGGCCTGGGCAATTGCCTTAGATCTGGCCTTGGCAATGACATCAAGCCTAGCCCTGTCTGGTATCACCTTTTGTTTACAAGGTCATTAATAAACAATCTCTCTGCATTGAGTAGTAATAAACCATCACTCACTCTGTCTATCCAGTCTAGTAGGTGGTGCATGGAATGAATCACTTCTTCCAAGCAATTCTCAAGGCTCATTACCTCAATCCATAGAGAGGCACCTTTGAGTGTGCTAGTCACTAAAACAATGGCCTGGCTTGCATAGTCATGAGATATGGGAGAGTGCCTGAGGTGCCTTGCCCAATGGCTACATGCATATCGCACAGCACCACCTAGTCCATCTTCTAGGAGCTGTGGGAGGTTGAATATGTCATGATTCATTATAAAGGGCGGTAGGGAGCATGGATTCCTCTTCAACCCCTTCACCAGCTCCAAGCAGTTGAGGACCATCCCACCATGATGGGCTGTTGAATCAATGTGAAATCTGAGATCAGCACATCGTTCAGGGTCCTGCAGGAAATCTGGAAATGACTTGTGGAAAATGTGAATTTCCTCAAGCTCATTGGTGGGTACAAGGATCATAGAGTGGAAATGGCGTAGAGTAGTCAATATGAGGGTTGTGGAGATGCCAAGGATTGTTGAAAGTTCCCTTCGAGACAATGGATTGAATGCAAGTACAATTGCTCCCAAGACACATTTCACATTGTCAAATACTCCTGATTCTTGGACATTGGAGAATGCATGTAACAAGATTTTGGAATATAGGGAGTCAACCCCAGTGTGTCCTTCATGGGTTGTACCACTTGCTTTGGAGATGATGAGTTGGAGACGCTCATTTGGTTCATGATGTTCTGATTCAATGAACCTAGCCAAGGTTGAGGCAAAAATGAACAGCCCAGATGATTTCTTAGTAAGGGCCATGATTTCATGTTCATGGGGCCATGGGTTGGGAAGATCAAGGTCACTCCTTTGTCTGGCAACCATGGTCAACCTCTGTGTTAAGTACAGCTGGATATCATTGTCAACACTGGATGGTTCCACCTCATGGAGTAAGAAGATCTGGGTAAGAGGTTGTAGGAGGGGAAGGCGGAATCCAGTGCGAATCTGTGGCTCAGGTCTGCCAGTGATGAAAAACTTGACGAGTGGCAACTGCTGGATGAATCGCCCCAAGACAGAAAGAATTGCTGAAGCTGGCTGGTCATCAATGCACTCATCCAATGCATCAATAATAATGACACATGAGATGTTTGCCCCAGAGAGTGGTTTTACAAGGAGGTTCTCAAGCTGGGAAATGAGGGAGGTATGAGCTATAGTGGGGTCCTTCTTGATACTAGTAACAATGTGACTCCAAAGGTGTGGGTAACGGCATGCAAGCTGATATGCAATGGTGGGAAAGATGTTCTTGAGCTCCCTTCTGTTAAGGTAATCCCTGGAACAGAAAAAGCTGGCACCAAGAATTCCCTCATTTGCAACCATTTCTGAGAATGACTGGGTTATTGTTGATTTCCCAGCTCCTGCTAACCCATTCAGCCAAAACACATTTTGGCCCTGGGGGTTCCTAGCCCAGACCATGGTGTCCTGGAGGACAGATCCACGAGTTCCAGGAAGGCATTTGTCATGATGGCCAGCCTGGTACCCAGCATTGCGCACAGGCTCCAACTTTTCAAGGTCAGCAGCTTCCTATCAAAAACTCAAGTCATTAGCACAGATCACACCTATGCTGTGAACTGTTCTCACTAGGATATTCTTGGTATCACCATGGATATCCCTGGTATCATTTTGGATGCTCCTTGTCTCTCTGTACACTCCTTGTTGTATTGAAACCTAGCTGGATGTTCATTATAGATCACAGTAGGACGGGTTGCTCATACTTGGTAATCTGTGATGGCGTTGGCCAGCTCTTGGATAAATCCGGCCAATATTTTGGCATTATCAAGGTTGTGTAAGAACCCAAGGAGCGCATGTTGTTTGGTGAGTGGTTCAAGCTTCATAATGACTGCCTTGAGTTTCCTAAGAG
>Ga0307511_10002011_pt1 | contig 21325 bp, 12 predicted proteins | sample 13_EM_MG_FD_200266 | JGI IMG/M metagenome (GOLD analysis project Ga0307511, IMG submission 200266) | Populus trichocarpa ectomycorrhiza microbial communities from riparian zone in the Pacific Northwest, United States - 13_EM | ecosystem: Host-associated > Plants > Roots > Unclassified | place...
CCAATTTTGTTGCTTTATCTCTATAGATATATATATGCTTATAAATGGTAATTATTTGAAAATTATTAAACTCAATTGGTAATATTGTTTTGAGATTTTATTTTATAAAAAAATAAAACAACATTTCTTAAAAAAAAAACAAATCAAGTTTTGACCGGTCGATTCGATTATATTTAATCTATTTCTACTCAATTTAATTTATAACTTGAATTAATAATCATATTATCAAATCATTAAATTAATCTATTAGATTATATACCGAATTTAATATTTAAGACATGAAATAATACTTTACCAAAACGAATATGGGTAGTTAAGGTTTTGTACACCATCTTAGCTCATGCAATATGCTCCTTCCATCATTACAACAGAAAGTAATACACGGAAAACTTTACTTACACATGCCCACTTGCATAATCAATTTTACAGGAGCAGATCCTCACCTTGGATTTATTGATGTTAAACCTCAGAAAAATGATCCAATGGTCCTAAACAGATCAATAGATAGATCCTCATTACACCAAAAAGTAATTAGGGGAAACCCCAAACTAGTTACTTACAAATCCACCAGCTTTCAATTGGGTCCCTAAACTTAATATTTTCTCAATTGAGTTCCTAAAGTGTTAGACATTCTTCGATAGTCCATATCGGCATGTTGTTTTGTTATTTTATGCAATAAAGTGACACCTTTTTAAGGATATTTGACAAGGTGGAGAATCATATGTAATAGATTAGGGATGAAAATGAGGCTTCACAAAGTTATTAACTATAAATTGAAAGAAAATTATTTATTATTATATTTCAATATATCATGCAAGCAGTGCACTTCACCTACCAAAGCAACAGCCAAACGTGAGATATGAAGGGAGACGATGTAGGAATTAGGGGATCAATTAGTTGTATTTTTTCTTCTTCTTTATATAAAAAAAAATCATCCAATATATATAATATAAAGTCTTTCGTTTCATCTTTCATTTGCTGCTCACGCAAGGGTGTTCTTTGGTGCAGTTAGCCATTGCTATCAGCTGAAGTTTGTGGGATCCTTGCTTTTGTTTTTACTACTACACTTTTGTTTCTTGTTCCAATGTCCTTTCGTTTTTCTTGCTTTGTTTAGCTAAAAGAGGCAGCAAACTACAGAGATTTTGGAACTAAGATGAGGTACCCTTATCAGCCAGGTATCGATCTTTCTATCTTTGGTTACATCATGTGAGTATACTAGAGAAGTCTGTGATCTATTCAGTACATTTTTGTTAACAGTTTTGTGCTTTTTCATGGATTTTTATGCATTCTTTTTCCTAATTCACTTACAAAAGTGTCATGCTGATTTTGGAGTTTGTCCCACTTGGCTTTAATCAATCATGCATCATAGGTAACATCATGAATGTGGTACAAAACCTCATGGAGAGACTGAGGCCTCTTGTGGGTGTAAAAGGCTGGGATTATTGTGTTCTTTGGAAACTGAGTGATGATCGAAGGTTAATGCAAACTATCCTAATTAAACTCATGTCTCTCTCACTCACTCTCTCTCTCTTTCTCCTTATGTTTTGTTTGGGGTTCGCTTTTTAGGTATATTGAATTGATGGATTGTTGTTGCGCTGGGACTGAGGCCACTCAAAATGGTGGAGAAGACCTTCAGTTTCCTGTTTCTTCAGTCCTTCCTTGCAGGGATGTCATGTTTCAGCACCCAGGAACTAAATCTTGTGAACTTCTTGCTCAACTTCCTTCTTCAATGCCCCTAAACTCAGGGTACGTTCTTGTCAGATATTTAACAGAACATTATCATATAAAAGAAGTGCTTTAAGTTGAATATTTAATTACTCGAGTTTGAAAACAGATTTCATGCACAGACCCTGAGCTCAAACCTGCCTAGGTGGTTAAACTTCTCTAGTAGCTCAGATTCAAATGTTCTTGAGGTGAGTAATTTCTATTCTTTGCATAAATGAAAAGGAAACCAAGAATTAGTAGCAGTCATTTATTGGACCAATAAGTTCTGCTCTGACCTGAACAGGAAACAGTTGGAACTAGGGCCCTGATTCCAGTGCCAGGAGGACTAATGGAACTGTTCATTGCTAAACAAGTATGGTTTCCTTTTGTTTTGTTGATTTTTTATATTTGAGAACTAATGGAATTGTCACTGCTAATCAATGGTGAAAGTGTTTATCTTTATATCTTATGCTGCGCAGGTACCTGAAGATCAACATGTCATAGATGTTGTAACATCTCAATGCAACTTCCTAATGGAACAGGAAGCCATGATCAACTCAACCAACATGGATTCAAGTTTATCAATTGATGTGAATGTTATGAGTGAAAACCAATCAAAGCCATTTCTTGCTAATGAAAATGAACAAGAGGATCATCACAGTTTGAATATTCCATATGATACCTCCCTTGATAGACTCCACATGTCTAGTTCTCCAATGAACAACTTCATGCACCAGTTCAATTACAGCACCGACGAAACCAAAACAAAAGGCGATCTCTTTCAAGGAGTAGAGAGTGGGCTACAAGATATGGATGATTTGCAGAAGTCCATGATGGCTAATGCAGAAAGCACGCAGATGCAATATATGGAGTCAGGTTTAACAACCAAGGATCAACATGGAAATGACAAAGAATCAATAAAACTAGAGAATGGGCCATCAGCAGAATATTCACACTCGGATTGCAACGATGATGAGGATGATGCAAAGTATCGGAGGAGGACTGGGAAAGGACCTCAATCAAAAAACCTTGTTGCTGAGAGGAAAAGGAGGAAGAAGCTTAATGATAGGCTCTATGCTCTCCGGTCCTTGGTTCCCAACATTTCAAAGGTAGTCACTCTCTTCAATCTTCATTTTGTGGCACACATCAATCTAAATCTCTCAATTTATGGGTGGAGCTACTCATGAATTCTATGAAGTAATCCCTCTCCTCTCTAGACCATGTCAACATAACATGCAATATTTAGGATCAATATTTCTAACCATTTTTATCTGTCAATCCCTTGTGACGAGTCGATGAATTTAAGATACATAACCACGCAATGAGAGCATGAAACCATGCCTAGTTATATGAAAAGGTCCCCAAAATAACTTTGTACGTTGTACCATTCCACTATTGAGCCGATTTCCTTATCAGCTCCCCAGCGCTCTTGGCTGGGCATAAGCCTTTTGAATTCGGTAGCCGAAAAATGGTATCCTGCACGTGTGAAAAGAATTCGACCTAACCTGATTGGTGAATTTCTACCACTAGTGTTACATTATTGATGTATCGTGTGCTTTTGATTCTTAGCTGGATAGGGCTTCCATACTTGGAGATGCGATCGAATTTGTGAAAGAGCTTCAAAAGGAAGCGAAAGAACTCCAGGATGAGCTTGAAGAGAATTCAGAAGATGAGGGTGCTAAAAACGGTAACAACAACAATATGCCACCAGAAATTCTGAACCAAAATGGAGTTAATCTTGGTGCATACAGGTCTGATTATGCTGTGAATGGATTTCATGTGGAAGCATCAGGCATTAGTACTGTTTCAAAACAAAACCAAGACTCAGAAAATTCTCACGACAAGGGACATCAAATGGAGGTATATCTTACTCTACTGTTCCCTTCTTTTGAATTTATGGTATCACTAACTCTTAAGTCATTTTTGTTTTCCTGATCATATGACACTTATAGGCGCAAGTGGAAGTTGCTCAGATAGATGGGAATGAGTTCTTTGTTAAGGTATTCTGTGAGCACAAGCCTGGAGGGTTTGTGAGATTAATGGAGGCTTTGGATTCTCTTGGCTTAGAAGTTACAAATGCTAATGTGACCAGCAATAGAGGCCTGGTTTCTAATGTCTTAAAAGTAGAGGTAAATAAAGACCATTTACGAATCCTTCCTCTCTTTTCATTCTGAAGTATAAACTGAGAATACGAAAATTCAGTGTCTATTTCCTTTGTCGTCTTTTGATCAGCAGAAGGACAGTGAAATGGTTCAAGCAGACTATGTAAGGGACTCTTTGCTGGAGTTAACAAGAGACCCACCAAGAGCGTGGCCTGAAATGCCTAAAGCATCAGAGATTTGCTGTAGTGGGATGGACTATCCTCACCATGATCACCACCAGCACCACCTGCAGAATGGCCACATGAATTACAACCACCATCACCTCCACCACCTTTGACCATAATCTGATCAGTTTCAAATGAGAAATGTTACACATATACAGACTCTAACGTTTCCTCGTGTTTTTCTTGCAAACATATGGAATAATTAGGTGATCTGTAAGAATCTTTTCTAAGACAATATAGTACGTATGGCTGCTTGGTTTCTATCAAATGTTTGTGTTTTCCTCATCTAAGCACTCAACTAATTAAGAAGGGGCTTGGTTTCCTGCTCAAATATTGGAGAAAATCAAAACAAAGGAGAAGGGATGGATCTTTAATTTAATTCGTTTACCATAAAAAAAATCATTTAATTTATCATAAAAAAATCGTTTACCAAAAAAAAAATTATGCATTACAATTTCCACTAGTCTTACAATTGGAGTAAAACTCCAAAAGCAACAAGAGAAACCCAAAAACTCCATCCATCAAAGACGTAAATGGCAGCACAGGAGTTGGCTGGTGGTGGTGGTGGAATTGGTACACTTTGTGGTGTGGTTGGCCTAATATTTGTGGAATTAGCTTCTTTAACATCGATGAAAAACCTCATGCCTCCAAGGCAATGCCCAGCAAAATTGCAAACGAACCAATATTTCTTTGCTTTATTGAGTTCAATTTGATCATTTCCACTCTCATATGTCGCTAAAACTCCAGTGCTTCCATTGCATGATCGATATGTAGCCTCAATCACTTCATACACGTTGTGCTGTCCCTTCACATACTTAAAAACTACACCAAAGCACCAAAATTTGAGTTCCATTTCACAAAGGAATGTATATAAAATTAAAACTTAATTTGGAACAGTCTTGGAAATGGCCGAACCACTTAATCACCGGCCGGCTCCATTGAAAGTTTTTATGGGCGCCGGTGAATTAAAGGCTCTCGAGTTAACTATAGAAAGCAAGGAAATTTAGAACGAGAACGAGGACTACATACCAAGAGTATCGCCAACGCTAAAATTATATTTCCGTGACCAAGAACCAAAGTTTGCCCCCGTATTCCATCCTAACTCATCCCCAACTGTATGAACTTCAGATACAGCACCTTTCAAGAACACCATAATTAAGATCATTAGGAAGATCTTGGCCTCTCCCATGCTTGCAAGGTTGAGAAGAATAATGGAGAACAAAAAACCCAATCAAGATATTGAGCTGGTTGACTGTGTCTTGTAACCTTTGTATCATGACTTTCTAGCTGGAACCCTTCTTCGGTTTTTTCTTCCAGTTACAGCACAGGACAGCTAATTGCTCATTGTTTATCTTCTTCCGTTTATATGGTTGCTGAAAATGACCATGCTTGTTGGTATATATATATATATATATATATATATAAAGAGAGGACCATTTGCAAAGTGGACCTATAAAATCATGGCCTCTTATTTAGAAATAAAGACCTTTTCGTTGGTTGCACGCTTCGTCATGTTCAATACTATAATTCTAAATTAAAAAAGAAGAAGCTAATTTAACACCTGAAAGAAAAGGGAGCTCTCTGGCTTATAAAAATTATATTTATTAAATACCGTCCAGAACTCTAGAGTTGATTTAAGATTCTACCGATTTAAAACACGGTGATTAAAAAAAAAAATCAACCTGAAGTTTATTGATTTGACTTGCTCAAAGCTTGATTTTATTTTTATTTTTTTAAATATAATTGTTTTGACTATTTTATTAAAAAAATTATTGATCTTGATAAACTGCCTAACCCCTAACCTAAATATTCCGTCAAGTCTGGTTTAATAATAGCTATCCTTCTAGTAACATGTAGTTGAGTGTTATTAATTAATATATGATCATTCGTCTATGTCTATAGTATACTTTATTGATTGGGTCCATTTTCTTGTTAGGGTTGATCACTACTATGTACCTAGACCTCTTAAAATTAAAGTTTCTTTTTTTTTTTGGTTGGAGACGTCTGTCCGTCCGTCCGTACGACTATCTGTCTGTCCGTCGACACGATCGGTGTGATAATTGGCCATGGAAATGTGCGGTTTCCTTTGGTGGACAAGGAGGCATGCAACTTGCTACTGGTTGTTGATGGATTTAATTAATGTTAATGTCCAAGAAATTGATGTGAACGAAGCTTGGATCAAAAGAGATATATATATATATATCTTGTGATATATATATATATATATAAGCCTTGTAACGTACGAAAGTATAGACCGCAAGCATTTTCCACTTGCTAAGATAATTATGCACACCCACACCCACTATCTATTGGCTGCGTTGAGAATGTCCATTGTGGACCATTGACAGGCTCGGCCTCAAGTCCAACCCAACGACATCATAGCAGAAGCCTGACGAATTCCAAGATCCAAAACACTTGGTAATAATTAGTAGGGGTGTTCAAAAAAACCAAAAAAATAATTACACTGAGAAAACCGAAAAAACCAAATGGTGAAAAAAAACCGATTAAAATTTTGAAAAAACCGACCGGTTCGGTTTCGGTTTTTTAAGCCTGGAACCGAAAAAACCGAACCGAACAAAACCGGAAAAAAAACCGAGCCAAACCGGTTTGAACCGGTTTTTGTTCTAAAAAACCAAACCAAAACCGGTCGGTTTGAACCGGTTTTGGTTCGGTTTCGGTTTTTTTTAAAAAAAAATTCGGTTTGGTTACTTTTTTTTATAAAAACTAAACCGAACCGAAAATAAATACCCCTGATAATTAGAATGGTATATTAGATAATCGGGTTAATTTTTTATTTTAAATAATTTAATTTATTTTACTTTGTTAAAATGTTTGGTTATTTGATATATTGATAGCTTCTAGTTGCTGCTGGTGCTGGATAAACTGATCAAATATATGCTAAAGATTTTTTTTAATAAACACGAGAACTCTTAAATGTTTAAATTAATAACTTTATAGAAAGAATTTATAATAATATTTTAAAAAAATAAACTCTTACACTATTATTATTAAAAGTATTAAGAATAAAAAGATTATGAATCTAGAACTTGATGAATTTATAAAATATATATATAATACATGAGTTATGTCCATTTACGAAGAGGAGAGCAGCCCCAATATTATTTTATTTTTATGATATTTTAAATTATATTTTATTTAAAATAATATATATTGAATGAATATGAAATATTTAAAAATATACATGAGATAAAAAAAAATTTAATACTGGGCTTAAAGCACATTCCCAGCACCCCAATTATTTGGAAGGGTGCTGGCGTGCCCAGCGCCCCCAGTTAATTAGGGGGGTGCTGGCCGCGGCAGAACCCCCCAGTTGATTGTGTGGGTGCTGGCGTGTCCAACACTCCCCAATTAATTGGGAGAGTGCTGCTGGGCAGAAATTAATTGAATGCGCTAAGCATGGATATAATTAATTCAGGCAATAGTCTGGCTCTGGCAGGCATGTTTTACTTCTTGAAGAATTTCTTAGGCTGGTTAAATTTTGGTCCGTCGAAGCCCCCAGTCAGGTAAATCTCTTTTCAATCTTAACTGAGCAACCTAATTAAACCACCATGAGCTTTCATGTTAAATTGCTTGTTTGAAGCTACAGTTGGGTTGTACGAAAATTACTTTTTTTATTTTACATTATTTCTTTTATGTTTATAAATCGTTTTAATACGTTGATATTAAAAATTATTTTTTAATAAAAAAATATTATTTTAATATATTTACAGTTAAAAAATACTTTAAAAATAGCTTCTAATATTTTTCTAAACACCCTGAAGATCTGATTTGAACAAAGATTTAGATTATTGGTTTATCATGTGAATTCTTGGCTTAATTTAAGTTTTTATTTTATTTTATTATTAGAACCTTATTGTTTTATTTTTAAAAAGAAAATTATAGTGTTGAATGAGTTAAGTTTAGACAAGGTGATAAGTTAACCTATCAAGTTAATTAAGTTTAATTTTATCCAAAAAATTTAAATTTTAAATTTTAAATTTTCTTAATTAACCCATCCAGCAAGCTAGATTAATAACTATATTAGGAACAATACATAATGTTTTAGAAAGATTTTATTAACAATAGTGTAGCTTAGTAATGCTAAGTTCCACCCATGATATGATAAAAATAATATCTCTAAAATCTGAAATTTAAAATATGATGATCAAGGATGAATATCTATATTTCTAATTATCAGATACGTTAATACCATCATGTTATTTTACATGCCTAGCCTTCTCAAACGGTGTTGTCCCCGTTAATTTTATTAACAAAATATAATTAATTTGATAATTAATCTTTTTTTTTTTTTATGGTCCCTGTTTTGGAGCCAAGACCACGTGGCAGCATTTCAATTCAAATCACGTGGCAGCATTTCAAGCCAAATGACATGAACTATGAAAACGCTGTCGGTTCAACTATTGATCTTACTTTTCCGCCACTGCAAGTGCAAGCAGGGCAAAGAGGTTGTCCAAAAACCCTAAGCAAAAAACCCTCACCGCTAGAAGAACAAGCAATGGCGGCAGCAGCGGCAAAAGGAGGAAGATTCAGAGAGCTCCTAAAGAAATATGGGAAAGTAGCATTAGGTGTACACTTCTCTGTCTCAGCAGTTTCAATCACTGGTCTTTACATTGCCATCAAGAACAACGTGGATGTCGAATCTCTCTTCGACAAGTGGCATCTCCCTGGTTTCTCTAATCAAGAACCGACCCAGCAAGATCTTCAAGAATTGAAATCCCAAGATGGGTTTCTCGAGAACGATGGTTATAATGATAGATCAATGGTGGTGATCGGGGAAGAGAAGAAGACGAAGAGGAATCGGACGGCTGAGCTTGTTGCGTCGACTGGTGGGGCGTTGACTCTGGCTGTGCTGTGTAATAAGGCTTTGTTTCCAATACGGGTACCTATAACTATTGCCGTTACTCCTCCTCTGGCAAGGTTTTTGGCTAGGAGAGGGATTATCAAGAATGGTGTATGATTCTTGATTTGTATTTTTTTAGGGGCTTTTTTACCTCGTTGCTTCTCTATCTAGTACGTTTTGTAATGGTTAATGTTGAACGGTATAGAAAAGGAGAGGAAATTTGGGGTAAGTTGATGAAATTTGAAGTGGGTTTTGGTGGATATTGGTTTATAATGGTGTTTTTAAAGTTGCCACAAATAATAAACTTACTGTTAAGCTCTGTTGATTCTTGCTGTTTGTAAACGCTAAGGAGGAATTGGTTTAAGCTTGATGTGGATTTTGGCAAGTCTTGTTTTTTGCAGGATATATTTTGTTCAGTTTGTAATAACACTTGCTAGGGAAATCCTTGCTAGAACAAGAAGCATGAAAGATTGACATGAACAACTGACTAGCTTGTTGTTGGTTTTCTTGCTTAATACCTTTCCACATTCTTGTTCATGTTGATTTGTACCGATCTCATGCTCTAATATGCTTATTACATAGACTTCTTGGAACTTCAAAACCCAGTAGATAGTTTTACCTTTTTTTTATGTGTCAGCTTGAATGTCTGTGATCTTGTCGATAGGAATTGATGAGTCACCCTGTCTAAACTTTGTGCAATATCAGGATTTTTCTTATTTGGTTGCCATTGGTTTTTCTCCATTAAAATGCCTTTTGGTCAGACTGTTTTCACAAGTAGTTTTTACCCATGTTGCGGAATGGTATTGCTTTCTCATCTGTTTTGTTTTCTCATTTGCTTATGTGCAAGCAATTAAATTGAGTTAATAATCAAATCAGAGCCAGATTATTGTTCCTTGCCTAATCTTTGATTTATTCAGCTATTCAGCTAAGGGTGTGTTTGGAATGCGGTCTAAAAATTTTGATTTTTTTTTGCTTAAAATAATTTTTTATATATATTTTCATATCGTTTTAATGTGATGATGTTAATAATAATTTTTTTTTAAAAAAATAATTTATTTTGATATATTTTTAAGCAAAAAGTATTTTGAATCGCTACCTCTATCACAATTCCAAACAAGCCTTAACTTAACGCGGTCTGCACTCTGTACAGTTCAATCAGGTGTGTTTGAGATTGTGGTAGCGGTGGAGGTTCAAAGTGCTTTTCGCTTAGAAATATATCAAAATAATTTTTTTTTATTTTTTAAAAATTATTTTAAATGTCAATTTGAAAACATAAAAAAAATAAAAATTCATGGAAAATTTTTCTATTCAAAATTTGAGGGAATACACCCTTTGTGTGACACCTAGCAGGAAGTAGTGATTTGTTTTGGTGCAACTCCGCAACGTTCAGAGTTTGACAATTGTAGCATTGCCTTGTTGATTTTCCTGGACTGAAAACTCAAGTCTCAATAAATAAAGAGCATAAATGCACGTAAATTTGCAGATGGGAGGACCTTGAGAAAGTTTTTGATGGAGGAATATGAGAAAGTTGATTGCATTTTATTCACTCATCTCTTAATTTTTACTAGCTGAATTTGGAACTGCAAAGAAATCAATTCTACCTTGTGTTAATTAATTTGCAGTTCCTGCAATACTGATGCCAATACAATTAGTGCTTGCCAAAGTTTATGAGGAGACCGATTCTGTTGAGATTTTTTCATCTTTCCCTTGTATACCAATAGACAACAAACACAATATACTGTTTAGATAGTGAAATCCTAACAATGCATGCTTTTCTTTTGGGAGAAGCTAGCAAGGCTAGATACCAAACCTAGCTAATATAGCATTAATGGGAGAAGCTTAGTAACATTTTTGGCGGTCCAAAACAAATTTTGTTCGAATTTGTTTTGGTCGAGTTCAAGAAACGATTTCTAGTGTCAGCCTCACTATGCACAGCACCCTAGACGAAAGAGTAGCAGCTATTATAAGCTCTCTCCTAGCCTCGACCTTCAAATTTGCTTTCACAATTACTATTTTAGCACTGTGATGCTTTTGTTTTAGATTGGATAAAATTAAGTGAACGGTCGACACTTGTAAGCAAATGAAAGACAAAAGGGCCTAATATTAAAATAATGATGTCTAATATCCAATTGCCGCAGGCAGTCTTATCAGGAATGGTTCAGGTTATTGCTTGCCCCTGATACAGGTAGGATTCGCTTGAAACCCAAGCTATGGTTTGGGGCTTCAATCATGACCTGAGTTCTTTATTATTTCTGACCCTGTTATGGGTTCAGTTTCTTTGCTGCACTTTGATGCAGATCGAGTTGCTACCCCTTCTATGTGTACAATCTAGTTTTCTTCGTTGCAGGGCTGCAGCGCCTTCAACAACGAAAAAAATCCTGAGTTTTTTACAGGTGATAATTATTAGGTTTTACCTTGCCAATCACAATGGATAGAAACAACGTGCAAATAAAGCTTGAATTAATGACCATAGAAAGCCAATTGAGGCATTCCATGATCGATTCAACGTCTGCTTAATACACGTGTGTGTGTGAGAGAGAGGGCTCTTTCTTCAATTATATATGATTCATCATTTCAATAAAAGAGCAAACTGAACAGTAAATCCAAAATCCTGTCTGTCTTCTGGATCCCAAAGTACCAGAAAATTGTCGACGAGGTTAGCTGCAAAATTTCAAAGATTATAGAAACATTCCCTCACTGTTGTATTCCCTGATCAAATAATCTTATGACCAAGGGAAGCACTTACAGAAACACCAGGACCTAAACCCAATGAAGCACCAGAATGTTTCCGATCCCAAATTCAATGTTTCTGAAAAACTGACATTTACAGGTATCTGGGATTTGAAAGTAATGGCAATGAATGAATGGAAGTTTTTTTTTTAAAAAAAGAAAAAAAACCTGACCTTGCTGATTTGACAGGATGTTGAAAGACCGACTCGTCAGGTTGTAATATTATGACGGCAGCAGATGCTTAAATTCATGACAATCAGCGCCAACTTCATTCAATGCCAAGTAAAGCTTTGGCAAAATCTTTGCTAACATCAATTTGAAACCAACTGAACTTAGATTGGAACTTTCCTTGCTGCTTACTGAGGCCTCTTGAGTGAGAGACCCGATTAAATTGCCTTGCATATATGCATTGCAGGCTTTGAGAATGTAGTGACCACGCCTCCTGAAATGCTCCTTTACCAAGTCTTCAAAATCCTGACATGTATTAACATAATGAAACATTTTTTTTGTGATTAGCGGAATATACTCTACAAGTAATACAGAGTTGCAGCATAATGCACAAAATTAATATTCGCCTCAAAAAAGTTGAACAGGTGTCTGTTTGAATATGTCAAAGCCCAGAAATATATGGAACATTTGCCAACTAAAAGCATTCAAATCATCTGTGTTTAGTAAAACGTCCCAATCCAATAAAATTACAGAAAAAAAGAAAGAAAAGGAAACAGGAAGAAATAAAACAGTTCTTTTGCATATTTATAATCATTGTCATTTGATCAAATCTTTGGTAACCAAATGATTACCAAAAACCATTATTAATTGTTAACACAAGAATAAAAGAAACATGAAAAAAAAAAGGTGATAAGAAGTGGAATTCTTGTGATTAATATATTACCTTGGGGGGTTTTCTCATAAGATACATCATTGTCTTGCAGTTTAGCAAGAATGTATTCTCATTGTATGACAAAGAATTTTTCTCTCCTTCAGCTGTCCCTATCTGCTTGTCATACCCAGCTTCATTAAAGTATGGCTTAGAATTTAGTACCAGCCCTTGAAGCGAAACTAAGACCTGAAGGATACTAGAAGACGAGTGCCAGACTTCATTTCCTCTGCCAGTCCAGGTATTTAAAAGGCTAAGGCACACCTTGCCTTCCTCATACAAATTTGGATTTATTCGCCAACCACCAGAATGATAGTGTGCTGACTGCAACAACGCAAAAGACACAGAAAAAATAGAATCATGAACAATTTTTTCCAGGTCAAACTCAAGGTGGATTGCAACAAACAATACAAAATCAGAATATTAGCCTTCGAACCAAAGATCAAGTAAGATTAGTATATCTCACAGGAGGGACATCAGGATACTCTGGTGGAAGGTGAAAGTCAAAAAAGAATAGTCCATCTTGGTAAGGTGTTCCATATGCCCCAACTATTGCTGCCCTTAAGAGATCCATTCGATCCTCATAAACCCGTACGTAGATCTCATCTGTTAAAATTTTTTGATGTTGAGACTGAAAGATGCGAGATATTCTAGTCAACATGGCATAAAATTTGACATGCTCTGAACAACTCGTACCTGGAAGGTTGTTCTGGAGGATGTTCCAATCTTGTTGAACCTTCTTGAGCCACTTCCTTCCATTATTGATCTGCCAAGTTCGATGCATTAGAAATTATTCGAAAATATCATGGATATCATGGCACATTTCAAACATTTAGATTTCTTGATTATGATAGGTGATCAGAAACATCAAAAAATGAACAATTATAAAAACTTGAAAAATTAAGTAATTATTGCACTGTTGTAAACTACTACATACATTTGAAGACCATTAATGTCGATCAAAGCAACTCAGAGAAAGAGTTTACTTCAACACCAATGAAAGTCTGCCTATTTAAGTCTCATGTATTGAGAAGAAGGAACAATTGTCAGAATAGCACATCATACCTGTCCATTTGAATCAAGAAAATGATGGTCCAAAGGATCTTTAGCGGTGTCAAAATGTTTAAAGTAGTGATAAATCCGAGCCTCAGAACATGTCATATCATTTAACATTTCAGTGCTTAAATTGCATGAAGCTTCTTCATCTGATGATATCGGGACCTCCACTGCAGCATCTTCCTCTTCTTTTTCATTGGTATTTTGCACACCACAATTATCATTGACATTAGATTTTCCAGAACTAGACTCGTCACTGGATTCTTTTTCTTCAGAAATACAACTTGTTCCCTGAGAAGGCATTTCATTTCCACCTTTGTAGCCTGAAAAATCCAGGTCTACATTTTTCCGACCTCGAGAGAATATTCCGTTGGCCAATCTTGCAACAAAGTCGAGAGCAGAAAAGGGAAAATTAAGTGCTGTATTCCTTCCCAAATTATAATTCTCCACGCTCGCTTCTTCTTCTGAGTTCATGCTGGTTGCATCTTGCAGTGCAACCGCCTGAGCAACAGATACTATCATCAGTTACTGAAAACAAATATATTTCCAATCTAATAAGATAACTCCTAAGGAATGTTCGAGCAATTCATGTGAGAATGGTTAATCAAATGACATTAATTATTTGGCAGTTGTTTATGGATGGATCATGTGTGGTACTGATACAGCAAATGGGAAATTCCGAGAACCGCAAGATTAGAGATCAAATAAAAATTATGTATATGGCCTAGATTCTATATGTTACTGCTTATTCCATGTCATTGTGACATGTTATATTCACAGCACTCTTAGTTTCTAATGTTTAGTATTTTGTGAGTTCACTACTAGGTTAATGAAATAAAAAGCCTATATAAGCTTCATAATTTCTTTTTAATGTCTATGCCTCTCATTGACATCTAAAAAACAATGAATGGCATTATGATTGGTTAATAAATGATCACATATCAAACCTCAAAGACCTACTTTTTATAAGTATTTCCTTGCCGAGGATATATTACAAAGCTAGATCCCATCATAGGACCCACTTATATGTTACCTCTGATTACCCATTAACATTTTTGTCACCATTGAGTTTAACAATGCAATGCTACAGTTTCAAATGGAAACACACCTCTTGAGTATTCTCAAGAGCGTCCCTCTCATCGTCATCAACTGTTTCCCAACTAGCTGCAGCGCCACTTACTTCACTCCCAGCTGCCATTGAATCATCATCATCATCTCGACCAACAACAAATATTGCTTGAGGTCCAACCTAAAAGCAAACCAAGGAATAAATGCATCAAATCAACAACTTGTCCTCTAAATCATAATAATGATGATGCAACAGCTTTGTAATTTAAGTTGTAAAGGTAAAACAAATTATAATTGATATCCAAAATCTCATATTGAGCAAATCCCAAACCAGCCATGTATTTTACATGGAAAAATTTGTATTCCATGCATACATGTACTTTTAGAAACTTGGGTGTTGAATATCTTTCTTTCCCATATCATGAAGAAGAATTCATAAGGAGTAAGGAGATAGGAGCCACCAACTCTTTGCAATGATCAATTTCATGGATAAAAGGAGGTGCAGGAATCAGAGAAAGTAATTGAGCCAGGAAGATACAAAATAGTAAGAGCTGATCCCTAACCAGATTTGATAATTTAAAATGGAAAGTGGGAAAATTTCAAGAAAAAAACTGCTAAGCATACCGTTGAAACCATCCCATCTGCCCATGTGACTTCAATATCACCATTCCTAAGACCAGATATATTCCCAACCCAAGAGAGATCTGAAAAGTCTATAGAAACTTCATTACTGGATGCATCCTCTCCTTTCTTGCGTCCAAAGCACTTTTTTGTATTCATAACCTCACTTTGTCCACTTTGTTGCTTTGAATCCCCAACAGTCTCCAAATCAGAGGTTGTTTGATCAGAAACAGTTACTGGGGACAATCGAACGACTACATCCCCATAAGAATAATCATAATCCAGATGACTCTCCAGCTCATAGACACTTACAATTTCCTCCTTGTCAAACTCACGAGGATCTTCTGCCCTGGCAACTGGCTTCAACCATCTCACACAAGCTGTTCGCTCTTTCGCATTAACACTTTTAACAACCCCAACACGCTTAGCTTCAGAAGAGCTATCAACATCATCGGAGGCCTTCTCCACTACATACTGTTCAGAAATGAATTCATGATCACCAGGACTATCAATTGGAATCAAAGTTGTTGAGTTCAGTCCACGTTCTATAGTTCCATCCTGCCATGCTACATCGACCCTTGTCCTGGTGTTGACAATCAACAGGGCTCTTTCAAAATCTTCCTCTTTTTTTCGAGGCTTCTTTTCTCTTCTGAGTATAACTTTACGAAGCTTTTTGCGATGGGCAGGCACCTTTGAAACTGAAGTTGAACTGCCACAAGAGCTAGATTCATTACTTGCAATAACAGCTGTATTTCCATCTGGTGCTGCCGCAGGATCAATAACCACCGATCCATTAGTATCATCTAATTCCTCGGTTGCAACCCCTTCTGAATCACATCCGCTGCCCAGTTGACTAGAATCTAATTCACTTTTGGTTGAATCATGAATTCCTAACTTCAATAAATCCTTGTCTAAAGTAACAGAGGATGATTGTGCAACAGATGATGGGAGAAGACACCAGTCACCTACTTGCCAACTTGCATGTGCAAAACAAGACAGCAGTTTTAAGTTCTTTGGACTCTGCTCTTCAGCAGGGGTAGTTGAAGAATCAGGTCCATGGCCAGCAGATGCTATCCAATAAATGAATACTGATCCAGCTGTAACTTTAGTAACAGTACCTTCCAATCTATTAGCTTTCCACAAGCCTGATAGCCATCGAGAATTTTTAAAAACTGATGATGAGGTAGCCCTCACACGCTGGCCTGGGTGGTATGGTAAATGCTCATCTTCCTCAAAGATACCCTTGGAAATTGGTTTTAGATGCAATGGCTCAGCCCCCTTTACTTTGCACACAGAACCATCATCAATTAACACAGTCACATCATCTAAAACATCATCAACTCTACCCAACCAGGGACCAAAGACCACATAATCACCAGCAGCAAACTCCCTCACACGTACCAAATCTCTGGATGACACATCTTTTATAACAGACCCGTCAGGAGCTAACAAATCAACAGAGATATTAACATCCACGACAACACCCACTTGCCCTGTTGGGTCCGAAGCAGATGCAACATAATCCCCATGTAAGAATCCTCGATCAATGACAGTTACATCATTGACATGTTGAATTGGGTTAGCATCACCCATCCAAATTACCCGAACCTGATCGGCCTGAAGAGTTTCACCCTTGTAATCATCACTTTCTTTCTTCCTCTCTTCAATTGTATCACCATTAGCATTACCGTTACCTCCCTCATCACCAGCATCCTCATCAGCATCATCCTCATCTTCGATGTCATCATCATCGTCATCATCTGTAATACTGCCATCTGAATCTGACTCACCAGCAACTCCACTTACTACTCCGACCACGTTACATTTTTTATATCTAACAATATCTTGTCTATAAACATACGGCACATTATTCAAGTTCCTACCAACCTCATCTGGTTTTTTAACATTATTTTCAACATCCGCATTCAACTTGCAAACCAACCCATTTGCCATAGAACCACTTTGAATCAAGCAGTTTTTATTATCACCGCCATCACTAGACCCATTAACTTCAGAGCTACTCTCATTTTGTGCACTTTCCATCTGAAAACACATATTGGAATACAGTAAAATATTCAAAACCTTTACCATTAACACAAAGTCCCCAAAAAAAATAATCTTAAAGGCACCCAGAAGTTGATGCTTTTAAAACTAATAAATTAAAATCGACGATCTGTCACTGAAATGCAGTCAAAACTTTGCTTCTTTCCATATTGAAAAATTACCTTGAATCTCAAACCCTTAAACTGTAAAACTATATTCGACGGGCAGCATCTAAGTTCAATTAAAGTTTAGCTTCTTTATACATTGAAAAATTACCCTGAAGATCGAGCCTTTAAACAGTAAAATTAAAAGTGACGGACGGGCTGCCATTGAAATTCGAAACTAAGCTACACAATCAATGCTATTTTTTTCATAACCCGTAACAAGATTGGGGAAAAAAAAAACGATACCCATTGGTTAAACTAAAATCTGCAATCTAATCAAACCCCCCAAAAAAACTTGCATATTTATTAACATAATCAATGATTGAAACCTATAATTTTATATGACATCAAAATCTCACAAAATATTAAAAAATCACATGCTCAGTATCGAAAGCAGCAAATAGTCATCAATAATGGAATAAAAAGATTAGTGTTACAGAAACTAACCGATTAGAGAAAAAACACTGAAGCAGCTCCAAAATGATCGAGCTCAATTCCACGTGATAGAAGCTTAATAGCTAAAAGTCGTTAATAATTGCCCAATAAAAACGATGATAAACATGATATAATCGCAGGATTACAAGAGGATCCGTATCAAATTCTTTTTTTAAGGGATTTTCTTAGCTCTGTTTATGAAATTTTTTGAAGAAAAAAAATGAACGGTCTTTGAAAAATTAGAGAGACTCCTGTTTTTCTTTTTTGTAATATGTATATTTATAAAGCCAAAAAGAAGAAGAAGAAAAGGGAGGCATGAGAGCTGGAAAATGAAGCGATGTTGCAAGGGTATCTCTGTAATTTTAAAGCGCTGTGTGCATCGGATTGACTTGTAAAATGCTCGTTTGATAGGTCGTGAAATAAAGTTGGTGAGTTGATCCTGGCCGTTCGATTTGATGACTTTAGTAATGCAAGGGATTTAAAAAAAAACAAATTGTGTGATGGATGATGCTTTTGGGGGTAGGATGGTGAAGAAAGAAGAATACACGTGGGTTGGGTTGCTCTTCTGCTCTAATAATAATAAGAGAGTGTGTTTGGCAATTGAGATTGTGGTGCACATGTTTTTTTAAATAAGTTTTTGTTCGGAAATATATTGATTTTTTTTATATTTTTGAATATTAAAAATATAAAATATATTAATTTAATATTTTTCCAACCAAAAATATTTTTAAAATAAAAACAGAAACTGATCATTTGTTTAAAGTTGAAGTAAAGAAATGAATATATGTTACTATGGTTTCTTGACGTATGGGACAATTATGAATTTTTTGACGGACCAGCTAGGGTTCAGTTGATTCATCTTTGTTTTTTTCAATAAAATAAAAATAAAAGAAAAAGTTTGGTGTTAGGGGAGGGTTCAATTGATCAATTTAAAAGAGCTCGAGGATCCTATAAGAAAAAATAGTAAAATTCAAAAATTAACTAGTCACGTGTCTCCCCGTTAAGAGGATGAAATAATCTAGTCGGTAGATAATTTGTACATGGTCGGATGCTTGTAATATTATTATTTTTATGTTATTAATTAATGTAATTATTATAATTATATTTACTTGTATTGCTGATATTGGGTTTGAACATGAATAGTTAAAGATTTTATATATACTCGTTAGAAATGCTTAACCAAAAATATATAATTTGTATAGTATTTTTTTTAACTTGATATCAATTTTGATTTTTTTTAAATATAATCTATATATCGAGTTTAAATCATTAATCAATTTCAATTGTTAATAAAATACTATTATATCACTTGATTTCATTACTTTATCAAGAAAAATAATTTAATTAAAAAGTAATAAGGTTTCAAATAGTATATACACACTTCAATTTCAATATTATCGTCCAAGTTTAAGCAATTCGAAGGACCTTGATGCAAGTTGATATAATTTAAGACATCGTTTTTAAATAATTTTTGTTTTTACATGTTATAAAAAAAATGCTAGTATTCATCGCTTTCAAAAGGTTAGAGAAACAATAATTTATAATAAACTCATGATAAGAAATTGTAATTCAAAGTTTTTAGTTAAAAAATTTTCTCATATTTTTTTTTAAAAAATTTTTAGTATCAACGTTTAAATTTTTGTCTTTTTCAATACCATTATTGTAATTGTTCATCCAAAAAATTTTGATTTTTTTCTTAAATCAAATGTCTAAATACCCTTTTCTGTCTCAAAAAAACCACTAGCCTTATAATCTCTTCTTTTTTATTTTTTCATTTAAAATTCAATTTTATAATTTGAAAGAAAAAAGTATGATTTTAGATTCTATACACGGAAACTTGCTATCAAACATGTCAAAGTACATGTCTAAAATAAAATTAAAAATATACAAACTAATTTTCAAATAATTTAAATTCTGAGAGATCTTTGTAGCAGATTAGCCTTTCAATAGTGGTTAAAATGCATTGAAACTTAAATTATATTGGAATTGGCTTATTTTTAATTTAAGTGATTCAAAGTTTGTAATTTTTAAATAAGATCTCGAGTTCAAGCCTTCTAAATAAAACACAATACTATTATTGAAAAAGTTTTATTTTTAATGGGCTGATCCAGCTAAATTAAATTAGTTGGAATGTAGTAAACTTTTAGATATCATAGTTTAGACCAGAAAAAATATTGGACCTCGACCAAGACTTGAGCTAATTTACCAAAAACCCTGGTATTGCTATTTTTATTTTTCTATATATGTAGTATTAGTGTTCATGGTCTGGGTACGTTTTAATTAGGGTAGATAGATATATTTATTGAAAGTCACCTTTATTTAAATACCCAGTTGGGACAAACACAAATCATCGATCATAACGTGCAATTACTTTTTCTTTTTTGTTTTTTCACGAGCAAACGATTTCAAATCAACACCCTGAAGAAGCGAACATCAGAACGAAAACAAGTCTGCAGAAACCACAGAAAAAACTAAAGACAAGCAATTTGCTGACAAGAAATTAGACTCATGACTCGAAAGCCATACCAAAAAGCCATAAGAAATATATAAAGAGAGTCGATCCAAACATAACTTATTAATAGAATGCATTTCAAAAGAAAAAAGCTTCAATCCAGGGAAAAAAAAAAAGTAGGAAGAATGCTAAATTATAATTAATGATACCCCCTCCCTACATGGTCGTTAACTTCAGGGCCCGTGGAATTAGTCGAGGTGCGCGTAAGCTGGCTCGGACACCCACGTTAAACTAAAAAAAAAAATTATTATTAGTTGATCACTTATTTAACCTTAAGCTAGCTCGTTTCAAGCTTAATTAAGCAGATGTTTATGTTAAAAAATAATATAAATTATATCTTGAAATATCACCTAATAGTTTAAGATATTTGGTTAAGATGGTTCTTTGACATGATATCAGAGTCTTGATGACTAAGTGGTCACGAATTCGAATCTCACTACCCCTATTTATTTTATAAAAATCAAGCACAAGATAATATGAGTTTGTGCAAGTTTCAAGTTTGAAGAGTTTTTACTTTTCACTTGTACACTAAATAATAGTAATTACAACTAAACCACAACTCATCAACCGTGGACATAGTAATTAGATAAGCATCAATAAACAAGAATCGTAACTATCATTGTTTCAAATTCTTTTTTTTTTCTTTTTGGTTTTTACATCAAATTCTATTTCCTAAACAAAGGAGAACTTGAGTGGTGGTCTCTCGTATTACCAGGCCATCAATTGTTTATTCACACTCCACTTTTTTTTTTTTCGTTATGACTGATATAACCTTGTTAATTAATTAATTTATTCATAATAAAAGAGATATACAAAGAAGGTTATATTTGTGATTTCAATAAAATATGCAGTGAGAATAACAGTTTGTGTTCGTAAATAAATAATACTCTGTAGAAAACACACACACACACAGATATATATATATATA
>Ga0307511_10002013_pt1 | contig 21324 bp, 20 predicted proteins | sample 13_EM_MG_FD_200266 | JGI IMG/M metagenome (GOLD analysis project Ga0307511, IMG submission 200266) | Populus trichocarpa ectomycorrhiza microbial communities from riparian zone in the Pacific Northwest, United States - 13_EM | ecosystem: Host-associated > Plants > Roots > Unclassified | place...
CGTCGTGAAGGTATCGGCGCCGCCCTCGCCGAACAGCTGCGCGCCGACGCCGAAGGACTCGACGATGTCGTTGCCGTCGCCGCCGTGCAGGATGTCGCCCGCCGCCCCGGAGGTGACCGTGTCGTTGCCGGTCCCGCCGTCCAGCAGGTTGCCGCCGCCGACCGCGCCCAGCCGGATCAGGTCGTCGCCGGCCCCGCCCAGCATCGTGCTGCGCGCGAACGCGCCCTCGATGAAATCGGTCCCGTCGCCCAGGTCGAACAGCGCGCCCGCCACGGCCGCGCTGAAGCCGTTGGTGTAGAAATCGGCGCCGCCCGTGCCCTGGAAGGTGATGCGGTCGCTGGCGTCGAGGCCGGTGATCGAGGTGACGATGCTGAAGCCCGCCACATAGGTGCTGACCACGTCCAGCCCCGTGGCCGTCACGGTCAGGTTCACGCCGCCGCCGCCGGTCGGTCCGGCCAGCACCACGCTGTCGGCCACGCCGTCCGCCGCCCCATTCGCGCCGGTGAGGTCGACGTTGATCTGCCGCACCGCCGTGGCGTCCAGCTCGGCGATGCGGATTGTGTCCACGCCCTCCAGCGGGCGCAACGTGACGGTCTCGATGTTCACGGTGTCGATCCGTGCGGCCGCCACCTGCTCGATCACATGGTCGCCGCTGGCCGTCAGGGTGATCTGGTCGGCCGCAGCGGCGGTGATGAGGGTCTGGCGGTCCGCGCCGGCCTCGCCGTCGATCGTGTCGTTGCCGTCGCGGTTCCAGATGAAGCTGTCGTCGCCCAGGCCGCCGAACGCGATCGAGTTGGCGGCGCGGATGGTGTCGGCGCCGGCGCCGGCGTCGATGTGCAGGGTCGGCCCGGTCGCCTGGGTGCGCGCCAGGTCCAGGTTGTCGTCGCCGTCGCCGCTGGACAGGTTGACGGTGTCGCCGGCCTCCAGGTTGTGGATCCGCAGGGTCTGGCTGTTGAAGCTGAACACCAGGTCGCCGCCCAGGATCTGGGCCACCACATTGTCCCGGCCGTCGGTGGTGGTCAGGGTGATGTCGTCCGCCGCCCCGTCGGGCTTGCCGGTGGCCGCCGCCCCCAGGTCGACGATGACCGAGCGCGCGCCCGAGGTCGCGAAGTCGCGGATGGCGAAGTTGTCGCCCAGCGCGCTGCCGGTCAGCTGCACCGTTTCGACGGCCGTCGTGTCCAGGCTGAACGAGCGGCCCGCGCGGTCGCCCTCGACGAGACCGTGGCCCGCCTTGCCCGGACCAAAGGCCATCTTCCAGCCGGCCGTCGCCGGGCTCGCGCCGTCCACCTGCAGGATATCGTTCCCGGCGCCGCCATCGAAGGTCCCGGCGTCCTTCGCCGCCGTCGTCTGGTAGAGCATCAGGTCGTTGCCGAGGCCGCCGGAGAGCGAGTCCCCGCCGGTCCCGCCGTCCAGCGTGTCGTCGCCCGCGTTGCCGATCAGCGTGTCGGCGCCCGCGCCGGGGCGGCCGACCCCGCCGACGCCCGGCGACACCAGGGTCGGTGTGATGATGTCGGCCCCAGCCGTACCGGTGAACATTCCCATCCGTCGCGTCCTCCATGTTCGCTTTTTACAAGGCGAAGCTTCGACGGTGGTTGGCGGGAGCCGTCCCGCCGGCCGGCCGCGAGGGGACCGGCCGGCAGCGCACGGCGCCACGCCGATACGTCCGGCCGCGCCCAGTACTCCCTGGAGCCTCGGCGATGGGCTGACCGCTATATCGGCGCAGAACCTGTTCGGGGAACGCGGCGCGACGTCGCCCGGCGACCGGCCATAACCCTCTCCAGAATTTAAAAGAATCCCGGGCGCAACCCAGCCGCCAGAACGGAGTTCTCCCGTCCAGGCGCGCGCTTCCCGCCCGCGCCCCGACCGACTAGGCCCCCGCCCGCGAGGCGGGGGCTCTTTTCCCGTCGGCTTGCCGCGTGCGCACGCCGGCGAATGCTGTAGCATCGGCCCCGGGGAACGGGGTGAGGTCGTCGATGCTGGTTGCGCTGCTCCTGCCGCTGGCGCTCGCCACCGCGGTCTATGCCGTCAGCCTGCTGCGCGCGGCGATCAAGGCCGGCGCCTTCCCCCGCGCCGAGACGCTGGGCCTGGGCGCCGTCACCAACTTCTTCGACACCCTGGGCATCGGCTCGTTTGCGCCGACCATGGCCTGGTTCAAGTTCCGCCGGCTGGTCCCCGACCGGCTGATCCCCTGCACCATGCTGGTGGGCCACACCCTGCCGACCATGACCCAGGCGGTGATCTTCCTGGTGCTGCTGGGCGTGGCGGTCGATCCGGTGCTGCTGGTCGGCTGCGTGCTGGCGTTGATGCTGGGCGCCCTGCTGGGCGTGCCGCTCGTCGCGAAGTCGCGGGTCCAGGTGGTGCAGTTCGTGGTCGGCGTTTCGCTGATCGGGGCGGCCATCCTCTACGCGCTCGCCAACCTGCACCTGATGCCCGGCGGCGGGACCGCGTCGTCGCTGCCGATGCCGCTGATGATCGTGGCGATCATCGCCAACTTCGTGTTCGGCGTGCTGCTGAATTTCGGCGTCGGCAACTACGCGCCCACGCTGGCCCTGCTCAGCCTGATGGGCATGGACCCGCGCCTCTGCTTCCCGATCATGGCCGCCGGCGCCGCCCTGGCCGCAGCCGGCGCCAGCGTCGGCCACATCTCCCGCGGTGAGATCGACCTCAAGCTCGCCACCGGCCTCGCCATCGGCGGCATCCCGGCCGTCCTCGTCGCCGCCTTCCTGGTCAAGCAGATGCCCGTCGAGCTGTTGCGCTGGCTGGTCATCGTCGTCGTGCTCTCGGCGGCCTTCGCCATGCTCCGCTCCGCCTTCGCACCCGCGCAGCCCGCCCCCGCCGCCATCCCCTGAGGCCTACGCCCGGCGAACACACCCGTTGCCGCCGGCGCGGATTGAACCCGCTCGGCCTCGGGCTCAAGGTGGGCCCGCGCACAGGGGAGGGGAGCCCATGGTCGCCATCGGCAGGCGGGTCTACGGCCTCGGCGCCGTCGCGCTGGGGATCGGCGGGCTGGCCTTCGGCGCCCTCGCCGCGATGGGCCAGCAGGTCCCCGCCCACGTCGCCGGACCCATGGCCGCCTATGCCTGCGCCGGCCTGCTGATCGTCGCCGGGATCGCCATAAACCTGCCGCGCGTGGCCGCGGTCGCGGCCCTGGTGCTGACCGCCTGGTTCGCCCTGTGGACCCTGGGCCTGCCCCTGCCGAACGCCCTGAAGCAGCCCCTCGTCTGGGTCTCCTGGGAGTCCCTCGCCGAGGACACCGCCATGGTCCTGGGCGGCCTCCTGGCCTACGCCCTGATCCTGGGTGACAGCCCCCGCGCCGCCGCGCTGCGGCGGTACGTCCGGCCGGTGTTCGGCCTCTGCCTGGTGGTCTTCGGCACGAGCGAGTTCGTCTATTCCAAGTTCACCGCGTCCCTGGTCCCGACCTGGCTGCCCCCGTCCCAGCTGGCCTGGACCTACCTGACCGGCGCCTGCCAGATCGCCGCCGGTCTGGCGGTCCTTTCGCGCATCCAGGCCCGCCTCGCCGCGACCCTGCTCACCGCGATGTACGTCGTCTTCGGCCTCATCGTGCACATCCCCCGCCTGATCGCCGACCCCACCGCGCTCGGAGCCTGGAGCGAGCACGGCGTCAATCTGGTGCTCTGCGGCGCGGCCTGGTGTCTGGCCGACTCGCTGGCGGAGCCGAAGCCGGCCCCGGCCTGACCCCCGCGCAAAGTCGCAACCGCCGCCGAGAAGCGTCAGCCGCCGGTCGCGTCCACGACGATGGTGACGGTCTTGCCGCGGGAGAACGGCTCCCATCCCGCCGCGATGGCGGACTCGATGGCCTTCGCCACCAGCGCCGGCGCGATCTGCGAGGCCTTCAGCTGCGGGGCGCCGAATCTGGGCTGCGGGCCCGCCGGAAATTCCAGCACCGCCTCGCGCTGCCCCTCTCCATGCCGCACGGCGATCGCCATGCCGCGCCACGCCGCGGTGTCGCTCGACCACTGCGGAAGCCGCTGTAGCCGCCAGACGTAAGGCTCCCCGCCGACCTGGATCTCAAACTCAGGATTCTGCTTGGTTCGCGCCATGCGAGGCAGTTAGCCCGGCAACGGCGTCCAAGCCAGCCTCACGCCGCCGCTCGATGTCCATTGACCAAATCCGAGACACGTGTAACGGATAGGAAGCGTTACGGATGTCTCGGATGAAGATCACCCAGGCTGAAGCCCAGATCATGGAAGTCCTCTGGCGCGCCGATGCGCCGTTGGCCATCGAGGGTCTGCGGGCTCAGCTGGACGAGGACTGGGCCGACGGCACCGTCCGCGCCTTCATGAACCGTCTCCTGCGCAAGAAGGCCGTCGCCGCCACCAAGGACGGCAAGCGCTCCCTCTACCGGCCGCTCCTGGAACGCCGCGACTACGTCGTCGCCGAGAGCGAGACCTTCCTGGCGCGCGTCTTCCAGGGCGAGGCCGCCCCGCTGGTCGCGCACTTCGTCAAGAACCGTGGGCTGACCCCCGACGACCTGAGACAGCTGAAAGCCATCATCGAGGACCTGGAGGCGAAGGATGACGCCGAGTGATCTGGTGCGCCTGCTGGCGGAGACCAACCTCGCGCTCGCCGCGGGCGTGATCGTCGTCGTCGCGGCGCGGAAGGGGGTTCGACGGCTGTTCGGCGCCGCCGCCGCCTATGGCCTCTGGCTCCTGCCGGCGCTGGCCGCCGTGGCGGTCTCCTTGCCGCCGCGCACGGTCGAGAGTCCGGGCCCGTTGCTGGAGGCTTCGCCAGGCCCCATCGCCGCGCTGGGCGAGCTGCCGGCTCCGGCGCTCCAAGGCCTTGCGCTGACGCCCGGCGCCGACCTCGCGACGATGGTGCTGTGGGGCTGGATCGCCGGCGCCGTGGCGATGGGCCTCTGGCTCGCCGCGCGCCAGCTGCAATTCATGCGGGAGGTGGCGCGGGGACGGGCCGGACCGGCCGTGGTCGGGTTCCTCAGGCCCCGGATCGTCCTGCCCGCCCATTTCGAGATCCGTTTCACCCGACGCGAGCGGCGGGTCGTGCTGGCGCATGAGCGCACGCACCTCCTGCGGGGCGATGCCCAGGTGAACGGGGCCGTGGCCCTGGTCAGGTGCCTGTGCTGGTTCAATCCCATGGCGCACCTCGGGGCGCACCTGATGCGCGTCGATCAGGAGCTGGCGTGCGACGCCAGCGTGATCGCCCGCTACCCGAAGTCGCGCGCGCCGTATGCCCAGGCGCTGCTGAAGGCGGAACTGGCCGCCCGACCCCTGCCGCTCGGCTGCTACTGGCCGGCGAGGTCCGCGCATCCGCTGACGGAGAGAATGGCGATCCTCCAGCGCGACCCCTTGCCCCGACACCGCAGGCTTGCCGGCGCCGCCTTCGTGGCCGCCCTGGCGACTGTGGCGGGCACGGCGGCGTGGGCCGCCCGGCCGCCCGAGGTCGTGGCAGCCATGGGGGCCCACAGGTCGGTGGCGGCCTTGCCTCAACCCGCCGGCGCGCGCGGGCCCGAGCCGATCGAGCGTTCGACGCCCGTCCCATCAGCCCCGGTCCAGGCCCCGCTCCCTGGCGTCGTCGTGACGTCGCCGCTTCAAGCCCCAACCAAGGTCGCGCCGGAGGAACTCGCGCAAGTCGCCCGGCCATCTGCGGATCTGGACGAGGAGGGTCGGACCCAGTCTCGCGTCCCCGTCCCTGCAGCCACGCCGTCCCCAACCCAACCCCAGGAACGGGTTTCGCGCCCCCTTCTTCTCGCCAGCCTCCAGCCGACCATCAAAAGCGCCTCGCTACCGCGGCCGCCGCCGTCCACGGCCGACCTGCCTTCCTGGTCCCAGACGCCGACAGCGGCCGAGATGCAGGCGGCTTATCCTCCCGCGGCCGCCAGGGCGAACTACGCGAGCTCGGCCACCCTCGAATGCACCGTCGCGGCAGACGGCGGCCTGACCGATTGCAGGGTCGCGAAGGAAGGCGCGCCAGGTTTCGGAGCCGCCGCGTTGAGCGTTGCGCCGAAGTTCAGGCTTCCAACGACGAGCCCTTCGGGCGCCCCAATCGTCGGCAGGACGGTCCGGCCGCGGATCGGCTGGGTCAACCCGTCCAACGCCACGGCCACGCTGACTATCAGAGACGAGGGCGGGCCAGTGGGCATCGTGGCGTTCAACTGCCGGGTCCGGGCCCACGGGTCACTGGACAACTGTGTCGTGGTCGACGCCAACCCCCGCGGGCGCGCGGCCTTCGCCGTCACCGGTGAAGTGGCGCTCCGTTTCAGGGCCCCCGCCGGTGCGGCGGAGTTCAGCCGCATCCGGGTCATCGTAGCGGTGGTGCCGAATAGGCTGGCCGTGACAAATGCCTTGACCTGCAGCAATGACAACTGCGGCGGCCCACCCCGATAATGCGACCCAGACGCTCGGCCGCCTGGTCGAGGTGCGGGGCGGCCCGGTTTCCGATCCGTTGGGTCAACCCGTCCAACGCCACGGCTCGAGGATCTAGTGGTCCTTGGCCGGATCCGGCCCGGCGACGGCCGGCTGGCGTATGACGCTGGTGACGCGGCCGTCTTGGAACCAGACGAGCGTCTTTCCACCGCCGTAGAAGTAGACCAGCCGCCCGGAGACACGATCCTCCTGGTCCGCCGGCACCGGGGACAGCAGCTTGCCGTCCAGCTTGCTGATGCGCTCCGGCGGCCCCAGCCGGCGCCGGACTTCGGCCTTGCTCATGCCCACGGCGACGGGCGGTTTGCCGTTCGCACAGGCGGCGCTCACGAGGCCGGCCCAGCCCAGGGCGCCGAACACGGCCAATCGAAGCAGCAGCGATCGCCTGAGCATCGGCGCCTCCTCCCTATCGCGCGAGTTAATTCTAGTATAGATTGAGTGGCGTTCATATTCACGCTTAGCGGAGACAGTTGCGTAAAACGGAAAAAGGGAGCCTCGCCATGTCAGTTCGTCGTCTGCGTCAGGATCGTCGATTTTCAAGGTTTGGCTCTACCAGAAACTGGATTGCCGCGGGCGTATTGCTGGCTGCGCTTCCAGCCGTCGCCCAGGACAGCCGACGGCCGACGCCGGAAGCCCTGGCGCACCCCGGCCCCGGATCGCGAGAGGCCCAGTTCGCCGCCTGTCAGTCCGACACCGCCAAGGACGCTCACGGCGCGGATCGCCCGGCGGCGGAGGTCAAGTCGACCTGCGATGTGGACAAGATCGCCAGCCCCGCCGAGCGGCGCAAGATGCAGGCCTATGTCGACAGCTACGTGCGGAAAGAAGACATCGTCCGCACCCTCAAGCTGCCCTCCGGCGACATCGTCGACTGTGTCGACATGTACAAGCAGCCCGCCATGCGCTCGGCCGCCATGAAGGGCCAACGGCTCCAGCTGCTGCCGAGCAAGGCGACCCTCGCCACGGACCGCGCCGCCCTGGCCGACGAACGGATTCGGCGGCAATTCGGCCCCGACCCCAAGGGCGCAGCGGAAGCCCGGCCGCCGAAGCAAGAGTACGGGAGCGAGTCCGCAGTCTGTCCGGAGAAGTCCGTCCCGATCCAGCGGATCACGCTCGACGTCCTGAAGAACTTCCGGACGCTGGATGACTTCTTCCGCAAGACGCCGCCGAAGAAAGGCCCGACCGGCCTGCACCAGTACGCCCACGCCTATCGCGTCATCGACAACCGGGGGGCGCAGAGCATCTTCAACGTCTGGGGCCCCTATACCAACCGGTCCGACGAATTCAGCCTGTCGCAGATTTGGGTGGTGCGCGGTTCCGGCGCCAACCTGGAAACGGTCGAGACGGGCTGGCAGAAATACCGTGACTTCTACGGCGACTACCGGCCCCGCCTGTTCATCTATTTCACGCCGGACAACTACGGCAGCGGTGGGTGCTACAACCTGTCCTGCAACGCCTTCGTCCAGGTGAACAACAGCGTCTACATCGGGGGCGGCTTCACCAACATCAGTCAGCATCCTCACCCGAGCACGGCCTGGGAATTCAAGCTGCGCTGGCAAAAGGACGGAGCCGAGGGCCACTGGTGGCTCAAGTACGGCGACACCTGGGTCGGCTACTATCCCCGGAACAAGTTCGACAGCAACGGCCTCCGCTCCCAGGCCGGGGAGGTCGACTTCGGCGGCGAGATCATCGACCGCCAGACCGGCGGACAGCACACAAGCACCGACATGGGCAGCGGCCACTTCCCCGGCGACGGGTTCGGCTTTGCCGCCTATCAGCGCCAGATCCGCTACATCACCCCCGGCAATGTCTGGGGCACATACCCCTCGCTGACCGACACCCGCTCTGACAAGGACTGCTACGACATCAAGGTGAACAGCAGTTCCGGCGGCTGGGAACGCTACTTCTACTTCGGAGGTCCGGGCTACAACTCCAACTGTGAGTGAGCCCGCGCAAACGTCGAAAGTCCGCACCGGTTTGGGCGAACGAAGCAGCGGGGCGTCAGGCCCTCCCGTTTTCTCCCAACCCCGGCCGGTGCGGCGCTCCATGCGGCGCATGTCGGTGAGGCAGGGACGGTCGCCTTCGGGTCGGAAGCAGGCCTTCGCCTACCCCTTCACCCCCGCCACCCAGTCCCTTACCCGGCCCTCCAACACCGACAGCGGCAGCGACCCACTTCCGATCACCACGTCGTTGAACGCCTTCACGTCGAACTTCGGCCCCAGCGCCTTTTGCGCCTCGGTCCGCAGCTGCAAAATCCGGATCATGCCGATCTTGTACGCCGTCGCCTGACCGGGGTTGACGATGTAGCGCCGGGTCTCGGCCCGCGCCTGGTCCTCGCCGCGGCGGCCGGTCGTGCGCAGGTAGGCGATGGCCTCGTCCTCGGTCCAACCCTTCTCGTGGATCCCCGTGTCGGTCACCAGCCGCGCCGCGCGGAACAGCTCCGCGTCCAGGCGCATGAAGTCGGAGGCGACGTCGGGATAGACGCCCATCTCCTTGCACAAGAGCTCCGAATAGAGCCCCCAGCCCTCGTTGAACGCCGCGTTGCGCGCCGCCAGCCGGAACTTCGGCGCGCCCTGCTGGCGCACGCGGATGTCGCCCTGCATCACGTGGCCGGGGATGCCCTCGTGGCACATCAGGTCGGCCAGGCTGGCGCGCGGCGCGGTCTTGCCCAGCATGTGCAGGTACACCCGCCCCGGCCGCGCCCCGTCCGGGCTCGGCCCCGAGGCGTGGGCGGCGCCGCCCGGCACCTCGCTGAACGCCGGCTCGCGGATCACCTCGACCTTGTAGACCGGTAGCCGGTTGAACATCTTCGGCAGCTGGGTCCGGGTGTTCGCGATCAGGCCGTTGGCGTAGGTCAGGATCTCGGCGCGGCTCTCGTCGGTGTAGGGGGCCGGCGGGTCGATCCGCGCCAGCTCCGTGTAGTAGGCGTCGGCGTCCTTGAACCCGGCGGTCCGGGCCAGCGCATCCATCTCGCCCTGGATCCGCTTCACTTCCGACAGGCCCAGCTGATGCACCTGCTCGGGCGTGAAGTCGGTGGTGGTCTGCAGCTTCAGCGCCGCCTGGTACCAGGCCGCCCCGCCCGGCAGCGTCAGCGCGCCCACCTTGCCGGACGGCGCCTTGCCGATATCGGCCTCAGCCCACGCAACCAGCCGCTGATATCCGGGCTTCATGCCGCCGGTCATGGCGGCCTTGGTCTTCTCCAGCAGGGCGGCGCCCTCCTCGGGCGTCACCTTGCCGGCCGCCTGTAGCTTGGCGACCTTGGCCTTGGCGTCGGTCCACAGCGCCGAGTCGGGGCCGGCCGCGTCGAACGGCTGGCCGCTGATCAGCTTCTTCGACTCGTTGATCACCCGCTCGTACTGGAACCGCGGCATGCGGATGCCGTCGCCGGCCGCGGCGCTCACCCGCTCGCGCACCTGGTCCATCAACGGGCCCAGCGCCGCGACGCGGGCGTTGTAGGCGGCCATGTCGGAGGCCGAATCCACCAGATGGCTGCTGATCAGGAAGCTGGGGCCGCCGGAGTGCGCCGCCCCGCCGCCCAGCGGGAAATCGTAGCGCCGGAACCTGTAGGCCAGCTCCGCCCGCTCCAGCTCCTGGATCCACATGTCGTAGCTGATGCGCGCCTCGAGTGGCAGCTTGTCCCGCTGGAACCCCTTCTTCAGCCGCGCCACGCTACCGCGCCGCCACTCCAGCCGCTTCAGCTCGGCGGCCTCGCTGGCGTCGTTCAGCCGGTCGTAGCCCTCCTTCGACCCCAGCTGCGTCGCCCCCTGCGGGTTGGTCTTCAGATCCTCCGCGAACTCCGCGTCGAGGAACGCCGTCAGCCGCTGCGCCTCACTCGCCGGCGCCTGCGCGACCGCGGCGTGCGGCACGCCGAACGTGACAACGGGAGCGGCCAGCAGGGCCACGGCGAAGGGGAGGATGCGGAGGTTTGCCATGGCCTCCTCTAAGCCAGACCGGCCGCGCCCTTGTCATCTCCGTTCTGAAATGCCGCGCAGCGGCGCCTTCCGATTTTGATGGCCACGAACCCACACGAAAAGACACGAACATGCGGAGCGAGCCCGAACGGCCGGGCAGACCTGGGCCCGTTCGTGTTTTTCGTGTGGGTTCGTGGCCAGAAAAATAGTGAGCCCCCGCTCGCGCGGAGGCTCGAAAACTACACCACCCGGTCGACCAGCATCTTCTTCACTTCGGCGATGGCCTTGGCGGGGTTGAGGCCCTTCGGGCAGACCTGGGCGCAGTTCATGATCGTGTGGCAGCGGTAGAGCTTGAAGGGGTCTTCCAGCTCGTCCAGCCGCGCCCCGGTCGCCTCGTCGCGGCTGTCGATGATCCAGCGGTAGGCGTGCAGCAGCGCCGCCGGGCCCAGGTACTTCTCCTGGTTCCACCAGTAACTCGGGCAGCTCGTCGAGCAGCAGGCGCACAGGATGCACTCATAGAGGCCGTCCAGCTTCTCGCGGTCCTCGGGCGACTGCTTCCATTCCTTCTGCGGCTCCGGCGTCTCGGTGTGCAGCCAGGGCTCGATGGAGGCGTACTGGGCGTAGAACAGCGTCAGGTCCGGGACCAGGTCCTTGACGACCGGCATGTGCGGCAGCGGGCCGATGGAGATCTTGTCGCCCTTGCACTCGTCGTGGCCCTGCAGGCAGGCGAGCGCATTGCGCCCATCGATGACCATGGCGCAGGAGCCGCAGATGCCCTCGCGGCACGACCGTCGGAAGGTCAGCGTCGGGTCCACCGTGCTCTTGATGTGGATCAGGATGTCCAGAACCATCGGCCCGCAGGCGGTGGTGTCGACATCATAGGTGTCCCACCGCGGGTTCTGCCCGCTGTCGGGGTCATAGCGGTAGATCTTGAAGGTCTTGGTTTTACCAGACCCTGCCGGCGCGGCGTGGTGGTTGCCGCCGGTGACGCGGGAGTTCTTGGGAAGCCGAAGCTGGACCATCTGTCTTGTCTTCCTTCCGGCTCAATACACCCGCGCCTTGGGCGGGATGTAGTCGATGTCTTTGGACAGGGTGAAGTTGTGCACCGGGCGGTCGTCGATCTTCACCTTGCCGGTCTTGTCGTCGAACCAGGTGAGGGTGTGCTTCATCCACTTCTTGTCGTCGCGGTCCGGGAAGTCCTCGTGGGCGTGGGCCCCGCGGCTCTCGGTGCGATTGTGGGCGCCGACCACCGTGACCACCGCCTGGCCGATCAGGTTGTCGAGCTCCAGGGTCTCCATCAGGTCGGAGTTCCAGACCATCGAGCGGTCGGTGACCTTCAGGTCCTTGCGCTTGGCCTGCACCACGTCCATCCGCTTGACGCCCGAGGCCAGGGCGGCGGACGTGCGGTAGACCGCGGCGTCCTCCTGCATGGCCATCTGCATCTCCAGCCGCAGGTCCGCGGTGGGCGTGCCGCCATCGGCGTTGCGGAACCGGTCGAGCCGGTCCAGGTGCCAGTCGCTCATCGCCGGCTTCAGCTCCGGCTGGGTCGCCCCGGCCTTCAGGATGTCGGCGGCCCTGAGCGCCGCCGAGCGGCCGAACACCACCAGGTCGATCAGGGAGTTGGAGCCCAGCCGGTTCGCGCCGTGCACGCTGACGCAGGCGGCTTCGCCCACCGCCATCAGCCCCGGCACCACCTGGTCGGGGTTCTTCCCGGCCTTGGTCACGACCTCGGAGTAGAAGTTCGTCGGCACCCCGCCCATGTTGTAGTGCACGGTCGGCAGCACCGGGATCGGGGCCTTGGTGACGTCCACCCCGGCGAAGATCTTGGCGCTCTCCGAAATGCCCGGCAGGCGCTCGTGCAGGATCTTCGGGTCCAGGTGGTCGAGGTGCAGGAAGATGTGGTCCTTCTTCGGACCCACCCCGCGCCCTTCGCGGATCTCCATGGTCATGGCGCGGCTGACCATGTCGCGCGGCGCCAGGTCCTTCACGGTGGGCGCATAGCGCTCCATGAAGCGCTCGCCCTCGGAGTTGGTCAGGTAGCCGCCTTCGCCGCGCGCGCCCTCGGTGATCAGGCAGCCGGAGCCGTAGATCCCGGTCGGGTGGAACTGCACGAACTCCATGTCCTGCAGCGGCAGGCCGGCCCGCAGCGTCATCCCGCCGCCGTCGCCGGTGCAGGTGTGGGCCGAGGTGGCCGAGAAGTAGGAACGGCCGTAACCGCCGGTGGCCAGGATGACCATCTGGGCCTGGAACCGGTGCAGGGTGCCGTCGTCCAGCTTCCACGCCGTGACGCCGCGGCAGGTGTCCCCGTCCATGATCAGGTCGAGGGCGAAGTACTCGATGAAGAACTCCGTCGCGTTGGCCAGCGACTGCCCGTACATCGTGTGCAGCATGGCGTGGCCGGTGCGGTCGGCCGCCGCGCAGGTGCGCTGGATCGGGGCCTCGCCGTAGTTCTTGGTCATGCCGCCGAAGGCGCGCTGGTAGATCTTGCCGTCCTCGGTGCGGGAGAAGGGCACGCCCCAGTGCTCCAGTTCGTACACGGCGGCCGGCGCGTTGCGGCACAGGTATTCGATGGCGTCCTGGTCGCCCAGCCAGTCCGACCCCTTGACGGTGTCGTACATGTGCCAGCGCCAGTCATCCTCGCCCATGTTGCCCAGCGAGGCCGAGATGCCGCCCTGAGCAGCCACGGTGTGCGAGCGGGTCGGGAAGACCTTGGTGATGCAGGCCGTCTTCAGCCCGGCCTGCGCGCAGCCCAGCGCGGCCCGCAGTCCGGAGCCGCCGGCTCCCACCACCACGACGTCGTAGCGGTGATCGATGAATTCGTACGTCGCCATGGGTTAGGCGCCCCCCAGCGCGACCTTGAGGATGGACATGATCGCCAGCGCGCCGGCGAGGCCGGTGATGAACAGGCTGAGCAGCAGGCAGGTGGCCTTGCCGAGGTGCGAGTAGACGTAGTCCTCGATGATCACCCGCATGCCCGAATGCATGTGCATGAAGGAGACGGTGATCGTCAGGATCATCAGGGTCGCGTTGATCGGGTCGGCGATCCACTCGGTGGCGCCGAAGTAGTCCAGCTGGGCCAGGCGCAGGACGCTGTAGACGGCCCACAGCACCAGCGGCACCAGCGCCACGGCGGCGACGCGCTCGGAGAGCCAGTGGCCGACGCCGTGCTTGGCGGAGCCCAGGCCGCGGGCCTGGGAAAGCGGTGTGCGGAACGACATCAGAGCAGCCCCATCATGAAGGCGATCGCCCAGACCGCGCCGGTGGCGGCGATGGCGAAGCCGAGAACGGCGAAGGAAGAGGCGCTGGCGTCTTCCTTCGACAGCCCGTGGCCGAAGTCCCAGATGATGTGGCGCACGCCGTTGCCCAGGTGGAAGAACAGCGAAAGGCTCATCCCGGCGAAGATCAGCTTCCCGAACCAGGAGGCCATCACCACCAGGAACAGCGAGTAGCTGTCGGCGCCGCCGGCCAGCGCGATGGCCCATACCGCGGCGATCAGCCCGGCCAGGTAGAGGCCCACGCCGGTGACTCGGTGCAGGATCGAGGTGAGCATGGTGACGTGCCACCGCCAGACCTGCAGGTGCGGCGACATCGGCCGATCGGCCGGGCCACGTGGAACAGATGTCATCGTAAGGCCCCCAATGCCTTCAGCCCCGTCGGTTTTAAGCGCCGCCGGAGGTGTGTCAACGCGCCGCGGTGGTGATCGCTGAACATGTTATTGCGAGGGATTCGCAAAGAACGGCCCCAGCGGCCGGATGACCCGCCGCAGGACCATGTCGCCCTCCGGAAATCCGAGGGAACGGCCATACTCATGGAGGTCGGCTTCCTGCTCGGCCGTGACCAGGCTGAACATGCCGTTGTCGGTGACCACGCCGCCGATCCAGAAGGCGCCGACCTTCTTATAGGCATCGACCGCCCAGCGGGCGTGCACCGCGACGGTCGCCGGGTCTTCGTGGGTGAACGCCGGCGGGATCTTGCGCTCGACGAGGAAGGTGAGCATCGGCCCGTCCCTGGGTTGCTTCGCCAACGCCGAAGTCTGGCCGCTTCCCACTTGGGCGCAATGCGTCTTTGATCTAGGTTCCCTTCGCGAAAGACGAAGGAAGCAGTTGGCGATGCGCTTCGATCTCACCGACCTGCGGCTGTTCTGCGAGGTGGTGGACGCCGGCTCGATCACCGCCGGCGCCCAGAACAGCGCCCTGGCCCTGGCCGCCGCCTCGACCCGCATCCGCAACATGGAAGCCGCGCTCGGCGCGCCGCTGCTCACCCGCTCACGCCAGGGGGTCGAGCCGACCCCGGCTGGGCGCATGCTGCTGAAGCACGCCCGCGGCCTGCTCGACCAGGCGGCCCGCATGCGCGAGGACCTTTCGGCCTACGCCGGCGGCCTGTCCGGCGAGGTGAAGCTGCTGGCCAACACCAACGCGCTCACCGAATTCCTGCCCGAGGCGCTGAGCTCGTTCCTGGCCGCCCATCCGCACGTCAGCGTCGACCTGGAAGAGCGGCTGTCGGACGAGATCGTCGGCCTGATCGCCGAGGGCGTCGGCGACGTGGGGATCGTCGCCGGCACGGTCGATGTCGGCGCGCTGCAGACCTACCCGTTCCGCTCGGACCGCTTCGTGGTGGTCACCGCGCCCGGCCATCCGCTGGCCGCCCAGCCGGCCGTCAGCTTCGCCCAGGTGCTCGATTACGATCTCGTCGGCCTGGAACGCTCCGCCTCCCTGCAGCGCTTCCTCACCGCCAAGGCCGCCCGCGAAGGCCGCCCCCTGAAACTCCGCGTCCAGCTCCGCAGCTTCGACGCCGTCTGCCGCCTGGTCGAAGCCGGCGTCGGCGTCGGCGTCGTCCCGCGCACCACGGCGCTGCGGGCGCAGAAGTCGACGGCACTGGCGGTGATCGACCTCACCGACGACTGGGCGCTGCGGGAACTGACCATCGTCGTCCGCGCGGGCGAGGCGCTACGGCCGTACGCGCGGGACCTCGTGGAGAGCCTGCGGGCCTGACCAGCGCCCCCTCCACCCTTCGGGTCCCCCTCCCCCGTTGGAACGGGGGAGGTTCGCGAGGCCTCGACCCATCGTACCTCACCCGCGAAGCGGGGGAGGGGGACCACGAAGTGGTGGAGGGGGCGCTGGGCCGCACTAGTCCCTGAAAGTAGTCGTCCCGGTTCGCGCCATCGAAGGCGGCCGCCTGTCAGGCAGCACCGCTTGAAACAACCTCCCGGAGCCACAGGGGCAGAGGTCGTTGCGGCCGAGTTTCTCGGTGAGTTGCACGTCGCCGTTCACGAACCGCACGCCGCGTTTGACGTGGGTCTCGGACGGGAACGACTTGCGGCGCTTAGAGGTGACCTCGAAAGCAGTCGAGGTCGGTGATGTCACGCGGCTTGCGCATGGCGGCCTCCTGTCGGTTGAAGCGCGCCCTTTAACCCAGCTTGACCGTGAGGCCTACCCCTCCCGATCCTCCAGCCAGTCCGCCGAGCGCATCTCCTGCAGCCGCGAGGCGGTGCGCTCGAACTCGAATGCCCCGTCGCCCTGCGGGTAGAGGTCGTCCGGCTCGGCCTCGGCCAGCATGATCAGGTGGGTGCGCGCCTCGTAGAGCGCGTCGACCAGGGTCACGAACCGCCGCGCCTCCTGCCGCCGCGCGGGGACCAGCTTCGGCACGTTGCGGATGAACACCGTGTGGAAGCGGGCGGCGATGGCGATGTAGTCGTTCGGCCCCAGCGCCACCGAGCACAGCTCGTCGAACTCGGCGCGCAGCAGGCCGCCAGCGGCGTTCGGGAACTCGAGCTTGCGGCCCAACACCTCGATGACTTCCCCGTCCTCTTCCTCCGGGCCCAGGAGTTCGGTCCAGAGCCGGTCGGACTGGTCGGCGGTCGCCGACGTCACCGGCGAGAACCAGGTGCCCGCCGCCCGCAGCCGGTCCAGCCGGTAGTCGTGCGGCCCGGCGATGGTGATCACCTCGGCCTTGGTCTTCAGGAGTTCGATGAACGGAAGGAAGAGCTGGCGGTTGATGCCGTTCTTGTAGAGCTCGTCCGGCAGCCGGTTGGAGGTCGCCACCAGGGTCACGCCGCGCTCGAACAGGGCGCTGAACAGCCTCCCTAAGATCATCGCGTCGGCGATGTCGGTGACCTGGAACTCGTCGAAGCACAGCAGCCGCGCCTGGCGGGCCACCACGTCGGCGATCGGCGGGATCGGGTCGTCGCCCTTGTGCTGGTCGAAGGTGTCCTTGCGCCCCGCCCGGTCGCTCTTGCGCCAGCTGTCGATCAGCCGGTGGATCTCGCCCATGAACACGTGGAAGTGGGTCCGCCGCTTCTTGGGCACGTCCACGGTCTCGTAGAACAGGTCCATCAGCATGGTCTTGCCGCGCCCGACCGGGCCGATCAGGTAGACGCCGCGGGGCCGGGCCTGCACCGAGCGGCGGCGCAGCATGGCCAGGATGCCGCCCTCCGGCTCCTCGTCGCCCAGCTCCATCTCCAGCCGGATCAGCGGCGCCAGGGCCGCAGCCTGCGCCGGGTCCGCCTGGATCGTCCCCTCTCGGATCTTCGCCTGATAGGCGGCTTGCAGGGCGGAGGCCATATATCCGGCCTAGCTGTCGCCGCCCCCCAGTGCAAGGAACGGCGCGCAAGGAACGGCGCGCGGGGGCCGGTGGTTGACGCCACGATGAGGGAGACCCGCATGAGCCAACGCAACGTCCCCGCCGCCGCCAACATCGATCCCGCCCGCCTGGGCGAGCGCGACGACCCGCAGAACGACTGGGGCGAGCCGGAGGCCGGCGCGGTGCACGGCGCGAACCACACCCGCAGGGGCGACGCCGCCGACGCCCGCTTCCAGGGCCGCAAGACCCGCGCGGCCACGAAGGACCAGATCAGCCGGCGAGGGTGAGGCGCCCCAGATGCTCCCCCTCAGGGGGAGCTGTCAGCGAAGCTGACTGAGGGGTTGCCGCCCGCCGCCGCGGGTCTCAACCCCCTCCGTCTCGGCGCAGATTGCGCCGAGCCACCTCCCCCTGAAGGGGAGGATTTAGCGCATGGTCGGGATGACGAACGCGGAGTCCTCGACGGCGCCTTCGGGCCAGCGGGCGGTGATGGTCTTGACCTTGGTGTAGAAGCGCACGCCCTCCATGCCGTGCTGGTTGGCGTCGCCGAAGGCGCTGCGCTTCCAGCCGCCGAAGGAGTGGTAGGCGACGGGGACGGGGATCGGCACGTTGATCCCGACCATGCCGACGTTGACCCGCGCGGCGAACTCGCGCGCGGCGCGGCCGTTGCGGGTGAAGATCGCCACGCCGTTGCCGTACTGGTGGTTGGACGGCAGTGCGAGGGCCTCCTCGAAGGTCTCGGCGCGGACGATCTGCAGGACCGGCCCGAAGATCTCCTCCTGGTAGGTCTTCATCGTGGGCTTCACCTGGTCGAACAGGCTGGGGCCCATGAAGAAGCCGTTCTCGTAGCCCTGCAGGGCGAAGCCGCGGCCGTCGACCACCAGCTCGGCGCCCTCGTCGACGCCCATCTGGATGTAGTCGCTGATCTTCTGCTTGTGGGCGGCGGAGACGACCGGCCCGTACTGCGCCGCCGCATCGGTGGAGATCCCCACCTTCAGGGTCTCCAGCTCCGCCAGCACCCGCTCGCGGACTTCATCGGCGGTCTTCTTGCCCACCGGCACCACCACCGGCAGCGCCATGCAGCGCTCCCCGGCCGAGCCGTAGGCCGCGCCGATGATGTCCTTGGTCGCCTGCTCCAGGTCGGCGTCGGGCAGGATCAGGCCATGGTTCTTGGCCCCGCCCATCGCCTGGACGCGCTTCCCCGCGGCCGTGCCGCGGCTGTAGACGTAATGCGCGATGTCCGAGCTTCCGACGAAGCTGACCGCCTTGATGTCCGGGTGGTCGAGGATGGCGTCGACGCAGACCTTGTCGCCGTGGATCACGTTCAGCACGCCGGAGGGCGCGCCGGCCTCCATCATCAGCTCGGCCAGCTTCACCGGCAGGGTCGGGTCCTTCTCCGACGGCTTCAGCAGGAAGGTGTTCCCCGTGGCGATGGCCACTCCGAACATCCACATCGGGATCATGCCGGGGAAGTTGAACGGGGTGATGCCCGCGCACACGCCCAAAGGCTGGCGCATCGAATAGACGTCGATCCCCGGACCCGCGCCCTCGGTGTACTCGCCCTTCAGCGCATGCGGGATGCCGCAGGCGAACTCGATGACCTCCAGGCCCCGCTGGATGTCGCCCTTAGAGTCGGCGATGACCTTGCCGTGCTCGCTCGACAGCAGCTCGGCCAACGCGTCCATGTCGCGCTCGATCAGCCGCTTGAACTCGAACAGCACCCGCGCGCGCCGCTGCGGGTTGACCAGCGCCCAGGTCTGCTGCGCCCGCAGCGCCGACTGCACGGCTGCATCCACCTCGCCGGCCGTGGCCAGCGCCACCCGGGCCTGCACCTCGCCCGTATTCGGGTTGAACACCTCGCCGTAGCGGCCCGAAGTCCCGGCCACCGCAGCACCGTCGATGTAATGGGTGATCTCTCGCATAGTCCTCCCCTGCCCGCCGACGGCGCCATTCACGAGCGCTCGCCTTGACAGGCGAATTCATTATTATGATCTTCATAAATTAAGGCAAGAGCCCAGACAACAAAGGGAGGGGAAACAATGCCGATCCAGGGACGGTTCGAAGGCCGCACGGCGGTGGTCACCGGGGCGGCGCGGGGCATCGGCTTCGCGGTCGCCGAGCGCCTGGCGTCGGAGGGCGCGCGGGTGCTGATGAGCGACATCGAGCCCGCCGTGGCCGAGGCGGCGGCCCGGCTGGGCCAGCCGCATGCGGTGGCTGACGTGTCCGACGCCGCGGCGGTGGAGGCGCTGTTCGACGCCGCCGATCGCGAGCTGGGGACCCTCGACATCCTGGTCAACAACGCCGGGGTCATCGGCCGGTCCACCAAGCTGGCCGACCTCGCCATCGCCGACTTCGAGCGGGTGATGGCGATCAACCTCACCGCCGGCCTGATGACCACCCAGGCCGCCGCCCGGCGGATGACGCCCCGGCGCAGCGGCGCGATCGTCAACCTGGCGTCGGTGGCGGCGATGATGGCCGGCGGCGACCAAATCCCTTACGCGGTCTCCAAGGCCGCCATGAAGCAGCTGACCGCCATGACCGCCCTGTCGCTGGCGCCCTACGGCATCCGGGTGAACGCCGTCGGGCCCGGGCCGGTGGAGACGCCGATGGTCGCCGCGGTCACCGGCGGCGCCCCGGAAGGCCTGGCCCGCGTGCTGTCGCGGATCCCGATGGGGCGGCTGGCCCGGCCGGAGGAGATCGCCGCCATCGTCGCCTTCCTGGCCAGCGACGACGCCTCCTACCTCACCGGCCAGACCCTGTTCGCCGACGGCGGGCGCCTGGCGCTGGGCTACTTCGCCGAGCCGCTGGCCGCGGCGTCGGCGTAGCCGGCACGCCGCAGGGGCTGCTGCCGATAGGGCGCGCGGCCGACGCGCATCCTGGGCAGCACGAAACGCTCGTCGGCGTGGTGGCCGATCCGCGCCAGGATGCCGCTGGAGGTGTTCCGCGCGTGGGCCTCCATGCAGGCCCGGGCCCGCTCGGGATCGCCGACCAGGATCGCCTCGGCGATGTCGTGGTGGTCGTGCCGCACGCCGCCGCCCGGCAGCACGGCGTCGGTGCTGGCCCAGTAGAGGTCGGCCACCACGAAGGACAGCACCTGCGCCACCAGCGCGAGCGCCGGGTTACCGGCCACGCGGGCGACGGCGTCGTGGAAGTCGATGGCGTGGGTGGGCGAGACCGGCTCGTCGCTCTCGGCCTCGGCGGCGAAGGGCGCCAGGGCGGCGGCGACGAGGGCGCGATCGGGATTGGCCGCCGCCGCTGACGCGAGCAACGGCTCGGTCGCCGCCCAGGCGTCCAGCAACTCGCCATAGGTCACGCCGGCCAGACAGAGGAACGCCGCGACCAGGGCGGAGAGGTGCTCGGCGTTGGCTTCCTCCAGCGTCACGCCCGCGACCGGTCCGGGCCGGACCGACACCAGGCCGGCCAACTCCAGCATCCGCAGGGCCTCGCGCAGCGGCGTCGCCCCGGCCCCGTAGCCGCGCATCATCTCCGCCTGCGACGGCAGGCGCTCGCCGGGCTTCAGCCCCCGGGCGGCGATGTCGCGGACGATGTCGAACAGCAGCGCCTGCGCCTTCTTGGCAGCGGTGGTCATGCGGCCCACTCGCGCCGCGCCGCGGCGCGCCTCCCGGTTTCTTCTTGTCCTGGGAGCCTACGTTATTCATGATGATGATCAATACAAATAACAGGAGGACGGAACCTTGCGCTACCGCAAGCTGGGCGACAGCGACCTGGAGGTTTCCGAGATCGCGCTGGGCGCCTGGCTGAGCTACGGCGAGGGCGAGGTGCGGGCGCGCCACATCGCCTGTGTCCACCGGGCGCTGGACCTGGGGATCAACCTGTTCGACACGGCCAACACCTATGGCTGGGGCGAGTCCGAGCGGCTGCTGGCCGAGGCGCTGGCGGGCCTGCCGCGCGACCGCTACCTGCTGGCCACCAAGCTCTGGGGGCCGATGAACGACACCGACCGCGGCCTGTCGCGCGCCCAGGTGTTCAAGCAGATCGACGGCTCGCTGCAGCGGCTCAAGACCGACTACGTCGACCTCTACCAGTGCCACCGCTACGACGACGACGCCCCGCTGGAGGAGACCATGGCCGCCCTGAGCGAGGTGGTGCGGCAGGGCAAGGTCCGCTGGCTGGGCTTCAGCGAATGGCCGCTGGAGCGGGTGCGCGAAGCCGCCGCCATGGCCGGGGTCGAACGGTTCGTCTCCAGCCAGCCGCAGTATTCGCTGCTGTGGCGCGAGCCGGAGGACGGCATCTTCCCGCTCGGCCGCGAACTGGGCCTCGGCCAGTTGGTCTGGGCGCCGCTGGCGCAGGGCGTGCTGGCCGGCCGCTATCCGCCCGGCTCGGCCTTCCCGGAGGGCTGGCGCGGCGAAAGCCCGGCGATGAGCGTGCACCTGCGCCGCTGGTTCAGCGCCCCGGTGCTGGCCGCCGCCCAGGCGCTGAAA
>Ga0307511_10002014_pt1 | contig 21315 bp, 21 predicted proteins | sample 13_EM_MG_FD_200266 | JGI IMG/M metagenome (GOLD analysis project Ga0307511, IMG submission 200266) | Populus trichocarpa ectomycorrhiza microbial communities from riparian zone in the Pacific Northwest, United States - 13_EM | ecosystem: Host-associated > Plants > Roots > Unclassified | place...
AAAGAAAAAAAAGTTCATTGACGTATGCCATCCATCCTCTGCTATGGCTTCAGGACTTCCTTCACTAGATTACTACTGGGAAAGTGACTCATGAATTCGTGATTCTCAGGACCTAGTCATGAGAATATTAAGTGTTCCATGGACCGGACTATGGAGTCAAAAGTAAGCTTGTGTCGGCGACAGGTGGCACTGGATATTTTACGCTCACCAAATCCTGAGACACTAAGATAGGTAGTAGTTCAGCCCACATCAGACAAACTTGAATGCAATGTTAGAGTGGTAACTCTAGGACGAATTATATGTGTTCAAAATATCCTCTATGGAATATGCTTGCGATCGAAACCAACCCAACTTTAAATACTATTGATGAATGGAGCAACTCTTGCTAGAAAAACAAGCTCTGTTATAAGTTACAAAGGATTTCTGGATCGGATAAACGTACATGGGCTGTTAAATTACCAATTATTCCGTGAGGCAATAGGTAAGACAGCGAGTTAGATATAAAGTCGGTTGGTGGTACCTACTTTGTGGCGTCGTTGGCGTCCGCTAGGTTCCGACGTCCGCTAGCTTCCGGCGTGCATGTGTCATGCTGCAGCTGTTGCGATCGCAGTAGGTTGTAAAATATCTACAGTTTGATAGAGTGCAGGGGTCTTCTCACCGCTTTCCACATACATTTCCCCCTTGCTACCGGACGAAGGCATGTCTGAGTGCTGAACAATCCACACTTTGAAGCCCGGGCATGTAAATCCAGTCGGGTTTCCGGCTAGCTCGCCATACGGCCCCTAGGCGAGTAATGAATCTCTAAAATCTAAAAAAAAAAGGTTGGACCCACGTGCTGGCCAGCCCCCTGGCGAGGGCTATTGCCATTTTCTATATGGGAAAATTCTTACTATACCAGAAAGCGTTGGATTTTTGCCGTCCGTTATAGCAAGAGTTGGCTGTGAATCAATATAGCTATAACCATCTGCTATGCCCAATACGATCTCCAAGCCCATAGGGCCATGTGAGATGTATCCTTTCTCGTTTTAATAATGGTATTCTGTGCTTACTGGGGCCCAAATATCGTAGTGTCGGTATAACAAGTTTGGCTGTCATTCAAGTGCAATTCAAGTGCATTGGAATTGAGAGGGGAAGCCTATATTGATACCACTAAAACCCCGACAGAATATAACAAACCCAAAATCTTACCCGTCACGGAGTCACGTCTAGTTTGTATGGGTAACATGGGGCAAAATGCACCAAAATTGTAGGGAAATTGGTAAACATCATCCAGGGTGAATTCTGTTAGAATAGTTGGATAATTTGCTAGAAATTAGAAGCTAGTAATATGCCCAAGATAAAATTCTATAAATCAATATTTGCAATGCATGGTGTATGAATAAGAGATGGTTTACCCGAAGAAAAGTTCGTGTGGCCAATATATTGTGACAGTCGATTTATTTCCATATCTGGCTAGGCCAATATGTTAAGGTTGTTGACCGCTTTTACTGCGGCGTGTGTTATTCTTCCATTTGCCATTTACAACCTGGCGAGGCAGTGCATCGATATTTTACAGCCTACAGCTTTGTTTGACCCATGCGATACATCCCGAAAAACACCTCCTCAAATAGGACGTGAAGCACTTAGTAACAAATTGCAAAGCCGATAGCCGATTCGACTTGATTAATATTCTCCAATGACGGGCATAGGGTGGAAAGTGGCACTATATATAAGCAACGTTACACACGACCTTTTCTCGATGAACAGGTTGTTTAATTGGGCGTTTCGGCTAGTCCGTCTAGATGGGGATAATAGTACAGCAACCGGTTGCATCGTTGGAAGTTTACATGCATATTGCGGCTATGTTTTAGAGGCCATGAGCAGGGCCATCGTTTTTTATTCTTCATCAACCAGTACTCGTATTCAACTAAGCATCGCCAGGAGTTCCTGACGAATTGTCCTCCCCAGGGCCGCTCACTATCCCCTTCATAATCCCCTTCTATAAATGAATAAATACAAAGTAAAGGTGTCGGGAAGTAACAATGCACAACTCTTACTATTTCCACCACCGCTTTGAACTACTCCGGATCCTTCGCTCTCCTAATCGTATGGCGCCACCACTTCTGGGGACTTCTGCCCGTCACCATTTGTGAGCCCCCTATACCGGACGTTACTGTTTCACTTTATCCGCAAATCCCGAGCATAAAGGTGAATAATCAGTAGTACCTAGTATGTGAACTCATATCTGTATAACGAACTGGATTGAACCCTGATAGGTAGACTATGGAATGGCGATCGAGCTAAAGTACTATATAATCATAAATGGGCTATTACTAGTAGCCTCGTTCTAAATATCGGGGTTGTTGATTGGGATTTTAGCCCCTTTGTCAGGGACTGTCAGGTACCTGACAGAGTCCACCATAATCTGATACCTATAATACTTACCTTCTTGCCTTGAAATTGCTGAAGAGTACATGGATGAGCTATTCGTAGCTGTTCTACCTTGCAACATGAGCGTGAGCTGATATTCGTCTGTATGCATCATAGAGTCCCATCGACTCCTAACAGGGTTGAGATAGTTTGCCTTTAGGTTGAGCTGACATATACTGCTGATGGCGGCCAGCCCTGGCAGATTCCCCCTTGGGCTCTTGCAAGCGTGGAGGACTTGACATGTTCAGTAATCAGCAATTTCTGATTCTGATCTGCCTAGCTAGTACACCGGTGAGGGTGGGAGAAAAGTGAGTCGTGTGGCCTGTGATGGAATATAAAAGCTTCGACCCCGTCCCTAAGACTCCTTCCCTCACTCACCACCCACCTCCTCTACCAACAGCCTCTCACACCTCTCACACCTACACCTACTCGAGCCTTGACCACTGAGACTTCAGTCTTTGAAATCATCTACAATGCATTTCCTCGCAGGCCTCACTACTCTTCTCGCTCTTGGTGCTGGTATCGTCAGTGCAGTCCCTACAGCCATTCCCAACGACGCCGGGCTCGAGCTCGTCGTTCGTGGTGCTGCTGAGGACATCTTCGCCAAGTGCAAAGAGGCTGGTGTTGACCCCTACGGCAAAATCCCCGATGACTACGAAGTTCACAACAAGACAACCAACAGTTACCACTTTGGCGCAGGCTCCAATGCCGCTTTGTGGGCAGAAGCGCAAGCCTATACTGATGAACGCAAACATGGGAAGCGTCAAGGCCCTGCCAACATTGGAATTGGTATGTGGGCACAAGATGGGTGCTCTGGTGAGGGCTATTGGTTCGATAATGTGAATTACAATGTCAACCATTATGCTACCATCAATTTGTACTCTGTCTTGATCAAGTACCGTGGCCTTAGGAACAATGAGCACTTGGATTTCTCTAGGCTTAGTGGCAACGATTGGTGTGGACAATACTTATACTCAGCTGGGCAGGTGAGTTCCTAGTACTTCGGTTGAGGATTATCCATGTTGTTGCATCACATACTGACATAGTTTACGTGACAGAACACTCCAGCTGGTTGTTTCAACAGCCAGCTTATCAACTGCTTCCGCCTCTGGATCTAAGTTGGTTGCTAGAGCTCGGAGATGTACCCAGTCATGCATTTGAACGGGTTCAAGCCCCGCATGGGGAATATGGTGGAGTCGTGGGAATTTGGGGGGATTCAGGGGTAGAAAGGGTCAGACAAGCTTAGGAATTAGGGGTGTGCTTCAGGTCAAATTTGGGTCGTGCATATTGGATTTTCCTTGGGTCTAGACTTTTCATTTTGTATGCATACAGTATGTTTGCTTAAACTTCTCCATTTAACGGTGGATGCTGGCTGGGACGCTGGTCAGTACATAGTAGTTTGCAATACATATATATCTAATGGTTCCTTCCTCAAAGTTTCCATACAATATTATCGAGACTTATAAGGCGTCAAGTATCCTAAAAATCGAATGTTTGACAATTTGCAGATTCGCAAGGGTGTAGTATGTAATACGTTATATATCCCTAATTATTAATATTACGGCACATCCGACCCACTGACGTATGCTTAACTTTGTCAGTGGGGAGTACTGAGTATACAAAAAAAAAAAAACCTAACTTAGTCAGTGTGCCAAGACTCATGCTACATTTCTCGACTCGCTAATACTATTCATAGCCTGAGTTAATTGCGTTTCAACTTCGATTTTATTATTGATACTTGATGTACTTATCGAATCACTTGTTGCGTCAGGGCCTACCCGACGCCTTCGATATTGATGAGCCAGCTTGGGGATCACGTGACTATGAAGCGGGTGTGTGAATTTATAAAAAAAGGTGGGCTGCACTGTGGTATAGATTGGTTTGACCAGTCTGCTTCATATGAGACTCCGGGCTCCGTAAACTGTTTGGAAAGGCAGTCCTCAGTACTAGCTACTCAGATACGTCTGGATGGGCTTGAGTTTGTAGGTATTGATAGGCAATATTCAGAATTATAGCGAAATGCATACCAGCCAAATTGGATATGCACAAATCGGGAGATATCAATTGAGTATGGGATTTGATTACCTATATATGTAGAATAAGTTGGTAAGCCTTACATACATGTATGTACTTACATTCACTATCGTTTCCTTGACGTGCACATATTGATATCACAATGCTGCCGTCGATATATATCTATGCTTACCCTCATGCTAGAACTTTACAAAATACATGTTTATCGCTCTGGATATCAACACCTTCGTGTTTGTTTGCAACGATGTTTAATCAGAGCTAATTTCTAGGTAACAAAGGTCCCTGACTATAAATAACCCTGGGCCCTTTGGAACTGCAAGAATTGTTCCTAGTTTTCTGTGGGAAAGACCTCAATATCTTAGATGGCCGCCTGTATGAGAGATCTGTAGGATTATATATATCTGCGCAGGGAAAATACTTTGCTATTTGCTTAATCTTATACTCCACCGCATTTCGTCATCAAGTTTCGAATTCTAGTAGATTGAAATTTTCTCAACAATTTTTCAAAGAATTTCCAGCCAATAGAAAATTATACCTTCTATTTCCCAAGAACTGTAGAATACGTACTGAAATCAAATATAGTAAATAACTGACTGTCACTCAATATACCTGCTAGTATACATAATCCAGGCAAAAACATAAATCAAAATGCATAAGAAGTGAACCTATGATTTAAAATCAATCCAGGTAACTAAATGTAGATGTCCAAGGTAGTAGACTAGCCATACGGTTTCTAGATAGTGAACCAGACTTACCATCTTTTGCCAGAATCTTCTTCGCCACAATATCAGCAACCGTGGCTGAGTTCAGCGCTAGAGCCTAATTCGGGATAGCCTACTATAGTATCGCATGTTTCCTAACCTTGTCGCCAAATGGCTCGACACTAGTCCGCGACCAGCTGCAACACCCACTTGGCAAGAGCTCTTTAGCTTGGAGGAAAGCCCTAGTTCGAGTCACAGCCGCCCCGCCAAGTTATGTATTTCCTTTGTTGGAGTTAGTGATTTACTCCTGATTACGGGTTATGTAATCCGCTGCGGACAGGACTCTGTGAAGCTTACCACAAAGTTATCGTAGCGTAATAAATCTATAATCAGCTGATTACGGGTTATGTAATCCGCTGCGGATAGGACTCTGTGTAGCATATAGTGCCACCGGCGGCTAGGAATCACCCCTTCACTAGTTGAAGACTCTGAGTTAGGACTATGTATAGATAACGGTGCTGGATCTTAGATATCGCTTGTTAAGAGCTCGAAATAGCAGCTACGGATAATAGCACTGAAACTAGATCTCGCTTTAATAGGAGCAAGATTATATAATTTTCCCACCAGATATGCAACCATCATATCCTCTGCACACATGGTAGTCTGGTTCACACATGGCTGCTCCCGCCTTTTCAGATGAGGCACGGCATGTACCATCTGTGCTTCGCAAAGGAATATACACTGGAAGGGTGAAGTTGTGTGCATTAATATTCTGACAACGTAAATACTTCTGATGTATGTATCTAGTACCATCCGAGTTGACGAACAGGATTGTGCGCGCGTGGGATGTCCTAGCTGCGGACGAATATTTGTGGGGCAGAACAGTTCTAAGAACGTTTCAGCCTTGAGTTACAGCTGTAGGAAATAGCAAAGCTCAATTGAGGATTGAGTTCATATGATCATCCCGTCTTTAATCTAACCCCCTATGGAGTACATAGTTCCAATCATTAAGCAAGCGGACGTAGGTATAGGCCTCACAGTGACATCCCTTGATGGATATGCTAACTGTGTTATCTATGTCTTTGCGGATGGCGCAGGCCATACCGCTAAAACTTGAAAGAGTGTAGGATAGCCTTTTATTTCTTGATTCCTAAACTCGCTACTCGCATATACATAAAGTACATATCATAGTGCCATAGCGAGATAGATAACATTGCCAGGTCGTAGCTTTAGTTGGTGAACACAGCAAAAGGCGCCATAGTATATGCCTCTATCATTGCATTTTTCGTTTGAAACTCAGGGGGGCATTTGATATGGAGCTTAAGCTTGATATAAAATCCCTAATCCCAAGTTTATAGGCCTGGAGCACCCATTCAGCTGCGTCGGCAGTGACTTTCTGAAAGTCATGGATAGTGAAAAGTCACTAAAATGTTCTATTCCCAATACAGTTTAGTGCAATATTGCACTCCACATAGGTCCTACTTACATACTGTACCTACAGTTAGTCTGGTTACCTACCTGCGAAAATCAGAGATAAGAGTATGAGCTTCTTTCTTTAATCTAACATTTTTTCCATGTTTTATCTAGCAGCTTTGGTTTTTTAACATTTTTCACACGAGAACCACTATTGGCCGTTATGCCAAGACTTTCACCAAATTCAGAAGACTTTCTTTATGTGACTGTATGTAGCTGTGAACATATGAACTGAAGACCTCTTAACCTATAGTTTACAGCATAGTCATTTTTGTAAAGATTACGAGGTTATTAAAAGGAGGAATCGTAGTAGAGAGAGAAGAATAGAGATATATTAGTTAAGGCTATATAGAGATCGCTATAGTGTCAACGCTATGGTTCTACTGCCTTGTTCTCTTTTGCTTGGTAGGAAATTCCGCCTCTTTTATCTTCAAACGCTGAATTCCCAATTGCCTTCATTCGGACATTCTGTCTCATATCCCAATTGCCTCCATCCGTCAACCTGCATATCCCGTGACTTATCCCTAGTTTCATACATGTGAGAGTATATTCCAACACCCTCTCCTACTCGAGCGCCCAGGTTGATAGTCCGTTTTGTTGCAGTTGATGTTCCGTCATTTCTATGATGGGAGTTTCGTCTGGAAACAGGTCGGCGATGTACTCATCCATAATTCCTTCCATCCATTCATCACACTCATAGGTAACAACTTCGTCAGGACATCGGCTGGATTGTTCTTTCCTGCTATGGTCGTTATACCCAATTTCCCGGATCGGACTTGTTGACGCAGGTAATAGTATCGATGTTCGATATGGCGACTCCTCCGAGCAAATTTCGATACCTTGCTCAAGTTGTACGCTCCTTCACTGTCCGTATACAACGTGGACCTGGTCGTGATTCCTAGTTCCGCTAGGAATTGTTGCATCCAAGCTGCATCCTTCGCTCCTTCGCAATCTGCTATGTACTCCACTTCGGTTATTGAAAGCGATACTATCTCTTGCCTCCGACTGTACCATCCAACCAATTGGTTCCCGAGAGTCATCATCACACTGCTCTATCACCTGGATTCCTCCCCGCCGTAGGATGCGTCCGCATATATCCTTATTTCTAGGTCATTGGCTTTCTTTAAGTACAGTCCATCGAACTTTGTCAAGTACAAATACCTCAATACCTTGAGTGCTGTCTGGTAGTTGTTCCGATCGTGATCCTTCGTTCGTCGCCCTAGCAGATTGATATGAATCGATATTTCTGGCCGAGTCATCCTTCCTATGAAGAGTAATACTCCTACTATTGCTTGGTAACTCTGGACTTCCTCACTTTCTTCGGGTTTTTGGTAGTGCTGACTTTCGGACGGCAGAGATGCTTTTCTGCCATTTGTGCCATCCTCGAGGTGTAGGTACTTCTTTGCTATCGATTCTATCATAGTGGTCTGCGTTAGTATTACTTGTTCTTTAGACCAGGGCAGCTCCATTCCCAGCATCTTTGATGGTTTTCCTCTTTTGTCTAGTTCCACTCGCCCTTCTACCGATCGTTCTGCTTGGTCGAGCTGTGCTTCTGTAGAGGCAATTACGAGGAGGTCATTGATATGTGTTCCGACTATTACTTGTTCTTTGGAACTGACATAAGTTCCTTCGTCGCCGATGCATTGATGAATTCCGCATGCTTTCATGATATCGCATAGCATTTCGAACCATTCGTGGCTGGCTTACTTCAACCCCTATAGTGCTTTGTAGAGTTTCCAGTATTCGGTTTCTCCATCCTCATTTATATCCGTGATATAAATGTCATGTTTGAGAAGGGCTTGAAGATAGGCCACAACTACATCCCATTGTCGGATTGCCCAATTTCGATAGAGTGCTATAACCAGGAGTATTTTGAAGGTTTCTGTTCGCATCATCTGGGTGTAGGTCTCGTTATAGTTGATACCTTCTTCTTGTGTGAATCCTCTTCCCACCTTTCTAGCCTTGAACTTTTCGATAGTACCATCTGCTTTTCGTTTGACCAGATAGACCCACTTAGTATCGCCGATCCGAGTTCCCTCTGGAATATCAGAATTGCGGATCTTGGTGAAGACTTGATATCTGAGAAGTTGGTCTTGCTTCTTGGTCCTGGCTGCTGCCCATTCTTTTGCTTGTGGAGATGTTCTGGCTTGTTGATCGGTAGGATGATCTGGGTCTGTTCCTACTGCGAATATCTTTGGCTTCCTATCACTAGTGGATCTGTGACTACCAACTAGATTTGTCCATTCTTCTGCAGTTCGTCGCTTCTTTTTGGGTGCAGCTGCTGGTCCTAAGTCTTCAGGCAGAGGGTCTGGTTGGTCCCAATCCGATATTTCTGGAGGTGGGATTTCTTCTTCACTGGAGCTTTCTTTCGATTCATTATCTAGTGTGATTGGTATTGGGTTTTTGGCGAGTTTTGTTGCACCATCTGCCGTTCTTACCCAGTATGTCCCGAAGGTGGTAGTATACCCGACGATCCTTCCTTCAAAACTCCTAGCTGATAGCTTGTCCTTGACTTCGTAGTCATAACAGCTAACCCTTTGTCCGAAAGGGCGCAGGTTTTTCCTTTCGTTGACAGGATCTTTGGCAAGGATTATTCCAATTGGTGTTTTTCCTCCTAGTACTTTATGAGGCAATCGGTTCTTGGTGTAAGCTGCGGAGTCTGAGGCTTTATCCCAAAGTCCTTTTGGTAGTCATGCTGCTATAAGTCCTGTTCTGCTCATTTTTAGGATAGTGCGGTTTGCTCGCTCGACAATAGCATTAGTTTCTGAATGCCTTAGGACAGTTTCTTTGAGGGTTATTCCTCGTTGGTTTAGTTCTGCAATTAACTTGCTATTGCGGAACTTTCCTCCCCAATCTGCCTGGATTTGGCTTAAGTGTACAGGTCTTTCATGCGCTAATGATACTGCCTTTTCCAGTTTATTGATGATAAGGATGAGAGCATCTCCAGCATGCCCTTTCGTGGGGATGGCATGAGTGAGCATGTACCTACTATGATCTTCTACTATCATCATAAGGTATTTGTTTTGCCTTCCCAGTGTAGGGGTATCCATAGGTCCGATTAAATCTACATGAATTCGTTCAAGTAGTTTTGTTGCTCACATTTGTGGTGGTTGTTTTGGGGATGGTGGCTTAGTGGCTTTCCCTTTTTCGCAGGCTTCACATCAGATCTTCTCTTTCCAATCCTTCGGGAATTCGGGTAGAGTTCGTAGGGTATCATAGGAAATATGGCCGTACCTTTCGTGTAGGCTGATAGCCAATTCTTTTCCTTTTACCGAGTTTATCCTTACCTTGCTATCATATGCTTCTATCTTAATCCATAATCCATCCTCTTGTCTTTCGATCTTATACACGGTTTTTCCTCCACTGGTTATTACTGAATTCGATCCTTGAGTCTTCTGGTCATAATTCTGCGGCATCCGGAGCCCACTAATTATATTGCTATATGTGGGTTTATAAAAGCATTTCTCAAGCTTCATGTTGACTCTGTTGTGCTTGATAAGCAATGTTCCCATAGTATCGCATGTAGACGTTGAATGGTCATGTCCAGTGATCTTCATGCCGAGGTTATTCTGTATATCGGTGAGGAGGTCAAGGTTGTTCATGTTGTGGTGGGTCGAAGCAGTGTCAAACTCGAAGTATCCTTCTCGTACTGCTGCGGTTTTCCCTATCCTGATCATTTTGATGGTGGGTTCCTCAGTATCTAAGTTTTCTTCTTCTTCTGCTTTGGCCTTCTTTATCTTTTTCTTTTCCCTTTTCTTGGTGAAGCATTCGGACTCGGTATGGTTTAGTCCCTTCCATCCTTTTCCTATGCAATAGTCGCAACGTTTTCCATTGTCAGGTTTTGCTTCCTTTCCTTTTAATACTACAGGATTTTCCTTGGTTCCATCTTCTGTAGTCTTTCTTCACCCTTTCTGTCTTCCGGGGGCATACGTCTTGAGGTGTGTAGTGATGTCTCCATAAGTTAGTCCAGACTTTAGTTGGATATTTTCGACTAGGGAGTTGTAGTAGGCAGGCAGGGTAGCTAGCAGGAATGTTCCCTTAACTTGGTCATTTTTGCTGAGGTCTACCAAGATCTTTCCGAATTCTCTTAGGTTGTCTGGTATTCCTCCTCCGAGAGTTGATAGCATAAAACTCCACTTCTTATCGAAGTTACTAATGTGTTCTTCGATTGTTTGGGTTCTGTCATCATATGATGTTTTTATGACATTGATCAGGAGTGCTCCTAGAGTGGAGATTGTCTTTCCTTCGTATTTAGCTTGCAACTCCAAGTATGCCTCGTTAGCCATCCTAGCTAAACCTATAACATCCACAGTCTCGCTTTCACAATTTCGCTTTATGGTTAAGATGGCAAAATTATTATCTCTTCTCTACTGCTTGACCTTCGCATCTGCTGACCTCCCTTTTGCTTCGGAATCTGGATCTTTTACCTCTCCAGTCACTATTTCCCATATTGTTTCTTCCTCATGTTCGTAACTACTCAAAGTTTGTTCAATGGATAGAATCCATTGTGCGTAGTTATTTTGGCCTACTAATTTGGGCTCGATCTTTGGTATTGATCATTTTTTGGACATCTTGGGAGGCGGAGGTGGTTGGGTAGTTGCATGTGGGCTTGGGGGTTGGTTAGGGCTTGCTGGTCGAGTTGGTGTATGTGGGGGAGATGGCGATGGATCTCGTCTAGAGACTAGCTGTTCGAAGATTTGTTGTGCTGTTAAGTTGCTGTCTGGGCTTTCTGGGCTTGGGCTTCTTGGTGCAGGTCCGGCTTCTGGGCTTGGGCTTCTTGGGAATTCTTTGGGTACTGGTCTGCTCATTTATTGTAGCAGTGCTGGCCAGAGGATTTCTAAGTCGAAGGGTTCTTATTCACTTATCTTATTGGCAAGTAGCGATGGAGGTAGTGGTGAAGATTCAATATCTATGTCGAGACCCGCTTTCTTAAGTAGTTCAGCTTCGTTTTGTTGTAGCTGTTCAGGTGTCGCTAGTGTTCTTGGAGGTCCGACTCGTTCGCAGGTTAGTCTGTAGTATCGTCCGCTACTTCTGCTTTTCCGGTCGTATTCTAGTACAGCTCGCCTATCTCGTTCCACGATCTCTTCTAGAGTGAGTGGAGCAGCAGGTGGGGTTGGTTCGGTCTCTCTAGTACACCAGGTGCGTATCCAGGCCTTATTTTGTTGGTTGATCTTTCTTGACTGGGATCGGTGCGTGGGCATGGATAGTTGTGTAGCAACGGTAGAGCGGCTTCGTGCGTCTTAGCAGTTCTTAGAAGACAGTATTACTGGGTCTTATGCTACAGATATCTCAACTGGTTCTTCTTAGGTGCATTTCAGCAGAGCGCCGGGCTCATAACCTGTAAAGATTACGAGGTTATTAAGCGGAGGAATCGTGGTAGAGAGAGAAGAATAGAGATATATTGGTTAAGGCTATATAGAGATCGCTATAGTGTCAACGCTATGGTTCTACTGCCTTGTTCTCTTTTGCTTGATAGGAAATTCCGCCTCTTTTATCTTCAAACGCTGAATTCCCAATTGCCTCCATTCGGACATTCTGTCTCATATCCCAATTGCCTCCATCCGTCAACCTGCATATCCCGTGACTTATCCCTAGTTTCATACACGTGAGAGTATATTCCAACAATTTTGGCCGTGTTTTCGCTGTTCCACCAAGACCTTTGCCTAAGCATCGTCTTAATTCCTATGAAATAAACAGGATATCTTCATATACTCACAACGGATCCACAAACATCCCCGGACATACCCACCTGCCAGGGCGACTTGGCCAAGTCAAGCGACCAGGGATGTTATGTATGTATGTATACATCAGTAGATGCGATCCAGCTTCCCCGCACAACGTTCGCTTACTATACTTTACAATACGTTTATACCCTTTTGACTTGCTCATTGAAATTACCGACTTTAGCTCCGTACACAAGCATTCCGTAGGGTACCTAGCAGTTTACGGCGGTGATACACTCCATTAGTAAACTGGAAGGAGCTTGTTGACCTACATTCACTCCGGAGGTAGAAGATAGCATGGTAAGTACAAGCGAGTTGTCTCGAGCCCCATGTGTACATTAGTTATGAGAGCCATTCAAGTTGATATCTTAGGCATCCTCGAGCTCAAAACCGAGTCCCATTGGCATCACGGTCCTTAGCGGAGGGGACATAGCTGCAACCGCTGAGTAAATCATCCAAATCACCATGACCAGTGTGAATATTAATTACCTGGCGAGTGACTGTAGCATCGTTGGTGTCCACGGTCTAAACTCATCCCCTGGACAGTGCTGGTCCCAAGAGGATAAACTATGGCTGAGGAACTTTCTACCGGCAGACCTACCGAACGCGCGAATATTGGTATTTGGCTACAACTCAAACGTTATCCATGAGGCGTCAAGGGCAAGGATCCGCGACCATGCAAAAAACCTGTTACAAGATCTAGCAGATGTTAGAAAGGAGAATGTTTGACCATCCATGTGCTACAGTGTTACCCTGTGCGAGATGCTGATTTTTGAATATAGGCTGGTCAGCGTCCCATTATTTTTATAGCCCACTCCCTCGGAGGAATTATAGTCAAGCAGGTAACAGCACCTTTGCCCAGACCTCTAGATACTACCCACGCGAGGTGCAAAGGCTGACCGCAATATACTCGCAGGCTCTGGTGATGGCCAACACCCCCCATTCCCGGTTCGAAAATATAAAAACTGCCACATTCGGGGTTGTTTTTTTAGGAACACCACATAGGGGCTCCCCTCAAGCAAATATGGGTCACATAGTTGCCGGTCTAGCAAGAATTGCCTTCAAAGGTCCTCAGACCCAACTCTTGAAAACACTGGAAAGGGATTCAAATGAGTTGGATACGTTGTCCGAAGAGTTTTCGAACTTACACTCTGTCCTTAAGATTGTCAGCTGCTATGAGCAAAAGAAGACGAAAATGGCATATTTCAAAAAGCTGATGGTAGGAATTTCACCTGAATTTTACTAATGCCTTAGGCATTCGCTCACATGATATAAATTAGATTGTTGAAGAAACATCTGCAAAGCTAAATATTGAGCGTGAGATACATGTGCCTCTGAATGCATCCCATTTAGAGCTAGCAAAGTTTGCTACTCGGGAGAATGAAGGATATCAGCGGGTGATGAGGCGAGTACAAGAGTTGGTGGAAGAAGCACCAAGAGCGATTGCGGAAAGGTTTTTTTCTGCCAATGGTAACTAGATAAATAGCTCAGATTAAATAAGAAACCTTTTTATCTCTTAACAATCCACTAACTTGTTTCAAATCACTCTGCAGAAGGTCTTAGACCACACTTGAGAGTACCACTATTTTTGGTGCCATTTCATCGAAATTCAGACTTTATCGGGAGGGCTGATGTGTTGAGCCAACTTGAGAAAAACTTAACCCCAGGGGGTGAAGGTCAACTAAGAGCTGCTTTGTGGGGACTTGGTGGAACTGGGTAATATTTAGGGTCTACCCTGCCTGTTAGAGAGAGCCATATTGACTTGACTTAGGAAAACAACAATCGCGGTAGAGTTTTGCTATCGGCGAAGGATCATACAACCCAACGCTCATATATTTTGGATACACGGCAATGTGTACGAGACATTTAAAGCCAGCTACACTGAGATGCATCAGGCGGCAGGCCTCATGGGTGGTGACGAAGAGCTTGAAGCACGTCTGCATAGAGTCAAAAGATGGTTAGACAGTTCCGACAGCGGCGAGTGGGTCATTGTTATTGATAATTTCGATAATGCTGCCGACCTGACCCTGAAAAAATATCTTCCGGCAACGCGCGGTACAATCCTCTTTACAACACGCGACAAGCGACTTACTGGCCCAACAGCTTATGTGGGGACCAGATATGGGGTAGAAATTCGGGAAATGAGTGATAAAGAAGCAGTGGACACACTCTCACAGCTTCTGAGCAGCGATAGAGCTGTCGTCGAAGCTCATGCAGAACCAGGGAAGCATGCGCAGCTTTTGACCCTCTTGGAAAATCTTCCTTTGGCCATAGCACAAGCAGCGGCATACATAAATAGCACTGACATGACTGTTTCCGAATATTTGGACTTATTCATCTGTGCCCAGCCGCAGCTTCTAAGTAAACCCTTAATGGCTATGGTAGAGCACGAAGAGCGTGCTTCGCGAGCGGTGATGACAACCTGGAAAATCACACGAGACCAAATCCAAAGTGCGAACCCCATCTCAATATGGCTACTAGAGCTCATGAGCTTCTTCAACATCGAAGAAATCCCGGAAGAGATGATAAAAGGTGCTGCATTTTTTAAAAACCAAAGCCCGATAGTATTTTCGGATGCCATAGAACCGCTTATCACATTTTCACTCCTCTATCGGCTCTGCGGATCGTCCAACTTTCGTCTGCATCGCCTTGTCAGCTTCTGGGTACGAACACAAATGGGTTTGGAAGACACTCTACGAAAGGCAGAGCGCCTGCAGATGGCTCTTGTGTTGGTACTTGACGCTATCCCTTGTGATCCGCAAGATGATCTACGCAAGTGTGTGCAACTCAAATCACATGCTGTTGCTGTTGTTGAACACGCTGGTAGTATGGAATTCGAGTCAGTGAAACTGGCAGACTTGCTAGAATGCTTGGGACATATTACAGATGGTGGGGGCGACTATGTAGAAGCGCAAAAGTGGTACCAACAGGCCCTGGGTGGCAAGGAGAAGGTTCTTGGAAACGGCCACCCCTCGACCCTGTCTACTGTCAACAGCATGGCCGTTGTATTCAACAAAAAAGGGGAGTATGGCAAGGCACTTGAGTGGTACCAGTGGGCCCTTGATGGGAAGGAAAAGGCGCTTGGAAAGCATCACCCCTCTACCCTAGATACTATCAACAACATGGCCAATGTATTTTCGGCTCAGGGGGGGTATGGCAAAGCACTTGAGTGGTACCAGCGGGCCCTTGATGGGAAGGAAAAGGCGCTTGGAAACGTTCACCCCTCTACCCTAGAAACTATCAACAACATAGCCATTGTATTAATGAGTCAGGGGGAGTATGATAAAGCACTTGAGTGGTACCAGCGGGCCCTTGATGGGAAGGAAACGGTGCTTGGAAACGGCCACCCCTCTACGCTAGCTACTATCAACAATATGGCCAATGTATTTTCGGCTCAGGGGGGGTATGGCAAAGCACTTGAGTGGTACCAGCGGGCCCTTGATGGGAAGGAAACGGCGCTTGGAAACGGCCACCCCTCTACCCTAGAAACTATCAACAACATGGCCACTGTATTTTTTGATCAAGGGGAATATGACAAAGCACTTGAGTGGTACCAGCGGGCCCTTGATGGGAGGGAAAAGGCGCTTGGAAACGTTCACCCCTCTACCCTAGATACTATCAACAACATGGCCACTGTATTTTCGGATCAAGGGGAGTATGGCAAAGCACTTGAGTGGTACCAGCGGGCACTTGATGGGAGGGAAAAGGCGCTTGGAAAGGACCACCCCTCTACCCTAGATACTATCAACAACATGGCCAATGTATTTTCGGATCAAGGGGAGTATGGCAAGGCACTTGAGTGGTACCAGCGGGCCCTTGATGGCAAGGAAAAGGCGCTTGGAAAGGATCACCCGTCCACCATTAGGACAAAGCACAACATTGAGCTTCTCAAAGCAAGGCAAGGATTGCCGGTATTCTCGAATTGAAAGAGTGAACAGATCCGAGATACATATGCACTAGGATGCATTAATAAGTCCTAGACTGCATACAAGCCAATGTACTGGATATTTATTCCCCCCTCTAGGATACAGTGGAGCCTTTTTCTGTTATCTATTCACACAGTTGACGGCTCGAAGGTCCGCAAGGACCTAGGAGCCCGCACCCCCCTTCAGCCAATTCCATTTGTATTTACTTATCAGGAAGGAGGAGCTGGTGTTACGAGTTCCCTTTGTTCCTTTCATCTTACCCTTTTCGTATTCACCTAGTTATAAATACAGGAGATTAACTTGCCCCTCCATTGAGTCCACCCGGGCTTCCCGGGCTTCCCAGTGGCTCGCCATGCTCCTCTTACTGGAATTCCATACGAGTGCCGAGTCAATTAATAAAAAAAATAATCGAAACCTCGATATATACTAACTATCACAGGGTAGTGCATTAATTAGACAGTTTGTAAGCAATCACCCCAGTAGTTAACCAGACTACCCAGTAGTGCGATGTTAGACTTAGTATATGGTTGTGAATAATTAGGTACAATCCTGGGAAAGGATCCGGAGGTGAGCAGGTCCCAGAGGTATGAATATTCCAGTCATTGCTTCCACTTGGCATTTGCAAACTGTACCAGGAATATGTCTATGCAGGAGAAGTTATTCTCAAGGGTACCTAGTCGCGTGTGGAATATACTTATGTATTTATGTACATGTATGCCTCCGATTGACTGGGAAGAAAGACTCCCCTACATAGCTATTCTAGTGCTATCAGTGTCAACAGTCTCGCGCTGGTGTACAACTATATAGCTTTAGAGCCTCGAATATGCTGTGACCGTGCTCCTGGAGCCATGACTTATTTCAGTTCACCCCTACCGCTTCTGATTTATAATTATAAGATTCCATGATATTTCACCCTACCCTATAGCTAACGTAATTATTCCACTGCGGCACATTGAGCTCAGCCAGCGTGGCTGGCATTCTCACCCTCGCTGGTACCCTCATTGAGGTTGGATAATCCACCGGACAGCGATCCGGAGATGCAGGCTCTCATCATAAGCCAGAATAGTTTGAATACGAGCAATGAATGAAGAAAAAAAAATGGCTCCTTTCATTGAAAATGGCTCCACCTACATACGAAGAGTTCGGGACCACCGGAAAGCATTAGACAATCTCTTGACCGAAACGAGAATGACTTGATTCTATTCTCCGCCAAATTCACGAGCTAGCCTCAGGTGGTCTAACGAATTATATACATCAAATAAATCTAGGCGAAATAATCACACCCAAGGTAAGTAACCAACACACTGACACCTGTACTGAAATCGGTGAGATTAAAACTTCGAGGAGTGTCAACGAATACATTGTAAGAAATGGGAACAGAAGCCTGTGAAATGCTATTGTTTGGGGCGGAACTGTTTTCCAGATGCTTTTGCGCCCTACCCGATGCGGTCGGTACTTTGGAGAAAGAAGTGTGGCATACACGTGACCATGAAACTGTTCCGCTGAGAATTATTTGAAGTGGAAAGAAAGACTTGCTATCTATTTCTTAGATTGTCAGTGGTATTGGTCAGAAATATATTTATATTTTGTGTAGGTAAGATCAATTGAGTCTAGCTTTGCCGTTTGCCGTTTGTTTAATCTTCTGCCTTTCTTAGTTGAGTGACGATTCTTGGGATATTCATTGTCATAAGAAATGATTCCCTTCTGTTTTCTCCTAAAATTCCTAGAATATGCACCGGAATACAATTATCTAGTTGTAACAAGTGACATTAATATGTGTAGCAGTGGAGGTACAATCCAAAATCAGTCTAGATAACTCTCAGAAAGTGAACTAGGCATGGTTTCTAGAATTATTCCGGTGATGGAGCATAGGATGGCGTCATGAGCCCAAGTCGACGCCATATTAAGATATTTTACTATCCTAAGCAAAAATCATATCAAGGACAAATCCCCCCCACTTCTATTCATATTTCTGACTACATAAAAACCTCAAAACCAAAATCAGAGATTATAGTCAAGATTTATAACCACGCAGGATGACTAGATAAATAGCTGCTATAAACCCCTTATGCTTATAAAGAAATTCTGGAACATCAATCAGAAACTATAAGAACCCACGCCACTGATATTCTTAGAAGCTTTCTCACTCCGTTAGTCGCCGTCTCTTCCGCTGCGGCCCCCCTACCCCGAGGTAACGGCTGCGCTCGGCTTAAGCCAATAACCTCTCACACCTGCCCAAACACGCAACATCCGCAGCCTTCATCTCATAACGCCTTGCCTTCCTCATGATGTCTAGCGCTGTGTCCCCGTCATTGCTCGTCAAAGTTACATTGATATCATCACGACCTAAAAGCAACTCTAGGATCTCGTAGGTACCGTGTGCATACGACCCCAAATTGAAATATGCGGCTACCACCATCAAAGGCGTGTACCCCTGCTTATTGGTAAGGTTTAGATCGACGTCCTTCTGCCTCAACAACAGATTCAGACATTCGAAAAATGTGTTGAACTTAGGGCATTCAGTTGCCTGGAATGGGTTCCGGGATAGGGCAAGTAACAGAGGGGTATTATTCCCATCGTCCCGATCATCGACCGCTGCATTGACATCCACACCCTCACACTGTAAAAGCATTCGTAAAACACCGGGGTGGGTAGATACAATAGCCCCTTTCAGCGCGGTCCAGGCCGTATACGTATGCGTGCCATTGGAACATTTCCTCATAGTGCCGTTATTGGGCTGGGCACCTCTGCCCAGAAGCTGACGCACCATCCGTATATCCCCTAAACTACTCGCAGTGTAAAGAAGCGGGCTCGGTGGAGTTATTTGCAGGGCAAGGTCCTTCTGGCTCATTCTCTCTAGAAAGAGGCGTGTGATGTACTCGAATTGGGTCTCCACTGCCACGCCTAGTGGTGTCACGCCATCAATAGACCTGATATTCTGGTCGACATCTGCACGGTTAATAAGTAGCTGTACAACGCCCTCATTCTTGAACGCTGCTGCATAGAACAAAATATTCATCTTGATTATTGATTACCTCTAAGCCCTCACTGTCAAGCCGTTGCAAAAGGTAGTCCATTATTTCCGAGTTCGAGTGAGCTGCTGCAGTGTGTAGCATGGTCAAAGGGGTTCCAAACTTAATCAGGTCGAGGTGGGCTTTCAATTCCTCGGTCTTCCCAAGACGCCTGTGGGTGGGGTTGTGTAGCCATCGCAGTGCCTGGAGCCAAGCCTTCGGGGCTTTGTCACATACACTACGTAGTACCAGTTGATAGAGTTGTTCCTTTATATCAACTTGTGTACTCCGGTAGCTCCTCATATGATCGGCCCAAGTAGAAGCAATGTACACCAACAAGGTGAACTTGTCTGTCAGCTGAGTCATTTCATGCAAAGATGAGGAGTGTACATGTACGTCCAGCTCTTCAAGGCTCAGGTACGTCAACATGCGCTACTCAGAATGCTATCGCCGCAAGGGAAGTAGTATTCCTGATTCTTCTGGAGATACTCTTGGAGCGAATAATGCACAAGACGGACCGTAGTGGTCTCCTTATCAACTACCACCAGGCCCAGGCAGGCACTTAGGAATACCGTTGCAGTGGGAATGTCTTCCTCATCCCATACTGTATCGCGTGCCTTCACAGCAAGGGCATGTTGTAACTCTTTCACCAACAATCTCTTTGCCAACAGCCACCACATTATGGTAGACATTCCAAGCTCCATTCTGCTCTTTGGCTGTTCTTTCATCCGAGCCATTGTAACCTGATAGGCATCACATAGTTTCTTGGGCAGCGATTTGAGGGCTTTTCGTCGCTTCGAGATGGTGGGTTCCTCTAAAACTGTTTGGATATGGAGAGCTGGGAGCAGAAACCTGTTCGATAGATGGATGTCAGTATTACCTTAAGGCATTAGACCACTGCACAGGATAAATGGGTCTGGATCGAGTCATACATTCCATCAGACTTTGAGACAACTGTCTCTATGATATCCTCCTTGAGTTTTTCATTCATGACGTTTGAGTTCCAGTCTTGATCTATGAAACTCTCTAAGAACTTTCGGATATCAGACTCATTTGCCAGAAGCTCCACCTGCGTGGGTGGTGTTGACTGTAGGCAGCGGTTAACTATTTCTTGTACATGATGCAGGCCAGTGAGAAAAAGCCGGGGAAGTTCCTGCCCTATTGTCGACTGTAGTTGAGGGTCAGATGTGATTTGTCTCCAAAAGTCGAGGAATTGTTTTTGCGTAGCCGGCTCCAACTCATCCAGGGCGTCAACACAAACACAGACCCAAGTATACCGCATAATTGTCAGTAGTATGGGATGAGCGAACTGAAGATCAAAAGGTTTTCGTTCCTTGTGGCCTGACTCGCAAATGCTAATGATCTCCTCGAATACAGATATTGGGAGATAAGTGGAAGCAAGCAACTGAGAGACGAGACTGCCTATAAGGTGTGTGATGGTTTGGCTCTTCCGGTCCCGGTAGTCGCAATATACGTAGGCAAGGTTGAATTTCCATGAACCATTTTGTGAAACGCTATTCGAATATAAGCTTATGAGATGTGAAAGGTTATGTTGGTCCGATAGCTGGTCGATCACAAGTGAGCTAGAACGAAGCATTGACGCTAGGTATCAGTACTCTCATTCCTTACAGCCACCCCAAAAGGGCCTCACTACAGACCAACCAGTCTAGGCTATACACAGGAGATTGGACTTACCTGAGTACCGTCTTTCCAGCACCTGGCTTCCCATAACAACACAGTATTCTGTCCCTTTTAGAAGTCCCCGGGGTGTGAAATTGTGCATCAGCGCTTGCACTGCATTTGAGACCCAGCCAGTTTTGAAACTCAGTTGTCTGGAGAAACCAGACCCCAGTACCCTGTGACCGGTCTTTACGGACATCTTGGTGACGCTTGTGCGGTTCTAGGGGCGATAACCACAACGCAACGTCTTTCAGCTTAGTGCCTATAAAGCCACACAGTGTTAATTCAGTAACCTGAAATGACTCAGTGTTCGGATCCTTACCATGTAAAGCTCTCTGGACATCTACGCAGTGAGGAT
>Ga0307511_10002015_pt1 | contig 21310 bp, 23 predicted proteins | sample 13_EM_MG_FD_200266 | JGI IMG/M metagenome (GOLD analysis project Ga0307511, IMG submission 200266) | Populus trichocarpa ectomycorrhiza microbial communities from riparian zone in the Pacific Northwest, United States - 13_EM | ecosystem: Host-associated > Plants > Roots > Unclassified | place...
CAGTACTTCGGTCAGCTGCGCGGCAGCGGCGGGCTCGACCACTACGCCACCCTGCCGGTGCCGCCCGCCGCCGTGGTGCTCGGCGCCGCGGGCGCGTACGCCTCCTTCACCGTGCCGGGGACCGCGCTCACCGCCGTCTTCGGGTGTGTGCTGTTCGGGCTGCCGATGGGCAACATCTGGATCCTCGCGGCGGTGATCCCGCTCGCCGGAGCCGCCCTCGCCGGGCTCGGCGCCGCCCTCGGACTGCTCGCGCCGCGCCCCGAACTCGCCACGCTGCTCGGCCAGTTGGGCATGTCGGCGGCACTGCTGCTCGGGGTGCTGCCGGCCGACCGGATGCCGGACGCGGTGCGGTTCCTGCGGGACCTGGTGCCCTCGACCTACGGCGTCGAGGCCTTCGCACAGACCTTCGCGGCCCACCCCGACTGGGCGCTCGTCCTCGGTGACCTCGCCGTATGCGCCGCGGTCGGCGTCGTTTCGCTGGCCGTCGCCGCCTGGGCCTACCGTCGGGCTGCCGTCCGGTGACGCGCCGCACAGCCGGGCCTGGCACGATGGCGTTGTGACCGCACCGCTGACTCCGCCTCCGCCGCCGCGTGACCAGTCCCCGCACGACCCGTGGCAGCCGCCGGGCGACCCGGGTACCCCGGGCGCCGGGTACCCCGTGCACGGCCCGCAGGACGCGTCCTACGGCGCGGACGGGCCGGGAATGAAGACCGAACTGATCGAGGCCGTCGTCGCCACGGTCGTCGTGGCGCTCGGCGGGGTGCTGCTCGGGCTGCTGTGGTGGTGGCTGGCGCCGCATGTGCCGCTGGTCGGGGACGTGGTCGACAAGAGCTGGGTCGTCTACCTCAAGGACTCCGAGGGGGAGCAGGCGGTGGGGGTGGACGGAACGTTCACTCTGCTCGCGGTCGGGTTTGGCGTGCTGAGTGCCCTTGCCGCGTTTCTGCTGCGGCGGCGTGGGGGAGTGCCGTTGGTGGTCGCGCTCACCGCGGGTGGGCTGTTGGCCTCGTTGCTCGCTTGGCGGCTGGGGATGTGGCTGGGGCCGACGAAGGACGTCCTTGCGCACGCGAAGTCCGTGGGCAAGGGGGTCACGTTCTCCGCGCCGTTGAAGCTGGGGGCGAAGGGGGCGTTGTTGGCGTGGTCCGTGGCCGCGCTGGTCGTCCATCTCGGGTTGACCGCGTTGTTCGGGCCGCGGGATCCGGAGCCGCCGTATCTGCAGCAGGGGGCTGTGCCGACTGATGGGTACGGGGCGCCGCTGTCGTAGGGGCGGGGGGTTCTTCGCCCCCGCCGCCCCTGCCCGTCCCGTCCCTGGGGGCTGCGCCCCCAGACCCCCGCTTCGGCCCTGAAGGGCCTCGTCCTCAAACGCCGGACGGGCTGGAATCTGCCGGCCTGCGTCGCAGAGGTGCCGGACGGGCTGGAATCTGCCGGCCTGCGTTGTAGAGGTGCCGGACGGGCTGGATTTTGCTGACCGGCGTTACCTACGCCGGCCGGTGGCCGTGGTTCGAGCGGCGTTTTTTGATGCGCCACTTTCGTTTCCTGGTTTTCTTCGACATGCCCCTTGTGCTTAACCGAGGACGGGGCCGGCGTCGAGGGGTCACGCACGGCCGATGGGGGCCAGTACTGCTGCCGTGAGGGTTGCCAGGTCCTCGGGGGAGAGTTCTACCTCCAGGCCGCGGCGGCCGGCCGAGACGCAGATCGTGGGGTGGGCGGTGGCCGAGTCGTCGAGGACCGTGCGGAGTTTTTTGCGCTGGCCGAGGGGGGAGATGCCGCCGCGGACGTAGCCCGTGGTGCGTTCGGCGAGGGTTGGGTCGGCCATTGCGGCCCGTTTGCCGCCCACCGCCGTCGCCAGGGCCTTCAGGTCCAGCTGGCCCGCCACCGGGACCACTGCCACCGTCAGTGCGCCGTCCACGTCCGCGACCAGTGTTTTGAAGACGCGGTCGGGGGAGACGCCCATCGCCTCGGCCGCCTCCTCGCCGTAGGACGGGTGGGCGGGGTCGTGGTCGTAGGCGTGCACCTCGTACGGCACTCCGGCGGCCGTCAGGGCCACGGTCGCCGGAGTGCCGCCCGACTGGGACTGCTGCTGTTTCCTGGACTTCTTCGCCATCGTGGGTCTCAGTTCAGGCTCGTCGGGTTGCGCGTCAGGTCCGACGCGGGCAGGGACGGCAGGTTGCGGATGATGGCCGTCTCGGAGCGCAGGAGCTTCAGCTCGTCGCGCAGCCGGGAGGCGGTGTCGGGGGCCTGGAGCAGCCGTTGCTTTGTCGATGTGTCGAGCATCATTGCGGCGGCTACCAGGTACGACACCACCGCCGGTTCGTCGGGGAGCTCCGTGTCGCCGGTCGACAGGGAGCGTTCGCGGGCGCCCGCCAGGCGCTTCTGGTACTGGCGGAACGCGCGTAGCACCCCCTCGGCCAGCGCGCCCGCCTCGTCGCCCTTCTCCTCGGGCAGCTCCTCCAGCTCGGCCGTCAGGAACGGGCCCGAGGCGTCCACGGTGAGCAGCCGCATCCGGGTCGTGCCCGTCGCCAGCACCTCGAAGGTGCCGTCGGCGCGCTCGCGGATGGTCGCCGCGTCGGCGACGCAGCCCACCGAGTGGAAGGCCTTGAGCGGGTCGGGGCCGAAGCCGGCCGTGGGTCCGCGCTGGGGCACGGCGGTCTGGTCCGGCATGCCCTGGGCGGTCTGGGCCACCTCGTGGCCGTCACGGATGGCGACGACGGCGAATCGGCGCGGTTCCTCCTCGGGGGTCTTGAGCAGTTCGCGCATCATGGCGCGATAGCGCTCCTCGAAAATGTTCAGAGGAAGCACGAGCCCCGGGAACAGAACCGAGTTCAGGGGGAAGAGCGGCAGCCGGACGGTGGTCACGGCGCAAAAGCCTAGTGGTCGCCGGAGCGGGCGCGACCGTCGTGCTCACTCCGTGGATACGGCGGCGCGTCCTCGAAGCCCCACAGCCGCCCCGGAACCGCCGTGAGACCGGGCGGAACCGGCCCGCCCAGCGGCAGTTGCGAGGCCACCGCGAGCCGCACCCCGTCGCGCACCTCCAGGAACTGGCCGAGCGGATCGTCCGAGATCCGGTCCCAGGGGAAGGACGTGGCGTACGGGCCGATCAGGCGCAGCTGGTCGAGGGCGTCCGGCCAGCGCTCGAGGCGGATGAGGACGTAGGCCAGCAGGTTGCGGACCTCGGCGGGCCAGGGGTCGGCCGCCGCGTAGCCGGCCGAGAGGGCGATCGCGAGGTCGGCCGCCGCGTCCAGCCGGGCGCGCGGCACCGTGGCGCCGCAGCCGTCGGTCAGACAGGCGAAGGCGGCCCGCACGGGCAGCGCCTGGACGAGCGAGCAGGGCAGGGCGTCCTGCGCGGCCCGTTCGGCGAAGTCGAAGCACTCGCGGTGGGAGGGCCGCTCGGTGTGGGGCGTGTCGCCCCACTGGGCGCAGCAGGCGGCCGAGAGGTACTGGAGGGCGGCCACATGGCAGCCGTAGTGGTGCGGGGAGCGGCGCACCGCCTCGCCCCACAGCCGTTCGAAGGCGGCGTGCCCGGCGTGGGCGCCCCGCGCGTGGTCGAGCGCGATCCGCCAGGGCACCGGGTCGCGCGGTTCGGCCTCGGCCGCCGCCGTGATCAACGGGCCGAGTTCGCCGAGCAGTTCGGCGCGGGCCGGCGACTCCCAGCAGCGGTCCACCGCCAGCTGGGTGCCGACCAGCAGCGCGTCGGGGTCCTGCGGGTCGGCGGCGCGCCAGTCGGCCAGCCACTCGGGACGGGAGCGGGCGAAGGCCGCGAGCCTGCGCGTGCAGCGGTCGCGGTCCTCCCACTCGGCGGCGGCGCGGGTGGTGGCCAGCAGCTCGGCGGCCGGCCCGTACTCGCCGCGGCCGGCCGCGACCAGCGCGGGGCCGAGCCGGTCGTCGGGCGCGTCGAGAAGGACCTCGTCGTCGGCCGGCAGTCCGGCGGCGAGCCGCGAGGTGTTCCTTGCCATCCGGGCGGTACGGATGAAAGCGCGCAGCAGAGCCATGGTGCCGACCATTGAAGGACCGGGATCCGGAGTGCGCCAGACCGTTTGGGCACCCCGTGGAAAGTTGTACGCGTCTCGGTCAAGCCCCGGTAAAAGGTGACTTTTGCTCACCTGTTCGAAAACTGTGCCCGGCCGGTCGCTAACCGCGCCTGAGCAGCCGGGTCGCCCCAGCCGCCACCGTCGTCGCCAGGATCCAGCCCAGCAGGATCAGCGCCACGGACAGCCACTGCCAGCCCCCGTGCAGCTGCCACTGGCCCACCTGCCCCAGGTCGATCACCGGCAGCAGCAGGTCCAGCGCGAACAGGGCGGGACTCCACGGCGGATGCCCGCTCGGGTTCACCGGCACATGGTCCGCGTGCGCGAAGGCCAGCGAACCGGCCGCCCACAGCACCGCCATCCATACGGCGGCCCGGCCCGGCCGGTACCCGTAGGCGACCGTCCAGTCCTGCGCGAACCCCCACAGCTTGGCCGCGACGGGCAGGCTCTCCCGGCGCCGCCGCTGCTTGGCGAGCAGCACCTCGCGCGCGTCCTCGTCCTCACCGGCGTTGCGCAGCACGGTCGCGAGCCGCTCGTACGGCTCCGGGTTGTACTCGGCGGTCGCGGCGGCCACCCAGTCGAGCCGGGCATCCAGCGGGAACGGGCCCTGAGGTACGAGGTTCTCGTACACGAAGCCGCCCATGTGGAGGTTGCCCGGACCCGGCCAACTGTCCTTGCCGTCGATGAGGTTGACGACCCGGGCCCCCGACAGCACCACCTTCCCGCGCTGCGGCTTCTCCCCGAGAAAGCGCAGCTCGGGCGCCTGGACCCGCAGCAGCGACAACTCCTGGTCGTCCGTGAAGGTGAACCGGGCCCGCTCCAGGTCCACCGCGTCCCCGAACCGCCCGTCGTCCAGGCGCACCCCGCCCTGGCACGTGAAGCGCTGGATGCGGGTCCCGCGCGCGGGTGTGGTGCCGCTCAGCCAGGGGCCGCCGACGCCCGCCGGGGTGAGGTACAGGGTGCGGCCGACGGTCAGCTGCGGTGCGTTGAGCGCGAGCCGCGAGTACGGGTTGGCCAGCCGGGCGCCGCGCAGGCTCAGCGAGACGCCGACCTTGGCGCTGCGCAGGCTCAACTCGCCGTGCGATTCGAGGAGTTCGGCTTGGAGGTCCTGTCCTACGGTCATGCCGTCGGCGGCGATCGAACGGCCCGTGCGATCCCGGTAGACGATCGCCTGGTTGAGCAGCAGATCGGTGCCGATGTGCGCGTCGGTCAGCCGTACCCCGTTGTGGAAGCGGCAGCGCGGCAGATGCAGGTCACCCTCCGTGTGCACCCGCGCCGCCTCCAGCCGCGGCACCGAGCAGTCCACCAGCCGTACGGTCTGGAAGCGGGCCTCCGGCAACAGGATCTCGTGCTCGAAGCGGCAGCCCTTCAGCTCGACGAAGGGGGTGATCGTGCCGCCCGCCAGGTCCAGGGTGCCGCTGATCTGCACTCCGGTGAGTTTCAGCGAGGCCACCCGGCCCGACAGCGCGGGCGGCCCGTCCAGGAGGAGCCAGCACACGAACCGTGCCCGCACGGTCCGCTCCGGGCCCCACGGATGTCCGCCGTGCGGATCGTCGACGACGGTGTCGCCGCTGCTCAGGTCGTACACACTGCCGTTGCGGAAGGCCTGCCACATCCCGGCCTCGGCGGCGGTCGCATCGTCCGGCACATCCCCCGCGCGGATGCCGGCACCCTCGGTCACTGCTCTGTCATCCCTCTCGACTGCTCACGGGTTTCGCACAGCTGTTCATGCCCGCTGCGTAACGCCCGGAACACTAGACGTGAAGCGGATCTTCCGGGTTCCGGCCACGTTCTGTATCAGCCATTGATACGCGCGGACGACGCCCGATCGCCGTCTGAGAGAATTGGTTCGTGATCTCCCGAATCGATCTGCGCGGCGACGCCCTCCCTGATGGGCCCGCCCTGCGCGACCTGCTGCCCCGAGCCGACTTCGACGTCTCGGCCGCCCTGGAGAAGGTGCGGCCGATCTGCGAGGCCGTGCATCATCGGGGCGACGCGGCGCTGATCGACTTCGCCGAGAAGTTCGACGGCGTGCGGCTGGAATCGGTACGGGTCCCGGCCGAGGCCCTCAACGACGCGCTGGAACAGCTCGACCCGGCCGTCCGCGCGGCCCTGGAGGAGTCCATCCGGCGCGCCCGGCTCGTCCACCGCGAGCAGCGCCGTACGACCCGCACCACACAGGTGGTGCCGGGCGGCTCGGTCACCGAGAAGTGGGTGCCGGTCGACCGGGTGGGGCTGTACGCGCCGGGCGGGCGGTCCGTCTACCCGTCGTCCGTGATCATGAACGTCGTCCCCGCCCAGGAGGCCGGCGTCGGCTCCGTCGCGCTCGCCTCGCCGCCGCAGGCGGACTTCGGCGGTCTGCCGCACCCGACGATCCTCGCCGCCTGCGCGCTGCTCGGTGTCGACGAGGTCTACGCCGTCGGCGGCGCCCAGGCCGTCGCGATGTTCGCCCACGGCACCGAGTCCTGCGCGCCCGCCAACATGGTCACCGGGCCCGGCAACATCTGGGTCGCCGCCGCCAAGCGCTACTTCACGGGCAGGATCGGCATCGACACCGAGGCCGGTCCCACCGAGATCGCGGTCCTGGCCGACGACACCGCCGACCCGGTGCACGTCGCCGCCGACCTGATCAGCCAGGCCGAGCACGACCCGCTGGCCGCCGCCGTCCTGGTCACGGACTCCGTGACGCTCGCGGACGCGGTCGAGAAGGAACTCGAACCGCAGGTCGCGGCCACCAAGCACATCGAGGACCGGATCGCCCCGGCGCTCGCGGGCCGGCAGTCCGCGATCGTCCTCGTCGACGGTGTCGAGGAGGGGCTGCGGGTCGTGAACGCGTACGGCGCCGAGCACCTGGAGATCCAGACGGCGGACGCCGCTGCCGTCGCCGACCGGGTCCGCAACGCGGGCGCGATCTTCGTCGGCCCCTGGGCGCCCGTCTCCCTCGGCGACTACGCGGCCGGCTCCAACCACGTGCTGCCGACCGGCGGTTGCGCCTGCCACTCCTCCGGGCTCTCCGTGCAGTCCTTCCTGCGTGGCATCCACATCGTCGACTACACCCGCGACGCCCTCGCCGACGTGGCGCATCACGTGGTGACGCTGGCGGAGGCGGAGGACCTGCCCGCGCACGGCGCGGCGGTCAAGGCGAGGTTTGTCGGAGACGAACAAATGTCGCGTGGGTGGAAGGTGCCTGGCAAGTGAGCTTCGGAATCGACGATCTTCCCGTACGGGACGAGCTGCGCGGCAAGTCCCCTTACGGCGCGCCCCAGTTGGACGTCCCCGTACGGCTGAACACCAACGAGAACCCCTACCCGCTGCCCGAGGCGCTGGTCGAGCGGATCACCGAGCGGGTCCGCGAGGCGGCCCGCAGCCTCAACCGCTACCCCGACCGGGACGCGGTCGAGCTGCGCACCGAGCTCGCCAACTACCTGACGAAGACCGGTGGTTACCGGGTCGGCGTCGAGAACGTGTGGGCGGCCAACGGCTCCAACGAGGTCATCCAGCAACTGCTGCAGGCCTTCGGCGGCCCCGGCCGCAGCGCCATCGGCTTCGAGCCGTCGTACTCGATGCACGCGCTCATCGCGCGCGGCACGGGCACGGGCTGGATCTCCGGGCCGCGCAACGAGGACTTCTCGATCGACCTCCCGGCCGCCGAGCGCTGGATCGCCGAGAACAAGCCCGACGTCGTGTTCATCACGACCCCCAACAACCCCACGGGCAACGCCGTTCCGCCCGGGACGGTGCTCGCGCTGTACGAGGCCGCGCAGGCCGCGCGCGCCAGTCAGGGTTCGGCGTCGATGGTGATCGTCGACGAGGCGTACATCGAGTTCAGTCACGGCGACTCGCTGCTGCCGCTGCTCGAAGGTCGGCCGAATCTCGTCGTCTCGCGGACGATGTCGAAGGCGTTCGGCGCGGCAGGGCTGCGCCTCGGCTATCTCGCCGCGCACCCGGCGGTCGTCGACGCCGTCCAACTCGTACGGCTGCCCTACCACTTGTCGGCCGTCACCCAGGCGACCGCGCTGGCCGCCCTGGAGCACACCGACACACTGCTGGGGTACGTCGAGCAGCTGAAGTCCGAACGGGACCGGCTGGTGGGCGAGTTGCGGGCCCTCGGCTGCGAAGTCGTCGAGTCCGACGCCAACTTCGTGCAGTTCGGCCGGTTCGAAAACTCCCACACCGCCTGGCAGGCGATCCTCGACCGGGGCGTCCTGGTCCGGGACAACGGCATCCCGGGTTGGCTGCGGGTCTCCGCCGGAACCCCCGAAGAGAACGACGCGTTCCTCGACGCGGTCCGTGAACTGAAGAAGGAGCAGAGCGCATGAACCGCGTAGGACGTGTGGAGCGGGCGACCAAGGAGACGTCGGTCCTCGTCGAGATCGATCTCGACGGCCACGGCAAGGTCGACGTGTCGACAGGAGTCGGCTTCTACGACCACATGCTCGACCAGCTCGGCCGACACGGTCTGTTCGACCTCACGGTGAAGACCGAGGGTGATCTGCACATCGACTCCCACCACACCATCGAGGACACCGCCCTCGCCCTCGGCGCCGCCTTCAAGCAGGCGCTCGGCGACAAGGTGGGCATCTACCGGTTCGGCAACTGCACGGTCCCGCTGGACGAGTCCCTCGCCCAGGTGACGGTGGACCTGTCCGGCCGCCCGTACCTCGTGCACACCGAGCCCGAGAACATGGCGCCGATGATCGGCGAGTACGACACCACGATGACCCGGCACATCCTGGAGTCCTTCGTGGCCCAGGCCCAGATCGCGCTGCACGTGCACGTGCCGTACGGGCGCAACGCGCACCACATCGTGGAGTGCCAGTTCAAGGCGCTGGCCCGCGCCCTGCGGTACGCCTCCGAGCGCGACCCGCGCGCGGCCGGCATCCTCCCCTCCACGAAGGGCGCGCTGTGACCAGCCTGTCGAGCCTCCTCATCGTCGTCGGGCTCTTCCTGCTCGGCGGGGTCTACTCCTTCGTCAAGCAGAAGATGCCGCGCCAGCTCATCGTGCTGATCTCCATCGCCGCCGCGATGTGTCTGGTCGCCGGGGTCATGAGGCTGGAGGTGTGGAATTGAGCGCAGCCACGAGCACATCCAAGAAGGCGTCGAAGAAGGTGGTCGTCTTTGACTACGGCTTCGGGAACGTCCGTTCCGCCGAGCGTGCCCTCGCGCGCGCGGGTGCCGAGGTCGAGATAACGCGTGACTACGACAAGGCCATGAACGCGGACGGGCTGCTGGTGCCGGGCGTCGGCGCCTTCGCCGCCTGCATGGAGGGCCTGCGTGCCGCGCGGGGCGACTGGATCGTCGGCCGCCGACTGGCCGGCGGGCGCCCGGTGATGGGTATCTGCGTGGGCATGCAGATCCTGTTCGCGCGCGGCATCGAGCACGGCGTCGAGACCGAGGGCCTGGACGAGTGGCCCGGCTCGGTCGAGCCGCTGCAGGCCGAGATCGTGCCCCACATGGGCTGGAACACCGTCGACGCCCCGGAGGGCTCCCAGCTCTTCGCGGGCCTGGACGCCGACGCGCGCTTCTACTTCGTGCACTCCTACGCCGTCCACGACTGGTCCCTCGAAGTCTCCAACCCGGCGATGCGCGCCCCCCTGGTGACCTGGTCGACGCACGGCAAGCCCTTCGTGGCCGCCGTGGAGAACGGCGCCCTGTGGGCCACCCAGTTCCACCCCGAGAAGTCCGGCGACGCCGGAGCGCAGCTGCTCACCAACTGGATCGGAACCCTGTAGACCATGGCCAAGCTCGAACTCCTCCCCGCCGTCGACGTCCGCGACGGCCAGGCCGTCCGCCTCGTCCACGGCGAGTCCGGGACCGAGACCTCCTACGGCTCCCCGCTGGAGGCCGCCCTCGCCTGGCAGCGCTCCGGCGCCGAGTGGCTGCACCTCGTCGACCTGGACGCCGCGTTCGGCACCGGTGACAACCGCAAGCTCATCGCCGAGGTCACCGGCGCCATGGACATCAAGGTCGAGCTGTCCGGCGGCATCCGCGACGACGACACCCTCGCCGCCGCCCTCGCCACCGGCTGCACCCGGGTGAATCTGGGAACGGCCGCCCTGGAGACCCCGGAGTGGGTCGCCAAGGTCATCGCCGAGCACGGCGACAAGATCGCGGTCGGTCTCGACGTACGCGGTACGACCCTGCGCGGGCGTGGCTGGACCCGCGACGGCGGCGACCTCTACGAGACGCTGGACCGCCTCAACTCCGAGGGCTGCGCCCGTTACGTGGTCACCGACATCGCCAAGGACGGCACCCTCCAGGGGCCCAACCTGGAGCTGCTGCGCAACGTCTGCGCGGCGACCGACCGCCCGGTCGTGGCCTCCGGCGGCGTGTCGTCGCTCGACGACCTCCGCGCCATCTCGGAGCTGGTACCCCTCGGTGTCGAGGGCTCCATCGTCGGGAAGGCCCTCTACGCGAAGGCGTTCACTCTGGAAGAGGCCTTGGAGGCGGTGGCCCGGTGACCGAGCTACGACGCGTGTCGACCGGCGCGCCCTGGGAGGACGCCTTCGGCTACTCCCGCGCGGTGGAGCTGCCGAACGGCCTGGTGCTGGTCTCCGGGTGCACGTCGATAGTGGACGGCGAGATCGCCGGGGGCGGTCCCTACGAGCAGACGGTCAACGCGTTCAACGTCGCGTTCGCGGCGCTGGAGCGGCTGGGCCTCGGCCCCGCCGATGTGGTGCGCACCCGTATGTACATCACCCACGCCCGGGACGTCGAGGACGTGGGCCGCGCACACAAGGAACTCTTCGACGCGATCCGGCCCGCCGCGTCCATGATCATCGTGTCGGGCTTCGTCGACCCCAGCCTGGTCGTCGAGGTCGAGGTGGAGGCGTACCGGACGGAAGCGCGTGACGAGGAGGGCTCGTCATGACCCTCGCCGTACGCGTGATCCCCTGCCTGGACGTCGACAACGGCCGGGTCGTCAAGGGCGTCAACTTCCAGAACCTGCGCGACGCGGGCGACCCCGTCGAGATGGCCAAGGTCTACGACGCCGAGGGCGCCGACGAGCTGACCTTCCTGGACATCACCGCGTCCTCAGGCAACCGCGAGACGACGTACGACGTGGTCCGCCGCACCGCCGAGCAGGTCTTCATCCCGCTCACGGTCGGCGGCGGCGTCCGCACGGCCGAGGACGTGGACAAGCTGCTGCGGGCGGGTGCGGACAAGGTCGGCGTCAACACGGCGGCGATCAACCGGCCCGAGCTGATCAAGGAGATCGCGGAGCGGTTCGGTCGGCAGGTGCTGGTGCTGTCGGTCGACGCGCGCCGGACTTCCGGGGGCTCCTTCGAGGTGACCACCCACGGCGGTCGCAAGGGCACCGGCATCGACGCCGTCGAATGGGCGCACCGGGCCGCCGAGTTGGGCGCCGGGGAGATCCTGCTCAACTCGATGGACGCGGACGGCACGAAGGACGGCTACGACCTGGAGATGATCGCGGCGGTCCGCAAGCACGTGACCGTGCCGGTGATCGCCTCCGGCGGCGCGGGCAAGCTGGCCGACTTCCCGCCGGCGGTGGCGGCGGGCGCGGACGCGGTGCTGGCGGCTTCGGTCTTCCACTTCGGGGATCTGCGGATCGGCGAGGTCAAGCAGGCGCTGCGGGAGGCGGGGCACCCGGTGCGGTGACGTCTTCGGAGGTGTTGTAAGCCCCGGCTGCCTGGTGGCCGGGGCTTACTTGTGGGCAGGTGCGAAAGGAAAGTTGCGCAAAATATATTGCGCAACTTTCCTTTCGCATCCACTCTGGAGGAGTGGCTGACAAAGACAGAGACCGTCGCATCACGGACGTGGGCACGCTCAAGGCGATCGCGCACCCGCTGAGAGCGCAGCTGTACCGGTTGCTGATCCTCGCCGGGGCGGCGACCGCCTCTCAGCTCGGCGAGCAGGTCGACGAGGCTCCCTCACTGGTCAGCTACCACCTGCGCAAGCTCGCCGAACACGGACTGATCGAGGAGGCCGAGCCGCGCAGCGGGGACGGCCGGGAGCGGTGGTGGCAGCCCGCCTCGGACGGCCTGAGTGTCCGTGACGAGGACTTCCGGGACGCCCCGGAGAAGGCCGCCGCGCACACCGCCGCCAGCCGCCTCTTCTTCGACCAGCGCATCGACATGTACCGGCGCTACCTCGACGAGCGTGCCCACTGGAGCGACGAGTGGACCTCGGCCGCCGACAACTCCGAGTGGCTGGTGCGGCTCACCCCGGCCGAACTGGGCGAGCTGTCCAAGGAGTTGGGCGACATCGTGCGCCGATACCAGGAGGCGAGCCGAGCCGCCGTCGCCGCCGGTGACACCGAGGGCCGCGAGCACGTCGCGGTGCACACGTACGGCTTCCCGTTCCGCGTCTGAGATCCCGCGTCTGAGATCCCGCGTCTGAGAGGACGTTCCGCCGTGACCACCACGCCCGTGCTCCAGGTCGGCCCGGACGACCGGCCGGCGCACCGCGACCCGAACGTGCTGCGCTGGCTCGGTGCCTACGCGGCGTCGATGGCCGCGGACGGTGTCTACTACATCGCCCTGTCCTGGGCCGCCGTACAGGCCGGATCCCCGGCGCAGGCCGGTGTGGTGATGTCGGTCAGCGCGCTGCCGCGCGCGGTGCTGATGCTGGGCGGCGGAGTGATCGCCGACCGCTTCGGTCCCCGCCGGGTCGTCATCGGCAGCGACGCCGTGCGCTGCGCGGCCGTACTCGCCGTGGCCGCGCTGCTGTTCCTCACCGGCCTGGGACTGTGGCCGCTCGCCGCGCTCGCCCTGGTCTTCGGCACCGTGGACGCCGTCTTCGTACCCGCCGTGGGCGCGCTGCCCGCACGCATCACCGGCAAGGCGCAGCTCGCGAGGGTGCAGGGCATGCGGGGCCTCGCCTACCGGTGCAACGTGATCATCGGCGCCCCGGCCGGCGGTCTCGCCGTGGCGTTCGGCGGCGCGGCGACCGCGTTCGGGGTGGCCGGGCTCCTGATCGCGGTATCGGTACCGCTGCTGATCTCCCTGCGGGTCCGGGAGCTGCCCCCGGCCGACGCGGCCGCCGACACCACGACCACCGCTTGGCGCGACCTGGTGGCAGGCCTCCACTACATCCGTCGTCACGACGTCCTTGCCCCCTTGATGCTTGCCATCACCCTCGGAGACCTGGGGTTCGCCGGCCCGCTCAATGTGGGGCTGACCCTGCTCGCCGACGAGCGGGGCTGGGGGGCGTCCGGGATGGGCTGGGTGCTCGCCGGGTTCGGGGTCGGCGCGGGCAGTGCCTCCATGACGCTGGCCGTACGGGGCCGCTTGCCGCGCGGGGGCTGGATCGCCGGCTGGTCGATCATCGCCGGCTCGATCGCCATCGCCGCCCTCGCCTACGTCCCGAGCGTCCTCGCGGCCGTCGGCGTGGCCCTGCTCATCGGGCTGCTCGCCGGACTCAGCGGGGCCCTGTGCGGTGCCCTGCTCCAGACCCACTCCGACCCCGCCTACCTGGGCCGCGTCACCGCCGTCTCCAGCCTGGCCGGCCTGGGCCTCGCCCCCCTCACCATGCCGCTGTCGGCGGCGGCGATCGGCGCGTGGGGCACCGGCCCGGTGTTCGTGGTGAGCGCGGTGGTCTGCGGGCTCGGCGGGGTCATCGCCCTGTCCGTACGGGACCTGCGGCGGGCCGAGCTGCCCGGCTGACCCCTCAGATCCCCAGCTGCTTGGCCTCGTGGAGCTTGGCGATCGCGTTCTCGTCGCCGTCCAGCTCCACCTTGGCCACGGTCTGCCGGCCGTGTGCGAACAGCAGCAGCTCCGAGGGCTCACCGGTCACCGTCACGACCGGTGCCCCCTTGTGGGCTACCGCCGTCTGTCCGTCCGGGCGGCGCAGCACCAGCCCGGTCGGCGCGCTCCGGCCCACCAGCCGGGCCATGCGTTCCAGACGGGACCACAGGGCGTCCTGGAACACGGGGTCCAGCTCGCGCGGAGTCCAGTCCTCCTGGGCCCGCCGTACGTCCTCGGTGTGGACGTAGAACTCGACCGTGTTGGACGCCTCGTCGAGCTGCTTGAGCTGGAACGGCGAGAAGCGCGGCGGGCCCGTACGGATGAGCTGGATCAGCTCCTCGTACGGCTTCGCCGCGAACTCCGCCATCACCCGGTCCAGGCGCGGCGCGAGCTGCTTGATCATGATGCCGCCGGCCGCGTCGGCACGGCGCTCCCGCACCACTACGTGCGCGGCCAGGTCACGGGTCTGCCAGCCCTCGCAGAGGGTCGGGGCGTCCGGGCCCGTCGTCTCCAGGAGGTCGGCGAGAAGAAGTCGTTCACGCTTGGCGAAGGTCGACATACCGTCAGCCTACGACCGCCCACCGGGTCCGCACAGTGGACGTCGGCCGGGACTGTCGGTGCCGCGCGGCACAATGGCCCCATGACCAGCGCGCCCCAGTCCAGCAGCCTCGACCCCGAGATCGCCGCCCGCCTCAAGCGGAGCGCCGACGGGCTCGTCCCCGCCATCGCCCAGCAGTACGACACCGGTGAGGTGCTCATGCTCGGCTGGATGGACGACGAGGCGCTGCACCGCACCCTGACGACCGGCCGCTGCACCTACTGGTCCCGCAGCCGCCGGGAGTACTGGGTCAAGGGCGACACCTCCGGCCACTTCCAGCACGTCAAGTCCGTCGCCCTGGACTGCGACGCCGACACGGTCCTGGTCAAGGTCGACCAGATCGGTGCCGCCTGCCACACCGGCGCCCGCACCTGCTTCGACGCGGACGTGCTCCTCAAAGAAGAGCTCGCTGACGAGAGCCTTCTTGAAGAAGGTGCTGATTCCAGCACCGCCGCCTCGGATCAGTAGGGTCAGCCGCCATGGACCTTGACACGTTCCGCAAGCTGGCCACCGACCGTCGCGTCATCCCGGTCACCCGCAAGCTGCTCGCCGACGGCGACACCCCGGTCGCGCTCTACCGCAAGCTCGCCGCGGAGCGCCCCGGCACCTTCCTCCTGGAGTCCGCGGAGAACGGCCGCTCCTGGTCCCGGTATTCGTTCGTAGGAGTCCGCAGCGCGGCCACGCTCACCGCCCGCGACGGACAGGCCCACTGGCTCGGCACCCCGCCCGTCGGCGTCCCGGTCGACGGCGACCCCCTCGCCGCCCTGCGCGCCACCATCGACACCCTGCACACCCCCCACCAGGAGGGCCTGCCGCCGTTCACCGGCGGGATGGTCGGCTATCTCGGCTACGACATCGTCCGCCGCCTGGAGAAGATCGGCCCCGGCGAGCGGGACGACCTCAAGCTCCCCGAGCTGACCATGCTCCTCACCAGCGACCTCGCCGTGATGGACCACTGGGAGGGCTCGGTCCTGCTGATCGCCAACGCGATCAACCACAACGACCTCGACACGGGCGTCGACGAGGCCTACGCCGACGCGGTGGCCCGTCTGGACGCCATGGAGGCGGACCTCTCCCGCGCGGTCGCCCAGCCGCCCGCCCAGCTCCCGCCCTCCGAGCTTCCGGAGTACACCGCGCTGTGGGGCGGCCCCGACTTCAAGGAGGCCGTCGAGGACATCAAGGAGCGCATCCGCGCGGGCGAGGCCTTCCAGGTCGTCCCCTCCCAGCGCTTCGAAACCCCGTGCACGGCAACCGCGTTGGACGTGTACCGGGTGCTGCGCGCGACCAACCCGTCCCCGTACATGTACCTGTTCCGCTTCGACGGCTTCGACGTGGTCGGCTCGTCCCCCGAGGCCCTCGTCAAGGTCGAGGACGGCCGCGCGATGGTCCACCCCATCGCCGGCACCCGGCACCGCGGCGCCACCCCGCAGGAGGACCAGGCCCTCGCCGACGAACTCCTCGCCGACCCCAAGGAACGCGCCGAACACCTCATGCTGGTCGATCTCGGTCGTAACGATTTGGGACGCGTCTGCGAGCCCGGCTCGGTCGAGGTCGTCGACTTCATGTCGGTGGAGCGCTACTCCCACGTGATGCACATCGTCTCCACGGTCACCGGCCGCGTCGCACCCGGCCGCACCGCCTTCGACGTCCTCACCGCCTGCTTCCCGGCCGGCACCCTCTCCGGCGCGCCCAAGCCCCGCGCGATGCAGATCATCGACGAACTGGAGCCCTCCAGAAGGGGGTTGTACGGCGGCTGCGTCGGCTACCTCGACTTCGCGGGCGACTCGGACACCGCCATCGCCATCCGTACGGCCCTCCTCCGCGACGGCACGGCCTACGTCCAGGCGGGCGCCGGCATCGTCGCCGACTCGGACCCGGAACTGGAGGACCAGGAGTGCCGCAACAAGGCGGCGGCGGTCCTCCGCGCCGTGCACACGGCGAACCGGCTCGGGCAATAGGACGAGGGTCATATGAACCCCGGGTGACGGTTCGCCCGGGGTTCGAGCGATAGTGGACTACGTGACTGCAGCTGTTCCTCACCCCCGTTCCGAAGGCGATGGCCCCGCGCGCGCCGGCCGCCGCAGCCTCGCCGTAGCGCTGACGAGCGGTGCGCTCGGCGCGGCCGTGGCGCTGCTGGCCACGCGCCAGCGCTGGTCGGAGGGGATCGCGACGGTGGCAGGCGACCCGTTCCCGCTGTCCGCCAAGGGCAGCGACGTCACGGGTGTGCCCGCGGCGCTCGCCATAGTGGGCCTCGCCGCGCTCGTCGCCGTCTTCGCCGTCCGCAGGACGGGCCGCTTCGCGGTCTCCGCCCTCCTCGCGCTCTCCGGCGCGGGCATCGCCGCCGCCGCCCTCCTGGGCGCCACCGACAGCTCCGCGCTCGACGACAAGGCCACCCAGGCCTCCGGCGGCACCTCGTCCGCCGTGCACGCCTTCGACCACACCGCCTGGCCCTACGTCGCCGCGGTCGGCGGCGCCCTGATCCTGCTGGCCGGCCTCCTCGCCCTGCTCTACGGCCGCCGCTGGCCCGCCATGTCCGGCCGCTACGAACGCAACGGCACGGCGCGCCCCCGGCGGTCTCCTGTGGTTGACCCCGACCGTCCCGAGGACATCTGGAAGGCACTGGACCGGGGCGAGGACCCCACAGGGGCGTAGGCGCTCCGCTGGGAGAGCAGGCGATGCGCCGGTCGTCGGTCGGCTGCGGGCATCGTCGTGGCTGGTCGCGCAGTTCCCCGCGCCCCTTCGGGGGCGCTGTCGCGCCCCAGCGGATATCTCCCGGCCCACTTCTCGCGCCGCGCGGGACCACCCCGAAGCACCGCATCCGCACGCGTGCGGAACAATGAGCCGTGAGCGTCTGCTCACACCCGTACACAGCAACGAGGAGCACGTCATGGCGGGCAACAGCCACGGTCACACTTTGGCCGCCTGGACCGGTACCACCATCATCTTCATCGGGTTCCTGGTCGCCGGCGCCTTCATGGTCATGGCGCAGCCGATCGGCTTCTGGGCCGGTATGGCGATCACGGTCATCGGCGGCATCGTCGGCTGGGTCATGAGCGCGATGGGTATGGGCATGCCCAAGGACCGTCCCCAGGACCTGACCGAGCTGCTCGGCAAGACCGCGCACGCCGAGAGCTGAACGCACGGCTGTCAGTCACCACTTCGTGGAGGGGCGGTTCCGGACACACCGGGGACCGCCCCTCACGCGCGCGTGCCGCACGAAGGGGCCAGGGGGCACAATGCGAGACGTGAACGCCGACAGCCGGAGCATGCCGAAGACCCGCACCCCCGGTTCCGCCTCCGTGCTGAACCGCGTAGCCGTGCCCGCGGGCATCCTGGCAGCCGTCGCGGGAGCGTTCGCGTACGTCGGCACGGTGGATCCGAACCAGCCCGGCCACTACCCCGTCTGCCCCCTGTACCGCCTCACCGGCCTGTACTGCCCCGGCTGCGGCGGCCTGCGCAGCGCACACGAGTTCATCCACGGCGACTTCCTCGCCGCTCTCCAGGACAACGCGATCGCCGTGGTGGGCTATCTGGCCTTCATGGTCGTATGGACCGTCTGGGTGGTCCGCGCGGCACGTGGCCTACCGGTGCGGATCGAACTCGGCAGATTCCAGCTCTGGAGTCTGGGCGCATTGGTGCTGGTCTTCACGGTTGTCCGGAACCTGCCGTTCGGTGGCTGGCTACATCCTTGATCAACCGGCGGATGTCCAGGTAGTGGGACCGGCGTCAACCGGATGCGAGGGCTACGCCTTCCTCCGGATACCATCGAGGTCAGATGTGACCATTGCTTTTCCACCGTCCGGAAGGGGGCCGCTCGCGTGAGTGTGCTCGACGAGATCATCGACGGAGTCCGTGCCGACCTGGCGGAACGGCAGGCGCGCGTCAGCCTCGACGAGCTCAAGGAGCGCGCGGCGAAGGCACCCGCGGCCAAGGACGGCATCGCGGCCCTGCGCGGCGACGGCGTCAAGGTCATCTGCGAGGTCAAGCGCTCCAGCCCCTCCAAGGGCGCGCTCGCGGCGATCGCCGACCCGGCGGGCCTCGCGGCGGACTACGAGGCGGGCGGCGCCGCCGTCATCTCCGTCCTCACCGAACAGCGCCGCTTCGGCGGCTCGCTGGCCGACCTGGAGGCCGTCCGCGCGCGGGTGGACATCCCGGTCCTCCGCAAGGACTTCATCGTCACGTCGTACCAGCTCTGGGAGGCCCGGGCCTACGGCGCCGACCTCGCCCTGCTGATCGTCGCGGCCCTGGACCAGCCCGCCCTGGAGTCCCTCATCGAGCGCGCCGAGTCGATCGGCCTCACGCCGATCGTCGAGGTCCACGACGAGGACGAGGTCGACCGCGCGGTCGACGCCGGCGCGAAGATCATCGGCGTCAACGCCCGCAACCTCAAGACCCTCGAGGTCGACCGCGCCACCTTCGAGCGCGTCGCCCCCGAGATCCCGGCCCACATCGTCAAGATCGCCGAGTCCGGAGTCCGCGGTCCCCACGACCTCATCGCCTACGCCAACGCCGGCGCCGACGCGGTCCTGGTGGGCGAGTCCCTGGTCACCGGCCGCGACCCCAAGTCGGCGGTCTCGGACCTGGTGGCGGCGGGGGAGCACCCCGCACTGCGACACGGCCGCAGCTGATCACCCGGTAGGCTTGCTCGCGATGAACCTCACCCTGACGCCCACGGACCGGTACGCCCGCCTCGCGCGCGGCTGCCGTCCGCGAGGCTGCCGCGCCCCGGCACGCCGGGTACACGGCCGCAGGGTGCGGTACGTCATCGGAGATGAGCCGGGGCAAGTGAACGGCATGCGATGGCACGAGGCTTTTAGGGGCGCGGGGAACTGCGCGACCAGCCCCAACGGGCCCGCAGTCAACTAACTACCCCTGCCCCCACGGCGTTTAGTGCATTTCCACAAACTCACCGTGAGGTTTCCGCATGCCCAGCGAGTTCTTCATCCCAGACCCCGAGGGTCACATCCCCACCGCCGAGGGCTACTTCGGCGCCTTCGGCGGCAAGTTCATCCCGGAGGCCCTCGTAGCCGCCGTGGACGAGGTGGCCGTCGAGTACGACAAGGCCAAGCACGACCCCGAGTTCGCCCGCGAGTTGGACGACCTCCTCGTCAACTACACCGGCAGGCCAAGCGCGTTCACAGAGGTTCCCCGCTTCGCGGAGCACGCGGGCGGCGCCCGGATCTTCCTCAAGCGCGAGGACCTGAACCACACCGGCTCGCACAAGATCAACAACGTCCTCGGCCAGGCCCTGCTCACCAAGCGCATGGGCAAGACCAGGGTCATCGCGGAGACCGGCGCCGGCCAGCACGGCGTGGCGACGGCCACCGCCTGCGCACTCTTCGGCCTCGAATGCACCATCTACATGGGCGAGATCGACACCCAGCGCCAGGCCCTGAACGTGGCCCGGATGCGCATGCTCGGCGCCGAGGTCATCGCCGTGAAGTCCGGCAGCCGCACCCTCAAGGACGCGATCAACGAGGCGTTCCGCGACTGGGTCGCCAACGTCGACCGCACGCACTACCTCTTCGGTACGGTCGCCGGCCCGCACCCCTTCCCCGCCATGGTCCGCGACTTCCACCGCGTGATCGGCGTCGAGGCCCGCCGCCAGATCCTGGAGCGCGCCGGCCGCCTCCCCGACGCGGCCATCGCCTGCGTCGGCGGCGGCTCGAACGCCATCGGCCTCTTCCACGCCTTCATCCCGGACGCCGGCGTACGCCTCATCGGCTGCGAGCCCGCAGGCCACGGCGTCGAGACGGGCGAACACGCGGCGACTCTCACCGCGGGCGAGCCCGGCATCCTGCACGGTTCGCGGTCCTACGTCCTCCAGGACGAGGAGGGCCAGATCACCGAGCCGTACTCGATCTCGGCCGGACTGGACTACCCGGGCATCGGCCCCGAGCACTCCTACCTCAAGGACAGCGGCCGCGGCGAGTACCGCGCGGTCACCGACGACGCGGCCATGCAGGCCCTGCGCCTGCTGTCGCGCACGGAGGGCATCATCCCGGCCATCGAGAGCGCGCACGCGCTCGCCGGTGCGCTGGAGGTCGGCAGGGAGCTGGGCAAGGATGGGCTGATCGTCGTCAACCTGTCCGGGCGCGGCGACAAGGACATGGACACGGCCGCGCGTTACTTCGGCCTGTACGAGAACGGGACCGACGCCACCGTCGCGGCCAACGCGGCCGACACCGCCGAGATCGAGGGGGACGCCAAGTGAGCGGGAACATTCAGCTGCTGTCCGACACCCTCGCCGCCGCCAAGGCCGAGGGCCGCGCCGCGCTCATCGCCTACCTCCCGGCCGGGTTCCCGACCGTGGACGGCGGCATCGAGGCGGTCAAGGCCGCGTTCGACGGCGGCGCGGACGTCGTAGAAGTGGGCCTGCCGCACAGCGACCCGGTCCTCGACGGCCCCGTCATCCAGACCGCCGACGACATCGCCCTGCGGGGCGGCGTCAAGATCGCGGACGTCATGCGCACGGTCCGCGAGGCCCACGCGGCGACCGGCAAGCCGGTGCTCGTCATGACGTACTGGAACCCGATCGACCGCTACGGCGTCGAGCGCTTCACCGCCGAACTGGCCGAGGCGGGCGGCGCCGGGTGCATCCTGCCCGACCTGCCCGTGCAGGAGGCCGGGCTGTGGAGGGAGCACGCGGAGAAGCACGGGCTCGCCACGGTCTTCGTGGTCGCGCCCAGCAGCAAGGACGCCCGCCTCGCCGAGATCACCAAGGTCGGCACCGGTTTCGTCTACGCCGCCTCGCTGATGGGCGTCACCGGCACCCGTGAGTCCGTGGGCGCGCAGGCGCAGGACCTCGTCGAGCGCACCCGGGCCACCACCGACACGCCCGTCTGTGTCGGCCTCGGTGTCTCCGACGCCCGGCAGGCCGCCGAGGTGGCCCGCTTCGCGGACGGCGTGATCGTCGGCTCGGCCTTCGTCAAGCGGATGCTGGACGCGCCGGACGACGCGGCCGGCGTCGAGGCGGTCCG
>Ga0307511_10002016_pt1 | contig 21310 bp, 23 predicted proteins | sample 13_EM_MG_FD_200266 | JGI IMG/M metagenome (GOLD analysis project Ga0307511, IMG submission 200266) | Populus trichocarpa ectomycorrhiza microbial communities from riparian zone in the Pacific Northwest, United States - 13_EM | ecosystem: Host-associated > Plants > Roots > Unclassified | place...
AAAAGACCATCAGCTGACCAATTATTCAGGTTAAATGCAGCCCTGGCAATGACGAAGATGGTTGAGTAGGACATGGATTCGTGATATCCCCATGGTCCGTCATCAGGGAAGTTACGGTTGTCGATGTAACAAATGGAAAGAATGTGGACCTTCGTCGCCGTATACACGGTCGCCAGCGAGAACATGATCAGGGTGTATGATACAAGTCCCCATTTGATACCTTCGTCTCTGCGATTGATGGGGCTAAAAAGTGCAGTCATACATCTGAAGAACAGCACGACGAGCATCCCTGGAATGAACCAAACAAAGTAGTGAGCACCGATTGGTGTGGAGGGATCCTTGTACGCACCATAGAGAATTGAGCTGATGATGGTTCCGGCGAACCAGGTTTTCTCCATGAAGTACAGACTGTATGGGATCTTCGGGGCATTAGGACTATCGGACCACGGCTTGTACGGAGAATCGGACATGTTTCGGTGTGTGATGGAATGGTTTCGGCAGTGGGATTGTAGATGGGGATGACGGATTTCTGAGGCGAAGAAAGGACCACCGGATCTGATGGGAGGGAAGGGATTAGTGGTTATAACAGCTCAGAAAAGTCAATCGAGGTGTGGTATTATAGGCGACGAGTGGGAAACCAGCGGTGTGACCTCTCCGTTCGGAGTGGTGGACCGAACAGACCGGTACCAGGCAACGAGGGAGTGGGATAGGAAGCCTCCGGGAACATCACAACCCATCTTCAGTCAAAGCGGGACCAAATCGTATCGAGATCCAGACTTGAAGGCACCGGCTGGGAGTATCCTCCGACCGGTTCTATCGCCACGATATGAAGCGATGTCCCTATCACCTTCGGATCTGTTTGTTCAGTCGTTAGTTATCCAATTTAATCATTAGCCTGAGTTTGAGCTCATTTCCGTTAGTCTCCTCAAGCGGACCATGTTTTGCCGCTGACGGTCGCCTACTCATGACGCTGCGATGACAGTGGCCTACGTTGACTGCGGGATCGCGGATCTTCGGGGATCCACACACGTTCCCCATTGGCCAGCACTCAGGTGCCGGGACTCGTGTTGGGGTTGCTCCGTGAGGGATCCGCCAGCGCGTTCTTCCGGGGTTGGCAGCGATTGGCAGAACTGGCGAACGAAAAATGGCCGTTTTCGTCCACCAGACCACGAGTCCACATATCCCGCCTCATAGAACGTCTGAGTAGCATCATAGAATACCGGGTCGGGGTCCCTTACGGAATGCTGGGTTGCCCCTTTCCGTGTCGCGGCAATCCCTTCGAGATCGCCCGTGAAGCTGCGTAAAAGAAGGGGGAGTTTCCCCAGGAAGCGGGCTGACTCACGGCTTGGTCGTATATTGGGGTCAGGCTGCTCCAGCTGAAGCTGCTTGAACTCAGCATCGGCTGCAAATCGTTGCGGTTCCTTTTTCCAACGCTCGTGTTTGGAGAGGTACTCCGCGCACCTCGGGTCACGATGTTCAACCGTGGCGCCAGGGTACGACGCCTGCATTCATTTCCACTGTTTGCCCGGGGTTTACCCTCCCCCATTTTCCAGAAGCGTTCGTTGGCAGATTCGTCGAGTTCCCTGTCGCCTGCCGTCTGAGAGTGGACGCGCCACGTAGCGGAGGAATGAATTATGAAATAAGAGCTTCGATCTTCGTACGGCGCCGTGGTGGGGTTTGATGAGGGCGAACATGAACCTGGGATGCCACATTGCTGGGGAGTCACTAATCTCAGGGTGAGTGCCAGAGGGAAAGCGGAATTGATCGGACGTGCAGGAGAAGAGGAGCAAGGCTCTCTCCCAAGAGGCATCCTCCTCCCGTGGTTGTGGTATACTTAGTACGGTTTACATAGTGACTAGGAATAGTCTACGACGTTCAACCGGGGAATAAAAACTACTTGGACAAGAAATTTTGTATGCCCTCTGCTTCGCAGTACTTTCTCCACTCCACGCGGCTCAACTCGTCCTCGCCTTCGGCGAAAAGCGGTTCAACCGTAGTCAGCGGGTTCCCCTCCTCCGTACGCAGCCTCGAAAAAGTGGCGAGAAGTGGAAGAGACTTCAGGCAATCATCGCCACTGATCGCAACCCGAATGGTCTTCAGCCTCGGAAAGACACCAGTTGCGGAGAGAAGGTTGGAGAGGACGTTCTTGACAGAAGCCATTGCCCCATCAAATTCGAGCACTTGAACCGCGTCGAGAGAACGGAAAAATGTGTATAACGCTGGTCTTCCGTCAAGCCCCCGAAGGGACATTCCCCGGTCCAAGCGCAGAGTAGCGATGTCTGCTCCCAAGTGCTGCAGTGGGTAGAAGTCATCCGGGATATTCCCAATGGGCTGCAAGAACTCGAAGGTGTGACCTGAGCGATCGGTGGCGACCACTTGGATGCTGGAATAGGGGAGGAATAATTGGACAGTGTCGAGGCTCCTAAATTGTGGGGTGTGAATACAGCCGAGAGTTGTTTTGAGGTCGTAACCGGCTGAGCAGTAAATCTTGAGGGATTTGAGATCTTCCATGGGAGTCGCTGTGTGTACCTTTGAATCGCTCTCGAAGAAGGGCTCGCAGTCGTTGATTGTCAGCGACTTGACAGCTTTGTTGTTGTCAAAGAGCGTCTGAAGCTCTGATACGGAGATAATTGTAAGTCCAGCAGACCCCGGCCAGCGACCGATTTCACATGAAGTCAGGTTCTTGGCCGACTTCGTCAGACCACCGGTCACCCCGCAATATTTGAGCTCCTTGAGGCGATGCAGTCCCCCCGCAAATAAAAGGTCCGGAACGGGGATATCCCATCTGTCCTGTTCGAAGTGGGCGGCACGGAAATCCAGGGACTGCAGGTTTGGAAGGGTTTCCTCGAAAAAGCGGTGGCGTAAAAGTTCTGGTTCGCAATCGGAGTGATATTCCCATTCTGGATCGGATAAATGAATCAAGATGTTGAGATCACGGATTCGAGAGCGATGGGGGAGTAATTGATCGAGGGAAAGTACAGCCTCGTGACGAAGACACACCTCGAGGTCTGAAGTATCGGCGAGAGTCGCGGTGGCCGAGTCCTCGTACAGGCATGAAGGGTGTTCGTATGTGTCGATGAATTCCACGATGACGGTGAGGGGGACATTCTGGCTGCGTACGAGCCACTCTGAAATGACGCTTGGGTTGCCTGGCTTCATGCACAATGTGGACCACATCCTAGGGTAGGACAAGAGGAGTGTTCTCCAATACCGGCAGACGTGTGTGAGAGGGATGACCTGCTCGGCGTGTTCTTCGGAACCGTGGTCAACGGCAAGATAGAGGATCCTGGTCAGAATCTCTGGGGGAAGCCGGTACGTCGGAGTGCTTTCGTTCAGAAGGTTTGCCACGTGTCCTGTCGCGGTCTTCAATGCTTCGTACAGTTCTCGAATCTACCGTAGATGGGTTGGAGGATGGACCTAGTGGAAGGGGGCGCGAACTCACCACAGCTAGGCTTCCTAGACCATCCCCTTGACTGTGTAGGGGGGTCAGCGGGCAGTCCACCGAACACTCTGGTATTGGGCTGACCTGAGCCTGAGGACCTTCTTGCCTGTTGAGATCATCGCCTCCTTGAGCTCCACCATCATGGTGGGGTGGGCGTTGATTCTAGGCATCACGGTGGGGTTTTGAAGGAGAGGCGAAGGGTAGGGGTGTGACGTGGGAGGAAGAGATGGCCACACCACTTCCCACGATCCCCTACTGGTACGCCGAGGAAGGAGCGGGCAAAAAAATCTGGGCCTGTTGGTGAAAGCCAGGTTTGTTGGACTTGCTGCATAAATCTTGACAAGCTCAGTAGATGCTCCCTCCAGTATCAGAATTTGCAAGTACCCGGGGTCCGGAGTCAATTTCGGATCCTCAAACAGACCGATAAAATTGACCCAGAGCAGGGGTAACATTCACCTCCCACAAGTTAGTATACGCGATAATAATCTACATAACGAAGCTACGCGGACAAGAGATTCTGCATGCCTTCTGCTTTGTAATACTTCTCCCACTCCACACGACCCAACCCGCCCTCACCTTCCGTGAAAAGCGGTTCCACCGTGGCAAGCGGGTTCCCCCCCTTCATACGTAGCTTCAAAGCAAGGGCGAGTAGTGGGAGAGACCCCCTGCAATCACCTCTGCTGATCGCGACCCGAATGATCTTCAGCCCTGGAAAAAATACGGCTTTGGAGAGGATGTTCGAAAGGACGTTTCTGACAGACGCAGCCGCCCCAGCAAATTCGAGCACTTGGACTGCGTTGAAGGACTGGAGCAAATCGTATAACCATGACCTCCTGTCAAACTCAAGGGTCATTCCTCGATCCAAGCGCAGGGTAGTGATTTCTGCTCCTAGGTGACGCAATGGGTAAAATGCCGGGATTTTCCCAATAATTTGTGAAAACTGGAAGGTGCGACCGGAGCTGTCGGTTGCTGCTACGCGAATTCTGGGAGAGTTGACGGATAATTGGACTGTGTCGAGACTCCGGAATTGTGGGATATGGATAGAGTTGAGAACTGTCTCGAGATCGCAGCCCATAAAACAGCAAATCCTGAGGAAATTGAGATCTGTCAGGGGAGCGGCTGTCGTTACCCGGAAGTCGTGGGCGAAGAACTCGCAGTCGCTGATCACCAGAGACTTGACGGTTTTGTTGTTGCTAAAGAGTACCTGGAACCTCTCCGGGGAGATGATGGCCGGTCCAGCAGTCCCAAACCAATGGCCAATCTCACATGACTCCAGACCTTTTGCCGTCTCCGTTAGACCACCAAACACCCCGAGGTACTTGAGCTCCCTGAGACGAGGCAATTGTCCCGCAAACAAATGGTCCGGAGTGGGGATCATATAGCTGGTTCCTTCGAAGTGGGCAGCTCGGAAGTTCAAACGCTCCAGGTCTGGAAGCGTCTCCCTGAAAAAATGGTGGTTTAAGAGTGTCGGTTCGCCATCGCGGTTGTCGTAACCCCAATGCGGAGCAGAAAAATGAACCAAGATATTGAGGTCATAGATTCGAGAGCGATGGGGGAGTAGTTGATTGAGGGAGAGCACAGCTTCGTGACGAGGACACACATCAAGCTCGGAGGGATCGGGGAGAGTTGCGGTGGCCGAGTCTTCGTACCGGCATGGGGGGTGATGGTATGTGTCGATGAATTCCGCGATGACAGTGAGAGGGACATTCTCACTGCGTACGAGCCACTCTGAAATAACGCTTGGGTTGCCTGGCTTCATGCACAGTGTGGACCACATCCTGGGGTAGGACAGGAGGAGCGTTCTCCAATACCGGCAGACGTGTGTGAGAGGGATGACCTGCTCGGCGTGTTCTTCGGAACCGTGGTCAACGGCAAGATAGAGGATCCTGGTCAGAATCTCTGGGGGAAGCTGGTACATCGGAGCGGCCTCATTCAGAAGGTTCGCTACGTGCCTCGTTGTGGCCATCAGTGCCTCACACAACTCTTGAACCTACGGTCGGTTAGAAGGCAGATTTTTAAATGGACAGGAGCGAACTCACGACAGCCACGAACACCCCGCATTCGGCTGACCCGGGTTGGAGGATCTTCTCGTTTGTTGACGCCATTACCTCCTTGACCTCCGCCATGATGGCGGGAGGAATATTGATTCTAGACATCACGGTGGGGGTTTGTGAGAGAGACAGAAGATGGGAGTGTGACGGTGTCAACGCGATGGGCATACAGCTTCCCACGCCTGCTGGCAAGTCACGTCTCAGGAGGTCTCAGGTCGAGCAAACAATTCGTTAGCTGGCATGATACCGGCTCAAGTTGAGAAAATTGTCCCTTGGCAGGAGTGACGTCCGCCTCCCACAACTAAGTACACACAGAAATACACGGTATTCAGCCGAGGGAAAAAACTATCCAGATAAGAAACTCTGTATGCCCTCTGTTTCGTAATGCTCCTCCCACTCCGCACGGATTTCCTGACTGTCCTCAACCCCCGCCAGTGGTTCAATCATGGCAAGCGGTTCCCCTCCTCCATACGCAACCCCGAGGCAGCGGCAAGGAATTGTGGAGTCCCCTTGCAGTCATCCCTGCTCATCGCAACCTGAATGACCTTCAAGCTCAGCTCTGAAAACCCACTCGCGGGGCGGAACCTAAAAATGGGTCAAGCCGAGGGCGTGAGCCTCCTCAAGCGTTGTGGGTTCATGCGCCCCTAGGGAACACACTCAAGACCCGATCTCAGCCAAGATCCCTCACCGCCAGAAGCAAACCGCCGCGCGTACATCAGGTTTTTTGGAAATATCCGAAACTGATCCAAACGACGAACATGGTAGGGGTCTGCTTTTATACAGGTTTCTGCCTTCCGTGCTACATCCAAGGCCGCTTTCCGAACACCCCAGCCTCACAGAAGTTCCAACAGAGGGAACAGATTGAGAAAACCCGATTCCATGATCTTGAACGCCTCGAAATCCTTCGGCCTGATCATCAACCATCGAAAGGCAAGAAACTCTAGCGCGCAAGAACTCCGCGTTTTTAGCCGCGGGTCGGGTTCCCCTGATTCCATCTTGACATCTTCGGAAATATTGGTTAAGTCGCAGGGGAGATAAAGCTTCTTCAATGATAGGCAGTGGGTAGACAGGGATATCATTGACTTGATCGTGAGGTTAAAATGTTCGTGTTCGCACTCGTGCCCCAGGCAGAGGGTCGCCAACTGGGGTAACCCACTAGCGAGCCGCTCGATATCTGAATCCGTGAGCGGGAAAACGCATTCCCCGGGACCCCGACACCGTGTACTGCACCACAACTTTTTGAGGGAGCTGAATGGCCCAAGGTGAGAGACAAATGTCAAGTCGGCGGGATGAAATCCATCAAAGGTCAGTGTGTTGATGCTTGGGTGTAGTTCGGCTTTGAGAATAGCGATCGCGACTTCGCTCGGAACATCGACGTGTCGAACCTTGAAGCTCTCCTTGACAGTGACTTCTCGCAATGGGCTTGATTTGAGGAGGGAGAAAAGTATTGGCAAATGTTGACGTGGGCCATCCAACTCCAGCGTCATACGCTCGAGCGCAGGGAAGGTGGGTCCATGAGGCACCGATTTCAAGACATCGATGGATGGGGTGTTAGATAAAGAAAGGTATTTCAGTTTCGGGAGTGATGCGAGGTGTCCCCATGCCGCGTCCGATAACGAGGACACGGCGTCAATTTGCTTGAAGTAGGTGTTAAGTTGTTGGACGACTTTCGAAAGTGCGAGGTGGATGGGAGCGGTACGTAGGCGGTAACCAGTGATGATGACTTGTTCTAAACGTGTTGTCTGGACGAGAGAAATTGCGGAAGCGAGCTCCATATCGATATCGGCGTGAACGTCGGCCGGGCGTTGCCAGAAAAGGACTGAGATCAAGTGAGATGAGAGGAATAGATGAGAGTGTTTCCATCCACACGTGGAATTCCAGGCCAGATGTTGAAGCTGGGGGCACACCGGACCACCCGAGGTCGCAGAAGACAGTTGTCGAAACACACCGTCGGGAACCACCTTGACGAAAGTGCTCACGCTCCTCATCCAAGCCGCGTATCTCTTAACCCGAGCCCATTCATCTTTCGACACGGTTCTCGTGAGAGTCTACCCAAATAATCATACGTCAGTCGAGAGTCATCGATTGAGGTGCATCACATACAATCTCTCCTTCCCCCCCCCCGGACAGGGTTTTTTGAAATTCCCAACAGTCGAGGGGGAGCGTTTGTACGAGGGTCGGAAGTTCCCTCTGAGTCTCCCAAAGCGCGCGGAGAGCTGGTCCTTCGAACGATTTGGCACAACAAGCGAGAGAGACGGCTGTCGGAGGATGTGTGTCGACTACCCGGCGGTCACCTCTCTGAGGATCTCATCGATCCCGAGGGCTCGATGGGGCATGGTGGTGCTGGTGCTGGCAGAAGCTCAGGTTGGACTTGGCGCCGGCCAAAATCTTGCTTACGTCCAACCTAAGATTGGTAAGCGCCGTTGTGAGTGACCCTAACGGAAGCACGGAATGGGGGAACAGAGACATAGAAATAAGAGGTATCCGGGAGTATGTATGTATTCCAATGCTCTCTTTTCGCGGGAGATGTGTTTCGCGTGGATCGGCTTGAGAAAGAGAGCGTGAACAAGATACGCGGTTGCTGGAACTCGGTTTCCGATAACTGGTGCACGATTATCTAGTGTACAATGTGCGAGTAAACTCCTAACGGGTACCGACATGGCCCAAGCGAAGGGTGGAGGCCAAATTTAGTTCCAAGACCAGAAATTCCCCCACATATCCAAAACCGCCTTCTGAGGGGCCCATCTTCACCCCCCAATCGGTGGCAATAGAGGATACAAATGGTGCAAAACCGACACCACGACCTCTAACGCCTCGGTATCCTCCGGGGACGGCATGGTGACCCACTGAAGAGCGAGAACCCGTAGCTTGCAGGGCCTTCGAATTTCTAGCCTCGGGTCAGACACCCCCGACCCTGGCTTGATGTCTTCGGAAGTGCCGGTCAAGTTGCAGGGAAGACGAAGAATTTCCAACGATGGGCAATGAGTCGACAAGGATATCATCGATTTTATCGTGGTATTGTGAGGAATCCATTTGCACTCGTGCCCCAGGCAGAGGGTCACCAGCTGGGGTAACTCGCTTGCGAGCCGCTCAATATCTGAGTCCGTGAGTGGGGAGACACACTGTCCGGACCCCGGGCACCAAGTGCAGCACCTCAGCGTTTTGAGGGAACCAAATGGCCCGAGGCGTGAGAGGAACGTAAAGTTGGCGGGATCGAGTCCGGTAAAACTCAGGTAGTTAATGCTTCGCTGAAGTTTGACATTGAGCATAGCGAATGTAACCTGGCTCGGAAAGTCACTCCCATGAATCCTGCGACCCGATACCGCGACTTGTCGCAATGGGCTCGATTCAAGGAGGGGGAAAAGCAGTGCCCAGCGTTGATATCGGTCACCCGCAACTATCTTCATGCGTTCGAGCGCAGGGAAGGTGAGTTGGTGAGGTATCGATTTCGAGATATCAGCGGGTTGGGGTATTAGATACCCGAAGTGACCACAACTTTGGAAGGGATGCGAGGTGCTCCCACGCTGCGTCCGTTAACGGAGACCTGGTTGATATCCGGGTGAAGCAGGTGTTCAGTCGTTGGACGACTTCTGAGAGGATGGGGTGAATAGGAGCGGTGGATGGGGACCTACACTCGATGCGGAGTTCCTCCAAACGTGTAGTTGGAAGGAGAGGAATAGTAGAGGCGAGTGTCGGGCCGCTGAGGAAGAGGTGGCGCCATCTCCGTTTCCGAAAAATGACTGAGACCAGTCGAGGGGAGAGGTATTGTTGAATGTGACCCCATCCATATGAGGGCGTCCAGACCAAGTATTTGAGCTGGGAGCACACCGGACCACCCGAGGTTGCGAGTGAGATTTGTTGGAATACATCATCGGAGATCGTCACTGTTTTGGAAGGACCTAAGACCCTCATCCAAGATGCGTATCTCTTGAACCTGGCCCATTCACTCCCCGATGGGATTCGGGTGAACGTCTACCCCAAAACATGCATCAGTTGAGAATCCTCGGGTAGGGTGAAGCACTCGGTTAGAGGCGAATCACGTACAATCATTCCCTTGCTACGACCAACTGTGGATTTGAGGTTCCAAGAGTCAGGAGGGAGGGTTTGGGTGAGGGTCGGGAGTTCTTTCGGGTCTTCCATAGCGCACTGAGAGCCGGTTCTTCGAAGGATTTGGCGCAACAGGCGAGAGAGACGGCGGTCGGAGGATGTATGTGGATTACGCGGGCGATAACCTCTCTAAGGATCTCGTCAACCGCGAGGGCTCGATGGGTCATGATGGTAGTGTTGGTAGAAGTCTGAGCTCGTGTTGATCGACTTGAAGGAGAGGGTGCTTTCGAGTCCCGCGCCGGCGGAACCGTCACCGCCGCCTCCACCTCGACCGATGATAACACACGACAAGGATCTCCCAAATCTTCCAGGCGACATCATCCACGAGATCCTCAGCCTTTTAGACACAGAGGCACTAAAAGCTTGCTCTTTAACTGGCAAAGCGTTGTCATGTTTAGCAAAACCGTTCATCCACCGAACACTACATTTTACTCCTCCGTCTGAGGCTCCTACGGGGTCCAACGTCTCTGACCGCCGGAACGAGTCGAATGGGTTACAAGTTCTAGGCGAACGTGGTCTCCTCCAACACACCCGCCACATCTCAATCTTCCATCCCACTACTCCACTCCTCGAATACGACCTGCAACCCCACATCCAACACCTTCACACCCTCACCAACCTCAGGAGCCTCAGTGTTCGTCGATTGGATATGGTCTCATTTCTCTCAAAGATGGAAGAATACTTCGGAGCGTTGTTGGGGACCTTACATTCCCTAAAACTGGAGAGTCCGAAGGGTGATCACATACAGATTTTCCAATTCGTTTGTCACTTTCGGAACCTCCGAGATCTGAAGATTAACGGCATCCATATACTCACCAGTTCCAACTATAACACCGACCGTCGTCTTGACATCAAGGCTTCCCCACCTCTCGATGGTACCCTCGACCTCCATTTGAGTGTGGGCCCGAGACTCGAGCGCAGGTCGATGGGTGCCCAGCTCATCTTCAGCACCCTCGCAATGTTCCCCTCCGGCCTCAAGTTCCGGACTCTCAAGCTGTCGGGGTGCGTTAGCAGTAATCTCCAACTCCTGATTGACGCTTGTGCGCCGACCCTCGAATATATGGAGTTGAAGACGCAGTGGGTCGGTGCGTAGTTCCTTCACAGATGGCAACTTCCTTGGTTCACATAGTCCGACTACCAGTCGGCCCAAACTACCCTCATCTCGATTTCAAACGTCACCTCGCGCTCCGAAAACTTGAAATCGGACCACTCGTGCGCGGAACCGTAGAAAGTCCCGCTACATGGCTATCCGAAACGCTCTCGACGATCCCCTCAAAGGTGCTCACCAAGCTGACCGTTTCCGTCTTCATCACCTCGTCTGATGCCGCGAACAAGTGGCACTTCGTCGACAATGTGTTGGATCACTTCAGCCTGTGCGATGACGTAACCTTGGTGGCGAGTCCGCCGCATTGGACGGTAAAGGATGAGTTTAAGGAGCTGGCTGAACGATTATTTCCGTTGATGCGGAAGAACGGGAGGATGGTGGTTAAGATGCTGCCCCACTTGGGTTCCTCGCGGTAGATCGGCGTAGCAAACTCGAGGTTGATTTTCAGCCTAGGCGCATGCGCCGCAAAAGGTTCCACTGGTTTTCGAATATCTGTACAAAGTTATAGAACCACGTGCCCACCTGCGGTTGACGACTCCAGCAGAGAATGTGTTTGGTGCGCCGCCTAGAGACGATCCAAGACCCGTGATCAGGCCGGCCCCCTGGAAAACAGGGTCTCAGGGCTAGCAAGCAATTCGTTAAATGGCATTGACTGACAGTAATTCGAGTTGGTAAAATTGATCCTGGGCAACAAAGTACACACGGGAGCAATACGCTACGACATTTTGGCGAGGGATGGTATTATCCGGATAAGTAATTTTGTATGCCCTCCTCTTCGTAATACTTCTCCCACTCCGCACGGATTTCCTGACCGTCTTCAACCCCTGCCAGTAGTTCAATCGCAGTAAGCGGGCTGCCCTCCTCCATACGCCACCTCGAGGCAGCGGCGAGAAATCGGATAGCTACCTCGCAGTAATCTCGGCTGATCGCAACCCGAATGACTTTCAGCCCTGGAAAAACCCCTGTTTTGAAGAGGGTGCTCGAGAGGATATCTCTGATAGAACCAGCCGCCCCATCCAATTCGAGCACTTGGACTGCGTCGAAGGACTGAAAAAATTCGAGTAATGCCGGTCCCCCGTTGAGCCCCGGGAGGATCATTCCTCGGCCCAGGCGCAAGGTAGTGATGGTTGCTCCCAAGTGCCACAGCGGGTAAAAGCACGGGCCATCCCCAATCGACTGCGAGAACTCGAAGGTGCGATTAGAGCCATCGGTGGCTACCACTTGAATTTTGGCAATGTTGAAGGATAATCGGGCGGCGTCGAGACTCTGGAATTGCGGGATGTGGATGGACTTTAGAATTGTTTCGAGGTCACGGCCGAAAAGACAGCGAATTCTGAGGAATTCAAGATCTGTCATGGGAATAGCTGTGGTCCCCTGGCGGGCGGGGGTGAAGAAGTGGCAGTCGTTGATTGCCAGAGACTTGATAGTTTTGTTGTTGTTACAGAGTATCCGGAACCCCTCCGGGGAGATGACGTCCGGTCCAACAGACCCCTCCGAGGGGCCGATTTCGCATGATTCCAGACCTTTTACCGTCCCCGTTAGACCACCGGATACCCCGAGATACTTGAGCTCCCTGAGACGAGGCAATTGTCCCGCAAACAAGTGGTCTGGAACGGGGATCACAGCTCTGGTTCGTTCGAGGTGGGTAGCACGGAAATCCAGATGCTGTAGGTTTGGAAGGGTCTCCATGAAAAAGGTGGTTTAAGAGTATCGGTTGGCCGTCATCACCGCGGGCATCGTCTTCCCAATCTCGATCGGATGAATGGAGAAAGACGTCGAGGTCCCTTATTCGAGAGCGATGGGGGAGTAATTGATTGAGGGAAAGTACAGCCTCGTGACGAGGGCACACCTCGAGGCTGTGGGCATCGGCGAGAATTGCGGTTGCTGAGTCCCCGTAGCGACATGGGGGGTGTTTGTATGTGTCGGTGAACTTCGCAATGACAGTCAAGGGAGCGTCTTGGCTGCGTGTGAGCCACTCAGAGATAACGCTTGGGTTCCCTGGCATGTGCAATGTGGACCACATCTGGGGGTATGACAAGAGCAGCGTTCTCCAATACCGACAGACGTGTGTGAGACGGATGACCTGCCCGGCGCGTTCTTCGGAAACGTGGTCAACGGCGAGATAGAGAATCCTGGTCAGAATCTCTGGGGGAATCCGGTGCGTCGGGGTGCCCTCGTTCAGAAAATTTGCTACGCGCTTCGTCGCGGTCTTCAGTACCTCGTACAATTCTTGAGCCTATGGTGGGTTGGAATGTAGACGTTACAGAAGGGCGGGCGCAAACTCACGACGGCGACATCTCCCAGACGGCCCCCTTGACTGCGTATCGGGGATCAGTTGACACTTCGCTGAACGCCTCCCATTATTGTTCGGCTGACCTGGATTGGAGGATCTCATTGCCTGTTGATATCATCGCCTCCCCGATGTCCATTAACATGGCGGGAGGGACCTTGATTCTGGGCATCACAGTAGGATTTTGTACGAGGAAGGGGATGTGAGTGATGATACGATATCGATGGAAGGGGCGTCAGCGCTTCCTTCGACTCCCATCAGCACAATTAGCGTTACAGGCACAAGAGGCGATTGCCGGCGGTGAACGTGGTCTGCTCGAGGTGACTACCCCATCATGGTCAGCAGCAAGTAGCGGTTCAGGCTGAGCAAGGAGTTCGTCGACTGGCGTCGACCGACAGTGGTAGGATCGGCCCTGGGCAGGAACGACGTCCACCTCCCAGAGCCAAATACACAGGGAATACTCTACAACATTCAGGCGAGCGACGAAATCATTCGGACAAGAGCTTCTGTATCTCCTCTACTTCGTAGTGCTTCTCCCACTCCATGCGAAGTTCCCGACCTAACCCGTCCTCATCCTCCGCCATAAGCGGCTCAATCGCGGTGAGCGGCTTCCCTTCATCCCTACGCAGCATCAAGGCAACACCGAGAAGTTGGAGTGCCCCCCTGCAGTCACCCGGACTGACCGCAACCCGGATGACCTCCAACCACGGAAGGACCCCAACCACGGAGAGGAGATTGGTGATGACGTTGTCAACAGAGACAACCGCCCCATCGAATTCGAGCACTCGAACTGCGTCGAAGGACCGGACAAGTTTGTACAATGACGGTGCGTCGTCAAGGTGGGGATGGGTCATCCCTCGATCCAGGCGCAGGGTAGTGATGTTTGCTCCAAGGTGCCGCAGTGGGTCGAAACTTGGGTCGCCCCCGATGGGTTGCGAAAACTTGAAGGTGTGACCGGAGCCATCGGTGGCTACTACTCGAACACTGCGACGGAAGAGGGATAATTGGACAGTGTCGAGGCTCCTGAATTGCGGTGCATGAATACAGTTGACGATTTTTTGGAGGACGTCGTCCATAGAACAGTGAATCTCGAGATATTTGAGGTTTTTCATGGGGATGGCTGTGGGTATCCAGGCGTCGCTGATTGCGAAGAACTCGCACTCGGTGATTGTCAGCGACTTGACAGTTTTGTTGTTGTAAAAGAGGGTCTGAAGCACACCCGGGGCGATAATGGTGGGCCCAGCAGATTTTGACCAGAAGCCGAACTCGCATGAAACCAGCTTCGTGGCCGTCTTCGTTAGACCACCGGACACGCCGAGGTACTTGAGCTCCTCAAGGCGGGGCAAATTCCCTGCGAATAACGAGTCCGGGATGGGGATTACATATCTGGTTCGTTCGACGTGGGCGGCGCGAAAATCCAGGCGCTGCAGGTTTGGAAGACCCCTCTTGAAAAAGTGGTGGTATAGAAGTCCTGGTTCGCCGCTGCTGTCATCTTCCTGCCAGTCCGGATCGGACAAATGGACCAAGATGGTGAGGTCGCGGATTCGAGAGCGGTGAAGAAGTAATTGATCGAGGGAGAGTATAGCTTCGTGACGAGGACACACCTCGAGGTCGTAGGTATCGGCGAGAGTCGCGGTGGTCAAGTCTTCGTAGCGACACAGAGGGTGTTCGTATGCGTCGGTGAATTCCGCGATGACGGTGAGGGGAGCATTTTGGCTGCGCGTGAGCCACTCGGAGATAACGCGTGGGTTGCCTGGCTTCAGGCACAACGTAGACCATATCCTCGGGTAGGACAGGAGGAGCGTTCTCCAATACGTGCAGACGTGTGTGAGAGGGATGACCTGCCCGGCGTATTCTTCGGAACCATGATCAACAGCGAGGTAGAGAATCTTTGCCAGAATCTCTGGGGGAAGCCGGTGCGTCGGAGTGCCCTCGTTCAGGAGGTTTGCTACACGTCCTGTTGCGGCTTTCAGCACCTCGTATAATTCTCGAACCTGCGATCGGTGGGTTAAGAGATGGACTTTACGGAGGTGGCAGGCGCGGACTCACGACAGCCACATCTGCTAGGCGATCCCCTCGGCTGAGCGTTGGAGTTAGGACTTTTCACCGAACACTCGACCGTGGGCTAACCTGAGTCGGAGGGCCTTCTCATTTGCTGATGACATCGCCTCCTTGATCTCTACCATGTCTGCGGGGGGGACGTTGATCCCAGGCATCACAGTGGGTTTAGAAGGAGAGATGGAGGGCAGGAGTGTGATGGGGGACGGGAAAGGTGATGAGCGCGCCACTTCCCACGACATCTAAAAACGGAGGACAATCGGTGGGATAGTTCGGCGATGGCCAGGACCGGAGGTCGAAATTGTTCAGCTCGGAGGCTGTTGTTTATCAATTTTTTGATTCCGTTGTGGCTAAACATCTGACATGAGATCGGGCGCTAGAACCGCCGAACTCCCCGCGAGCCCACACCACAACATCTGCGAAGTGGCCGAAGACCCTACGGAGCACAAACTGAACGAACGAAGTGGTCTGGTGACCCGTTCGGGGTCGGCGTGCCGTGCGGACCGCTCGGCCTCCGGGGATGCCGTGATGCCAAGCCTCGATGGATGGGTTACGACGTCTTTTGAGTTCGGAAGCTCTGAGAACCACGGAAGCACTCACAAGCAGGGCGCTGGTTCCACGACCAGCATCCAACGACGACATGCTCATCCTTCCGCGACCGAGGGTGTTGGTTTTCTGCGCATTCCTGGCACTTCTCGGGACGCTCTATCTCACCCTCGACGACTTGCCGAAGGATAAGCTCTCCTCGATCAACATCCCCTTCTTCACTCCTCCTCCCAACGAACCGCAAGTCCTCCTCGTTTCCGCGTTCTTCCCCTTGGCCAAGGCAAAACACACCCACAAAGAATACGCGAAATGGATGACGTTGTATCTCACCAAAGTCACAACTCATATCTATTTCTTCGCACCGCCGGAGATGGAGGCGACGATTCGCAAGCTTCGCGGTAGACTCCCCATGACACTCAACACCACCTTCACCACACCATTTGATATACCCCCACTCCAAGGATTGGAAGGTCGCTACGCCGATATGAACAAAGTCGATCCAGAAAACGCGTATCATTCGCCCGGACTCTACGCCGTCTGGTCATCCAAGACTTATTTCTTACGAGAAGCCCTGCTGACCATGCAGTCGGCCGGAATGAAGATTGAATACGCTTTCTGGAACGACGCGGGAAGCTTCAGAGAAAAACAAGATTACGCTGATTGGCCCAACTTGGAAAGGGTTGACGAGATCTTCACCAAGGGCGCGGAGCTGTCAAACATGCGCAAGGACGAACTATTCTTCATGCCCATGTGGGACATCCCGAAAGACAATTTAAGGGACTGGACTCCACTGGAGGGGCCGAAGGAATTCAATGGCGGTTTTTTGGAAGGTCTGCACAGCACGATCGTCAAATTTTGCCTTGTTCACTCACTGGGTTTATCCCCCTCCATAGGCTCTTTCTTCGGCGGTCGGCCCAACGTTATCCACTGGTGGTATAGAACATATTGGGCGTGAGTCGTTCCGCCTCAACTTCCAGTCGCGCGATAGCTAAATCGTTTGATAACTAGCTACCACGACTACTATATCTTCGAACTGAACAAGTTCGCTGGAAAGGATCAAGTGGTGTTCGGCGGCATCTTCATGATTTACCCTAAACGCTTCATCACCGTTTGGCAAATTGATCCGGAATTCGAAGGCTGGAAAAATACGCCCTGGCGCCCATTGGGCGAGTGCGGTGGGGTGTGGTGGTACTACCAGTTCTTCCTCGCCAGCGACTCTGAACGAGAACGCATGAGGATGATTTGGACGCCGTCGTACCGTACGTCTCCGAAGTTCCCCGATCGACCTCCCGCTGTCGAGGGCGAGGAGACGGACGAGTGCCGAGTGTCTAGGGTCCAGTGGATGAACGATGTGATGGACAGGAAGTGGGGTAGTGGATGGGAGCCTCCCCGTACTCCTGTTGATATTGACGTTTCTTACCGAGACTAACGATGGATACGATAGAAGGTCGTGGTCCTTTGTTCCTCTGTTCCTCTGTTTTTGCTTATCTTGTAGGCTGATCTGTTCTTACACACGCTGACCAATGTTGTCCTATTTACTTGTTTGGCTCTTGGAGTTGTTTTGTAATGCATAATCCATCCTTTATCACGTGCGGACTCGACTACGATACCCAGGGCGTGACCCGGTTGCGTCTGGATTCCCTAGGTACTTCATCTGGGTGTGACCACAGAGGCCGATTGATCCCACCCCTCCGAGGATGTGTGATCGTGGGAACAAGGTGGTGACCAGTGACCAGCTCCCGGGCCCTGAATCCCACGAGCACGTTTCTCCCTCAGGCTCGCGCAGGAGGATCATTCTCCCCACGACACGCGCGTTGGGGCTTAGTTGGGGCTTAGGATCTGAGGAGCTACTCAGCGCACTGAGCTGATTCCGGCCCGCATATGTTTTGGTTTATTACAACCCTTATCCCCACGACCGGGCCGAAGGAAGGGGGTCTCGATCATCTCCTGGTACAGCGACTTTGATATAAACAACGAACTGCCATACGAGACGGTCTATCAGAACGCAAATAGCTGTATCATTCAACAAACCATTACCTTTCCCAACGGCCCTCATCCTTCTGTTTACTCCATCTGCGCAGTGTTCGCCTCGACGTACGTACGGACCTCTCCTCATAACATGCAGACCTCTCCTCCCGACAAATTGGCCTTACAAGAGCCGGCTAAACCCACGATAACACCATGCTCAGGTGGTCCCGAATGGCGCTGGTCGGAAGAGAACCGAAAGGAATGGCGAGAAATTTTTGGAGGCGACGAGTATCTGGAATTTTACCGCTTCTGGTCCGGTCCAAACGCTCGTTCCAACTTCCGCAACGAGTTCCCCTACCAGCTGTCGCTCGGGGCAGGCCCGCCCTTATCACTACAGGGAAAGCCAATTCTCATCACCGACGCGTACGACAACATGCTCCGCCGTCTTTCGCATCTCCGCGAGGAAGATAGGAGGGGGGGTAGAATCAAAGGAGCGGTGATCACTGGACAATCAGGGATTGGTGCGTCTCTAACGGGATCCTCGCCCCGTACAACAACTCATTGACAGATTCATTCTCTAGGAAAAACCATCTTCCAAAAGTACATGCTCGCACAGCTGATTTCAACCCAGGAGGTCGTACTCTTATGTGACTCTAATCGAATCCTCCTTTTCTTCTGCAACAAGCTGTATCATCGACTAACGATCTCTGGCTTCGATTTTCTTCCTATACCCCCACCTGGAAGGAAACATCCCATATGGGCGCTGGTCGATCAGGGCCGCCCCAAGGAGCCACCAATCACGGAATCAACAGACATCTGGCCAGTCCAAACCTCCTCTCTGAACCCGATTCAATGGGCGAATTGGGCCAAGCACAACAAGGCCGCCATGTTGGGAATGCCTCTATGGAATATGGAGGAGCTGAAAATAGGGTTCGTCTTGGCTTATTCTCTCTTGCTGCTGATCTGGACCGTGCCCTTCGGTGGAACCTTGTCACTGATTATCCTCCCTCTTTGCAGCCTCCCTCTTCAGAGCGAGTACGACACCTTTCGAACGCGGCTGCAGAATCGGATCTTTCCCTCCACGACTCCCGACCCCTCCACAATTCCCAACCCTGTCCAGGACAAGCAGATCGCTGCTACTGTGGAGGCCGTCCGGATGGATATGGTGAGGTTGGCGGAATGGGCGGCGGCGGCGGATCGCGACAAGGGCATCGAGCCCATGAAGGTTGACGGAGAAGCTCGACCACCGCCCGCGCTTGGCACAATGGACCTTGTGTTCCTCCTCTTGCTACGCAACGCAACCGAAGAGTTCGGCCTCACCCCCCGTGACGTGTACGACGGCATCTTCAATATTCTTGAGGTGAAGGAACGACACGCCACCAAGCTGAACGCTCTCACGTATGACAAGCTGATGACCCTCCCCGCCAAATTCACCGCAGAGTATCTACTCGATGATTTTTCGCATCATGTGGTCGCCGTGAACCCCGTCAAATTTATCCCCCGCCGCGACCGCTGGACGATGGACTTCAAATCTGCTCGGATCGCGAAGGAAGTGGCGAGATTGATGGTGTCAGTGGAGCACCGCCACCTTCGGGACACGTACCACCTCCTCCACAATACCTCGGCCAGCTCTGGTATGGCGGGAGCGATCTTTGAGGGGATCGCCCATCGGGTACTCTGTGGCAACGCCGCGCCTCAGCCCACCCCCATGAAGTCTGACAACGGTACCCCTCCCATCTTCTCTACCCCACACGTCGCGCAGGCTTCTGCCGTGGTCTCTGGCGTCAATACTCTTATGTTCTCCACCCTGCCACCATACGAGCGCACCAAAGCTAGGATTATTATTGACCTCCTCCGCGACCTCCGTGGCGTGACGTCCGACAGTAGCAGATACTACATCCCAGCCTCAGCCACTAACCCTCTCTTCGACTCGTTCACCGTCACTCTCAATCCCAGCAACTACTCCGCTGTGGTCTCTGTCTTCCACATTGCGACTTCTCTGGAACACGGGGGATCATCTGACGGGTACCCCCTCATCCGTAAAATCATTGCCCATGCACGCGGGCTCCTCAATTGCCCGACAGGCCAGCAAGCTGACATCAGCGTTGAATACATTCTAGTCTGCCCTGAGGATGGATCTCGACATCAGTGGACAATGCCCGTCGGCTGGGACGACTGTAACTCAATCAATAACCAAATCGGGAACGGCTTCTGTATTCGCATCCCCTCTTATTACCTCACAGTAGGCTACTGACGGTGGTGCACTCATGTGTGCCTTTCACCCGTTCTTATTCACTCGCCCCTCCACTGCCATCGTCTCCGCTCCCTCCTCAACGCCTATGTTCCCACTTTGATCGTACGCAGCCCTTCGGCGTGACACCCCATGTAATCTCTCGTACGATAATGGGACAGCCTGTTCAATGTCATCATGCTCCCGCTTATGTTCCCCCATGCTCAGGACTGCCCAGCCTCACCTCACTTCTTGCAACACTCGAGGTGCTCTCCTTTCCTGTCACGGCTGCCCCTGAACCACTTTATCCGCTCCAAACGTTTCGAATGTGGTGTTGGGTGACATTTAGAAGCATGATGCAGACTTCAGCCTCCTCGCCGCGCCTCCCAAACTCAAGGCGTCAGTAGTTGGTTCTGTTCCACTGGGTACAACCAACATTCAACCGTCGGCACAACCTTCGCCACGGGTCGATGCTTGTGGTCGCCCTTCGTGCCCAAGATCGCAGGAAGTGGGGTAGTGGATGGGAGCCTCCCCGTACTCCTGTTGATATTGACGTTTCTTACCGAGACTAACGATGGGTATACGATATGGTCCTTTTTCCCCCCGTTCCTCTGTTTTTGCTTATTTTGTAGGCTTATCTATTCTTACACACGCTGATCGATATTGTCCTATTTACTTGTTTGGCTCTTGCAACGCGTAATTTATCCTTCTGACGCGCGGACTCGACTACAGCTTCGAGCGCGAAGGGACTCGTGCGATAGAACGTTACCAATATTCATCAAGGACTTGTTCTGGCGACCATCGAGGTTTGATCACAGGGCCGATTGAGCCCGCCCACCCACCCAGGATGTGTGATCGTGGGAACAAATCGATGACCAACCAATGACCAGCCTCGGTCGTCAGCGCCGTCAGCGATCGACTCACCGAGGCCCCACCGAGGCAACAGCGCATGGCGGCTCAGGCACTCGGCTTCAGTATCTCGCTATGACCGGACTAGCGCGTTTCTAGTACGCTCTCGAGGACCACGAGATGGATTTGGAGTGGACCAGGCCGCCTTCAGCCTCCCAGGTATTCCTCTCGATATCTTCGCGACGCGGTCTGGACCAGGCGCTCCACATTCGCTCACCGTCTCTCGATGAGGGTATAAAGTCATAAGGTTAGTAGCACACTCCACTCGTTACCCGCTCGTATCGCATCCCCTCCTACAACAACTCTCTCATCTCCATCTCCATCTCCATAGTTCATAATGCCCGGAGAGATCCTCGACCGCCCAAACCCTCCACCAGGAAAATCTCAACTTCCGGATTCCATCCTCGAATACCGCGTCAACCTCGAATCTGCTAATGCGCTCAGCCCGGAAGAACTTCAGGCGATCTCCGCGTACCGTCGTGCGGCTGATTACATTGCGGCCGCCATGATATTCCTCAAGGACAATGTCTTGCTTGAGCGTGAGATCAAGCATGAGGATATCAAGCCGAGGTTGCTTGGGCACTGGGGAACTTGTCCTGGATTG
>Ga0307511_10002017_pt1 | contig 21302 bp, 17 predicted proteins | sample 13_EM_MG_FD_200266 | JGI IMG/M metagenome (GOLD analysis project Ga0307511, IMG submission 200266) | Populus trichocarpa ectomycorrhiza microbial communities from riparian zone in the Pacific Northwest, United States - 13_EM | ecosystem: Host-associated > Plants > Roots > Unclassified | place...
TGGTAGCCGCGGTGGGCGTCGATCACCTTCCAGTGCGGGTTGTCCGCCATCAGCGGGTCCCACTGGGCGTGGAAGGCGGCCTGGTCCTGGTCGCCGTTGCTGGAGATGGACGTACCGACGAACTCGGCGCCGACGACATCGGAGTCCGGGTCGGCGAAGTCCTCCTTGAGGTCGCTGATCATCGTCAGGTGCCGGTCGCCGCTGAGCACCACGGGGTTGCGGACGCTCTTGAAGTCCTCCAGCAGGGCGTTGCGTTCGACCTGGTAGCCGTCCCACGCGTCGTAGAACCACTGCTTGCCGGCGCCGAGCAGGATGTCCGTCTCGGCCATCATGATCTGCGAGGCGATGACGTTCCAGCGAGCGGGCGAGTGGCGCAGCCCCTTCAGCAGCCACGCCTTCTGCTCGGCACCCATCATCGTCATCGCCGGGTCCTCGGCGCCGGCCTGCGTGGTGGCCTGGTCGCTGCGGAACTGCCGGGTGTCCAGCACGTTGAGCCGCATCAGGCGGCCGAACTCCAGGCGCCGGTACATCTGGATGTGCGGCCCGTCCGGCACGGCGCTCGCGCGCACCGGCATGTGCTCGTAGTACGCCTGGAAGGCCGCCGTCAGCCGCGCCACGAACGCGTCGTGCGACTGCTTGTCGGGGTCCTGCGGGACCTCCCCCGCCCAGTCGTTGTCCACCTCGTGGTCGTCGAAGGTCACCACCCAGGGGGTGTTGGCGTGCATCGCCAGCAGATCCGGGTCGCTGCGGTACTGCGCGTACCGGTTGCGGTACTGCAGCAGGCTGTACGGCTCCCCCGTCCCCTCGTGCCGGCGCGGCCCCGCGTTCGAGGGCGCCGACTCGTAGATGTAGTCGCCGACGAAGAGCACGAAGTCGGGGTCCTGGGACAGCATGTCGGCGTACGGCGTGAAGTAGCCGTTCTGCCAGTTCTGGCAGGAGGCGAGCGCGACGCGCAGCCGGCCGCCGGAACTGTCCGGGTGCGGCGCGGTGCGGGTGCGGCCGGTGGCGGAGAGCTGGCCGCTGGTGCGGAAGCGGTACCAGTAGTCACGGCCCGGGCGCAGTCCCCGTACATCCACGTGAACGCTGTGCCCGTACTCGGGCCGCGCGGGCGCGACTCCGCGGCGCACGCTCTTTCTGAAACGGGCGTCCTCCGCGATCTCCCACTCCACGGGGACCACTTGATCCGGCATCCCGCCGCCGTTCAGCGGGTCCGGGGCGAGGCGCGTCCACAGCACGATGCCGTCGGGCAGCGGGTCGCCGGAGGAGATGCCGAGGCTGAACACACCGTCGGGCAGCGGGGTTTCGGCTGCCCGGGCGGAGGTCGGCAGCCACAACTGGGCGGAGGCGGCGGCCCCGAGCGCCGCCGCGCCGGCCGCGAGAAAACGTCGTCGATCGGGTGATACGGCTCCGGTCATCGTGAACTCCCTTGCGACGTTGGTCTCTTGGGTCACTTGGAAGCTCACAGTGCGCGGAGTCCCGCCTGTTGAACAGTAAGTATCGCGTCCATGACAAATGAGCACACAGCAAGAGACCCGTTGCTTCGAGAGCAACGGGTCTCAGCCAGTTTCGGTTACGCCTGACGGGCCGTCAGACTGCCACGCCGATGGTTCAGAAAGGCTTGAACTCCTCGAACTCCTGCGCCGCCTCGTCCCGCTCGGCCTGCTTGTCCCGACGCCGCTGCGTCGCGGGCCGCGGCTCGTCGAGCCGGTGGTCCTCACCACGGCGGCCCAGCATCTCCGCGCCGGCCATGACGGTCGGCTCCCAGTCGAAGACGACCGCGTTGTCCTCGGGGCCGATCGCGACGCCGTCACCGGAGCGGGCGCCCGCCTTCATCAACTCCGCCTCCACACCGAGGCGGTTGAGCCGGTCGGCGAGATAGCCGACGGCCTCGTCGTTGTTGAAGTCGGTCTGGCGCACCCAGCGTTCGGGCTTCTCGCCGCGCACGCGGAAGAGACCGTCCTCCTCCAGTACGACGGTGAAGCCGCTGTCGTCGACCGCCTTCGGGCGGATGACGATCCGGGTCGCCTCCTCCTTCGGCTTCGCGGCACGCGACGCGGCGACGAACTCCGCGATGGCGAAGGACAGTTCACGCAGTCCCGTGTGGGCGACCGCCGACACCTCGAAGACGCGGTAGCCGCGCGCCTCCAGGTCGGGGCGCACCATCTCGGCGAGGTCCTTGCCGTCCGGTACGTCGATCTTGTTCAGGACGACCATGCGCGGGCGGTTGCCGAGGCCGCCGTACTGCTTCAGCTCCTCCTCGATCATGTCGAGGTCGGAGATCGGGTCGCGCTCGGACTCCAGCGTCGCGGTGTCCAGGACGTGCACGAGGACGCTGCACCGCTCGACGTGGCGCAGGAACTCAAGGCCCAGGCCCTTGCCCTGGCTGGCGCCGGGGATGAGGCCGGGGACGTCGGCGATCGTGTAGACGGTCTCGCCGGCCGTCACGACGCCCAGGTTCGGGACCAGGGTCGTGAAGGGGTAGTCGGCGATCTTCGGCTTGGCCGCGCTCAGCACGGAGATCAGCGAGGACTTGCCGGCGCTCGGGTAGCCCACGAGAGCCACGTCGGCGACCGTCTTCAGCTCCAGGACGATGTCCTGGAGGTCGCCGGGGACGCCGAGCAGCGCGAAGCCGGGGGCCTTGCGGCGGGCCGAGGCCAGCGCCGCGTTGCCGAGGCCGCCCCGGCCGCCCTGCGCGGCGATGTACGAGGTGCCGTGGCCGACCAGGTCGGCGAGCACGTTGCCCGCGCCGTCGAGCACGACCGTGCCGTCCGGCACCGGCAGGACCAGGTCCTGGCCGTCCTTGCCGGAGCGGTTGCCGCCCTCGCCGGGCTTGCCGTTGGTGGCCTTGCGGTGCGGGGAGTGGTGGTAGTCCAGCAGCGTGGTCACGGACTGGTCGACGATGAGGATGACGTCACCGCCCCTGCCGCCGTTGCCGCCGTCCGGGCCGCCGAGCGGCTTGAACTTCTCACGGTGGACGGAGGCACAGCCGTGGCCTCCGTTACCCGCGGCGACATGCAGCTCGACGCGGTCCACGAAGGTGGTCATGGGATGTGCCTCCAGTTACTTACGGGATGTCTTTGTACTAACACGCGAAAGGCGGACCCGCTTCCCACCAGGGGAAGTGAGGTCCGCCTCGCGAAAGCTTCCGATCAGGCGACCGGAACGATGTTCACGACCTTGCGGCCACGGTGGGTACCGAACTCCACCGCACCGGCGTTCAGCGCGAACAGCGTGTCGTCGCCGCCACGGCCGACGCCCGAACCGGGGTGGAAGTGGGTGCCGCGCTGGCGGACCAGGATCTCACCCGCGTTGACGACCTGACCGCCGAAGCGCTTCACGCCGAGCCGCTGGGCATTGGAGTCGCGACCGTTCCGGGTGGACGATGCGCCCTTCTTGTGTGCCATCTCTCCTCAGTCCCTTACTTCGCAGCCGCGGGGATCTCAGTGACCTTGATCGCCGTGTACTGCTGGCGGTGGCCCTGACGACGGCGGTAACCGGTCTTGTTCTTGTAGCGAAGGATGTCGATCTTGACGCCCTTGTGGTGGTCCACGACCTCGGCCTGGACCTTGATGCCGGCCAGGACCCACGGGTCGCTGGTCACAGCGTCGCCGTCGACAACGAGCAGGGTCGAGAGCTCGACCGTGTCGCCAACCTTGGCAGTGGAAATCTTGTCAACCTCAACGATGTCGCCGACAGCAACCTTGTGCTGGCGACCACCGCTGCGCACGATGGCGTACACGCGGATCTCACTCTCTCGCTCGGGAACGGCACCCCCGCAGTCCAGCCGCCCTGCAGAGCAGACGGCCTCTCCCGGTGGAACACACCCGGGAGGAAGAGGTTTACGGGGATGTGGCGTGTCACCAGTGGACACGCCGACAGTCAAGGTTACGGGGCCGCAGCCGAACGGGTCAAACCGGGCCCGTGGGGAGTGCGACCGGTCACACGGACCGGCCGCACCCGCCCTGGGTTCAGCCCTCGTCGGTGGAGGCGGTGACGGAGGACGGGCTCGTCTGCTCCGCCGCCGCGGTCTTCTTCGACGTGGTCTTGGCGGCCTTCTTGGCCGTCGTCTTCTTCGCTGCCGTCTTCTTGGCCGCGGTCTTGGTGGCCGCCGCCTTCTTGGCGACCGCCTTCTTCGCCGGGGCCTTCTTGGCGGCCTTGCGAGCGGCCGTCTTCTTGGCCGGAGCCTCGGCCTCGACCTCGGCGGCCGGTGCCTCTTCCACCACGGTCGACGGTACGACCACGACGGCCGCCTCCTCGGACGCGGTGGGCGCGGTGGCCTTGCGCACGGCACGACGCCGCGGGCGGGCCGGAGCCGCGCTCTCGGCGGGCGCCTCGGGCTGCTCGACGGGCGCGGGCGTCTCGACGACGACCGGCGCGGCGGCCTCGGTGACCGTCACCACGGCGGCCTCCTCGGACCCCGCCGGAGACCCGGCGGGCGCGGTCGCCTTACGGGTCGCACGACGGCGCGTACGCCCCTTGGGCGCGGCGTCGTCGACAGCCGGAGCCTCGGCCACGGGGGCCAGGGTCTCCTCAACGACAGGCGCCTCGACGACCGGGTCCTCCACGGCGACCGGCTCGGCCTCCGCACGCACTTCGTGGACCTCGCGCGGCTGCCGCGACTCGCGGGACTCCGCCCTCGGCGCACCGGCCGGAGCCGACGCCCGCCGGCTCGTCCGGCGCCGCGAACGCCCACGGGTGGCCGCGGCCTCCGCCTCGGCGGCGCTGCTGTACAGGTCCTCGTCGGGCCGGAACTCGGTCTCCGCGAACGGCACCGGCATGGCGACCTCGGCCGCCACCTCCGCCTCGGTCTCGACCTCGTCGGAGTCGTGCTCGTGCGTCTCGTGACCGTCGTGCGTGTCGTGGGCGTCCTGCCCGTCGCCACCACGCCCGCGCCGCTTGCGCTTGCCGCCGCCACCGACCGAGGTCGGCTGCTCCATGTGCACGATGACACCGCGGCCGTTGCAGTGGACGCAGGTCTCGGAGAAGGACTCGAGGAGGCCCTGTCCGACGCGCTTGCGGGTCATCTGCACGAGACCGAGCGAGGTGACCTCGGCCACCTGGTGCTTCGTACGGTCGCGGCCCAGGCATTCCAGCAGGCGCCGCAGCACCAGGTCCCGGTTGGACTCCAGGACCATGTCGATGAAGTCGATGACGACGATGCCGCCCAGGTCGCGCAGCCGCAGCTGGCGCACGATCTCCTCGGCCGCCTCCAGGTTGTTCCTGGTCACGGTCTCTTCGAGGTTGCCGCCCTGACCGGTGAACTTGCCGGTGTTGACGTCGATCACGATCATCGCTTCGGTCTTGTCGATGACCAGCGAACCGCCGCTGGGCAGCCAGACCTTGCGGTCCAGCGCCTTCATCAGCTGCTCGTCGATGCGGTACGTCGCGAAGACGTCGACCTCGGAGGTCCAGCGGGAGAGCCGGTCGGCGAGGTCGGGGGCGACGTGCGAGACATAGCCGTGGATGGTCTCCCACGCCTCGTCACCGCTGACGATGACCTTGGTGAAGTCCTCGTTGAAGATGTCGCGCACGACGCGGACGGTCATGTCCGGCTCGCCGTACAGCAGGGACGGGGCGTTCGAGCCGCCGCCGCTCTTCGACTTCTTCTGGATGTCCTCCCACTGCCCCTGCAGCCGCTCCACGTCACGGCGCAGCTCGTCCTCGCTCGCGCCCTCGGCGGCGGTGCGCACGATGACGCCCGCGTCCTCGGGGACGATCTTCTTGAGGATGGTCTTCAGACGCGCGCGCTCGGTGTCGGGCAGCTTGCGGCTGATGCCGGTCATCGAGCCCTCGGGGACGTACACGAGGTAGCGCCCGGGGAGGGAGACCTGGCTGGTCAGACGGGCGCCCTTGTGCCCGATCGGGTCCTTGGTGACCTGCACGAGGACCGACTGGCCGGACTTCAGGGCGGACTCGATGCGGCGCGGCCCGTTGGCCATGCCGAGCGCCTCGAAGTTGACCTCACCGGCGTACAGGACGGCGTTGCGCCCCTTGCCGATGTCGATGAACGCGGCCTCCATGGAGGGCAGCACGTTCTGGACCTTGCCCAGGTAGACGTTGCCGACGTACGAGGTCGACTGCTCCTTGTTGACGTAGTGCTCGACGAGCACGCCGTCCTCCAGGACGCCGATCTGCGTGCGCTCACCGCTCTGCCGGACGACCATCACACGCTCGACGGCCTCGCGCCGGGCCAGGAACTCCGCCTCGGTGATGATCGGGACGCGCCGGCGCCCCTGCTCACGGCCTTCACGGCGACGCTGCTTCTTGGCCTCCAGCCGCGTCGAGCCCTTGATGGACTGCACCTCGTCGCTGGGGCGGTCGTCCTTCTTGGCGCGCGGCTCGCGGACCTTGACGACGGTGCGCTCGGGGTCGTCCGAAGACGAGGCCGGCTCGCTCTCGCCGCCCGAGTCACCGGCGCGACGACGCCGACGGCGCCGACGACGGCTGCTGCTCGATCCGGAACCGCCCTGGTCCTCGTCCGCCTCCTCGGCGTCCTCCTCGACCTGCTCGGCGGTGTCCTCGGCGTCTTCGGCGGCCTGCTCGGCGGCGTACTCCTCGCCGTCCTCGGCCTCGTCCTCACCGGTGGCGGACTCGCCACGGCGACGGCGCCGGCCGCCACGGCGACGGCGGCGGCGCGAACCGGTCTCCTCGGTGTCGTCACCGTCGGCGGAGTCCTCGGCGGCCTCGTCGGCCTCCTCCGGCTCCTCCTCGACCACGGCGGCCTCGACGACGGCCGCAGCGACGGGCTCGGCCTCGAAGGCGGCACCCCGGCGACGGCGCCGACGACGCCCGCCGGTCTCCTCCTCGACGACTTCCACGGCCACGGGCTCGGCGACGACGACCTCTTCCTCGTCGTCCTCCACCGCCTCGGCGGCAGCGGCGGCGGCCCGCTCCGGCGTCTGGAACATCGGCTCGGTGAAGACGGGCGCCCGGAACACGGCCACGGCGGGCCGCGCGGGCCGGCGCGGCCCCTCGTCCTCTTCGGCGGCGTTCCCGTTCTTGGGCGCGGGCGCGGAGAACCCGCCGGCCGCGGTCCGCACGGCCCGGCGTCGACGACGCGGCCCGGAGTCCTCGGCGGGAGCGTCGGCGGTGGTGTTCGGCTCCGCGGCGTCCGCGGCGGTCTCGTCGTTCACAGGGGCCTCCTCGCCCACGGGCGTCCCGGCAGGCGCGGACACACGGCGCGTGGCGCGACGACGGCTCCTGCGCGGCGCGGCATCCTCGTCGGACGCAGCGGGCGCGGCACCTTCGGTCACTTCGGTTACAGCGGCGGCAGCAGGCGCTGCGCTCGCTTCAGTCTCTTCGGCGGCTTCGGCCACTTCGGTGTTCTCGACAGCCTCGGCCGCCTGCGGCGCACCGGCGGGCGCGGAGGCGCGCCGGGTAGCACGACGGCGCGTACGCCCGGCGGGCGCGGCCTCTTCCTCCGCAGACGCCTCCACGACGGCGGGAGCCTCGGGCTCCTCCACCGCCACCGGCTCCGCCACGGCCTCAGGGGCGACGGTCTCGGGCGCGGTCACCCGGCGCGTGGCGCGACGGCGGCTGCGGCGCGGGGCGGCGTCCTCGTCGGACGCGGCGGGCGTGGTCTCCTCGACGGCGGCAGGCGCGGCGGCGGCAACGGCCGGCACCACGATCTCGGCCGCGTCGGGCACGACGCTCGCCTCGGGCGCACCGGCGGGCGCGGACACTCGGCGGGTAGCACGACGGCGCGTACGCCCGGCGGGCGCGGCCTCTTCCTCTGCAGACGCCTCTACGGCAGCGGGAACCTCGGCAGCCACCTCGCCCTCAAGGGGCTCGGTGACCTCGACGCTCTCGTCCTGCTTCTCGTCGCTCACCTCGGCCGGTATGGCCGGAGTGCTGCTTTCGACCGCGCCCTCGGGGGCGGTCGGCGGTCCCGCAGGTCGAGACGCGGCGCGGCGCCTACGGCGCGGCGGCAGCGTGTCGCTCGGGGTGTTGAGTTCGGAACCCTCTGCGGGTTCGGTCGGTTCGAGCATGCGGGCGTTTCTCCCGTCAGGCTCCCGGGCGCCGCGCCTGGTCCGGCTCGGATGCCGGTGACGTCCGCGGCTCGCGCGTTGCGCGGTGCCGCCGTCCGGGGCGCGGGCGCCGCACGGGAGCTCTCTGTGTCCTGTCTCGCCGGTTCCGTACGCCCAGTTGCGGACGGCCTGGCGAAAGTCTTGTGGTCGGTGCGCTGCCCGACCCAGGTGGCTCCCGAGTCCGAGGGCGACGCTACGACGTCCGTCCCTACGCGGAACCTTCCCTACGCCGGCGCCTTCGCGGCGGCAGCTTCGGCGACCGTGGGATTCCCGGTCACTGCTGCCTCGCGGTCGGGCGCGAGCGGGTCGGTCACCGTGCCGGTCTCTTCATCGAACAGCCCCTGCGCCAGCCTGGTCACCGCTGCGGCGACCGGCGGCGCCAGGTCGGCCACGGCGCGAAGACCGGACAGGACGTCGTCGGGTCGAACGGCAGGCGTCACGTGCCGAACAACCAGCCGCAGTATCGCACAGGCCTGGTCGGTAGGCCTATCAGCCTGTGGACTGTGCGTCTCGGAAACGGCCTCAAGGCTCGCTACGGCCGAGCGGGCGTCGAAGGTGCGCATGCCGTTCTTGGCCATGCGCTGGACCTCGACGCTCTCGGCCGCGTTGAACGCGGCCACCGCGCGCTCGGCGTCCTCGGGAGCCACCCCGTCGAGCCGCAGCTCCCACACGGAAGCCGTGAGCCGGTCGGCGAGCCCGGAGGTCCGGGCCTCGACCGCGTCGACGATGTCGAGGCCGACGGGCATCGATTCGTCGAGCAGCTCGCGCAGCTTGTCGGGGTCGCGCTCGGCGGTGAGCGCGATCTCCAGGTATTCCGCCTCACTGCCCGTGCCGGTGGGTGCGGCATTGGCGTACGACACCTTCGGGTGCGGTGTGAACCCGGCCGAGTACGCCATCGGCACCTCGGCACGGCGCAGCGCACGCTCGAAGGCGCGCTGGAAGTCACGGTGGCTGGTGAACCGGAGGCGGCCGCGCTTGGTGTAGCGCAGTCGGATGCGCTGCACCGCGGGTGCGGGCGGCGGGCCTTCGGGCTGTCGCTTGCCCAGTGTCCTAGTCCTTCGTGAGAACGGTCGTACTTCTACCAAGAGTACGTGTGTCGTCGCCCATCGGTTCCCGTCGCTCCACCGGCTGCGGCTGCCGGGGCTCGCCGAAGACCATCCGCCGGAAGTCGGCCCGCGCCTGCCGGGCGGACTCGCGCGCGGCGGTCAGCGCCTGCCGGGTGACCCGGCCCACGGCGCGCGCGGCCTCGGCGGCGGGCCGCAGCACCAGGTCCCGTACGACGTGTCCGACCGGGGTGAGGACGGTCCGGTACACCCAGCTCACCGGCGCCACGAAGATCCACCGGAAGAGGGTCCCCAGCACCCGCCCCACGGCGAGCGAGATGTGCCCTGCGATCCGCCAGGCGTGCCCGAGGGCGTCCCAGACCTCGCGCCCTACGACGGCGAGGACCCGCCCGACCGGTGTCAGGACCCAGCGCCAGAGGGCGATGGCGGGCAGTACGAGCAGGATCCGGGCCGTCCAGTACAGGACGACACCGACACCGGTACCGACAGCCTTCGCCAGCCACAGCAGCCCCCGCCCGCACCAGGCGATCGCCCGCCCGACCGGCGCGAGCACCCAGGCGTACAGCCACCCGGCGGGTACGACGAGCAGATACCGCCCGAGCCACGCGACGGCTGCTGTCACCCCGTCGACGACCCACACGCACGCGTGCCCGACGGGAGTGAGCACGCGCGCGTACACCCACGCCAGCCCGTTCGCGATCCCGCGCACCGTCCAGGCAAGGGCGTGCCCGACCGGGGTCAGCACATACCGGTAGAGCCACCCGAGGGGCACCAGGACGAGCACCTTCGCGAGCCATCCGACCGCCTTGGCACCGGGCACGACGACATACCGCCACAGCGCCACCAACGGCCACACGAACAACGCCCGCCCCAGCGGTCGCAGCACGGTCCGCCACAGGAACCGCCCGCCGACCACCAGCGCGTCCCACACCACCCGCACCGGCACGACCAGCACGAGCACGACGATCCGCACGGGAACACGGATCGCGACCACGAGACACCCCTCGGGCGACTGCGGCGCGGGCTGCGCGGAGGTTTTCTCGAACTTCACGGGGGCGTCCATATCAGTCAGGACGCCTCAACACCCCGTACGGATGCGGTACGGCACCCTCCTCATTCCCCCTCGATCCCGGCACGGGTCACGGGTACGAGTCCGTGCGGGAGACATGGGTGTGCAGCAGCCGGGGCGAGGTCGCGAAGCCGCGTCGGGCGTACGCGGGGATCGCCCGGGGCGAGGAGTGGACGGTGACGCGTTCGAGGCCGAGTTCCCGGGCGCGGCCCAGCACCGCCTCCACGAGCCGCCCGCCGACCCCGCTGTCCCGCTCGCCGGGAATCACGTACACGCACTGCAGATCACCGGAGGCCCGGTGCAGGGCGCGCGGACTCGGTACCCGCTGGACCACGGCCAGCCAGGCCATTCCGATGACCTCCCCGTCCCGTACGACGACCATGCACCGATGCGAACCGGCGTGCTCCGCAGCCCAGTCGACGAAGTGCCGTACGAACTCCTCGCGGGTGGTGACGGGTTGGTCTCCGCCCTCCAGAATCCACTGCCACCGCAGCTCTGCGACGGCGTCCAGCTCTGCGGGTTCGGCGGGGCGGATCATGAAGTCGTCCACCCGTGCATTGTGCGGCAGTTCAGCGGTCGTCGGCAGGGGGCGCCAGCAGCGCGTCGACGATCTCCCGCAGGGGCGCGGCCAGTTGACCGGCGGTCGCGTCACGCAGGGGCCGCAGACCTACGGCGGACCGTACGACGGCGACGCCGACGCCCAGCGCGACCAGGAGCTGCGCCCGCAGCAGCCGTTCGTCGTCCTCCCCCGCCGGTCCCCCGCCGGACGCTTCGAGGATCTGGCGGCCGAACTCGTCCAGGGCCTTGCGGCGCAGCGCGTCCACACGTTCGTCGCCGGAGCCGCGCAGCAGCATCAGCACGGGGTGTTCGCCGAACTCCGGCCAGGCACCGGCGGAGAGTTGGTGACTGAGCGCCTCGGCGAGGCCTTCCCGGTCCTGCGGGAAGTGCTCGTCCCGGCCCAGAAAGCGGGGAGTTGAGGCCAGCGCCGCCTTGAAGAGCCCTTCCTTCGAGTCGAAGTACCGCTTGATGAGCGCCAGGTTGACCCCGACGTCGGCGGCCACGTCCCGCAGTGTCGTGCGGTCGTACCCGAGCCGGGTGAACCGGCTGCTCGCGGCCTCCAGGAGCGCCTGCCGGGTCGCCGCCGCGTCCCGCCGCCGGGGTCCGTCGGCCTCACTCGTCTCCACCGGCAGCCTCCTCGGACAGGTCAAGTAATCACTCGTTGACATGACTACAGGGCATGGTTACGTTAAGCAAGTAATCACGTGATGACTTAGCCCGCCCCGCTCACGCGTGCCCCCTCCCGTCCGGCCCTCCCGTCCGAAAGGACAACGGTGTCCAAGCAAGCCCTTCTCGTCATGGACGTCCAGCGCGTCATCGTCGACCGCTACCCCGACCCGGCCTATCTGCCGCGCCTGCGCAAGGCGATCGACACGGCCCGCGCGGACGGCGTCCCCGTGATCTACGTGACCGTCGGCTTCCGTCCCGGCGCCCCGGAGGTCAGCGCCCGCAACAAGATGTTCGGCAGGCTCGCGGGCGTCCAGCTGCCGGCCGCCGCCGCCCAGGCCAACGAGATCCACCCGGACGTGGCCCCCGAACCCGGCGACATCCTCGTCACCAAGCGCCGCGTCAGCGCGTTCGCGGGCAGCGACCTCGACATGGTGCTGCGGGCGAACGGCATCGACCACCTGGTCCTGACGGGCATCGCCACCAGCGGCGTCGTCCTGTCGACGCTCCGCCAGGCGTCCGATCTGGACTTCACCCTCACCGTCCTGTCCGACGGCTGCCTCGACAACGACCCCGAGGTGCACCGGATCCTCACGGAGAAGGTGTTCCCGATGCAGGCGGACGTCACGACGGTGGCCGAGTGGGCCGCCGCGCACTGAACTCCCTATCTTGATCCCCGTACTTGATGCCGGTGTTCAATGGGCCGGAGTCAACGTCGGTGCGATCCGGGGGGATTGAGCGCTCGTGCGACCAGATAGAACACTCGGGGCGGCATTGGCCGCCGCCCTCTGCGCCGTAGCCGTACTGCTTCTCGGCGGCTGTGGGACACAGGTGGCCGGTGACACGAACGGAGCGACAGCGACGGCGACCGGGGCGATCCCCTGGACCACGATGCAGCCCTCCGCGGTCACCGCGGCCCAACTCGCCGGGGACCAGCGCACGTTGACCCTGACCGCACGGGTGCCCGACGGCAAGCACCCGTGCGTGCGGGCGCTCAAGGCCGCACTCACCGCCTCCGAGCGGAACATCCTGTGGGTCCAGATCACCTACTCCTCCCCGTCGGGGGACAGGAGCTCCGGCTGCACCGGGGAACGTACGGCCTCGACGCGACTCGTGTTGCCCAAGCCCTTGGGCGACCAGCAACTGATCGTGGACCAGGACACCCAATTCACCGCCGACGGCGCCAAGTTGCCCGCCCTCCGCCTCTGCGGGGAACTCGGCTGTCACCCGCCGGCCACCGGCTGCACCGTGCCCTCCTACGAGCAGGCGATGATCGCGGCCGACGCCCCCGAGCACAGCTACCGCGACGCGGAACACTGCGACGGCAAGTGGCTGGTCATCGACTTCTCCTGGCGTACGGGCCCGGTCTGCGGCGACACGACCGCGACCCCGTCCGGCTGCACGTCCCGGCTGGGCGACCGCTGGTTCTTCCGCGCGAAGCCAGCCGGCTGGAAGGTGATCACGGCGAGCCCGACCGGGGGCTGCAAGGCGGTGCAACGTGTGGAGCCCGCGTTCCCCACGGCGTTGTGCGCGACGCTGGCCCCACTCTCGGCCGCCCTGCACCCGAGCTACCCACCGCAGTCCGCGACCCCGACCCCAACCGCCGGCTAACTCCCTTGACCCGGCCGGGACTTCAGCTCTGCGCCGTCGGCCGTACGACGATCTCGTTGACGTCGACCTCGGCGGGCTGGTTGACGGCGTAGTCCAAGACCTTCAACCACCCGGCCGTGGGCCGCATCACCCTCACCTACCAGACCTTCGACGTCCAGAGCACCCCCGGCCAGTGACTGCTGGTCGGCACGGCCGAGCCGGACACGGAGGACGCCAGGTCGCTGGCTCGGCTCGGCTCCCTACATGCGCCCACCCCGTAATCTTGGTCAACACACGCCAAGAACGGGGGAGTTCACGCGATGGCAAAACCGGTACGCGCCGCACTGGGTGACGGCATCTGGCTCAACTGCCAGGTCTGCCAAGGGGATCTGTTCCGCGAGCGGGGCGTCCTGCTCAACAGCACCGGCATGGAGTTCATGAAGCTGGGCTGGGCCGACGAGAACGCCACCGGCCTGATCTGCTGGCGGTGCGGGTACGTGCACCTGTTCGTGAACAGGGACATCAAGCTCTACCGGGCGGACAAGTAACGGCCGCCTACTTCCTCCTCCCCTTGGCTGCCTTGCCCGCCCGGGAGACCTTCGGTCTGCGTCCGGGGTTGGACGGTCCAGGGACCGTGGCGAGGTGCGGGGCGGAGAACTCCCGGTTGGCCAGGGTCTGTTGGCGGACGGCGGCGGGCAGGTCCCGCAGGGCCAGCAGTCTGTCGCACGCCTCGACGGAGGCCGCGAACTCGCCCACCCAGTAGGCGGTGATCGAGAACTCGAAGAGAAGCCCCCATCGGTACACCCAGGGTCTGGTGAAGAGCAGGTCGTCGGGTTCCGGTCTGCCGACCGCGTCACTGAGCAGGGCGTACGCGGTGCGGTAGCGGCCGGCGAGACGCAGGCGGGACGCCAACTCGTAGCAGGCTTCCAGCCGTTGAGGGCGTCCGTCCCACGCCCGGGAGACCGCGTCCATCGCGCCCGGCCAGTCGTCGGTGCGCTCCGCCCGCAGGACTCCGGCTTCCAGGAGCGAGCAGTAGACCTCCTCGCCCCAGCCGCCCATCCCGGCGCGACGCTCGTAGAGAGCGATCGCTTCCTCCGTGTGCCCGAGGTCCCGCTCGGTGTTGGCCAGATAGAAGACGGTGCGCGGATTGTCGGGGTCGCGGTCCAGCTCGCGCCGCAGCAGGCGCGCGTCCCGCTCGAACTTGTCGCTGCGGCACCCGCCGTCGGCCTGGTCCTCGATGACGAGGGCGCCCAGGTTCTCCTGGGTGTCGGGCTCGTCGGTGCACGGGTACTCGTGCGTGACCCCCTCGTAGCGCCACAGCCAGTCGCCCCGCATCAGATGCTTGAACCGGTGCTGGGTGCCGGGGCCGTCGTAGCGCAGCATGTACGAGCCCGCCGTCAGCCGCGGCAGCGGGGCGTCCTGCCGCAGGACGTGGTCGGCGTCGAGCGTGAGCAGATAGTCGGCCCTGCCATGGGCGAGCCGGATGTTCCGGGTGCGGTTGTGCCCGAAGTCGACCCAGAGTCCCTCGTGGAGCTCGCCCGGAACACCGTCCAGCACCTTGCGGATCAGGTCCTGCGTCCCGTCCGTGGAGCCGGTGTCGGAGATCACCCAGTAGTCGATGAGCGGGCGGACGGCCTCCAGACAGCGCTAGATCACGAGCGACTCGTTCTTGACGATCATGCACAGGCAGAGAGTCTGCTGCTTCACGGCCTCACCCGCCCCGGACGCTGACGTCCCGTCGGAAACACGCGCGTCACAGTGACACGCACCCGCTGCCCGACCGTCCATCCACGTGGAGGACGGCACCCGAGAGCCCCCGAAAAGTGGCGGCTTGGCCCGGACAGGTGATCACAGGTAAAAAAATGCCCCATCAGAACGCGTCGATTAGTCCGATACGACGCCAAACGGGCGCGTTCCGGAGCACAAAGGGGGGTCACCCCGGTCCACTCACGTCAAGCTCGCACTCGCACTCGGATTCGGGAGTTCACCCGGACCCGGGCCCGAACGGAGATTCCACCATGCCCCACTTCACCGTGCACATCAGCGAGGCCGTACTCGACCGACAGACCGAGGAGGGGTTGATCCGGGGGCTCACGGACGCGGTCGGCTCCGTCCACGGCGAACGGTTCACGCATCTGGTCGCCGTAGACCTCATCGGCATCCCCCGAGGCCGGCGCGGCCTCGGCGGAAAGCCCACCGCCCAGGTCTCCCCGAACATCACCCTGAGCCTGCGTGAGGCCGCCTATCGGCACCCCGACGTTCCGGACGCACCGGCGCAGCTCATCTCCGCGATCACCGAATCGGTCGTCGGCGTACTCGGCGAACAGGTCCGCGAGCAGGTGACGGTCGGCCTCTCGGCCACCCCCGAAGGACGTTCGGGAGCCGGCGGACGGGTCGCCTGACCCCGCCCCGCACGACCCCTTCGCTCACCAGCACATCGCGGACGTCAGTGCGTGTGCCCGCCACCCGTCCCCGCAGGCTGCTTCACCGTCAGCGGCAGCAGCTTCTTCCCCGTCGGCCCGATTTGAATGGAAGTGTCCATCTGCGGACACACCCCGCAGTCGAAGCAAGGCGTCCACCGGCAGTCCTCGACCTCTGTCTCGTCGAGCGCGTCCTGCCAGTCCTCCCAGAGCCAGTCCTTGTCGAGGCCGGAGTCGAGGTGGTCCCAGGGGAGGACCTCCTCGTAGGTCTTCTCGCGGGTGGTGTACCAGTCGACGTCGACACCGAACGCGGGCAGCGTCTTCTCGGCGCAGCGCATCCAGCGCTCGTAGGAGAAGTGCTCGCGCCAGCCGTCGAAGCGGCCGCCGTCCTCGTACACGGCGCGGATCACCGCGCCCACCCGCCTGTCGCCCCGCGACAGCAGGCCCTCGACGATGCCCGGCTTGCCGTCGTGGTAGCGGAAGCCGATCGAGCGGCCGTACTTCTTGTCGCCGCGGATCTTGTCCCGGAGCTTGGTGAGACGGGCGTCCGTCTCCGCCGCCGAGAGCTGCGGGGCCCACTGGAAGGGGGTGTGGGGCTTGGGGACGAAGCCGCCGATCGACACCGTGCAGCGGATGTCGTTCTGGCCGGAGACCTTGCGGCCCTCGGCGATCACGTTCATCGCCATGTCGGCGATCTGGAGGACGTCCTCGTCGGTCTCGGTGGGCAGGCCGCACATGAAGTACAGCTTCACCTGGCGCCAGCCGTTGCCGTACGCCGTCGAGACCGTGCGGATGAGGTCTTCCTCCGACACCATCTTGTTGATGACCTTGCGCAGGCGCTCCGAACCGCCCTCCGGCGCGAAGGTGAGGCCGGAGCGGCGGCCGTTGCGCGTCAGTTCGTTGGCCAGGTCGACGTTGAAGGCGTCCACGCGGGTCGACGGGAGGGACAGGCCGATCTTGTCCTCGGTGTACCGGTCCGCCAGGCCCTTCGCGATGTCGCCGATCTCCGAGTGGTCCGCCGAGGAGAGGGAGAGCAGGCCTACCTCCTCGAAGCCCGTCGCCTTCAGGCCCTTCTCGACCATCTCGCCGATGCCCGTGATCGACCGCTCGCGCACCGGGCGGGTGATCATGCCCGCCTGGCAGAAGCGGCAGCCGCGCGTGCAGCCGCGGAAGATCTCCACCGACATGCGCTCATGGACCGTCTCGGCGAGCGGGACCAGCGGCTGCTTGGGGTACGGCCATTCGTCGAGGTCCATGACCGTGTGCTTCGACACACGCCACGGGACGCCCGACTTGTTGGGGACCACGCGCGCGATACGGGCGTCCGGCAGGTACTCGACGTCGTAGAACGCCGGGATGTAGACCGAGCCCGTCTTCGCCAGGCGGAAGAGGACCTCCTCGCGCCCGCCCGGGCGGCCCTCCGCCTTCCAGCCTCGGATGATCTTCGTCATGTCGAGGACGGCCTGCTCGCCGTCGCCGATGATCACCGCGTCGACGAAGTCGGCGACCGGCTCGGGGTTGAAGGCCGCGTGGCCGCCCGCCAGCACGATCGGGTCGTCCAGCGTGCGGTCCTTCGACTCCAGCGGAATGCCCGCCAGGTCCAGGGCCGTCAGCATGTTCGTGTAGCCGAGTTCGGTGGAGAAGGAAAGGCCGAACACGTCGAAGGCGCCTACCGGGCGGTGGCTGTCGACCGTGAACTGCGGGACGCGGTGCTCCCGCATCAGCGCCTCCAGGTCGGGCCACACGCTGTACGTGCGCTCGGCGAGGACGCCCTCCTGCTCGTTCAGGACCTCGTAGAGGATCATGACGCCCTGGTTGGGCAGGCCGACCTCGTACGCGTCCGGGTACATCAGCGCCCAGCGGACATCGCACGACTCCCACGGCTTGACCGTGGAGTTGAGCTCTCCGCCGACGTACTGGATCGGCTTCTGCACATGCGGGAGCAGGGCTTCGAGCTGCGGAAACACGGACTCTGCGGCCGCAGCGACTTCGGCAGGCATCTCGCGAACCTTCGTGAGCGGTACTGAACGGACGGGTGACCATCCAGACTAACGCGATCCCGGAGGTCCCCCGTACGGCTCAGACCGGCACCCCGGACCCGATCTCCTCCCACATCCCCGGCAGCGCAGCCTCCACGGCCGCCGCCCGCTGCTCCTCCCGCCCGTACAGCACGCCGTACGTGAACGAGCTCTCCCCCGCCGCGTGCGCCACCGCGGACAGCTCCCGCAGGGTCACCCGGACCATCACGCTGTCCTGGTGCTCGCCGAGCAGGCTGGTCAGGGACTTCATGGACTTGGCCAGCCCACGGGCCGGAGCGCCGAGCGCGGGGCTCGCCGCCTCCGCCGCGTACCGGGTGCGCTTGGCCTTCTTGCGGGCCTCGTGCAGCGCGAGGTCGCGGTCCGCGCCGGGCGGGGCCCCGATCGCCTCCTCGACGAGCGCCGAGACCTTCCCGAAGTCCTTGCGTACGGCCTTGCCGATCACCTTCTCCGGTGTGCCGGCGGCGTCCGGCAGCAGCGGCGGCTCGGCCACCAGCGCGTCCAGGGTGTCGAGCAGCGCGAGATACCGCTTGGAGTCCAGGACTCCGATGAGCCGCCGGCGCGAGCCGCCGCGCCGGGCGTTGGCCCAGGTGCGCATCCGGGTGCGGACCGGGCCGGAGACGAGGGTGCGGGGCAGCTCGGCGAGGACCGTCGTCAGGCGTTCGGTCATCACCTCGCGGTCCCGGTCCACGCCCAACTCGCTTGCCAGCCACCTCAGTTCCTCGCCGACCGGGTCGGTGACCGTGCGGTCGAGGACCTTGCCGTACGAGCGGAACGTGCTGCGCAGCCGGCGGGTGGCGACCCGCATGCGGTGCACGGAGTCGTAGGCGTCCTGCCGTACGGCGGGGTCGAGTTCGAGGATCGCGTCGCGCTGGTCACGGACGTAGGCGAGGACATGGTCGCCGGCGGTCTCCGGCTCCGGCGGCGGCACGGGCGCCTTGCGCTTCTTCGCCTTCTTCGGGGCGGTCTCGGCAAGCGCTCTGGCCAGCTTCGACGCGGACGACGACGGTCGTACGCCCGCCTTGCGCAACCGTTTCTCCACCTTGTCGAGGAAGACCGGGTCGCCGTCGTCGGCGAGTTCGACCTCGATCTCGGTCCACTGGGCGGTGCCGCCGCCGTCGGCGAGGCGTTCGGCGTGTACGGCGTCCACGCTGACCTCGGCGAGCAGCACGCCCTCCGCGTCCACGAGGTGGCGTAGGTCCCGGTCGGAGCGCAGCCGGACCACGGGCAGCAGCTCGACCTCGCGGACCCGGGAGCGGACCAGTCCGGCGAGGGTGCGCGGCACGGTGTCGGAGAGCGGCTCCCTGATCTCGTCGCGGACTCCGGGCGCGACCGGCACCTTCAGGTGCCAGCCCGCGTCCGAACCGCCGGTGCGGCGGCGCAGGGTGATCGAGGCCTTGGCCAGGCGCTCGTCGGCCGTGTCGTAGTAGACGGCGTCCAGGTTCGCGACGCCCTTGTCGATGACGGCCCGGACACCGGCGACGCCGGTCAGGTCGGGCAGACCGCTCTCGTCGGACTCGTACTTACGCTCGATCTCGCGCTTTGTGTCCGCCATGAACCGAATCTAGTTGCTGACGAGCCGGGATGGCAGAGGGCGCCCCAAATGAACCCCGGGGAAACCCGGGCGAACGCACAGATGACGGCTACGCGGACATGGGGCGCTGGACCCGGATCGACTGCAGCAGCCCCACCGCGATCCACACCGCGAACATCGATGTGCCGCCGTAGGACACGAAGGGCAGCGGCAGGCCGGTGACGGGCATGATGCCGAGGGTCATGCCGACGTTCTCGAAGGCCTGGAAGGCGAACCAGGCGACGATTCCGGCGGCGACGATCGTGCCGTAGAGCTCGGTCGAGTCGCGGGCGATGCGGCAGGCTCGCCACAGGACCACACCCAGGAGGACGAGGATCAGGCCCGCGCCGACGAAGCCCAGCTCCTCGCCCGCGACCGTGAAGACGAAGTCGGTCTGCTGCTCGGGGACGAACTGGCCGGTGGTCTGGGAGCCGTGGAAGAGGCCCGCGCCGGTGAGGCCGCCGGAGCCGATCGCGATGCGGGCCTGGTTGGTGTTGTAGCCGACGCCGGCCGGGTCGAGGCTCGGGTTGGCGAAGGCGGCGAAGCGGGCGATCTGGTACTCGTCCAGGATGTGCAGCTGCCACACCGCGATCGCGCCGATCGCGCCCGCGCCGAGCAGGCCGAAGATCCAGCGGTTGGAGGCGCCGGAGGCCAGCAGCACACCGAGCACGATGATGACCATGACCATGACCGACCCGAGGTCGGGCATCAGCATCACGATCATCATCGGGACGGAGGCCAGGCCCAGGGCCTGGAGGACCGTGCGGTGGTCGGGGTAGGGCTTGTCGCCCGCGTCGACCCGGGCGGCGAGGACCATCGCCATGCCCAGGATGATCGTGATCTTCACGAACTCGGAGGGCTGGAGCGAGAAGCCGCCGCCGAGCACGATCCAGGAGTGCGCGCCGTTGACCGTGGAGCCGAGCGGGGTGAGCACCAGCAGGATGCCGAACACCGAGGCGCCGTACAGGAACGGGACGACGACGCGCAGGGTGCGGTGGCCGACCCAGATCACGCCGATCATCAGGGCGATGCCGATGCCGGTGTTCATCAGGTGCCGGATCAGGAAGTAGTACTGGTCGCCCTGGTTGATCTCGGTGCGGTTGCGGGTCGCCGAGAAGACCAGCACCGAGCCGATCAGGGACAGGCCGATCGCCGACAGCAGTATCGGCCAGTCCAGGCGGCGGGCCAGCGAGTCACGGGCGAAGACCCGCGTCCAGCCGGCCCGCTCGGGGCCGTATCCGGAAACGGAGAAGCTGTTGCCGGTCATGTGAGCATCCTCCGGCTTCCCCTTCTGCGCGGGCGCCTGCGGGTGTTGCTGTTGGTGGTGGTCGGCGAGGGCGAGGTGGCGGGCGGCTGGGTGTCGTCCGCGGCCGTGACCCCTCCCTCGGTCGCCTTCTCCTGCTGCTTCTCCAGCTCCTTGGCCGGGTCGGCGGTGATCTTCGGGGAGGCGATCGTGCCGTCGGCGCGGACCTTCGGGAGGCTGGTCTGCGGGGTTGGCAGCAGCGCCTTCTTCTTGTCGATGGAGCCGTCGGCCTGGACGCCGTACATCGCGTTGTAGATGTTGCGCACGGCCTCACCGGAGGCGCCCGAACCGGTACCGGCCTGGGCGATCGTCATGACGACCGTGTAGTCCTTGGTGTACGTGGCGAACCAGGAGGTGGTCTGCTTGCCGTAGACCTCCGCCGTACCCGTCTTGGCGTGCAGCGTGATCTTGTCCTGCGGCCAGCCCTGGAACTTCCAGGCGGCGGTACCGCTGGTGACCACGCCCGCGAGGGCCTTGTCGATGCCCTTGTGCGTGGCCGCGCTGATCGGCAGCTTGGCCTTCACCTGGGGCTTGATCTCCTGGACCGTCTTGCCGTCGGCGCTGACGATGGCCTTGCCGATGGTCGGGACGTACTCGGTGCCGCCGTTGGCGAGGGCGCCGTAGATCATGGCCTCCTGGATCGGCGTGACGAGGGTGTCGCCCTGGCCGATGGAGTAGTTGATCGAGTCGCCCTCACGCATCTTGTTGCCTTCGAGGCAGTTCTCGTAGGCGATCTTCTGGACGTACGTGCCGTCCTTCTTACCGGTCTTGCACCAGTAGGCCTTGTTGGCCTCGTAGGTCTGCTGCTTCCACTTGCGGTCCGGGACACGGCCGGTGACCTCGTTCGGGAGGTCGACGCCGGTGGTCTTGCCGAGGCCGAACTGGTGGGCCGCCTTGTAGAAGTAGTCCTTCGGCTCACCCTTCTTCGGGTTGATGCCGCCGTCCTTCTTCCACTGGGCGTCGGCGAGGCCGTAGAAGACGGTGTCGCAGGAGACT
>Ga0307511_10002018_pt1 | contig 21289 bp, 21 predicted proteins | sample 13_EM_MG_FD_200266 | JGI IMG/M metagenome (GOLD analysis project Ga0307511, IMG submission 200266) | Populus trichocarpa ectomycorrhiza microbial communities from riparian zone in the Pacific Northwest, United States - 13_EM | ecosystem: Host-associated > Plants > Roots > Unclassified | place...
ATTAAAAAAAAATTAAAAAAAAAACAAATCTCTTTAATTATAGAGAAGCCGCTTGTATCAAAAGAAATTGATGGTAAAGAAATTGATGGTTAGAGGCGGTTTGCACGTGTAGAGACAAGAATAAAAAAGAGAAATAACAAAGACACGAAAAGAAGTTGGTCTTTTCTACATCAGTGCATCGTTCATATTCGTCATTTTGGTATTTTAAAAGGCCAAAACAACATCATTTGACCTCTATGCATATATATATAAAAAAATAGGCCGGGTCTCAGCCGGATTTACCCAGGTCGACCGGGTTTCGCAGGGCCAACTCCCAGGTAAGTTTTGCTTGGACCTGGACCAGTTCCATGTCCGAATCAACCTGGTCCTAGGTTAACTCGTCGGCCAGTCCGGGTTTCAAAACTATAAAAACACAACTCAACTTTGGATGATAAATAACAACATTCTTTACGTTCGCTAAGTCAGGATTACTGAACTTTTTAAGGATTTTTTTTCAAAAGAATAATAAAAAAATAGATTAAGTGAGATAAATAGTTTACATTTTTATTATATATTAAATCATTGAATTGTTTCCAATCTCTTTAATTAATATTTTCTCTTAACGCTTCACAAAGCATGAGGATTGGACTCGGCACTCTTGTTCATGGAAAACGGGACCGTGCTTGTCGTCTACCATAAACTTACACAAACAACATCCTGAAATCAGGTTCGAATCGTTTCTGATCGGGCCTTTGGTAAGAAAGTTTCTGATTCTTATTGTAAATGAAAATTACAACACGAAATTTGACAAGTTACAATATTGGAACCAGCACAGCCCGGACAATTAGACCTCCACTGAATCGGCTATCTCATCATCTAACTGCACCTATGATTTCTTGACGACATCTTATTAGTTATTGAGCTGATAGTGCATGTTCCTCTTGAGCTCTTCTAGAGTGTAGAGACTCCTCAAAGACAAAATTTCACTCCACCCTAACCTGCAAAAGCTTGTGAAAATAGTTCAAATCAGACTGAGAGGTAGATCGACAGATGATTCTAAAGTCACATGTCATCCTTACGTGCATTAACAATTAGAAATTCAATCTACACTTGAAAATAATGGAATCGGCGTGAAAGAACAGGTTGAAATGGACAAAGCACGTTAAAAGGAATCAACCAGCCATGAACATTGAGTTATATTGCGCATTTAAAGATAAATGATCCTAGATATTAGTATACCATAACAATGCTGTCAATCAAATAATAAATACGCTGCAAAGGAAACAATAGAAAGAAATCCCTACAATGCTGCGATGCACCACAAAAACCAACTATTTCATCTGCAAAAAGTGATGAAGCTATCCACAAGAACAAATGGGGGAGGCTAACGGAGTGTATGGAGGATGTGAGAGCAGAAATGATAGTCTATGAATTAAATCAAAGAGAAGCATATTTTGAAGAGCATGGATTAGAGCATCCAAAAAGCCTATTCCAAGTAGAGGATGAATTGCTTACATGTTCAGTCAAAGAAAAGTAAAAAAGTCTCAAGGAAACAATGGCAGGTAGCCAAGCCCTGTGTTTTCTGGAAATCCCATCATTAGATTTAAATTTTGTAGAGCTTGACCAGAAGCCCCCTTCACAAGATTATCAATCTGCACCAAGGTTTTAGAAGTTAAGCTAGTCAGAAGGGAAGAAAACAGCGGTATATGAAAAGATGGAGAAAGTCAAGTGCAATGGCAAAGGAGAAGATACATACAACTGATATGATTATTGCTCTGCCAGGAATTCGGTCAGGAAATACATTTATATAACAATAATTAGAGCCTCGAACATCATGAGTGCGAGGAACAGCTCCTTTTTCCAATAATCTTACAAATTCTTCATCCTGCAATAAAAGTTAAAGAAAGAACGAATGACTAAAATGTGACAAAGGGCAGCAGAAACCAGATCGTGGCTGGACTACTAACTTCCATCTTATATAACTCAAGTATTAACACAGTTTCACCATTAAAGGAATGTGCAACACACATTCCTTAATCAAATTTCAGGTCAAAGCATTGATTGTATTCCGAGTGATATCATTGATTTGTAATGTCTCATAGTACATAAAGTAGAAAAAGTGTTAACTAATCACAATATTTATAAAATATATATACCTGGTAAGAAACTTTCAATTGCTGGTACAAATTGTCGGTTGTCACTCCTGAAGCCATTTCCACATAGATAGTTGATTGCATACCACGGGTCTAAAGAACAGAAAAATAAACAATGTTGGACTGGATTCTTTTATAAGCAAAGATTACTTCAATACACTTGGGCAATTGTTACCATTGGCATTAAGTGTGGAGTAAAACTGATGGTTACTTTAGAATGCGCAGCATCGGATAGCCCCTGTTCAATTTCTGGAACTGCAATTCAAAACCAGAATCTATATTATTGCCTTATGATACAACCGAACTATAACAAGTGAAATTCATATCTTTTGCTTCATGGTCAAGGCAATAATTTGCAAGAAGAAGGGATCAAGATCCAATTTCTGAGATTGATATTCACCATGACGATGCCTTGTAACACCATAAGACATGATGCCTTCAGTTAATTCAGTGTACAAATTTGCCACCTTAGCACCACGTCCTGCACAATTTCCAGACATCAGAAACTACCGAAGAAATTGATGCAAGTAGAAATTGAAACATATTACTGCTACAGACAAGCATCAAGATATAAAAAAATGCTGAATTTTTTACCTGCTCCACTCACACCAGATTTTGCATCAACGATAATATTCTTATGTTCAATGAGATTGGCCTGAAAATTCAGAACATGATGAGGTTCAGGGTGTGCTCTAATTTAAGAAAACTAGCTACCTTGAAAGAAACTAATTGTAAAGCAACAATTCATCTTCCGCTGAAAAAACATGCATGGAACTAAGCAGTCATGCAGGATGAAATGAAATTAAACTGCAACAGACACATACCTTTATCAAGGGAACTAAAGGAAGCTGAATCGACGTTGGATAACAACCAGGATTAGCAACAAGATGTGCATTTTTTATTTCCTCTCTCAAAATTTCAGTCAAACCATAAACAGCTTCTTCCTAAATCCATCAAGAGAACACATTAATGTAAGGAAAAAAATAAACGTAACCTTCCACAAAAGAGAATTGAAATATAAGCACAGAAAACAGCTAAAACTTCCTTCATGAGGCCAGGTTGATGTTTTGAGAAAGGAGAAAGATTCCAGGAACTTTACCTGCAAATCAGGTGCTCTGTGTGGCTGGCCATACCATTCTTCATACTCAGAAACATTTCGTAATCGGAAGTCCTAAATGAATAACAAGATAATACATGATATTACCGCATTATAAATTTTCAAAATACTGCATGACGCCTTAAACATGATAATATACAAAAACATAAACTGATAAGTTTGCATTCAAAGCATACCGCTGAAAGATCAACAATCTTTAATCCCTTGGGAAGACCTTTGATGATTTCCTGGAAAAAAAGAGCACATGGATCAAATACTAGTTGACATAAAGAAACTCAGTAAATGAAATTCCCTATGCTGAAGGTAAACTGCATTAAGCTTTCAAATTAATTGTTGAATGGGTTAAAATATGTTACATGAAAAAAAAAAAAAAAAAGTACCTGTGTGGTTCCATGAGGCAAGCAACAGAATACAGCATCAACATCAGAAAAATCTGCATCGCTGGTAGAAACCAAAACCGGCAAATCCTGCAAATCAAAACAGATTCAATTCAAGCATCGCTTGCAAAAGAGAAAGCTGACAGTATACTATTTCAAAACATTTTCCCCCTTTTGGTGAGACTCAATGGTCAACTCTAGCAGTATCAAACAATAGATTCAGTTTCACCATAAAGAGAGCTACACAGGAACACCTTACTCAACTAATACGTAAACATTGATAAAAATCCAATCAAAACCTTACCCAATACTCAATAGTATATGATGATACCTTTTGTGTGATTAAATGAGGAAATACAGAATCCATCGACTTCCCAGCATTTCTATCAGCAGTCATCACAGTAATACCAAAGTATGGATGGTTTGCAAGAAGTCTAATAATCTGCCACCAAAAAATAGTAACTTCACTCCTCTCTCAATAATTGATTAACAGTGCCCACAAAAGCAACAAAACCCACAAACCTCTGCACCAGTATAGCCACTGGCACCAAGAAGAGCAACACGAACTTCCTTCTCCTGCTTAGCATTTGAAATCTGCAATCTTTTTGTGGACAAAGAAGTTGACCCACCAACATGTAGCTTGCAATTTCCATTTTTACTCTTCAAGCTTGAAACTTTCACTTCACTACCCTGAATTCATTAAAAAAAAAATTGCTCGAAATACAAAGTCGCAGTCTTTACTAATTTTCAACAAGCAAACGCCTCTCTTTCTATTAAAGTTTCAAGCTTTCTAGTAGAAAAGATGAAATTCTAACCTTCAAGAAGCAGGTAGAACTGAAAGTTGCACTGCTCATTATTTAATTTCTGAATGAAATTCTACAAACACAATTTGACATTATAAGAGAATGATATTTATAGAGATACAAGCAATAGAAATGAAGGGGTTTTTTTTACCTTCAAGAATTGGATGCTTTGACGATGGGAAATTTGAGGTTGCTTTTGGAAAAAAGAATAAAAGGAGGGAGGAATTTAATTACTGGTTTATTTTTTATCAGAAAGGAACCAAATATGCCAAAAAAACCCTAGAGACAACTGGAACAAAAATGGATTTAAAAGTAATATAATTTAATTAATTAAAGAACCAGAATACAATTAATAATTAGCCGCCTTGAAATTATTTTGTTCCTTGTCTAGGGTCAGAATTGGCTAGCAGGTGACTGCCGGAAGGCGCTCTTTGTCTTTCTTTTATACATGGCATTACAAAAATGAGGCTTGTCCTGCAGGACAAAAATCACTTATCACAAGAGCCCATGTTCCCATACAATCAGCCCAAAAGTAGCCATGTTCACTTATCTAGAGCTTTTCATTGATTATTTTATCTTCATTTTTTACAAGGCAAAGGGACATGTTGGTTGATTAACGTAATTATCAAGATTATCCTTAACAACTGTTCCCAGGAACAAAATAACTAATGAGAAGTTGCCAAGACTGCCCATGGTGGATATGCGATGGTAATAATAGTAAAAAAAAGTAAAAAATAAATTAAATAAAATTGGATGCATATGTGTTGTTTAATTGAATAAAGATCGCTAAATAAAATTAAGATGGGCCAAGTAGTGAAAGACGAGGCAGATTTTTCGAGACAGAGTTGTGTTTTGGTCAACTTGCCTTCTCTGCATTTTAAATTTTACAGCAAAAGAATGGATTATACAGGCTTAACAAAAAAATCGATATGTACAGGCACCAACATAACAGGCAAAAACACACGCATGAGCTTGGCTTGTAGTGCTGTATAACTGTCATGAGCGAAAATCTTTAATGCTATCGGTCCAAGGCAGAAAAAAATGGAACTTGGCCCCTTCTTGGAGTTTGACGGTTGTCATCTGTCCTTGAGTTTATTGGTGAAGTTTGGGGCCTTAGCTCAGACAATCGTATCCTTTCATTGGTAATCTTAGCCTGCAGAGTTTGGAACTATGTTAGTTTATGGGAGATCATCTTTTAGGGTTGTTTGGTTGACCCTGCTAAGAACTTGTTTAGACGCAGAAATCCATAATGTAGAAAGAGAGAAAAAACAGTAGTGTTATTTATGGATTTTGATTTTTTATTCCTTACCTTGACTGTCAAATCTTGCAGTTCTCTTTCCAGCGAAGTGATTCTGTTTTTCAGCTGCTCAAGAGCATCCTCAGCGATGGTTGGGGTTATACTGGATACAGGTTTTGTTATCCCAGCTGCCTGAAATTTTCCATCAAAAGAGATTTATCTCTTCGATTCTGAGTGAAAATAAAAACCACGTGGCTAATCAAGGATACACACATACCTTCAAAATGCTAGTACACAAGCCCAATAACTTTTGTGCTAATTGCACCTTGTCATCCTCAGTTTCCTGTATGGATTCAATTAACAGTTGAAAAAGCCATCGATATTAACGATATGTAAAAATTATTAGTACTTGTTTCTCTACTTCCACTAACCTTAAGTTTGTTCATTAACCTTTGTTCCCCTTCAAAATCTATATATGGACTTTTCCCAACAGAAGCACGATGATGTGCAAGCTCTTCCTTGATACGTGAAAGGTTGATCTCTGCTCGCCGCAGCTTAGCACTCAGGTCCTCATTGTGAATTTTAAGCGAATTGTTCTCTTCCTATTACACCAGAACATGGATCCACTTTGGATGAATAAAAAATGTTTGCACAAGTTAACAGGTCCAAATTCTCTGAAATTCAGCATATTTTCCATGTAAACAGAACAGATTATAGAAAATATCTTGCCTTGATTTTTGCGTGATGATGTATACGCTGCTGGATATTTTGCTGGCCAGACAGCTTCTTTACCTCCCCCTCAAGTTCCATCACCTTCTTCTTATGATTTATGTTCTCCATCTGAACAGAGTATAGGAAGTAAATACAAGACACGAGACAAAAAATAGAGGGGGCGGGGGAAATAGCTCAACTGATCCACTGGAAAGGAAAAGTGCAAGGCACAGGCTTCGGGTTTTTACCTTCAACATTTCATTCTCAGTTTTGAGTAACTGATCCCGCTGATGAAGCTTTTCCAATGCTACTTGTGCAGCAACCAGCTCAGCATGTTTACAATCAATTTCCTCTAGCCAACTAGAAAACAAAATGTGAAAGAAAATACATAAAATAGCTAAAGATTTAAGTACAGAGTGCCAGCCAATATTGGCAGGTTTGAGCTTTGAAGCAAAGGATGCCTACCCTCGCCTCTCCTCAATAAACCCATTGAGCTGCTGCTTAAGCTTGATAATTTCCTGATCCTGTATGGAAAGTGGAAATGATTAAGGTAAAACATGTGGGTTTCCAAGGTAAATTACCAAAGCAAAGAATACCTTTACATGAGGCTCAAAGGTACCAAGCTGAGCTTTTTCTGCAATCTTCTGCACTTGTTTATCATCCAATAGTGACTGCCATTAACACAAAGGTACATGAACAAACACATTCATGGAAACTACTCCTTTCTCTTTACTTTTTGCTTCATTTTCCTCCAATGTTTATTCAGTGCACATTATCAGAAATTATCATGTACATGACAAAAAAAAGAGGAGATGCATGGTCTCAATTCTTTATAGGTCCGAATTACCAACAACCATGATTAAGCAAAAGAGTAGTGTGGGACCACATAAATTTACCACATAATTTGTCATATCCAGTTTCACTCCTAGTAAATCTCGGATTACATCATGGGTCATGCTCTCAGCAGCAGCCAATCTGGCATTCAAGGCAAATATCTGCAAAAGGATCATGCTTGTCAAATGAGTCATTATCTGGCATGGATATAGAGTTGGATTTACATTTGGAAAGGAAAGGCTACCTCTTTCTGTCGATTAACTGCTAAGGATTCCAGCTCTTCGATCCTTAGCCTTGCAGATGCAAGGTCCTCATCCTTCTCAGATTTTATTTGTTGTGCCAAGCCCAGACCAATGCATTTGAAAGGGGAACTGGAACCCCTGGACTTAGCAGCATTTTTCTCTGACTTGTTTGATGAAGAGCTCATGCTATGGGAGATATGGCCCTCAGGTTTTACTTGTTCAACCATGGCTTCCAATGCCTTGAACTGTTTTCAGAATCTCTTAAAATACAACTTTAAGAAATAGAGGAAGAAAGAACTATATAAAAACTTCAAACCCTGGCCTACCTTCTGCTTATACTCACTAGCCTGTGCTTCTGCATGCAAATTTAGCTCAGTGACATGTGCCTTGAACTGTGAAATCTGTTGAACAGTAAGAGAATGAATGTCAAATGCTGAAACCTCAGGTCAAACAACGTTAAAACACTTGTAAGAATGTACCAAAATGATGCATAATAGCGCTTTACCTCTGCATCCTTGTCAGATACACTGCTTTCAAGGATCTGTATATGCTTCAGTGCTTCTTCTAGGCCTCTTTCCTTCTCTTCCAAATGCCTGCAGGTGAAAGACAACCATGTTTTGACAATTTGAAACATCGTCGTATCTAAAAAGCAAACATACAGAGGAATCTGATAACAGAAAAAAAACCTTTTAATGCCAGAGTCAACATTTTCAACATTCTGCATCTGATATTTCACAGAATGAAGCTCGTCTTCAAGTTCTTCTCTCTGCAATCTTTGTCGTTCTGCTTCTCCTTTAAGAATATCAACCTGACAAGCAGTAAATAAGATGCTGATTTTGAAATTTTAAACTCCTTTAACTCAATAATAGATTAGAAAACTAACCTTGTTTTCAAGAACATTAATGGTGCACTCTAGCTCTTCAACAGATCTCTCAAGTAGCTTTACCTCTGCTTCTTTTTCTTCAGCATTGATCTTTCTGGATTCAGCAGTCTGTCAACAAGTTAACAGCACAAGATCAGGAAACATAAAATAGGTGTAAATAATTATTATTTAGCATATATATAAAAGTTCAATGCACCTGTTGGGCCTCTTCTGCAATAGCTTCAATTTCTTCAGCCCAAGCCTCTGTCCTTTGTAGCTTATCTTCTAAACTATGCATCTTCAGTTGGAGCTGATCTCTCTCGCTAGTAAGTTCACTCAGATGACTCCTTAAAGATTCAATTGTATCACTCATTTCTCCAAGAGCATCACCCATTTGTGAGAGTTCTGTCTCTAAGCTCTCTGTCAAACTCCTTTTCTCAGTTAACTCCTCCTCAAGAGAACATTTTGCAGCCAAGGCTTCTTGAATTTGGGCTCTCAGATCCAGATTTTCACAAGAAAGACTTTCTAGGGACAAGTGTCCCTTAGCAATATCAGACTCAAGATTAGACACTGCATCTATCTTCTCCATGAGCTGAGCTTCAAGCAACTGACTATGAGCAACAGTCTGTTCAAGCTCACTTGATTTGACAACCAGCTCATCTTCTAGAGCCTCCATAGAAGCCATCACTTCCTTCAGCTTATCCTTTTGATCCTTAGTATTAGATGCTGACTCCTGCAACAGGCTCATATCAAATGACAGTCCTTTTAGAATATCATCCTTCCTCAATAGCTCAGCCTGGAGGCTCATGTTGTCAGAGACCAGATCTGCAGTGCAACTTTCCAAGCATTCAATCTCTTTCATGAATTCAGACATCCCTTCTATATTTTCACAAATCTCATGAAACATTTTTTCTGCAAGCATATAACACTCTTTCTCCATTCCGTTAAATAACTTGTGACTGATTGAGTGTACACTTTCCACTGATGCAACATACTTTGCTGTGTTCAAAGCTGACTTGGTGAGGACTTCATGCAAAACTTTCTTGTGAGACCTAATTTCACTTCTCAAAAGAATGTTCTCATCCTTCAATGCATTCAATTTGCAGACAAAAGTTTGCAAATCTTGGTTTTTTAAGCACATATCAGCTTTAGCAACAGATTGAAAATTCTGGAGTTCACTTACCTCGGCACTTTGCATCTCCAGATCAGTCTGTAGACTGGCAATGACACTCTCCAAAGAGAGAATTTTGTCCTGCAGCCTATCATTCTCCATATCAACCTGGCTTAGAGATGATTCAACTTCATATTTCTTTTTCTCCAAGTCTTGTAGAACCAAGCTCTTTTCAGTCTTCAAATTTGAGACCTCATCCTTTAGAGACTTGTTTTCCTCTTCCAACCAATTCAATCTTCTGAGCTCTGAATCTTTCAATTCCAGCTCAGTTTGTAGTTTGCTTGATGCTGTTTCCAATTGGCAAATGCTCTTCTGCAAGTCTTGCTTTTGTTGGCTAATAACATCAATGTGACTGGAAGACTTTTCCAAATCTGATTCCTTACTCTTCAAATTCTTTTGCAGTTTATCACACTCGGCTTCAAGTTCTTGAATCTGGCTTAACAATCTCATCCTAGTTGTCATGACTTCACCAAGTTCGCTTCTCAACTTATCATTGGAACACGCAACATCCTTCAGACTTGATAATAGATCCTGCACCTCCCTATTTGCCTCTTTAACTTTTCTTTGCAGAAGAGCAACATCTGCTTCCTTGGCCACTAATAGATGTTCCTTCAACTCAGTGTCAATTTTGGAAAAAATTACTTCATTCTTTAAATTCTCCAAGATAGAGCAACAATTGAGGTGCTCTCTCTCCGCTGCTACTTCTCTGAGACACATCTCTTCAAGCTGTGATGCTAAGATGAATGACTCGATGTCTTTTGAGCACAAATCCATCATAAAAAGCTCAGTTTGAGAATTCCGAAGTTCCTTTTCATCTTCCAGCATTTTCTCTTGATTGAAAAGGGATTCTACAGCATTTGTGTTAGTTGAGTCCAACTCCTTCATTAGAACAGCAAGCTGAGAACCCATGTAATTGGACCTCTGTAACATCAACTCCTCTTGAAGCTGTATATCAGAGATCTTTTTCTCAAAAGACGTTAACTTAAGCCCAAACCTCTCTGTTTCCTCTTCTTTCCTCAAGATCCGAACAAAACTGTTCTTGATGTCAACCAGCAGTTTCCCCTTCAGGGTTCTGCATGTTTGAAGCTCTCTACTTGTTTTGGAATTGCGCTCTCTGAGATCAGTTATAAGCGAGTCTGATTCAGACAAACCGTGTTGAAGCAAACCATTTTCTGCATTCAGACCTGTTACTGTTTCTAACAAAATGCCCATGTGACAGAGATGTAGTACTGAGACAGCAGAATCCTTTACTATTATCTCAGACCAGACATCTTCAAGCCATGACCGCACCAATTTTCCAGAGTCTAAAACCAGTGCCTTCAAGCTGTGGAACTCACACAACATAGACAAAAAATTTTCGAAAGAGATCTGGACCTGTGAAATGACACCCTCCAGCTGCACAACCAGATCCCTTGTTTCCATTAAGTCTGAGCCAAACTGCATTTCAAGATCTTCAAATTGTTGATCCTTGAGTCCATTCAGGGATTGCAAGCTCTGAACTTCATTATCAAGCATATCCCTTTCACTGGTTAATTTAACTTCAATTTGTTTCATCCTTTCCATATCAAGCTTCATTGCTTCATTAGCTATCATCAGTTCATTGATCATTATATCAGCTTCTTTCATGGTATCTTGGGCCTCTTCGAATTTGGCATAAATACAAGAAGCCTCCGCCATTTTCTGTACTGCAACTATCTTTGCATCACCAACCTCCATTTCAAGGAACTATAAAAAAATTATTGGAAAAAAATGATTAAGTATATGGGAGTGAAATAAATAAATGCCGTAAATATAATCTATCTGCAAACAACTGGGAAAACCAAAATAAAGACAATGGGATGAAAAATGAATTGCTCAGGATGATTTAGTTTGGGTTATCATTGCAGGCAATTTTGATTTTCATTTTACGAGAGAGTCCGTAATATACAAATTTTAAGAAAGATACCACATACTTGTCTTGAGGAATCCCAAGCCAGTAATGAGTTACAGAAAAATAAAACAGAGAGAATACTGTAGAAAATCTAGCAGGTCACCTCTTTGGTTTGGCACCAGCAAATCCCAGCTTCTTGGATGATTTGTTCAAATGCTTGTAGCTTATCATTAACAGTTTGTATCTTCGTTTCAAATTGTGTTTCAAAGTTATTAAAAACTTCTTGAAGCGCGAGTATCTGAGTTGTGAAACATTTCATGCTTTCCTGACTCTGTTTCTCAGACATCCAGATTTCTTCTTTCTCGGCATGTAATTTAGCCATCTCCCTTTTAACCTCTTTCAAGCTTTCAAGAGCAAACTCTATTTCCCCTTTGAGAAGAATAATGGTGACATCCTTGGGAGTTCTGAGACCCTCATCTTTCCTACCACATGAAGTGCCCAATGATCTCTTTCCTATTGTAGAAGAACTCTCAGAGACATCAATTCTCAACCCCTCTCCAGCATCTGTCTGCAACAATATCGAGGTATAGCAATTACTAAACCAAATACCTATTAGAGGCTACTATGACATAAAATTAAATTAAAATGTTATATGTCAACCAGAGAGCAGGAGTTATCTTACCCATCCACTGCCACCATTATTAATTGTGCCATCTCTTTGTCTTTCATTCATTTCAGGACTCCGATCATACTTTCCATGGGTAGCCATGCATGACCTGATGGAGGACACACCAGTTTTCAGCTCAACCAATTTCTCCCTTGTGTTCAAAATGTCGCTCTCTTCAATTTCTTCAAGCTTTTCTTCCATGGCACGTGCATGTTTCTCCTCCTCAGAAAGTCTCTGTTGAAGTTGAGCACATGTCTCCTTCAACTCTGCTACTTCCATTTTCAAAAACTGAATCTGTTCCTCTGCTTCTTTGATAGCAGTTGCTTGGTCATTCAGAAGAGCTTCCTTCCTTTGGCTAATTGCCGCTGATTCACTAAGTTGCACGTTCTTATACGCTAATTCATGGAGATTGTTGAGATTCACTTCTGATAATCTATTCACAACTACAAAAGCAACCGTTGCACAATCTGATGCTTTTCTGGCATGAAGTTCTGCTACCTTCACTTTATTCTCCAGCTCTGCAATGGTAGATGTTTTTGCTGCCAACTGAGAATTCAAGAAGAGAATTTCTTCCTCCTTTTCATTGCACTCCTGCTGGTTTGCTTCGTTCATTACCAGTGCTGCCCCTCTCAGAGAATTAAGCATGCATTCCACATCATTTTGTTTATCGTTAGCATCCTCTAGACATTTTCCAAGTTCTTCAATCAGTAATTCCTTCTCAGAGATGGTTCTAATCAACCTGCCAACTTGTTCAGAGATCCAGATCCTCTTCTCAGGGAAGGAACTAGAAATAAGGTCAACCTGATCAGCGGCGTCCATGATTGCCTCTTGTCCATCAGCAAGAATTGCTTCAACCTCACAAGCTAGAAATTCCCATTCTTCAGATAAGTTTTTCAGTTCCCCATCTTTGCCCTCAAGCATTTCGTTCAGCCCCCTGTTTTCTTCATTTAAAACATATAGCTTTTCCCGCAACTCTTTCAATTCAGTTTCCAAGAGCATCACCATGTTTTTAGTCTCCATCTCTTTCAAGTGGCAATCATGGACCTGATTCTGAAGAATGGAAAGCTCTTCCTGCATGCAGACAATAACTTCAGCAGTTTCAGCTTCAGCCTGCTGACGAACTTCGTCCATTTCTTCTTCATTAGATGCCTGAAATGCATGATCATTTTGGTATAAAACATTCAATCTTTTGGCCTTCTCAAGAGAATCTTGCATTCTCTTCAATTTCTTCTGTAAAATTGAGTCCTCACCCCCTGAATGCTTGGAAGGGAGATCTCTTAACTCCTTTTCAGAAATTTGCTCCTTCAGAACCATCATTTGAAGCTCCTTTTCACCCAAAAGCTTTGCATAGTGAATCTTACTTTTCCTCAGGTCTTCCATCTCATTGATTGCTAGTATTTGCTGGGACTCAAGAGCTTCAACAACTAACTTCACCTCCTTCAGTTCACAAGTGGCATCTTCAAATTGTTTGGTTACAAAGTTAAGTTGTACTTTTGCCAGTTCAAGATCTCTGGTTGAGCACATTGACCTTTCTTTTATTTCTTCATGAGAAGATCTCTCTTCTTTGAGAATAATCTTCAATATATCAAGTTCGAGCTGCAAATCCAAGACGTCTTCTGCATGTTTCATCATTTCTGGAGCAGCTTCCATGCTTTCCAACTTACACTGAACTCCATCAAGCATGACAGTTTCAGAAGTTGGAGCTCCTGAGAAATTCTGAAAATCAGGTTTATTATCAGTCATCGTTACACTTGATGGAATTGCATGCCACATGATAAAGATGGATAAGTGAGAATGAAGGACAAGAGTTATGCAAACATGCATCTGCTGGAAATTGCTGGTGAAACACGGTGATCCATCCAGCAAGGCCATAGGCATTGTGCCTTTCCCAGCATGCATGGTAAGTGGAAAGATGAGTAGCAATTCTAAAGGCTCAAAGTACCTTTAACGTTTTAATGTCACCATCTCGGTCATGGGTTACAGATTTGAGGTTGTCTAGCATATACTGTAAATCATTAATTTCCCTGCAAAAGATGGAGATAAATAGGCTGCATTAATTAATGGATTCTGGGTGGGTGCAATTACAAATTTTAATGAATTTCAAACAGGACTTCTTGAAGACCTACAATCAGCGTTAGAATTCCTGACCTGCTTAATTTTTGGTTTTCCTCTAAGCAAGAATTTAGATTACGCCTGCACTCGTCTAATTCATTAAGGGTGTTCTTCAACTGAAACAATTAAAAGTAAATGTCACAGAAATGGATGAATTTCAAGAAGAAAGGTGTAGTTCATGTCAAGACAGTGCAAAGCAACCTCTAGATGCAGAGAATCATTTTCCTTGTTGGTGCGCATGGCTTGCTGTTTTGATAAGGAAAAAATAAAGAAAATAGTTTACATCATCATGTTGTGAAAATAAAGAGCTTAAGACAACTTAACATGGACAAAGTGTTGCCCTACAGAGACAAGGAAAGGGTAGGAAGACTGAAGAATGTAGTGAATCAGGCAAACCTGAGGTTGGCTATTTGCATTTGGAAGATTTTGCATCATAAATTTCCCGTCAAGAAATTGAAGAAGCTGCAACATATGATTTTTAATAATCACTCGGGTTACAAACAAATAAACAAAAATAAAAATGTATTTTGCTTGAATTTTCTAACTCCATGAAAACCTGTTCTCGCAGTTTAGATACTTCTTCCAGGAGGATCTCCCTCTCCCCTTCTTCATAGAATTCTTGAAATCTATAAACACCAAAGTGAATAAATAGTAAAAATCGGTGCATCTTTTTAAGAGTATGTTCTGATAAACAACAAAAATTACCTTCTGAGTTGGTCCAACAGCCTTATGTTCTCCAATGCGAAGCGAGTCACTTCAGGATTTTTGTCTACTTTAGCTTGAATCAACTGAATCTCTTCAGAGAGTGCTTGGTTCTCTTCCAGCAAATAAGTGTCAGGAGGTAACAAGCCACCAACCAGTGACTCCATTCTCTGAATCTTGTCTTCTCGAAATCTGAGCATCATTTTAGTGCTCCTGGTATCTTCTTCTCTTTGACGAACCTGAGATGCAGTTAGCATTAGATAATTGAGCTGCATTTTTTAAGAAGACAAAGAAACACCTCTACATCATTTGTAAAGAACTACCAAACGATTCAGTTGCTCAATCTCAGCTTCAAGTTTCTTGATGGAAGTCTCTGCCATCTGCTCTCTTCTCAAAGCGCCAGCAAGAGTTGTCTCCAACGACTTCAACTGTTTCAGCACCATTTTCAATACAATAAATTTTCACTGAATCTTACTATTAATGTAGAGGAAATTCAGGAATAGCATCTCAGTTACTGCATTTAAAAATAACCTAGCATGGATGCAATGGAAAACTGTTAACAATAATCAAAGAGCAGGCATAATGATGCCTGGTGATATAGTTAATTAATTAAACAACAAATGGAACATAAAGCATTCACATGTATATTCATCCTGTGTCATAAATAAAGCAACCCAATTCCATTCAGATACACAGTATTATTATTATTAAATTACCATAATGAGAAGTCACCTAGTTACCTGCTTAGTAGACATTCTAACAATGCCTTTGCCTCCAACTCCACGCAAATCATCAGCATGCTGTTGATCCATGTCATGCATGATTTCCGTGGAAGCTGTATCTTGCTCTTGCATTGTAACTTTTCCAGTTGAACCAAATGACAATGACCTGGAGACATTCTGACGTTTTAGGAAAGAGAGCTCCTCCTATCACAAAAATGATCCAGGGTCTTCAGTTACAAAAATTGTGGATGGTAACTTTCTTAATAAAGAAATATTGTAAAATTCAGAATCACACCTTTAGAAGCCGTATCTGATGCTGAAGTGCAATGACATCTCCACTGGAATCTTCATTAACCACAGCCTACACCGTGAAAAAAGCCATAAATTTTTCAAACTGGTTGATTCCTCGTAGAAACAGAAGTTTGTCATGAAACAAGCTTACTTACATTGTTTTGAATAAGTTTTGCTCGCTGAGCAAATTTCAGGGTATTAAGCGTTTCAGCTGCACAGCTGTATAAGGCAAGACTGTAAGAGATGGATAAATGATAAGATCTGTTGGTGCCCAATGCATCAAATACTAGCAAGCAGTAACATATGCATGAACTAACCAGATAGAAGGGCTAACATTAGCAATGATCATTGTTTTTGAGTTTCCTCCAAGTGAGTCCTGCATTGCCGATAGAAACAAGCATGTTATCATGGGTAGAAGACATAAACAACAGTGTAGACCAGAAAATGGAGGCAGCAATGACCTGAAGAAGGAAGGTCAATCTCGAATCCCTATAAGGGACATGTCTTGCCCTCCCATGGACCACATCCAGTAGAATCATAATTACATGACTGCAAATACCAGTGTACAGAAAGCACCAATTATGTTGACAGAAGCAGTAAGCAGAACAATCAAAATAATAAAATATGATGGCTAGGTGCTCGTCAAATTTGGTAAAGCTCGTATTACCCCAATGTGGACAATGATTTATTAATGTTTGCAGCTTCCTTCAAACGCTCGCCCTCAGCTCCTGAACTCTTCTGCCTGTAATTGATAGTTATAACATCATGTTACATAATAGCACTAAGCAAGTTCAGCGAGTATATATTTTCAACAAACTTCGAAAGAAATGTGCTCACCTTTCTGAACCAGCAAGATCAACTAGGTTTAGTCTTGCAAACCTTAGGTTAGTTGTGGAATCCTTCTCCCACCTGCTCTCAATTACACAAGTAAATACACTATGTGAGCGGCTGCTCTCTCGGTTCATATTTGTTGCTGCAACTTTCCTATTCAAGGAACCCTACAGGGAACAAGCTATCACATTAAAGCAAACATGTGTGCAGAACAAGGGTAGAGAGTTTGAACAAATAACAAACAAGGATTGTAACCTGAGTCAAAAGCTTCAAAATATCGCTCACAGTTTGAACCTCAAATTCTGAAAGATTTTCTACATAGACACCCTTCTTGACATCCTCTCGCAACTACAAGCAGAGAAATGACATACTTAAAATTAATCTCAAAATGATCCAAAGCAAATTCACTGGAAAAGGAACCAAACTTACAAGCAAATTGGTAGATGAGGGATCAAGGAGGTCTGTAATTTGTTCGTTGTAAATCTCTAAGAATGAGCACTTGCAATTGTATTTTAGCCTTTCATCCTTGCGACTTTCCTCTTCCTGCAAAGATAAAGATGAAGAACAAAAATGCGATAAGCTGTAAAAATCGCACTGGTTGTTTCGTAATTGGAGCGTGTATTAAAATATATTTATATGATATGCACAGAAGAAAAGCTAAATGGTAGGGCATGGAAATTACTGCTTGTATCCTTGCAAACAAGAATTCAAATATCCGCGGTGTCATTCCTCGATTCGGGCTAGGCTTCACTTCTAGACCATCAATTTCACCAAGCATTGTATACGTCTTCCCACTTCCTGTCTGCATTATCAAACACACTGTTATTAAATTATTTTAAACTATAGTTATGCAGGACAGGAGGTCAGGTATATCATTGATTTCAGGTTGTTTTACTTGCATGGAAACAATTCTCTGATTCCCAATATTTCAAAGAACACTGGAACATTCAGCTCTATGTCTGGAGTTTTGTATTTGGTAGAGCACCTACTGAAGCACAATCCTCTCATCACTTGGTGAGGAATGTTTCAATCAATATTTCAAAAAAGCAAGTTCCTTGTAATAGTTTCTAAGTTGCTTCTAAGGAAAAGAGCAAAGTGATGATCCCCTCTCCATGTATACCATATAAAACATGGGACACAGAGGGTAAGAAATCTTAGACCTCCCTGAATCCCATTATATTGATACTTACCCAGCCAATGAGCTTGCATGAAAACGTATCTGTGTGTGAGGTACATGTTCTCAACACAGGATATCAAATAATGAAGACATTTGTATACATAAAACACCAATGAGAACAAAAAAACAGTACCGGTTATATGAGTTACACTAAGATGACAATAAGTCAAATGAAGCAGAAAACAGGATAGCATTCAAGCTTTATTATCCATGATACCATGCCTATATGAAACCATGAACGCTTAACTTAGTAGAAGCTACTTCACAAAGCAGAACCATCTGTAAAAGCAATATATACTCCCAAAATTACCTGGCCATAGGCAAACATACAGCTATTGTAACCAGACAAGCAATTCTCTACCATAGGAAGACCAGCCATTCTGAAAAGCATTTCCTGCAAATTTAAGTTTAAAACATTGCTTACTTGCAAAATAAAAGGCATGGCTTATTGTAAAAGTAATTATTTTCTTCCATGTAACCAGACCTGGTCAACTGTTTCACATGCTACATGGTCAAATGTGAATCGAGTTTCTGGTTGACCAATCCAAGTGATGCTCTGAGCACCTTCTTGCTTCAAGCACCTGTTGTAACCATGCATACTCCTCTCCATGCTATTAAGAGGACGTACACGTATAAGGACCTACATAATTTCATCAAGCATCAACACAACCAGAAAAGCACTCATCCGCAAAACAAACAAGAAAGAACGTTAGGATCAACATTACTAGAGAAGCACTCATTCGTTTGAAACATTGTTCAATATTAAACTTCTTCAAATGCTAAAACACGCCAAAATTCAAACCTTTCTACAGATTGACACCCATTTTGAAATGTTTCTCATTGTTCACAAAAAAAAAAAAAAGAATCATCTCATTACTCTTTTACAAAATTATCTATTAAACCACACCAAGACGAATTAAATACTATTCAAAATTAAACCTGAAAAAAGAACCCCACAAACTACCTGTACATTATGCTCCATCCAGAATGATGGATCCTCCTTAAGATCAAAATGAGGCACTTCAACACTATTAACAACCGTGGTCCCCCCCAAACCAGCCGAAACCGGAAGACCTCTATACAATGCAGAAAAACTCCCTCCTTTCCCCCTAAACCCCGAATTCACAGGCGGCTTTGAAACAACACTCTTGGAGGGCGTACTTTGCGTCGAATTACTCTCTGAATTGGCCCTCTTATTCCCCCTTGGGGTCACATTAGGCCCTACAGCCCCAAATCCACCACCTCCCTTGCTCAAATCCCTAAAATCAGTCCTCACCTCGTCCCTCGACTCATTACTTATCACACTACTGCCACCGGACTCATTTCTCTGAGCCCACCCGAATCGATACTTGGACACCTTATCTGGTGTACGGAGAGGCTCAAAGTTTCTAACTTTGGGCTTGTTTGGAGTTTTATCATGTCTAGGGTTAGGGTTGGGAGCTGGGTCCTGAATTGTATTCAACGGTGGCCTAGTTGAGTCAGTACTTGATTGACTCGCTAACGAATCCCTAGGGTTAACAGGTACATTCTCAATTTCTTCATTGTTCTTCGCATTGCGTCGAAGAAACTTGAAATCTCTCAACATCCTATGACCAAAATCGAGAAATTCAGAGATCGTTAGTGATTAGGAGAGATTTATAAAGAACATGAAAGCTCAGTATTAGTTGTAATTGAGTTGAATTACCTGAAAAACAGAATCTGTAGATTTCGACTCAGCTTAAAATTATAAACAAAACTGGAATTCTTTGATTCTCAAGCAAACATCTCTCTCTCTCTCTCTCTCTCTCTCTCTCTCTCTCTACTTTTTTCGGATTTGAATTGGAAGTGAATTGAATTCTATTTTTAAGTGGAGTTTAAACTGGGGTTTTGTCAGTGGTGGGGGGTAGGTTGATGGACGGTGGAGATTGAATGGAGATTTGAAAATTGAGGGTTATCGCGGTTTTGGGATTTGAAATGGGAGGGGCGTTTTGGTCAAAGGGAATCGTTGAAGGGCATTACAATTATTGTGTCTGTGTTTCAAATTTCAACGGCTATCTAGGGAGCTGTTTCATAGGAGGCGGGCTGCTCGGAGGTTGCTTCTTTGGTTTAGAGATCATGGCCATGTGATCGGATCCCAGTATCTCTTTCTCTTCACTGGGTGGATTTTTTTGGATCATCCATTGTTGAAAATCCTTCAATGATAAAAACTCTTGACTGAGCCATAATTCTTCCTCCTTAGTACCAGCTCCCTTCAGTATGTTTGTCATTACAGTAGTTTTACGGTTACGGTTTAAAAAAATATTTTTAATTGTTGTTAATTGAATTAAAATTTGTGTTTAGTTAAAATTACAAGATGTGTGATTAAATTTGTTATTGAAAATGTTGTTTATAATTAAATAATTAAAAAAAACATTTATTTTATAATGTTAAATTACATAAGTATATAATTATTAATACATAAAAAATATAGCAAAATAATATCAAGATCCTTGTGGACCATGAACTAATTTTTTATAGTAATCTAAAAACACGAATAAATACACAGTAAGAATAAAAATATATTTATATTTATATTTATATATAAAAAAACTAATACTGGGATTTGACCCGAACTTGACCCGGATCATACCGGGTCAGCAAATAGCTACTTTGGTTCAGTATTGCAAAGAGCTTGAGAAGAGGAGGCAAAACTGGTTGCAGCATAAAAAGGAGGCAACATGGAGGTATAAAAGAGTTAAAACACAGAAACAAGAATAAAAGGTTAATAAAGTCATGATATTATTTCAAAAACAGGTTAAGCGGGTTTGTCTTGTAGAACGCTGGGTAAAATAATAAAAAGCAGTAATTTTTAGCTTTGACAAAACCTGTGGCAAGAACTCATTTTTTAGTGGCACCCACCTCTAAATCACAGATCAAATTTTTAACCAAACAGCTATAAATTGTGGTTGGGACAAAACGCAGCCCCAACCACAATACCTAAAGGATAAATTGATGTGTTTCTCTTATCATGGCCAATGTCCAGTCCTAGAGCCATTTTGTCATCAAAAACTTGATAAAAGTTTGATACTTATTTTGTATTGTGATAATAATTACTTTTTAAAGTATCTTTTACATAGAAATAAATTAAAATAATATTTTTTTTATTTTTTAAAATTTATTTTTGACATCAGCACATCAAAACGATATGAAAACACCAAAAAAAATATGAATTTGAAGCAAAGAAGAAAATAAAAAAAAAAGTATTTTTTTCAAAAACACTTTTGAAATGCAAAAACAAATAGGCTTGAGTGTTTTAAGAACACCCATTACCCGGAACCTTTGACTCTAAAATTTACCAAAAATATATAAGGCGTGGGATATTTATTGTAGCGCTAAACATAGTTTAAAACGGATTGCAACGGTGAGATTATTTTTTTGCTTTTGGATGAGAAAAAAAAAAAACAAGAAACCTT
>Ga0307511_10002019_pt1 | contig 21284 bp, 23 predicted proteins | sample 13_EM_MG_FD_200266 | JGI IMG/M metagenome (GOLD analysis project Ga0307511, IMG submission 200266) | Populus trichocarpa ectomycorrhiza microbial communities from riparian zone in the Pacific Northwest, United States - 13_EM | ecosystem: Host-associated > Plants > Roots > Unclassified | place...
CGGGGCGCGTCCGGACTTTGCGGACAAGGTCGCGCGCGTGCTGTTGCAGCTCGCGCCGCGGCCGGTGGAGATTCGCACCAGCACGCTGGGCAAGCGAGCAGGCGTCGTGGGCGCCTTGTCCGTCGCCTTGCGCCGTCTCCATGATGATGTCTTCGGGGTCGCGGAGCTCGCGGCAGCTCTGCCTCTTCCCCCGCCCCGTAGCGCAGTACGTCAATGAAACGCGAAACTGCCTATTGTTTTGCGGCGGACCTGGGCGGCACGAAGCTCGCCGCAGCCATGGCGGATGCGCATGGTCGGATCGTGGCGGAATTAACCGAGCCCACGGACGGGCGCGGCGGAGGGTACGTGGCCGAACAGATCGCAGCCTGCGCCGACAAGCTGGCGCAAGCCGTCGGGACCGAAGTCACGCGGACGCGTCATGTCATGGTGGGGGTTCCTGGCGCGGTCGATCCTCGCACAGGCCGTGTTTCTCTGACTCCAAACATCCCGGGACTGCAGGACTTCGATGTCCTCGGCTATCTCCGCGAACGCTTCGGGCCGGGTGTTGCCATCGAGAACGACGTGAACCTCGCGATGCTCGGCGAGCAGGCGCTCGGGTGCGCCAGCGGGTGCCACAACGCGGCGTTCTTGGCGCTCGGAACAGGCGCAGGGCTCGGCCTGCTCATCGACGACAAGCTGTTTCGGGGCGCGCGCGGCGCGGCGGGGGAGATCGCGTACCTGCCAATCGCGCACGACCCAACTTCGCAGACCCCATCTATCACCGCATTCGAGCTCGAGGTTGGCTCACTCGCCATTGTTGATCGATACCGCCGCCGGCGTGGAACCGCGGCCGTCACGGTGCGCGACATTTTCACGCTCCTGGAGGAAGGAGACGAAGTGGCGGCGTCGGTCCTCGACACGACGGCGCACTTGGTGGCCCTCGCCATAGCAACACTGCAATCGCTCCTCGACCTGGAGCTCATCGTGTTCGGGGGAAGCATCGGCGTGCGTCCAGAGTTATATGAGCGGGTCCAAAGGGCCCTTCCCGCCCTCTTCTCCCGACCCATTGCCATCGCACCCAGCCAGCTCGGCGATCGAGCGGGTCTCATTGGCGCCGTGTGCGCCGCGGCGCACGCCCTGCGTCAGAACCCGGAGCCTGCGCACCGGGAGCTGGATCCGCGGTGAGCCGACACACTGGCAGCGAGGGTACTTGGTTCCGAACTTTCAGAATCCGACCGGTAGACGCATTCCTCGAGAATTTGCGGGTTCAAGAAGTCAGTGCGTCCCTAAAGAGCGTGGTTGCGAAAGTGTCCACAACGAACGTGCGGTCTGCTATCAGGAAATTTCAGGTGAAGGCCGACACCTGTAGACCCGTCCGACGCGTAACCCGAACGTCCGGAGCCGTTATCCTTGAACTGCACCCGGCAGCACCCTATAGCGGCTGCGATCCGCGAAATGTTCAGTCGTTGGGAATCGCACTCGAGCGACAGCGTGGCGTGCACGCGATCGGCTCCGATGTGCGAGTCGACTTCGACGCGTGGCCGGGTGTCCTGGCCTATACACCACCCGGCATCGATGTCTTCTCTGAATCACCAGTCGGGGGCGAGTACTTGGTGGCTCGTTGGGAGAGCGCCCACCCTGTACCGATTGCGCGGCGAATAGAATTGCCGGGGCATCGTACGGCCGCGACTCTAGGTCGGCGCATTCGGCACGCGTTGCTCACTTCGCACCCAGATCCGCTTGCGCTGGAGCAACTGACACTTCAGTTCATCGGACTGCGCCCGCACTCCTTAACGGTGCGAGCGCTTCCATCCCGCGCTGCCATCCGGAACGCCCTGGATCGTATCTCGGACGAGTACGCCCGTCCGCTGACATCGGCCGACCTCGCGGCGTTGGTGAATCAGACGCCGCTCCAGTTTCTCAGGGAATTCACGCGGGCAGTGGGTATGACACCGCACGCGTTTATCACCGAGACGCGCCTCCAGGCCAGTCGCCGGAGGCTTGAGCACTCGGACGCCCCGCTCGCGACGATCGCGGCGGAATGCGGCTTCTCTCATCAGTCGCACATGGGAAGTGCGTTTCGTCGCATGCTAGGCATGACACCGGGTGACTATCGACGGGTACATCGATTGGTCGGGCGCGCGTAGCCCCGAAAGCAACATCCCGGCCAGCCAGGCATCGCAGGCCTAGTAGCCCGTGTCGTCGGGCCACCACCACCATCTGCCGCCGCGTCAGGCGTTCCCGCGCGCGGGCATTCACACGAGTTCGGCCGCTAACTGTAACTACAGAAACACTCGAAATAAACAGTTACAACTCACCGGTCAGCCCGCCCTCCTGATGCATCGTTGTCTTGCCGACGCCGGAAGTCCGGCGATGGAGTCGATTCATGAAGACAATCGTGGCACTAACGCTCGCGGTGATTATGGCGGGTCAGGGAACGGCGCAAGCCGCCGACGCACCCGAGTTTCCTGGGAACAACGGAGAATATGTTTGGACCGAGCAGGGCGTCGTACACGGCCGCCCCTCCGGCCCGGTCACGGAATTTCTGGGCGTACCTTTCGCAGCGCCTCCAGTGGGCGATCTGCGCTGGAAAGCTCCCGCGCCGGCTGCGCACTGGAGCGGTGTTCGCGATGGGACCGCGCCGGGGAACATCTGCGTGCAACCGACAGTCGATGCGAGCGGCAACAGTATTATCGGCGGGAGCGAGGATTGTCTTTACCTGAATGTCTACCGCCCCGCCGTCGTGCGGGCCGGGCAGTTGCTTCCCGTCATGCTGTTCGTGCACGGCGGCAGCAATCTGAGACAGGCCGCCACCAACTATGATCCGAGCACGATCGTCGAGACGACCGGCATCATCGTGATCACGACGAATTATCGGCTGAATGTGTTCGGATTTCTGGCGCTGCCCTCTCTGGATGTGGAAGCGGGAGATACCTCATCGGGTAATTTCGGGCTCATGGACCAACAGGCGGCCATGCGTTGGACTCTTTCGAACATCCTGAGGTTCGGTGGCGATCCGGCCAATGTGACCGTTGCCGGCGAGTCTTCGGGTGCGATCGACCTGTGCGCGAATCTCGTCTCCCCCGCCGCAACGGGGCTGTTTAGAAAGGCCATACTTGAAAGCATGTATTGCCCAACGGCCACGCACGAAGAGGCGTTGACGGTAAGCGCGCCAGTGGCCGCTAAGCTGAACTGTACGGACGTGCAGATGCAGGCGAGCTGTATGCGATCGGTCGCTGCCGAGGACGTTTTGAAGGCGGCTGCGCCGCTGTCCTTCGTGGTGGGCGGGGGAAGCGGATTCAACGCGAGTCCGAATTTCGGCAACCGGTTGCTGCCGCTTGCGCCCGCGCAGGCCATCAGTTCCGGACAATGGAACCGATCTCGCATTCTCGTCGGGTCGAACCACGATGAGGCCGCGCTGTTCGTGGCCGCAGGCCTCCTGCAGTTGCCGGGACAGAACTTTCCCCCAGCGAAGGCGCTTTACGCGGGGCTGGTCAACCGTAGCTTCGGCCCGTTGGCGCCTGAGGTGATGAACAACGAGTATCCGCTCGCTGACTTTCCTAACACCTTCATCGCATATTCAGACGAGGTGACCGATCCTGCGCCGCTGGGATGCGAGGTCTCCCAATGGTCCGACACGTTCTCGCTGGCGGCCGGAACGTTCCGCTACGAGTTCAATGAGCCGAGTCCACCTGTTCCGAACGGGATGAACACGCCCCCGGGTTTTTCGATCGGTGCGTATCACGGCAGCGAGCTGCAATTCCTGTTCAACACGACCATCATGCCCGGCCCGCAAACCGACGCGCAGCGGCAGCTTGCGGACGAGATGATCCGGTACTGGGGCAACTTCGTGAAAACCGGTAACCCGAACGGCCCGGGACTCGTCCCCTGGCCGCGGTATGAGCCGAACGGACGGCGGATCCTGTCGCTGAGTACGAGTGGCAATACCGTCATCGATAACTTCGACGATGATCACCGCTGCGCGTTCTGGGCCTCGAATCCCTCGCACGGGCCCTGAGTGCAGGTGACTCGATAGCGAATGCGGGGCATCGAGGCGCTGCGACGGCACGCCGGAAACCCACCGAATTGCCGACCGCAGGTGTCGCAGGTGCAAATCCCTTCTTCGCAATGACCTGCATTCGCCAGATAGTGCTTCGCTCACACGCGTCGGCACGAATGAATTTCTAGACTGTACGTTCATGCTCCTCCCCCGTATCGAAGAATGCGTCGACGTACTCCTTGGGATCTAAGTCGCTCTCACGAAGTAACGAAAACACCTCGACTCCGCTCTTCTCAATGCTCTCGAACAGAGCGAAAGCCTGGCAGTACCCAAAGTACTCATCCCCACCTGATGCGTACGTTCGGGCTTCTTCCTCCGCCAACGCGATTGCTTCATCGATGTCGCTCGCAACCCAAAGCGTGATCCGCTCCTCGTATAAGTGCTTTCGCCTTTGATCGGGACGAGGTTCCCAACGGAAGATGCAACGGACGGAAAAGCTTGGCATCTGCGGTCTAATGTTTGAGTTCGCCTGTCAGTATATTAGCGGTTCCGCCATCGGCTTCGCATGAACGACAGGATGTCCGCTTCTGAGCATGACCGGCAGGTCCCGGAAGTCAAAAAAAATGCGGCATTGGCGATCTTCCGAGGCACCTTCATCAAGGTACGCTATGGGCGTCACAGTAAGGGGAGTCATAGTCATGACGGACCTTGGGCATCCGGAAACGCTGTTCGCCACCGCAGGCCAGTACCGCGTCGCGTACCGGATGTCGGGGGCCGGGCCGCCTGATGTCGTGATGACTCCCGGATTGTGGAGCCACATGGAACTCATCCGCGAGGATCCTGGCCACGTCAACTTCCGCCGTCGCATGCAATCCTTCAGTCGTCAGATCGGCTTCGACAGCCTCGGCACTGGCCTATCCGACCGTCCAACGGGTGGCTCGGCAGTCGAATACTGGATCGAGAGTTGTGCGACAGTCCTCGATGCAGCGCATTCGCCAGCGGCAGTGATCGTTAGCCTGTTCGGTTCCGCACCCCTGGTGCTGGAATTCTTGAACCGGTATCCGCAACGTTGTTCCGGGTTGGTCTTCATTAACACGCATGCGTGTTGGGCAGCCCGTCCGGGCTACGCCGCTGGGGCACCGCCTGAGGAGATCGCGAAAACACGGGAGTTTATGGCTAAGGCCTGGGGCCGGACGGGGTTTCCCGTCCCGTCTGCCTCCAGCCAGGCGGGCAATGCGGAATTCCTTCGGTGGAGTGCCACCATACAGCGGGCCATGGCCTCACCCAGCGCTGTGCTGGAGGGCCTTGCCGAACTCGAAGCACTTGACTCGCGCCACATACTGCCGCAAATCCGTGTCCCCACTCTGGTGATTGCGCGCACCGGACTGGCGCCGGGGGCCTTCGCTCGGGCGCGCTACATCGCGGATCACATCGCGCACGCGGAGTTCGTCGAGCTTCCCGGTTCCGACGTTGCCCCATTCTACGAAACGCCCGAGTTGATCCTCGACAGCATCGAAGAGTTCATCAAGAGCCTCGAGTAGTGGCCCAACAACGGGTTCCAGCGGTCGGGTCCGGCTACGCCGCGCCGCCGCTAAACCTGTGCGTTGACGTTCTAGAAAATCGATGGAATGAGCGGCAGCTTTCGGCGACGAATACACGCTTCATCGCTTCTCCTGGGACGTAATTCGCTGCTCACCGTCAGTATACGTGCGCCGGCGTGCCAGTGGAGAGCGGCAGCTATCGGGCGATCAGAAAAGCGCGACCAAGTAAGTCCCAGCGGGCATACGTGCGCGTGCGGCAAGTTCGAGGCTATCGTTCACTCTGTATTGCGCTCGGACCGCCCCGGTTAGCTTAGCCTCGGAAGAAAAAATCCGCTCCAGCGTGTCGAATCGCGGCCGTTTCGCTCGTCCTCGGTGTAATCGGACAAATCGTCAACTCTCGCCAATTCAATTCGAGGACAAACTCATGCACTCTGCTACTCAAGCGCCTTCGGGCTCGAAAGGGCGGCTCTGGACTGCACGGATCCTCAGCGCCCTGGTCACCCTGTTCATGCTGTTCGACTCCGTCATCCATCTGACGACGCCGACTCCCGTTGTGGAGGCGTTCGCCCGACTCGGATATCCCCTCGGCACCTCCGTTGGTATCGGGATCATCGAGCTCGCCTGCGTCGTCCTCTACGTGATTCCCCGCACTGCCGTGCTTGGCGCGGTCCTGCTGACAGGCGTTTTCGGCGGCGCAATCGCCGCCCAGATACGCATCGGCAGTTCCGCCTTCGAGACCTACATCTTTCCGTTGCTAATGGGGCTATTGCTTTGGGGAGGACTTTGGCTCCGCGATGATCGCCTCCGCGCTCTCGTCCCGTTCCGAACGGAGCGGTGACATGAGGTGCCGATCGATCCGGCTACCTCACCCGTACGCGCACGAGAAGTGCCGCTCGGTTAGTTGTGGATGTCGCGTCAAAATCCTTGCTCAGCCACACAGTTGCGAGAGAATGGCGGATCAGGATATTCAGTAGCTCCCAGGTTATTCGTCATGATCTGCACTTCTAAATCAAGTTAGGCGACACAGGATGAGTACCTCGCGAATTGGGCTCGTGCCCTTGGAGCCAGAGGGCGAGCGGCTCGTCGCGTATCTCGAACGGAGGACACCATGGGACTCTTGACCTTCAGCATCAACGTCACCCTGGACGGCTGCGTCGACCACCAGGAAGGAATCGCCGACGACGAGACACACGCCTTCTTCACCCGCCTCATGGACGAGAACGGAGCGATGCTGTGGGGCCGCGTCACCTACGAGATGATGGAGAGCTACTGGCCAGCGGTCGCCCGCAGCGACGCGGAGGCACCGCCGGCGATGCGCGAATGGGCGATCAAGCTGGAGGCCAAGCCGAAGTACGTGGTGTCCTCGACGCGAAAGGACTTCCCGTGGAACAACAGTCACCACATCGCCGACGACCTGCGCACGGGCGTACAGAAGCTCAAGGACGCGACCCCGGACGGCGTACTCCTCGGTAGCGGCAAGCTCGCGACCGAGCTGGACCGGCTGGATCTGATCGACGAGTACAAGTTGCTCGTCCACCCCAGGATCGCCGGCCACGGCCCGACCCTGTACGAGAGCGGGCTGTCCAGCACGCGACGGCTCGAGTTGATCTCGGCGAAGCCGCTCCGCAGCGGCGCGGTCGCAATGCACTACCGGCGCGCGCGCTGACTCGGAGATGGGTCATGTCGCCTAACAACGCGCTGCACTCGGACGGGCCTCGCGTTGCTCGGCCCGCCGGTGAGCGCGGGCGTTATACGTGAGAGTGTCGTGAGTCAGCTCCCTCGTTACGAAAGATTCTATTGGGTAGCGTTCAATTTTCTGGCCAGCCTATTCGCCTATGGCCGTGGTTTCCAATTTCTTCATCTGACGCGTGTGCGCATCCTGACTGCAGGAACATCGTGTAGGGCTTCGTCGAAATTGCCTGCATCCACTGAAGGCTCCTAAGCGCTCAGGAGCGCTGGTTGAACGCTACTCCTTGGTCCGAGCCTTCTTCGAAGCCCCTCGCGAGCGGGCAACTAACTTCGTCTGACGTCGCGGATGAATCGCCTTGTGTCGCTCGCACAGCGCGACGAACCGCGTGATGCGCTCAGCGCGCGTCTCCGGCTTCCTCGCCGTCTGCACGCGGTAAAGGATTGCATAGCGGTTCGCAGCGTCGAGCGTCTCGAAGAAGGCTCGCGCACGAGCGTTGCGCGCGAATGCGGCGACGAGGTCCGCGGGCACACTCGAGGAACGTGCTCCGTCGTAGGCGCGATCCCACCGTCCGTCACGCTTCGCGCGCTCCACTTCAGCGAGGCCCGGCGCGGCCATCGTCCCGGCGGCGATCAGTGTCTCCGCCTTCGCGCGGTTGATCTTCGACCACGCGCTCTTCGTCATGCGCGGCGTGAAGCGCTGGAGCCACCAAACGTCGTTGAACGTGCCCTTCTGCCCGTCGATCCACCCCCACGCGAGCGCACCATCGAGCGCCTCCGAGTACGTGACCGACGCCGAGCCTGCGCCCTTCTTCGCGATCTTTAGCCACAAGCCGCGTGATGAGGCGTGGTGGGTCGCCAACCATTCTGACCACGCGCGTGCCGTTGCAAACGTGAGCACCGGCAGATCCTTGGCTATCGACTCGGCCTGCGAAGCCGTTCGTCCACCTTTGCCCTTGGCAGAAAGCTCGGACACACTACTCTTCCTGCCCATACTTGCGTGACCTGTACGAGATGATCGCTGGTCCAATCGGTGGCCCGGATGCCGCACGCGTGGTCCAGCAGGCAGTATTGTTTTAGCTCATTCGGGAGGGAATTTTCATGGTTTTATTCATTAAGGGCTCCATTCGCGGACTCGCCACAGCCATAGCGGGGATCATTATGGCTGCCGGCTGCTCGGACCTTCGGACGCTCGGCGAACCGTCCGCCCACAGCGATACAGAAATCGTTCCTCCACGGGGTGAGCCGTTAATACTGAAGGAAGGCGAAGGTGAGCGCCTCATTCATCGTCCGCCTCCGGGCGCGCTATCGAACCTCACGGCACCGCTCATTCTTAAGGTGGACCGGCGCCACGGTGGAGCGCCTGAGTTCGTCATGGTGACCGAGGACATCCCGCCTGGACAGGCCATTCCGCTGCACCGACACCCCCACTCGGACGAGATCATCTTTATTCACGTTGGGACAGGCCTCGCCTCGCTTGGCGGGCGCGAAACTACCGTCTCGGCGGGGGCAACAATCTATATGCCGCGAAACACTGTTGTGGGACTGCGGAACACTGGAAGCGAGCCGCTGAAGATCGCGGCGTTCTTTTCCCAACCAGGATATGAGGAGTATTTGCGGGAGATCACGGTACCGGAGGGTCAGGATCCCATACCGCTGAATGTCGATGAACTCAACGCCATACGAGCGCGCCACCTCGACTCCGCCGTCTACGAGCAGCCCAAGTAGCATCGATTGTTGGCCTGAGATTCCATGGCGGGAAATGCGCTCAGCTACGTTCTCAGCGGTCATTTAGATGGCTCACGCATGTGCCTGTTGACATCAAGATGACTATAGCCATCATTCACCCTACATCCGCCCCTGGGGGTACGCCCGCTCAACTATCCTGAGCGTGTGCAGAAAGCTTGGGGCTTTCTTTTCTGGGCAGGCAATGGGTCGGTTCCTTCGCCCGACGTGGAATGCAATCCGAGCCGCGCTTCGGGGTTGAGAACGCGCGGTGAGCCGGCGATGAATGCCAGGACACACGCGCTGTAGCAGCCGGTGGCGCTGTAGGTGCCCAGCTCGTGGGCATGGATCAACTTCGCCAGTTGTACCCCTTCTGCACTCCATCCCCCGGGGCTGTTGAGTTGTATGAACCGCACCTGGGGGTTGTTGGACAGCATCTTCGCGAGCCGGCTGGCGGTGCCGGCGCCCAGCACACTCCGCGGACTTCCAATTCCGTACCACCACCCAACAACTGCAGATCGGCCTTTCCCAGGGGGTCGCGGCCCAGGGCGATCAGAATCACGTCGCGAGCGTTGATGACTGCCGAGAGTGTGATGATGAGCAGGCAGAAGGCAGCGAGGCATTTCTTTCCCAAAACGGCGACACATCTCAGTGTCGAAGGAGAGCGAGCGTCCGAAGACACCCGCTCCCGTGGCGCGATCAACCTTCTTTCTTCAGGCGCTCGCGGCGTTGCAACTCTTCCTTTGAAGGATCTTGCAACGCGAACGAGCCGGTCTTGACGTCACCCGCACGCACGTAGGTGTTGATCGTCACTCCAGTCGTCGAAACAGTGGATTCGGTGAGCTTGAGGCCAGCCGGATTCGTGCCCTCGCGAAAGAGCCGCTTGCCCCGTCCCAGGATCACGGGAAAAATGGACACGCGAAACTCATCGATGAGGTCGGCTTTGAGCAGTGACTGAAGCAGCGCGCTGCTGCCCTGGGTCAGGAGCACAGGACCATCCTGTTGTTTCAAGCGTGCCACGTCACGCGCTGCATCATGAAGCGCCACCGAGTTCTGCCAGGTAAGCGGCGTCTTCGAGGTCGTCGCCACATACTTGGTCACTTTGTTGAACCGCTGCCCGATGGGATCGTCCGCGCCCACGTGGGGCCAGTGCGCCGCGAAGATCTCGTATGTCCTGCGGCCGAGCAGCAGGTCGAATGGCGCGCCAAACAATCTGTCCAGCGCCTGGCCGGACACTTCATCGAAATGGGGAAATACCCAGCCCCCGAACTTGAAACCGTCCGTCGGATCCTCCTCGGGGCCGCCCGGCGCCTGCATCACGCCATCCAGGCTCATCATCACTCCAGCAATGACCTTTCTCATGACCGTCTTTCTCCAAAGTAGTGCCTTACTGATCCCAAGGACGCCGCGGAGTGCTGCGACTCGACGTCTTCAGTTGATTTTTTTAAGGTTTCGCAAAAGAGCACGAAATTACCATTCGGTGCCAGCGTCAGGGCCCGTCTATGGAGGGCACCTATTTCGGATCGGCCCATCACGACGAAGACGAAGCCCACGGTGTAGGCCAAGGTGATGAGGATCTGGGTGACCGTGAATCTGCGACGGTCGCCGCGCGAGTAGTCGACGATCTGCTCTTCCGTCGTCGGAGGAGCGTGATTGACCCACGCAGTTCCCAAGACACTTGAAGGAGCGAGCGGTGACCTTCGACACTCGCGACATGTATCGACGATTACGACCGGTGACTCGCTCTCGGCACACCGCGGACGGCATTGCTATTGCGGAATCGAGTCGGCCTTCTTGGCTTTCCGGAAGAAGTGCTCAATGTGGTAGTCGTTCTCCCAGTCTTCGTATCCCAGAAGAGATCCCTGCAGGCGCTCGAAGCCTTCGTTCCATCCCGACTTATCGGCGGTCTTCCACAACAACAGGTAGGCATCGATGCGCCACTGCTCACCTGATAGTGCGTACAGGACACGTCGAATCCCGATTCGCTGCCCCTTCACGACAGGCGCGTCCGGCCCCGGAGGCTCGATGTGTTCCCGCTTGATGATGCGACCCGCGGCCACGTGCGGCCCAAACTCACGTTCGGGGATGACGCAGAGCCCATGCAGGCTCGGGTACTCGTCACTGAAAGCGGCGAGTGGCTTTTTGCCTGACAGCATCAATGCCAGTTCGCGTTGGGTGTGGATCCTGTACGGGCGATCGTCGTTGGGATGCCAAGGGTGCAGTTCAACGGGCATGAAGCCTGGATCAAAGGAAAGGCTGTAGTGCTGGACGACCTTGGCCACACTGGGCGAGTCCAGATCGTAGACCGCACCGTCCCCTAACTCATCGTCTGGCATATCAAGAAGCGCTCGCAGCTCTGCGCGATCCTTGATCTCGAAGCGCGCCTCGAGAGCAATGCTGGCGGTCGCCGGATCCCGAGCCTTGAGCAGAAATACGTTGGGAAAGCTGCGCTCCATGGAGTATGGTCAAAACCGATCGTTTCCAACCAACTTCAAATTATTGATCTTCGTCTTTCGTAACGCCTTCAGGAGCAGGTTCCGGGCCGACCGTAGCACGGGGTACAACAGCCGGGACCGACTCCTGGACCTGAAAATCCAGTGGTTGATACGGTTCATCGCGCCGGATGTGCTGCTCATCAAAGACAGCGCATGAATTGCATCTGCGCCGTAGTACAGCACGCCGTCAACTTTCAAAACCATTCCCTGGTCGATATCCAGACCCTGCCGAGTGACATCTTTCATGACCGTCGAGTCCTCACGCGCATTTACCAAATGCAGTTCGCCAGCCGACTCGCGGAGGCGAACTACATGGCAATAGGCGTCACAGACGGGACATTCCTCGTCGTAAACCAGCACGATCTCGCGGTTGGCCATCACGCCGTCGCAACCTCGGGCGCAAGGCTCGCAAATAGACTGGATTCACGGAACCGCATGAGCATGCGCATATTGAAGAAATGCATGACACCGAGCAGCACGATCACCAGCCCGATTTTCGTGCTGAGGAACTCAATCGCCCCCACTATTTCCGTAGGTTTGTCACCGTAGCGCAACGCGAGGCAGACGAACCCGATATTTATCAGGTAAAACCCGACCAGCAGCAGGTGATTCACGGAGTCTGCCAGCTGTTCCTGGGCGTGGAAATTTGCCACTAGGAAGACGCGCCCGTTTCGATGCAGACTGCCACCAACCCAAATTGTCGCCGCAACACTCACTGCAACGTAGACCAGGTACGTCCAGACCATCATGACACGCTCCTTTCGTTGTATAATTAGCTCATTAGCTAAATATCCTAAGTACAGTTAGATAATTAGTCAATAGGCTAAATTAAACCGGAACCCCCTTATGTCGCTCGACAATGTATTTGAGGCGCTCTCCTCCACGGTGCGCCGAAAGATCCTGGCCTACCTATCGCAAACCGATCTGACGGCCGGGCAAATCGCCGAACGCTTCAACATCTCGAAACCGTCCATCTCCAAGCATTTGTCTATCCTGGAGAACGCCGGCCTGATCTCGGGTGAGCGACGTGGGCAATTCATCCATTACAGGTTGGTAAGCGATAACCTCGTGAATACCCTCAACGGCTATCTACAGGAGGTCTGCCCCGTTTCCCGGCCGCTGAAACGAGAGAGTGCGCGGCTCGGAAAGAGCAAGGTTTGAACGTGCGCCGGATCGGGAACCCCGACGTTCCGCCACAACCGCGTTGGCGGGGCCGAAGCCCAGCCAGGGCAATCCTGTAACAGATCGATGTGGCGCATATGGCAATGCATCAATCTGATCAGACGCGACCGCCGTGCTCCTGCCGTGTTGTGACAACAGGCGACGGGAGCACGGCAGGCCTCGTGCGAGAGGACCCTAAGGCGGCGAGATGCGCTTGGCTACCGCCGTCCCCGTCGCTTCGGCGAACATGTTGCCGTCAAGATCGTAGAACTTGGCATCGTTGATTCCGCTATATGAACTACCATCGCGCGCCACTTCATCGGTTTCCGTTTCGGTGAAGTATCCGGATGGATTGCCGTTCGTATAGAGCCATCCGACATGGGACCGGCGCACGTGCCGATCATCTAGGGCCTTCCAATCACCCATGCAGATGGTTCCACCCAGAATCGGATAGTCAATGTTCTCCCATTCCGTGCCGTCGCTGTGCCACTGGATGAAGGCCTCTCCAGCCAGGCCGCCCGTGTAAGTGACCAGCCAGGTACCGACGATCCTGTCGCCAGCGCGCGCTTTGTCAGAGAAATCTCCGGCCACGGGCCCGTGACGAAATAGTGGGGCCATCTGGTGAGATACACCCTGCTGTGCCGGCGCCCTCGGATCCGTGCAACTCGCATGTGCCGATAGTCCGGTCAGGGACAATGCCGCAGCTACCGCGGCGCTCATGATCGTGTACTTCATGGTTGGGTCCTCGTGTGGTGTAAGCGCGGTTTATCCACCGTGGTCTTTGAAGTGATGCGCGAGAATGTAGTCTGCTACGCGCCGGCCCAGTCGATTGCCTTCCTTGACAGAGTGGCGGAAATGCATGCCGCCAAAGATCCTCGCCTGGTCAACTTCTCGCACGACATCCTCGAAGCTCGTGAACTGGTGAGTGGTACCCGTGACAGCACTGGTTACGGTGTAGGGGACCTCGTCGGTCTCGAAGAATTCGCTCAAGGTATCCATCAGCGCCTCGGTAACGCATCCATGATTGGCCGGATATTCCGGGTGACCCGGTGTGACATCCAGAGGAATCCAGGTCGGGTCCGCCACCGTGTCAGGATTGCCGTCAGTATCGGCATCATGAATCGCTGTGTACGGTCGCCAGAAGGCGAAGTGATACTTGGCATTCATGCAGGCAACGACTGAATCGGCAAACACCACATTTGACATCGCTTCCAGCCGTGCAGAATCGTCCGTGTCCAGAGCTTGCGTTCGCACCAGCTCGCGGAATGCGCGGCTGTATTGCGCCATCGTGTGATCCGCCCAGAATCGACCGATTTCGGTCTGCTCCGCGGTACGGTAGGAACTGTCGAGGGCGCCATAGTTTTTGGTCAGATTGAAGTCGTGAGTCCAGGCCTTGCTTTGCAATGACAATGGGGGGCGTACCTCGTCCAGAAATTGATCGGCACTTCGAAGTGCGAAGGGCTGGAATTGGGCAAGCCACGGAGCAACGGGCGGCGGTGGGGTGTTCGGCGGCAGTGCAGGATAGGTAGGCACCGGTTCCCAGATGCCGGGTCCGTGACCCGGCGTGTAGGTAATTGGAGCCTCCAAGCCATCGCCGGCCCTCAGAGCGAGCCAGTTCGACGCAACCGCTTGACCGACGAGAACACCGTCGATTTTGGATTGCCCATCAGGTATGGCGGCGAGGGATGCGCTCTGCTGCGCATCCAGCGTCGGCTGTTGGGTGGGGAAGTAGTGGACAAGAACATCATGCGCCGCGGCGATCACCGCGGCGTCAACAGAAGCGCTGCGCGGCGCGTGTACTGACACGGCGAATGGCCGGTGGCGATGATCAATTGAATTCACGGCGTCAAACATGGCCACGCTGACATACGCAAAATAGACTGGCGCCACGGCCGGGCTCTTCTTCGCGATCGAAACAACCGCAGTGAGCGTATTGGAGTCCCAGTCTGCGACGGGATTCTGTGCCTCGGCGAGTGCGCCGGCGCCGAGACTCAACGCACAGACCAGGGATGCTGGGAGGATCCGAAAAGAATTCATGGCGAATACCCCTTGCGAAGGCTGAACATTTGCGGCACTGAATAACAGTCTGATGGCCGTCAATGGGCGGCCGCTTGCAAGGGTATGTTGATTCCTGACGCTGCCGCTTGCCGCAGCGTATGGGTTGCAAGATAGATCTGGGTGAGAGCTGGCAAGTCCACGAAACGAATGGCCTCTCCGAGGGACTTCTCGGCGCAGATCAGCGGGTCATCCACAGGATCGAGGCCCACCCGATTGGCGCGCGTGCAAACCACCCACGCCGCATTTTTCAGGCGCGTGTAGAATGTCTGTGCGTCCGCTGGCTGACTCAAGTCGAGTCCCTGGGCACTGACATGAAGCGCAACAGTGACGGTACGATCCTTAGCCGCAAGGTTACCGGCGAAAAGCGTGCAGGCAACCGCAGCCGCGATCCAGAAAGGCTGGGCGCGCATTCCAACGTTGTTGCGCAACATATGAACTCCTCATGTATTCGCGTTGACAGGGAGCAATGGGCGGTTGGCCGTCGGGTACCGCTCAGGGACGCCCGATTCGGTTGCCGCTCTATTTGCTACGAGTCGGCAGGAGCGGATTCGGGTACCACGAAAGTGAGGAGCTGTCGTGATTCGGTGGCTTGGGGGTCCGTGGGGTCACTATCTGGTACCCGAAATGTCGGAAAGTGACTCGTAAGTTATTACCAGAGGTTACATTCCAAGCTCGCGCGCTCAGGTCGCCATGGCCGATACAAGAAAAACGCTGGTGGAACGGCTGTTCGCAGAGCATGCAGCTCCTCTGGAAGCTTTCTTTTTCCGACGCGTCCGCCGGCGCCCGGATGCCGCGGAGCTGGCCCAAGAGGTGTATGCGCGAATGCTGCGGGCGCCGGACATGGAGTCAATCCAAAATCCGGAAGCTTACCTGTACACGGTGGCGAGTAACCTGGCGAAGGAGCACGCCCGCCAGGAGCCTTCGGAGGAACGCGTCGTCGACGTTGACGATCCCATCATCCAGGAACAACTGGCTGAGCTGCCGGCCTTCGTCGGGCAACTCGATACGGAGCAGCGCATCAAACGGTTGCGCGAAGTACTGCCTCAGTTGTCCGCCAAATGTCACGCCGCGGTGGTGCTGCAGTATTGGCATGGTCAGAGCTACGAGGAGATCGCGCAGCGGCTCGGCGTATCGACGAACATGGTCAAGAAATACCTGACCCAGGCGTTGGCACACTGCCGGCGCCGGATGGCGCGACTGGAATGACTCTATGAGTGCAAACACCGAACGAGTGCACGCGCTCATTGCCGAGGAAGCAGCTGGTTGGTTCGTTGCCAACCGTACTGGCCTGACGGGTCGAGAGCGCAACACCTTTGCTGCCTGGTTGAAGTCCTCGCCATTACATGTGCAGGAGTACCTGGCAATCTCAGTCATCGCCCGAGATCTGCCGGAGGCCTGCCGAGGTTCCGAGGCGTCGCTTGATGTACTTATCGATCGCGCGCGTATCGGGGATGACGCTTCACTTGCGCCTCGCCGGCCGCGTGTGCTGTGGAGGCGCGGCGTCTTGGCGTCACACCCTTGGCAAACAGCAGCGCTCGCCATAGCTGTGTCGGGTATTTTGATTGTTGGGGCGCTCGCACTGCGGACCTTAAGTTCCTTCACCCTCGCGCCGACCCCCGAAGTCCCTGCGGTTTGGCGCTTTGCAACACGCCACGGTGAGCAGCAGACTCACGAGTTGGCGGACCATTCAGTGCTGCACCTGAACACGGACAGCGCCGTCATCGTGCGCTATAGCAAGACGGAGCGGCTCGTCGCGCTCACTTCTGGCGAAGTGCTTTTCGAAGTCTCGCATGAGCCGAAGCGCTCGTTTCGGGTACAGGCGGGCACCGCCGATGTTGTGGATATCGGGACCAAATTCGACGTGCGTCTGCGGCAGCACGCAACCTTGGTGACGGTGCTGGAGGGCCGGGTCGCCGCGGGACCGTCTTCGATGTCGGCAGGACGCAAGCCGGGCTCGAATCAGGTCCCACAGGAATTTGTGACGCTTGGGCCCGGCCAGCAGATTAGCATCGCCGAGGATCGATGGCCGGCCGCGCCCATCGCCGCTGACGCCGAGCGAACCACCGCTTGGATGCATCGACAGATCCTGTTCGAACACGAACCGCTGGAGCGCGTGGCAACCGAATTCAATCGGTACGCGCCGACACCGATCGAGATTGTCACTCCTGCATTGCAACATCTGGAAATCAGCGGTGTCTTTGCCACGGATGACACGGAAGCTTTCATCGCCTTCCTTCGCAGTCTTGAGGGCGTACGCGTGGAAATAACCGCAGTGCGCATTCGTGTGTCACAGGACTAGGCATCCTTCACCGCGTACACTTTCGGCACAACAAGCCAAGACTACATGGGACGCGCGTGGGGGTTTCGCTTGCATCGCCCGTCGGCGCAGATTGCAACCGTAGTGGCCGAGGTGCTCGGGGCGCTCCCGATCTGCGCTCCCCTTGCACTCATTGATTCCCCCGCCGCGCGAGCCCAGGCTGCTGAACCCGCAACCCTCACTGCCGAGATTCCCGCGCAGCCTCTCACACAGGCGCTGGCTACTTTCGCCCAACAGACCGGCCTGCAGCTCGTGTATGTGTCCGGGATCGTGCGTAACCAGAAATCCCATGCGGTATCGGCGGGACTAAATGCCCAGGAAGGGCTGACTCGCCTCCTTCAGGGCACGGGATTGCGTTTCGAGTACCTCACGCCGCACAGCATCCGTATCGTGAGCAGCGCACCGCCTCCGAAAACTACAAAGCAGGTGGCGACGGACGATGAGCGGGACGAGATCATTGTTACCGCCAACCGCCGCCGGGAGGCCGTCCAGAATGTACCAATCACGATTCAAGTACTGACGAACGCCACACTCGCCAAGCTCAACGCCACAACCTTTGATGATTTTGTGAGCTACTTGCCCGGTGTCACTGCGCACGGCGTGGGTCCCGCTCAAAACAACATCTATGTGCGCGGTCTGGGAACCGGCGAGTACGCAAATCAGGCGGCAGGAGCTAACGGCAGTTTCCCGAACGTCGCGGTCTACCTCGATGAGCAATCGGCACAGCTTCCGGGTCGCAATCTCGACATCTATACCGCCGATCTCGATCGCATCGAGGTTTTGGAAGGTCCGCAAGGCACGCTGTTCGGAGCGGGCGCAGAGGCTGGTGTCCTGCGCTACATCACGAACAAGCCGCAGCTCAATGTGACTGAAGCGACGATGAAGGCCGCGTACACGATCACCGCACACGGTGATCCCAGCACCGCTCTCGAGGCCACCCTCAACCTTCCGCTCATAATCGATAAATTGGCCGTGCGCGTAGTGATATACAACGAAAAGCGCGGCGGATACATCGATAACACACCTGCGATCTTTGCGCGTGATGATGCTGATCGCGGCATTCGCTATGCCAATTACCCGACAGCTTGCGATCCATTCGGTACACCAGCCTGCCGTGTACCGCCCAACAGCGTAGTCATCAACAACTCTGCGCTGGTAGCCAACAATATCAACCCGGTCACGTACCAGGGTACGCGCGTCGAGGCCCTGTACCAATTCAACGAGGACTGGAACGCCTTACTCGCACAGTCGTACCAGAAGATCGAGGCGGATGGTGTATTCGCCGAGATGGCAGCCAACTCCCTCGGCGAGCCGCAACCGCATCTCACCGTGCAGTTGTTCAACCCGTCATACAATAAGGACCGCTTTGAGAATACTGCGCTGACCGTGGACGGCCACTTGCGTGCCCTCGAGCTTCTCTACGCGGGAAGTTACCTCGCACGCAACGTCGAGCAGGTTCAGGACTACACGAACTATGCCCGTGGCGGGGTCTACGTGGACTACTATCAGTGCGTAAATCCCAGCCAGACTTCGACGACGGCGCAATGCTTCACGCCGAGCGCGACCTGGCGCGATAGAGAGCGCAACACCCATGAGAGCCATGAGCTGCGCCTGAGCACCCCGGACAATTGGCGGATCCGCGGCGTCGGCGGCCTGTTTTATGAGAAGTACAGGATCCACGACCAGGGTGACTGGTTCTATTTGACGGCGCTCCCGTACTTCAACCCAATCGGGCCGCCCACTGCCTACTGGACTGTGAATGGCCATCCGGTCTGCGGTTGCACACCGGATGCTGTGCTCGTACCGGGAGGGGTAACCTCAAATAACGCGAATGTCCGCCCGCTGGGCGATGGCTTTTTCAATGACATCACGCGTGGCTACAATCAGAAGGCAGTGTATGGGTCACTCGACGTCGAACTCATTCCGCGAACACTGACGCTGACCGCCGGCACACGCTATTTCAGTACCAATACTGCGGAAGTCGGCTCCCTCGTGGGCAGTTTCGGTTGTGCACGGTTGCCCACTAACTCCTTCCCCGGCCCGGTTCCCAACCCGTGTCTGAATCACTCCGACTTCACCAATCTAAACGCACTCGGCCTTGACCGGACCTATTCCGGCTTCAGAAGCCGTGCGAGCCTCAGCTGGAGACTGAACGAGGACGCCGCGCTCTACTACACTTGGTCACAGGGTTTCCGTTCGGGCGGCTTCAATCGAGGGTTCGCAGTGCCAGGTTATTCGCCACTCTACCCCGGTTCAAATCCCTGGCAAGTACAAGCCCATGCACGCGGGGGCTGGGCCCCCGGTCTGAGCTTTGCACCCGATACTCTCACCAACAATGAGGTCGGTTGGAAGACGAGTTGGTTGGATCAACGCCTTCACTGGAGCGGTGCGGTCTATCAGGAGAATTGGGATCACGCACAAATCGGCGCATTTGATCCGGACGTCATAGGCAACGCCGTCATCAACGGAGGCAATTACCGAGTGCGCGGCGCTGAAACCTCCGTTGTGAGTCGCATCACGACCGGGCTCAGTATCGAGATTGGCGCCGCGTGGAATCACAGCGAGCTGGTCAAGGAAGCGTCATTCCTCTGGGCCGACGGTACGCCGATCGATTTCAGGTCGCTACAGACCTATGCCGGACAAAAGCTCGTGAATCCGGCTGGAACACTTGGCAGCCCGCTCGCCGGTGCCCCCCCGTTCCAGAGCAGCCTTCGCGCCCGCTATGAGGTCGCTTTCGGTGCCTACAGCGCGTTCGTACAGATCGGCGCCGTGCATCAGTCACATTCACTTGCTACTACGGATCGACTCGGACTTAACCTGCAGGGTTCCTTCGTTGGGTACGACTTGCCGCCGTTCACGGCCTACGACGGAGCGTTGGGCGTCGGAAATGACGCATGGCTCGCACAGCTCTACGCAGAGAACCTGACCGATACTCGCGCCCAACTGTATACAAATAACTTTTTGAACTACAAGTCCATAACGGTGAATCGTCCCCGGACGATCGGTCTGCGGGTGAGCTACAAGTTCAGCAGTAATGCCTGGCCCGACTCTTGAGCTGCAGAACACCAGGCCGACTGCTGTAAGAGGCCGCACCTGCCTCGATTCGTTGCAAGACAGAGTGCGGCCCGGCATCAATTTCTGGCCGGCGAGTCGGAACCGGTCAGAGCCTCACTCACCTCACGGGCAGATGGGATGACAGCCGCTGCCTCCTCCTCCGCGATCACCTGCAGCGCATTCTGACCGTTGTTGGTATTTCCCTGACCGAGGACGATCGTGGAATACGTCGTCGCGGAGGCTCCCAGGGGGAAGGACAGCGCAATCGCAAGAATCAACAATTTCCTATAAGGATTCGACATCATTCTCTCCATGAATGTTCAACACGGGTTTCGATCTTCCAAAACCGCGGCATCTTGCCTGTTGTCCCCTCCCTTCAAGCGTCGGCACTGCCCGCACGCCGATAGGGCGGACGTGCAACGCAAGGTACGCTTGTGCTACGCACCATAGCTGCAAGCGGCGTGGTTGACAAGCGCTTGACGACCGCGCGCGAAGACTGTTAGGGATCCACTCGCTCTCTCGGCCTTAGACGTTCTCGTCCAAATGGGGAGCGCCAACACTATCAAGGCCAACTCGATTGCTGGAGACTTCGTTCCAAGCCCGGCATCGCCGGCACGCAGATAGTCGGCAAGGCTAATGTCTGCCAGACGGTGTCGGGCTTGTTAGTCCATCGGTGTGGTGTCTGCGCATTGACGGGACGAGGAAGCGGGATGGTCGTGATTACCAACCCTAGGCATCCTCGATGGTCGTCCGCGATCTAGCTAGTCCCAGGACGCTGGTTTCCGCGAACTCAATCATCTCCGATATCTCGGGACGGGTTCCAACTTCATTTTTCAACAACGCGATGGCGTCGTGCAGCGGGAGATTTTGCCGGAGCAAAGTACGATATGCGGAGCGAATGGAGCGGATCTGGCTGGTTGCAAAGCCGTTCCTCTCCAAGCCCACCTTATTGATTCCCCGCATTACCGATGGATGCCCGTCCGCGATGCAAAATGGAAGGACGTCCTTGGCCACCTTGTTCATTCCGCCGATAAATGCAAACCGACCTATTCGAACAAATTGCACAACGCCCGTCATGCCGTTGATGATTGCGTGATTGCCTACTTGGACGTGTCCGGATAGCTTCGTATCGCAACTGATCACTACGTCGTCACCAATTATACAGTCGTGTGCTATATGGCTGTACGAAAGAAACACCCCATTGCTGCCTACCACAGTGGATTCTCCCGGCTTCGCCGCGGCGTTCACTGTCGAGAATTCGCGGAAGA
>Ga0307511_10002020_pt1 | contig 21284 bp, 15 predicted proteins | sample 13_EM_MG_FD_200266 | JGI IMG/M metagenome (GOLD analysis project Ga0307511, IMG submission 200266) | Populus trichocarpa ectomycorrhiza microbial communities from riparian zone in the Pacific Northwest, United States - 13_EM | ecosystem: Host-associated > Plants > Roots > Unclassified | place...
CTCCTTGACGATCTCCCAGATCTTCGTGGGGCGGAAATAGAACCGCCGGTAGAACAGCTCCATGCTGTGGAAGATCTCCGTGCTCGACAGGTGCGGATAGCTGATCGCGGCCAGTTGCACTCCCTGTCCATCGACCAGCTGCTGCGAGTCATTGGCGGGCAGCCAGCCGTTTTCCTTGGCCTGCCGGTACAGGGACGTGCCCGGATAGGGCGCCGCCAGCGAAACCTGCACGGTGTGCGGGTTGATCTGCACGGCGAATTGAATGGTCTTTTCGATCGTCTCGCGCGTTTCGCCCGGCAGCCCGAGGATGAAGGTGCCGTGGATCAGAATTCCGAGCTTGCGGCAGTCATGCGTAAAGCGGCTGGCGATGTCCGTGCGCAGTCCCTTCTTGATGTTGTGCAGAATGGCATCGTCACCCGATTCGTAACCCACCAACAACAGCCGCAGACCGTTCTCCTTCATGACCTTGAGGGTCGCATAGGGAACATTCGCCTTGGCGTTGCAGCTCCACGTCATGCCCAGCCGGCCCATGCCGCGGGCGATGGCCTCCACTCGCGGCAGATTTGACGAGTCAGTGAAGGTGTCATCGTCAAACATGATCTCCTTGACCTGCGGCAGGTTCTCCTTGATCCATTTCACTTCCTCGATGACGTTCTCGGCCGAGCGCACCCGGTAGCGATGGCCGCCAACTGTTTGCGGCCACAGGCAGAACGTACATTTGGAGCGGCATCCGCGCCCTGTGTACAAGCTGACATAGGGATGTTTGAGGTAACCGATGAAGTAGTTCTCGATTTTCAGATCGCGCTTGTAGACGGGGGCCACGAAAGGCAGCGCGTCCATGTCCTCGATCGTCGCGCGGGGCGCGTTGTGTACGATCTGGCCTGCCGCGTTGCGGAATGACAGGCCATTGATGCTGTCGAGGGGCAATCCGGCCGCGACATCCCGGCAGGTGTAGTCGAACTCTTCGCGGCAGACGAAATCCACCGCCGGCGCCGCCAGCAGCGAATCGGCCGGCTCAACCATGACTTTCGCACCGACGAGCCCGATCCTGATGCGCGGATGGGCGTTCTTCAGCAACTCAGCGAATTTCACATCGGTGGGGAAGGACGGTGTGCTCGTGTGCATGATCACGAGGTCGAAGTCGCGCGCGATGTCCAAACACTTCTCGACGCTCAAATCATCAGCAGGCGCATCGACCACCCGCGAATTTGGCACGAGCGCCGCCGGCTGAGCCAGCCAGGTGGGAAACCAGAACGAGCGTATCTCGCGCTTGGCCTGGTAGCGCGAACCTGCACCGCCATCGAAGCCGTCGAAGGAGGGTGCCTGTAGAAACAATGTCTTGAACATTCCATCATCCTCTTTGCAGCGCAGCCTCGAGCTTTCAGCCAGCTTTCGGCGCGGCAGGGGTACAAACTTTGCGACGTAAAGTACCGCCACAGGCGGATTGGGGCAAGGTTTTACAGGGGGTGTCGTGCAGCGGCGTCAGGGCTTGTCCGGGGTCTGGAATTGCGCAACAACGTAAGGCTCTGCAGAGGGGTTGACCGGGCTGCAGCACGAAAGTGCGATCTGGCGAGCAGCCTGCCTAAGGGGGAGCTGATATAAGCCCGTGATGATTTGCCCCAAGTGCAGTCACGAGCAGGATGACCCGGTCAAATGCTCAGCCTGTGGGATCTTTTTCGCGAAACTCCACCCGCAGCCGGGAGCGACCGAACGCAGACCCGCCAGACCGCGTGCCGAGCCGGCGCAGCCCGGTTTCGGCGCCGGCGCATTGGCAGTCACGGCCATTGTTACAGCCGTCGTTGTATTTCACTTTACACGCCGGCCTGAAGTTCCAACCCCGGCTGCACCGATACGCCCCGCCTCGACTGTTACCCAGCCGGTAGTGGGAGTACCCAACTTGACTCAATCCGCAGCAACGCCCGACCCGGCGCCGCCTGCCGGTGCGCTGCCCGCACGTAACCCGATAGAAGCAGCACGCAACGCAACGGTGTTTATCAGGACAGGCTGGGGACTTGGGTCCGGATTCATTATCGATCAGCAATGCCACGTGATCACCAATCGCCACGTGGTGGAGACTGACGGTACCCGAGTGGCGAACAGCTTCGCGCGGGATCCTGACACGCAGGCGCGTATGGTTGCGGCTGCTCAGCAGTTACAGGCTGCAATCGTCCGGGAGCAACAGTTGCGCAGGCAGTTGGCCACGCAGCCTGGGACCAACCTCGAGCAGCTGGAGCTGGATAGACACATTGTTTCCATGCAGCAGGAGCTCGCCGATCTTCCGGGGCGGTTCAATGAGTTCATCACCAAGAAGGTGGAAGGGTCGAGCCATGAGGGCTTCTCGGCCACATTGGTGGACGGCAGAGAGTTCATTTCGCTGCACGCCGAGTACGCCAGCAACGCGGACCTGGCGGTATTTCAGCTCCCGACCCGGGATTGCCCGCATATCCCATCCGGGCACTCGGTGGACCTCGCCTTCGGCGAGCGCCTGTATACCGTCGGCAATCCGCAGGGTCTTGCATACACCGTGACATCGGGAGTGTTCTCCGGTGAGCGCGGCGATGGAAAACAGAGATTCCTGCAGACGGATGCGCCGATCAATCCTGGCAATAGCGGCGGTCCGCTGATCACGGCGAGCGGCCAGGTTGTGGGCATCAATACGATGGTTGCGCGCGGCATGCAGGGAATCGGGTTCGCGATACCGATTGAAACTGTTTACGAGGAATTCCGGCAACTCAGGTAAGCTTCGGTGTGCGCACGATGCGCGACAGCGGAGGTCCTATGAAAATCTCCTGGGTGTTCGATCTGATTTCCCCCTATTCGTACCTCAGCCTGAAGCAACTGTCGTTGCTGCCGGCCGGGACTCAACTGGAGCTGGTGCCGGTGCTGTTCGCCGGACTGTTGCAGCACCATGGACAGGTCGGCAACGCGGAGATCGCCTCCAAGCGGCGCTTCACTTATCGGTTTGTCGTGTGGCGCGCCCGGAAAATGGGCGTGCCTCTGAAGATGCCACCGGCACATCCATTCAATCCGCTGAGCGCCTTGCGTCTCGTCATTGCAGCGGGAAGCGATCGGCGGTCGGTCGAAACGGCTTTCGAGTTTGTGTTTGGCCAGGGACGCGACGTGGCGGACCCGGCGGTGCTGCTGGAACTGGCGCGCGAGCTCGGGATTGCCGATATGGACGCGGCGCTGAATGATCCTGAGGTCAAGCGGACACTGCGAAACAACACGGACTGGGCAATCGAGCGGGGTGTGTTTGGTGTGCCGACATTCGTCATCGGCAGCGAGCTGTTCTGGGGCCACGACGCCCTGGAGATGGCCGTGGACTATCTGCGCGACCCGGCTGGGTTCAACGATCGGGAGATGAGCAGGATTGACACCCTGCCGGTAGGGGTCACCCGTTCCCGGGTGACCCGCCAGTGAGACAGCCAGTGAGACAGAACTTCTGCAGCGTGGCCTTAGCCCTTCGCTAAGGCCGCAGCGCCCTTACCTTCAGGCGTTCGCCGCCGCCTTCAGCTTGGCCACTTCGGCGATGACCTCGTCCGCGACCTGCTTCGGCACGGGCTCGTAGTGCGAGAACTCCATCGTGTACGAGGCACGGCCGCTGGTCATGCTGCGCAACTGTCCGATGTAACCAAACATCTCCGACAGCGGGACGACGGCTACGACGGCAATGTTGTTACCGCGCTCGATCTGCTCCTGGATCGTGCCGCGGCGGCGGTTGATGTCGCCGATGACATCGCCCAGGTGGTCCTGCGGCGTAACCGTCTCGACCTTCATTACGGGCTCGAGCAGGATGGGGCCGGCCTTCCTGAGACCTTCGCGGAACGCAGCCTTGGCCGCGATTTCGAAGGTCAGCGCGTTGGAGTCGACATCGTGGTAGCTGCCATCGATGAGAGTCGCCTTGAAGTCCACTGTCGGGAAGTGCGCCAGCACGCCGTCTTCCTTCTGTATCTTCAGGCCCTTCTCCACGGCGGGCACGAACTCCCGGGGTACGGAGCCGCCCACCGTCTCGTCTTCGAACACGAAGCCGGAACTACGCTCCAGCGGCTCGAAGATGATCCAGACTTCGGCGAACTGACCCGAGCCACCCGTCTGCTTCTTGTGCGTGTAGTTTTCCTGGATCTTCTTCGTGATGGTCTCGCGGTAGGCCACCTGGGGCTCGCCCATGACGCCTTCCACACCGAATTCGGTGCGCATGCGGTCAAGGGTCACTTCCAGGTGCAACTCGCCCATGCCGCGCAGAATGGTCTGGCCGGTCTCACGATCGGTTTCCAGGTGCAGCGAGGGATCGGCACGCACCATCTTGCCCAGCGCCGCGCTGAACTTCTCCTGCTCGGCCTTGACCTTGGATTTCACCGACACGCTGATGACCGGGTCAGGGAAGCGCATGCGCTCCAGGACCACGGGATTGGCAGAGTCACACAGCGTGTCACCGGTCTCGGTCTCGGCCAGTGATACGAGCGCAATGATGTCGCCCGCGCGGGCTTCTTCAATCGGGTTGGCTTCCTTGGCGAACATTTCGACCATGCGGCCGATCTTTTCGCGCTTGCCGCGCGTCGAGTTCTGTACCGAGGCGCCCTTGGTCAGCACACCCGAGTACACGCGGACGAAGGTCAAAGCGCCATAAACATCGTTGATGACTTTAAAGGCGAGCGCCGAGAAAGGCTCGTCATCGGCGGTCTTGCGCTCGCCGACCGGGTTACCGTCGGCATCCACGGTCTTGATGGCCGCAACGTCCGTTGGCGCCGGCAGGTAATCGACGACCGCGTCGAGCACCTGTTGCACGCCCTTGTTCTTGTATGAGGAGCCGCACAGCACCGGATTGAACGCCGAGGTGATGGTGCCCTTGCGCAGCGCCTTGCGAAGCACATCAGCCGACGGGGCGATGCCGTCATTCAGGTAGGCTTCCATGGCCTCATCGTCCTGCTCGAGGCAGGTATCGATCAGCTCGGTTCGATACTTGTTGACGTCCGCCAGGATCTTGCGATCCGAGGGCATGGTGATCTGCAATTTGTCGGCGAGGTCAGGGGTGACGTCGAGGACCTGCCACTCGGCGTCCTTGTCGTCCGAATCCCAGACCAGGGCCTTCATCTCGACCAGGTCGATCATGCCCTTGAAATTGTCCTCGGAGCCGATCGGAAGCTGCACGGGCAGCGGCCGGGCGTTGAGGCGATTCTTGATCATGTCCACGCAACGCAGGAAATTCGCGCCGCTGCGGTCCATCTTGTTGACGTAGCAAAGGCGCGGAACGTCGTAGTTGTCGGCCAGGCGCCAGTTGGTCTCGGACTGCGGCTCCACGCCGGCAACACCGTCGAACACGACGACAGCGCCGTCGAGCACGCGCAGCGAGCGGTTGACCTCAATCGTGAAGTCGACGTGCCCCGGGGTGTCGATCAGGTTGATCTTCTTGTCGCGCCAGAAAGCGGAGACCGCGGCGCTCTGAATGGTGATACCGCGCTTCTGTTCCTGCTCGAGGTAGTCAGTCGTCGTCGACGTCTTCAGATCCTTGGTGTCATGGATATCGATGATCGTGTGCTTGCGCCCCGTGTAGTACAGGATCCGCTCGGTGGTAGTCGTTTTGCCGGCATCGACGTGGGCGATGATGCCGATGTTGCGGATATCAGAGAGGGCAGTTGTACGAGGCATAGCAAGTTTCCATGACAGTTTGGGTTGCACCAGACCGGCCCATACGAGCCGTTGCAGCCGGGCTCAAAAGCGCGGCTGCCGTGAAATCGATCGTCCTACTTTTAGTGAGTCGCGCCCTCGCAATCCCGCGCGCATGCCATTTGATGGCAGCCCTGGGACCGAGTCCGGGATCTGAAGGGGCGTAGGAGGGCAGCTACGTATGATAGCAATACCCCGCTGATTTCACGAGCCCCCGCCGCCTGGGGCGAGACCTGGTCGATATACTGGGGTGGGAACGGGCGGTTTTGAGGCCATAAGATGAAAAAAGCGGCATTGCGGGCGGTGGCGGCTGCGGGTCTGCTGGGGTTTGCGCCAGGGACACTGCCCGCCCAGGTGCTCTTGTCGGCGGATGGGCCGGTCAGCGCGCCGATTCGGGCCGGTACGCTGCCTTCCGCGTGGGACACCGGGGGGCCGCGGTGCGCCGAGATGCCGGAATGGCAGATCCATGAATACAACCCGGACCTGTACATCCTCAGGCAGTCCGGATGCACGGATTTCGAGAAGCCGTTCGTTTTCCTGCTGTTCGGGGGCGAGCGCGCCTTACTGCTGGATACCGGGTCTCGCCGGGGGAACCTTGCTCCCACCCTCCAGCTCGTGATGCACCGGTGGCTGTCCGCCAATCATCGGGATCACATGCCGCTCATTGTCGCGCACACGCACTCGCACTCAGACCACGTAGCGGGCGATGCGCAGCTGCAGGCGCTCCGTGACCCCGACATTCCAGTTACCTACGTCGCGCCCACGGTAGATGCGACGAAAACGTTCTACCGCATTGCAAACTGGCCTGAGGATGTCGGTCAGGTCGATCTTGGCAACCGCACCTTGGACATAGTCGCAATCCCCGGTCACGACATAGTCTCCATCGCCGTCTATGACCGGCAGACCGCCATACTCTTTACCGGCGACAGTGTTTACCCAGGGCGGTTATACATCCGCGACCTGGCGGCGTTCGAAAAAAGCAATCAGCGAATGCTGCGCTTCACCGAAGGCAAGCCGGTCGCGCACTTGTTGGGCAACCACATCGAAGAGCAACGCACGCCGTATACCGACTATCCGGTCAAAACCGAATATCAGCCCGATGAGCACGAATGGGCGTTGTCCCGCGGCACGCTGTTCGAGATACAGGCGGGGCTGGCGGCCATGCACGGCAAGCCGCAGCGTGTCGCGTTCAGGGATTTCACCCTGTGGCCCACGGGGCCATAGAAAAGGCCATAGAGCGCGATCTACGGCTGTAACAGCGCGGTCGCTACCGAGGTCATCGCAATCACGCCCGTGCGCAGAGTGGGTTCCGGCAGCGGCTCGAAGCGGCTCGTATGCGGGCCCGGCAGAGTTTTCCCCTCCGCGCGGGCGCTTGCGAACTTGACGGGGTCCATCGCGCCCAGCCCGAACATGACTGTCGGGATGTTGTGTTGCTCGAGCCCGAAGGAGTTGAAGTCCTCGCTGGCCATGATGGGCTCACCGTCAACTACGTTCTCAGTGCCCAGAGCGCCTACCAAGGCTGACTTCACCCGCGTGGTGAGGTTGGGATCGTTGTAGGTCACCGGCGTCGATTCGTTGTCCAGAACGGTGACAATCGGCGCGAGGTTGTCCGGAACACCGGCGGACACTGCAACGCCCTGTGCCGTCCGCCGTATGCCATCCAGAATGACCTGGCGTCCGTGGTCACTGAAGGCGCGGGCGGTGATCTCCATCTTCACCTCGTAGGGGATGATGTTTCGGCGGGTACCTCCGTGTATGTCGCCCACCGTGACGACAGCAGGGTCCAGGGGACTCTCCTGGCGACTGACAATCGTCTGCAGCTGCACGATGAATTCAGCGGCCATGACGATGGGGTCCTTGCCCTCCTGCGGCATTGCCCCGTGACCTCCGATGCCCCGCAACACCACATCTATCGATGTTGAGCCGGCCTGGGCAGCTCCACTGACGATCGAGACCGTTCCCGCCGCGTGCGTGTTGGTATCGTGCAATGCAATCGCCATGTCCGGCTTGCCGAAGCGCTCGTAGAGATGATCCGCCAGCATTGCCCTGGCGCCGTCGATCGTTTCTTCGGACGGCTGCCCGACGAGGATCAATGTGCCGTGCCATTTGGATTTGCTTGCGGCGAGCGCCCGGGCAGTGCCGATCAGCGTAGTGACGTGAACGTCATGCCCGCAAGCGTGCATCACGCCAACCTGTTGACCGCTCGCATTCGTGCTCTTCACGTGACTGGCATACGGTACGCCCGTCTCCTCGACGACCGGCAGCGCGTCCATGTCAGCGCGGATCAGGAGTTTCGGTCCCGCACCGTTCTGCAGCACCGCGACGACCCCGAACGCCTGGCTGCCATCGGGATACCTTCCGACATGCTCCGTGACGGCGTAGCCAGCCTTGCGAAGCTCTGCTGCGAGAAGCGCGGAGGTGTGCTCTTCGTGATGGGACAGCTCCGGGTGCGAGTGGATTTCCTTGTAAGTTGAAACCAGGCTCGCAAGCTGGCCATTGACGAATGTGCCCGGTTCCTGGGCGCCCGAGTTGGCCGACAACAGCGCCAAAACCACGGCACTGCCCAATATCCGGGCCCGGCAGAAGCGTCTGTTCTTCATTCGTTCACGCGTCGATTCTGAGCAACTCGAGAGTGATTCTAGCTTAGCAGCCCGACATAAAGAGTGTGGCGGGAATGCCCTTCATTGCGCACATCGGGCTCACAACTTGCTAGGATTGCGCCCCAGTGACCGCAGGTTGGGCGAAGGGGGGAATATGACTCGTCTGGCGGCTGGAATTTGCGCTCTAGGGATTGCACTTGGTTGCATGGGGCTTGCGGGCTGTGGCTCGGATAGCGGCACGGCGACAATGGGGACGAGCACCGATCGCGGCACGCTCGTATACGACCCACCTTTCAGAATCGCATCGTTGAATGCGGCTGACTTCGGAAGTCAGCTCGGGGCGACCGCGGCCGGGCAGAGCCTGCTCCTGGTGGCAGGCGCCCCGGCGTGCGGTGTGGACTTCTACCACCTCGAATACAACACTGTTGGGGGAGCGGGCGAAAAGACGACCGCTTCCGGGGCGCTCCTGGTGCCCACGGGCGCGGCGCCCGCCTGCTCGGGACCCCGACCCATAGTCCTGTACGCGCACGGCACTCAGACCGACAAAACGGCCAATCTCGCCGATATAACGAACACGAACAACACAGAAGGGGCCCTGATTGCGGCAGTGTTCGCCGCCCATGGGTATATCGTGGTCGCGCCCAACTACGCCGGGTATGACACGTCATCGCTTCCGTATCATCCCTTTCTCAACGGCGATCAGCAGTCGAAGGACATGATCGATGCCCTGGCGGCTGCGCGGACCGCCCTGCCGAACACCAGCTCTGCAGCAACGGCCGATAGCGGCAAGTTGTTCGTCTCGGGCTACTCGCAAGGCGGTTACGTGGCGATGGCTACCCACAAGGCACTTCAGGCCGCGGGTGTGACAGTCACCGCTTCGGCGCCAATGTCGGGCCCGTATGCGCTGGAAGCCTTCGGGGACGCGATATTTTTCGGCAACGTGAACATCGGCTCCACGGTTTTTGCGGACATGGTCGCCACGAGTTATCAGCGGTCCTATGGGAATCTTTACACTTCTCCAGGCGACGTCTTTGAGCCTGCATACGCGAGCACCGCCGAGGCGCTGCTGCCGAGTGCAACGCCGGTTGCCACTCTGTTCGCGACTGGCAAGCTGCCGCAGACCGCGTTGTTCAGCAGCACCACGCCGGTGACCGGGAATGGCACTCTCGACGCGGCGCTGGCCGTGCCGGCGAATCCGGTGTTCGCGCTTGGGTTCGGGTCTTCGAATCTGATCACGAATGCCTATCGCGTGAGCTACGCGTTGGATGTGCTGCAAAATCCCGATGGCGTCGTGCCGGCATCGCCAGCCGCGACGCCGCAACATCCGCTACGGCAGGACCTGAAAACCAACGACCTGCGCAGCTGGATCCCGCACAGTCCCCTGTTGCTGTGTGGAGGTGGCCAGGACCCCACGGTGTTTTTCAATGTCAACACCTTGACGATGCAGGCATTCTGGAGCGCGTTGCCGCCAGGGCTCGTGACCGTGCTGGATGTCAACGGCACAATCAATCCCGCCAGTCCGTTTGCGCCCCTGCAGGCTGGATTCCAGACGACACTGGCGGCACTGCTGGCCAGTGGCGGACAGCAGGCCGTAGTCCAGAACTACCACGTCACGGTCGCACCGTTCTGCACGGTGGCGGCCCGCGGCTTCTTCGGTCAGTTCTAAGTCAGGGGGACAAACATGATCGCACGCATCTGGACGATTGCCTTCGGGATACTGGCAGCATCGGCAACGGTGGGCGCTCGGGCGGAGGAGGACTATCTGTCCAACTCACTGCGAGTCGGGGCCTACTATGTCACGTATGACACGCAAGCGGACGACATCAGGGGTCCGTTCGTGCCGGCAGGCGCCAACCTGAGAGTCGAGGACGTGATCACGCCTTACTTCGCCTATGTCCGCAGGCTCAACAACCATTTCAGCGTGGAGCTTGCGATGGGCGCCCCGCCACTGACCAAGACCGAGGGTAAGGGACCGGCAAAGCTCGGATCGGTGCCCTTCAACGGACAGGTCATCACCACCGCGCGCTGGCTCGCTCCGACGCTCCTGCTCACATACAGTTTCTTCGACGAGTCGGCCAGGTTCCGTCCCTATATCGGCGCGGGCATCAACTACACGCGGTTCTATTCGCGGCAATCGACGGCCGCCGGCAACGCAGTCGGAGGTGGCCCGACTTCGGTTGACCTTCCGGCCTCTGTCGGGCCGGCTGCCACGATAGGCCTCAGCTACCGGCTGACCCGGCATTTCAGCTTGTATGGCTCGCTTTCGGCATCGGAGGTTGATTCGCGCCTGACTGCCACCACAGCCGGTGTCAAACGGACCACCCACATTTCTTTCGGGCCGCGCACCGCGGTGCTTGCGGCGGGCTATTCGTTCTGAGCGATTGCGCGGGTCAGAAACCACGCCAGGCCGGCGGCCAGCAATATCGCGCTGGCCACGGTTGCCGGTATGCCCGAGCGCTGTCGCGTCCCACGTCGCGCCTCTGGCGCTTCGCGGGATTCCCTTCGCTCCGCTCCGGTTGCCGCGGGCGCAATCGTGGCGACGATCCTGATCAGCGCAACGGCGGTGAGCACGGCCAACAGCTGACCGATCTCCACTCCTATATTGAATCCCAACAGGGTTGAAACCAACCTGGATCGGGGCAGATGCAGGTCCTGTAACGCGCTGGCAAATCCGAGCCCGTGAATCCACCCGAAACCCAGGGCCAGCAGGGCACGGGATGGGATTGAGAATTCCCGCTCGCGGGCGCCGGCCAGCCATACGGCACTGCCGGTGGTGAGTGCTATCGCGATGATCAATGCCGCCGGCAGGCTCGGTCGCAGATCGGGTGGGATGAGCAGCAGTGCAGCCGTGATCGCAACTGTTGTAAGGGCCGCAATGCGGCCCTCGCGCTCGCTGCGAATGAGGTTGTGGGCAGCGGCCAGTGCGATCGTGAGTCCAATCAGACACTCCACAGCGCCGCGGTCGGCCTGGATGATCCCGAGCACCGCCAGACTGAGGGTCAGCGAATGGCCGAGGGTGAAGCCGGTGACGATTGCGAGCACTTCTCGAGCGGCGCGGGCGCTGATCAGCAACGCGAGCAGGAACGCCAGGTGATCGAATCCTGTAGCGATGTGCTCGATTCCCATTCCGACGAACTGCAGGAAGCGCGTCTGGTTGGCACCCGTCGGGCGCAGCTCAAGTTGTGTTGTGGGCGTAGAGGCCGTCAGGATGGCCTCGCGGGTGCTGCCGGGCGACTCGACATACACAAAATGGTGATGGGAGGGCGCGACGGCAAAAAACAATTCGAGCTTCAGGGTGAGCCGATTGCCGGGTCCGCATCGCATCCGCACGTCAACGCGAAGGTAACCGGGCTCCGATTCGAGGCTGGAGGGTGATTGGGGCAGGGTACAGGGCACGCCGTCCACTGAGGCAGCAAGGCTTCTTTGAACATGAGCCGAGAAAATCTGCGCAAGTGATGCGTAGCTGTCATCGGGCACCGTGAGGCGGGTGACTTCCCGGGTGCGCGCAGTGACAATCCCGTGGAGCTCACCGTTGTCGAAGGTCCAGTGAGATGTGGACTCGCTCCGCTCGTGTGCGTGCGCTGGCGTGGACGACAGCCAGCACAGCATCGCGAGCCAGATGAGCAAGACGCACTTCATTGCTGTTGAATGTCAACGAAGATCGGAGAGGACCAGGCACGCTCCTCGATCGCTTCGAGACAATTGTCGGCGGGTGCTGTCCTGGCCGGATCGCCGGAGCATAAGTTGACCTGCGTGCAGCGGCCTTCGGAGTCGAACTTGCAGCGCAGCTGCCCGCCGTTGATGGCAGGCGAAGGCTCCTGGATCGCACGCACGTAGTACAGGGCATCCCGTCCCCCCTTCAGGAACTCGGGATCAGAAAAACGCACTGTGCAGCCGGCTTCATTCGGAGCGCACTTGAGTGTCTTCCAGGGATCTTCGATCAAGGGGCCCGCGGGCTCGGATGGGTTGTGCTGTGGATGGATCCGCACGACCTCGATGCGCGTGATCTGCCGCCTACGGTTGGTGGGATTGAAACATTCGTTGTGACAGAGAGTCTCGAGTTTCCGGGCGCCCAGGAGGCGGCGCTGGAAATCCGGGCATCCGGGTTGTTGGACGAAGGCGCCCACAGCTCGGGCTTCGAACTCTGGATTACGCTTCATGTGAACCGCGGAGCCCATCGGTAGGGCGGATCCGGGGGCGTTGAGCAGGTTCATCCACAGCAGCATGCGCTCGCCGCTGGTCGCGTAGACGTTGCGGGACTTCAACGCATCCCAGATGGCGCCACGCGAGCGGTTGATCGCATGCACCGCGACCAGTCCACCTGTGATTGACATGCTGTTGGTCCGCTCGACGTCCCAGGTGGCCCAGGATGAAGAGTACAGATTCGGTGTCACGGGACGGCTTTCCGCCATGCGCTCAGCCGGGGGCGGCAGGAACATGCGCTTCGCGTCGGCATTGTTGAGGCGCAGCAGAAGAATGGAGTTCCATCGGGCCACTTCCTTGTAGCCTTCGCCGGGCATGGCGTTGTGGTTGTCGGTGGACCCGATCAGTCCGAATCGGAAGCGCAGCGGATCCCGGCCGTCGCGATCCTGTCCCAGCGCGAGAATGTACTGGACGGAGCCCAGTGGGTTGTGGTGCCACGTAGGCAGGAAGCAATCGCGGCATTCGCCGGCGTCGAGCCATTCTTCGGTACGCGCACCCGGCACCGCGAGAAATCCGGCGGCCGCAAATCCAACCGGAGCGTCCAACTCGCGCTGCCGTGCCTCGAGCTCGCGCCGCTCGCACTCCTGTGTCGGCAGACGGGCCGCATCGCAGCGGATGCGGATGAGATGGCCTGCCTGCCAGCACATGGGGAGATAGTCCCGTGTGGGTTGCGGACATTGCTTCTTCCCGTCGGGCCCTAGGACGTATTCACGCCAGGAGCGGTACTCCTCCGAGTTGCCATGTCCGGAATACACTTCGACGAGTGATTGCCGTGGGTCATTGGCAATGCCCGGGGTCAACTCGTGCGCCCAGTCTGCACTGGGTGGATTGGACAGACCCCAGGCAGTTCCGTGTGGGATGACGAGGGAGTCGTAACCCCACTCGTCGAGCTTGCGCGACAGCTCCTGCGGCGTGAGCGCCACTTCGAAACAGTTCTCGGGCAGCGACCGGGTGTTGACACCGGGCGGGCAGACCGGAACCTTCGACAGCTCCTGCATCATTGCGACGTAGGACCCTACGCGAGGCTCGTGCATGGTTTTGAGCACCGGCAGGTCGGGGTCGAAGTAGGGTGGCATGGGAGAGATCGCTCGACGCGGCAGATGTGCCTCGTCCTGATCGCGGAAGATGACGTTGCGATGGCCGTAGTGATTTTCGGCGGTGGTTCCGGCCTGTGTCCATTCAAACCCGGTGAAAGTGATGAGGTCTGAGTCGTCGTTGCCGTTGTTGCGGCCGACGGCCGAACATTGGCGCAGGGTTTGTTTGGACTCGCGCCATTGCCGCGGCGTCAGGGTCTCGGCGTGATCGGTCAGCGCGAAGAAATCGAGTGCCGAGCAGTACCGCGCGAAATCACACGCTTCGGCGGGTGGATGGGACCCGGTGCCACCGAACACGGGTAGTGAGAAGACGAAGGCGTCCCAGGAGACAGTGCTATGGACGTGCAGGTCACCGAACAGGATCTGCTCGCCGGGAGCGGCGGTTGTATCCAGTCTCTTCAACAGATCGGCTGGGCGGGCAGTGGCATTGATCGTTCCGGGAGAATCGACGCGCGCATGCTGGTATTGCGCGCCCTGGTCGGCGAGGGTACCGGTTGATTTGTGGGGGCCCGCCGCGGCCGCCGAGGCTGCTGCCAACAACGCCAGTGCAACCGACAGTCTATTCATGGGGGCAGCCTTTGTTGGTGGGGGAGTTGGCCGGCGGGTCGAAGCGATCAGCGTGCAGCGGTTGCGGGCGGCGAGTCGGCAAATTCGATACGCGCCGATTTGTGCAGTGAGGCTAGAAGGCTCTCCAACGCGTGCTCCTGGCGCTCGCGCATCGCATCGGCCAGGACGAGATCGCGCACGCTGGCCAGGGTAGGTATCTCGGCGGGTATCTTGTGGCTCAGGTAGATGAGCAGAACTCCATGCCCCAGTGGTGTCGCCGCGGTGGTCTGCCCGTGGGTCAGTCGCTCCAACAGCTGGGCATTCACGGGGCCGAAGTAATTGGCGAGCGTGCGTGCGGTGACGAGTTGTCCTGGGGAGGCAAATGGCAGGCGGTCGGCTTTGTCGATGACCTGGCTGATTGGGATGCCCGCGGTCAGTTGGGCACGCGCGGCCGTGGCGCGGGATTGCGCGACAGCGAGATCCGGAAACGTCGGCGACTCGAAATAAAGCGGCGTTACCTCGAAGCGGGCTGAGGTCGCATACACTGAGCTGTGGGCTCGAAAATACTCTTCGAGCTCGCGATCCGAGATGGGCTCGGCGGCCTCTTCGGCGTTGACGCGGGTGATTGCGCTCCTGACCAACGCGGCGCGAACCTCGGGGCTCGTTTCTGCGGCTCCGCTGTCCAGCGCGTGTTGAACGAGCAACTCCTCGTCGATCATTCTCGAGAGCACGTCGTGCCGGGTCGCTGATTCGGAGCGCCGGTCGCGGGCATCCATTCCTGCCACCGTGCGACTCACGCTGTCAGCGTCTATCGATCGGCCGTTGACGCGGGCCGCGGTGCCTGGGAGGAACCGCATGGGAGCACGTACGTCATGAAGAATCTGAAATGCCGAGAACGCGCAGCCGAGGATGACTGCTGCAACCAGGCAGACTCGCCTGAATGAGTCCGACATGCGAGGGACCTCCCTTGAGCATTCGACGTGGGCTCAGCGCCGATAGTCGGGTTCTTCGGCGTCCAGTATTTCCTTCACGGCATTCAGATGATCGACCGCAAAACCGGGGTATTCGAGCCACTGACGCTTCGTCAGCTCCGCCACGGCATCCGACATGAGCCGAAGCGGTTTGCCCGAGGCATAGCAGGTGAGCAGCAGCTCGGCGGCCCGTTCGAAGTAGTAGAGCTCGTCGAAGGCTTCCGCGACCGTCGCGCCTACGACCATCACGCCGTGGTTTGCCATGAGAAGGACGCTCTTGCCCTCGACCAGCAGGCGCGCCTGCCGCTGCGCCTCGTCATCCGACAGGGCCATTCCAGCGAACTGGGGGTCAAGGGCGACGCGCCCGAAGAATCGCGCTGCGTTGATATCGATAGGATACAGAGTGCTGTCCTGCAGACAGGCGAGAGCCGTGGCGTATTTGGAATGCAGGTGCATGATGCACCGGGCGTGCGGCACGCGTGTGTGCAGTCCGGCATGCAGGTACCAGGCAGTTGGATCGGGCGCATTCGGCTGCTCGAGAGTCGTGGGGTCGTGTGCATTCAGCAGCAGAAGCTCGCTGGCTCTGATCTGTGAGAAGTGCCGCCGGCAGGGATTCACCAGGAACTGCGTGCCGTCCTGCGAGACTGCCACACTGAAATGGTTCGCAACGGCCTCGGCCATTCCCAACCGTGCGAACCAGCGGAATGCGGCGGCGAGGTCGCGGCGTTCGGAGTCAAAAGGGGGTGGCGACATAGGATCTCCTCTTGCGCTCAGCGTTGCGCGACTTGCCATTGCGGATGAATCCAGACCGGGGCATCCGATCGCTCAAGCGGTGTCTTGCCGCGAATCAGATCACTGGCTTTCTCAGCGATCATGATCGTCGGCGCATTCGTGTTGCCACTGACGATTGCGGGCATGATGGACGCGTCCACCACTCGCAATCCCTCGAGTCCCCGCACCCGGCACTGCTCATCGACGACGCAGTCAGTTCCAGTTCCCATCCGGCACGTTCCAACTGGGTGATAACACGTCTCAACGCCTTTGCGGACAAACGCATCGATCTGGGCATCCGCCTGGATATTCGCGCCCGGGGAGAGCTCTTCTCCTCGGAAGGGTGCGAGAGCCGGTTGCGCCAGAATCTCGCGGGTCAGATGGACCGCGGTGCGCAGGTCCTGTCTGTCCTGCGGATCCTGCAGGTAGTTGAACAGCAGAGAGGGAGGGGTGGCTGGATCGGCCGAGCGGATTTTGACGCGGCCGAGACTCCTGGGGCGCAGCAGGTCGATGTGTACCTGGTAGGAATGCGTGCCTGCATCGTTGACCGTGCCGGGCTGGATTGCCAGCGGCATGAATGTCAGTTGCAGGTCGGGAAAGTCGATGCCGGGACGGCTCCTGATGAACCCGCCGGCTTCGAAGTGGTTGGATGCGGCGAGACCGTCATGCCTGATGAACCAGCGCAAACCGGTCAGAAGCTTGCCGGCACCCCGGTTGTTCTTGTACAGGCTGAGCGGTTGGAGGCATCGGTGTTGCACGACGATGTCAGGGTGGTCGTTCAGATGAGCCCCGACGCCTGGCAGATCGTGTCTCGGCTGGACCCCGGCTGCGAGCAGGTCATCGGCTGCGCCGATTCCTGACAGGAGCAGGATCTGGGGCGAGTTCATCGCACCACCCGACACGATGACTTCGGCGGCGGCGTGGACTTGCTTCGTCAGGCCGCGCACTGAGTATTCCACGCCGATGGCCCGGCCCTTATCGAGCAGGATCCGGTGCACGAGGGCTTCGGTTTGGATGACCAGGCCTGGCCGGGTCATTGCGGGTCTGAGGTAGGCGCGCGCTGCACTCCACCGGCGTCCATTCTTCGTCGTGCGGTCGATCCTTCCGAATCCCTCCTGTTGTTCGCCGTTCACATCCGGTGTGAGTGGATAGCCGGCTTCCGCGGCGGCTCGTACAAAAGCGGCGGCGAGCGGAGATCTTTCAATGTCCGGTGCGAAGACGGAAAGCGGACCCTCGGAGCCATGGTACGGGTCGCTTCCGTGTAGATGTTGCTCTGCCCGTCTGAAGTAGGGAAGCACATCGGCGTAGCTCCATCCTGAAGCGCCTCCCCGTGCCCAGCCGTCGTAGTCAAGCGCGTGCCCTCGGATGTAGACCATCCCATTGATCGAAGAAGATCCGCCGAGAACCCTGCCGCGCGGGTGAGTGAGCCGGCGGCCCTCGAGAAAGGGCTCCGGCTCGGACAGATAGTTCCAGTTGAATCGGTCGGAGCAGAGCAGGCTTCCAACCGCCGCGGGCATGTCGATCTGCCAGCTGTTGTCCCGCCGTCCTGCTTCCAACAACAGAACGCGGATGCCGGCCGTCTCTGTGAGACGTGCTGCCAGGACACAGCCGGCAGAACCAGCGCCTACGATGATGTAGTCGTATCGGTCGCTCACGGCACCTTGTGCTCCTTACGAGCGGATCGCGTCATGACACAACCGATGAAAGTGACGGACCAGGTGCTCACTGCGATTATCCAGTGAGTCGCCGATGATGTAGCGGCCCTTCTCGAAGCCCATGGAGCGCAGGCCTTTCTGGTTGGAGATATTCAGCCGGATGTCCTCCGGACCCAGCTCCTCGTTCATCCAACGGATGCACGCCTTGGTGACCTCGGGGAGGCCGCGCCCTTCGACTCCGTAGTATCCAAAGCGCAGCAATGAGGTTTCCGGGCCGGTCGGGTTCATGATGAACGTGCCGACGACGTCGGAGTAGGGGAACGCATAGACGGTCGCGTTCGGCCACAGTCCGATGTTGAAAAACCAGTCGGTCTGCCAGCGTGAATTGCCGAGCGGATGTCCGTAGGCGTGCGTCACATCCCTGGCCGGCGGGCCGATGTAGGTCCAGTACTTGTCATACGCCTCGAGGCTGTAGCGTTCGAAGTCGATGAGCTTGACGAGTTGCTTGTGCACGGGGCCCGAATAGTCGAAGTGATAGCCCTCGATGGAGTTCTCCTGGATTACCTTCCAGTTGGCGGCGACCGGGACATCGACTTGCTCGATCAGTGTCAGGCGGTCCAGGTCGGGAAGATATTTGCGCATGTGCGCTTCGGCGCCCGGAGCCATCTCGGTTACGGACTGCGCCTCAGGATCCAGGTTGACGAACACGAAAGACGCCAACACCTCGACTCGCACTGGCTTCAGTCCGTGGCGGCTCTTGTCGAAGCCCTCCAGGCATTCGGTGCGCGGAGCACCTCGCAGGCGTCCATCGAGCGCGTATGTCCATGCATGGTAGGCGCAGGTAATGGCGGGTGTGTGGCCGCGCGGCGAGTCGATCAGCCGGTTGCCGCGATGTTGACAGGCATTGTGGAATGCCCGCAGCTCGCCACTCTGGGTCCGCGTCACTATGACGCTTTGCTCCAGGATTGCGTAGGTAACGAAGTCACCGGGCTTGGGAAGCTCATTGACGTGTGCCACCAGGTGCCAGCTGCGAAAGAAGATCCGCAGCCGTTCCCGTTGGAAGACGGATGGGTCGTAGAAAAAGGCTGCCGGGAGGGACACTCCGGAAGCCTGGTCGGACTCGCTCCATTCGGGGAACATCGCTTGCCTCTTGGGGCCGCATATCTGGCGGACGCGTCCAAGACTAGGGCCGCCGGGGCGGCGGGATCTGTAAATTTGCGACATCAGGATGTCGAATTTGTGCTGGCAGGGTGGCGCGGCTTTGGGGTGTCATGCGGGCATGCCGGCGCAGTTGTGCTGGTGGGGGTGCTCCGGCGGAGGTGTTGCTCCTGGGGCGCGGGGCCACCGGCCTGCGGCATTTCGGTGGCGGCATTGTCCAGGAGGTCCGGTGCGCAAGCTGGCTGTGCTGTTGCTTCCCGAGTTTTCGAATTTCGGCCTTGCGGCGGTGACGGAGCCGTTGTTCGTGGCCAACTGGCTGGCACAACAGGCGCTGTTTGAGTGGCGCACCCTGTCGGTGGATGGCAAGCCCGTTCGTGCCAGCAATGGGTCCACTGTTGCTGTCGATGGCGACCTCGCGCTCGGGGAAGAGTGCGCGTCAGTGTTTGTGCTGGCGAGTTTCGAGCCTGCAAGAACCGCCCGCAACCGGGCGGTCGTCCGCTGGCTGAAGCGCATTGCGCGCTCGGGCGTGGAGTTGGTCGGGATCGAGAACGGCAGCCTCGCCCTTGCGGAGGCGGGATTGCTCGATCAACATCCGGCGGCGGTTCACTGGGACAACCTGGCGGGATTCCAGGAGTTGTTTCCCCGGATCCGGGTGGCGCAGGCGCGCTATTCGTTCTCGAAGAACCGCGTCACCTGCGCGGGCGCGGCCGCGATCCTGGACATGATGGTTGCCTGGATCGGGCAACATCAGGATCCCGGCACAGCGTCCGAAGTATCGCGGCATCTGCTGGTGAGCGGCCGCAGTTCGCAAGCCGGAGGTGCTTACCCGGGCAAGCGGTCTTCATCCAATCCGGATGCGCTGCTGAGTCGAGCCCGCGCCGTCATGCAGGCGCACGTTGACGAGCCGCTCTCATGCGACGCGGTGGCCCAGCGGCTGGATATTTCCCTGCGCCAGCTCGAGCGGCATATCAAACAGAGGCTGGGGCACACGGTTCACGGTGAGTACATGCTGGTGCGGGTCGAGAAGGCGCACCAGTACCTTCAGCAGACGGACCTCAGCGTCACGGAGGTCGCGGCATTGACCGGCTTCAGCTCCGTCGAGTATTTCTCGAAGGTCTATCGGCGGGTGTTTAATGTGCTTCCGAGTACCGATCGGCGGCAGTCAACCGACGCGCCTGTGTTTCGTACGCTCTCGAGATGGCCCACACGATGAGGCCACCGAGTGCCAGCCCGCTACCCACCCAGCCCGTTGATGTCCAGCCGAAGCCCGCTGCGATGGCCATCCCGCCGAGCCAGGGGCCGAGTGCGTTGGCCATGTTGAAGGCGGAGTGATTGAGCGCAGCCGCGAGGCTCTGTGATTCGCCTGCGACGTCCATGAGGCGGGTTTGGAGCACGGTGCCCAGGGCTCCGCCCAAACCGATGGCAACCACATCCAGCGTGACGGCCCACAAACTGTGGGCGGCCACCGTGTACAGGCCCAGTACGACCGCGGACCAGACGAGCAGATATCCGGCCGTCGCCATCAGTGCGCGATCTGCGAACCGCGGGATGAACAAGTTGCCAGCGGTCATGCCTACGCCAAATGCCGCGAGAACCAGCGGTACGACGCCTGGCGAGACGTGCGTTACGTCAATCAGTGTTGATCCGAGATAGGTGTACACCGCGAACAGTCCACCGAAACCAATTGCACCGATTCCCAGTGTCAACCAGACCTGTAAGCTGCGCAGAGCGCGCAATTCACGCAACGGACTGGCGCCCGCGGCTGGACGATCCGCCGGCGCAAAGATCGCCACCATGGCGGCGCAGGCGAGGGCCAACACCATCACGATTGCAAATCCCCATCGCCAGCCAACTGCCTGGCCCAGCCAATTGGCGAGCGGCACGCCGATGATCGTCGCGACGGTCAGACCCAGTAATACCCGCGCCACCGCCTGCGTGCGCCGTTCGGGCGGCACGAGTGAGGCGGCCACGAGCGCGGCAATACCGAAGTAGGCGCCGTGCGGAAGGCCGCTCAGGAAGCGAAAGGCGAGCATCCACTCATAGGTAGGCGCCAGCGCGGAGAGTCCATTCGCGAGCGCGAACAGACCCATCAGCCCGATCAGCAAGGTGCGGCGTGCCAGGCGGGCCGATAGCACGGCGATGATGGGCGCCCCGACAACAACGCCCAAGGCATAGGCGCTGATCACGTGTCCGGCCGTGGGCTCGTCGATACGCAAGTCATGCGCGAAGTAGCGCAACAGGCTCATCGTCGCGAACTCGGTCGTACCAATCGCGAAACCGCCGATGCTCAGGGCGAAATGCACCAGTGCGGGGTGGGAAGTCCGCGCGATAACTCTAGTCCTTGCAAAACCTTGGGGGGCGCCGGTGTGTTGGCGCTTGATCATCTTACGGGGGGCTCACTGCAAACTGAATCTCTCGGATTGGTGATCTTTCTCTCATCGGGGAGGGTCGTGTGCTTCAACGGTGCACTGCTGTGCGTGTCCAATGAGAAGCAATACCGTGGCGCTGTGGCGGCGTTGGGCTAGCATCCCCGCCTCAGAATGGATGTGCAGAGGAATGCAATGCCGAGCCTTACCGAGGAGCAGGCCAGGGGGTACATCACCAAGTTGCTGACGGCGATGA
>Ga0307511_10002022_pt1 | contig 21275 bp, 22 predicted proteins | sample 13_EM_MG_FD_200266 | JGI IMG/M metagenome (GOLD analysis project Ga0307511, IMG submission 200266) | Populus trichocarpa ectomycorrhiza microbial communities from riparian zone in the Pacific Northwest, United States - 13_EM | ecosystem: Host-associated > Plants > Roots > Unclassified | place...
GCTGTAGCCGTCCGAGCGGTCGCCCGGGTACTCGGCGGACAGCTCGTCCCGGCCCGACCTGACCGAGATCTCCCGCGCGCCGCCGACCCGGGTGCGCACCTCGGACCAGACGGTCGCGCAGGACGGCGAGTACCGCAGCCGTACGACCTGGGCGGCCCGCGCGACGACGCTCTCCGTACGGGCGTCCCGGGCGCACGTCCCGACGGACGGCAGCTCCCCCTGACAGCCACCGGCACGGCAGGAGGCCGCCGCCTGCCACTCCGTCCCTGCATCGCGGTCGAGGACGTCGGCGGCACCGGCGGTGACCGCGACCGTGGTGGCCATCGCGGCGAGGGCGACGAGGGCGCGGGCGGGGGCGCGCAGCAGGCGGGGCCGTACGGGCCGGGCCGGGAGCTGTGGTGCAGGAGTGGGGGTGGGCCTGGACTGCTCCCGGACCGCCGTGTCCCACAGGGAGAGCAGCGGGCCGGGGTCGGTGCGCGCGAGCCGGGCGAGCGCCTCGACCGCGGACCGGGGCGGGAGTTGGTCGCCGTTCAGATACCGGTGCCAGGTCGACTTGCTGTACGGGGTGACGGCGGCCAGCGCGGCCAGACTCAGACCGGTCCGCTGCTTGAGGAGGCGGAGCCGTTCCGTCAGGAGCCGCTGCCGCTCGACCGTCACGTGGCTTTCCATCGTGCTCCCTCGCCGTACCGGGGTGACCGTCGTGATCCGTTCCCGGGGGCGGTGCGGGGCCACACCCGGATCGCCCCGAATATTCCGGATTATGAAGGGATGTTGACCTGGCGCCACCCGACGGGACGTACGGGACCGTCCCGTCGGGCAGTGCTGTTGGTCGGCCGGGGTCAGGCGGGGGTCAGCACCAGCGGACGGCGCTGTGGTTGCGGACGTAGTGCGCGGAGACGTAGCCCTCGTGGTGCGGGAGCTTGTACCAGCGGTGGTTGCCGAAGACTCCGGAGCCGTGCGTCTTGCAGACGATGGGCAGGACCCGCCCGACCGGACGCGTGCCGACGATGCGGTAGCCGGTGCCGGGGCCCGAGCGGACGTTCAGACGGGTGTAGCGGCGGGTCGTGACGCTGCCCCAGGCGTGGGCGGCGACGTGGTGGCGGGTTACGTGGTGCCGAGTGGGGTGCGGCGCCGAGTGGCCGGCCGGGGCGGCGACGGCTGCTGCGGGGAAGAGGGCGACGGCTGCGAGCGCGGCCACGAGACCGTTGCGCAGAGTGCGTCCGATCATGGGGGGTTCCTCCGAGTCGACCGGGATCACGGGGTGTGATCCTGTCGGTACGGAGCGTTTCCGGCGAAGCGGGCGAAGATGCCGTCCCGTTCATCCCTGGGACAAAGCGGGACGACATCCTGTGCAGCGGGACATGATCAGCCCGTCCGGCGTTTGAGGACGAGGCCCTTTCGGGGCCGATCGGGGGTCTGAGGGCGGAGCCCCCGGACGGGGCCGGTCGGCGCTACGCCAACCCAGGCCCCCGCACCGGAATGTGCGTGAACGTCGGCTCAGGCGCCGGGTTCTGGAAGAAGTCGTTGCCCTTGTCGTCGACGACGACGAACGCCGGGAAGTCCTCGACCTCGATCTTCCAGACCGCCTCCATGCCGAGCTCCTCGTACTCGACGACCTCGACCTTCTTGATGCAGTCCTGGGCGAGCCGGGCCGCAGGCCCACCGATCGAACCGAGGTAGAAACCGCCGTGCGCGTCACACGCGTCGGTGACCTGTTTGCTGCGGTTGCCCTTGGCGAGCATCACCTTGGAGCCGCCCGCAGCCTGGAACTGCTCGACGTAGGAGTCCATGCGCCCGGCCGTCGTAGGACCGAAGGAACCGGACGCGTAGCCCTCGGGGGTCTTCGCCGGCCCGGCGTAGTACACCGGGTGGTCCTTCAGGTACTGCGGCATCTCCTCGCCCGCGTCCAGCCGCTCCTTGATCTTGGCGTGTGCGATGTCACGGGCCACGACCAGCGGGCCGGAGAGCGAGAGCCGGGTCTTGACCGGGTACTTGGTCAGCTCGGCGAGGATGTCGTCCATGGGCTGGTTGAGGTCGATCCGGACCACGTCTTCCCCGGCCGAGTCGAGGTGCTCGTCGGTCGTCTCCGGCAGGAACCGCGCCGGGTCCGTCTCCAGTTGCTCCAGGAACACGCCCTCGGCGGTGATCTTCGCGACGGCCTGGCGGTCGGCCGAGCAGGAGACGGCGATGGCGACGGGGCACGAGGCACCGTGACGGGGAAGCCGGACGACCCGCACGTCGTGGCAGAAGTACTTGCCGCCGAACTGCGCCCCGATCCCGATCCGCTGCGTCAGCTCGAAGACCTTCTGCTCCAGGCCCTTGTCCCGGAAGCCGTGCCCCAGCTCCGAACCCTCGGCCGGGATCTCGTCCAGGTAGTGCGCGGAGGCGTACTTCGCGGTCTTCAGCGCGTACTCGGCGCTCGTACCGCCGACCACGATCGCCAGGTGGTACGGCGGGCAGGCCGCCGTACCCAGCGAACGGATCTTCTCCTCCAGGAACTTCATCATGGAGCCCTCGTTGAGGACCGCCTTCGTCTCCTGGTACAGGAACGACTTGTTGGCCGAGCCGCCGCCCTTCGCCATGAACAGGAACTTGTAGGCGCCGCCGTCGGTCGCGTACAGCTCCACCTGCGCGGGCAGGTTCGACCCGGTGTTCTTCTCGTCCCACATGGTCAGCGGGGCCATCTGCGAGTACCGCAGATTGAGGTTCAGGTAGGCGTCGTAGATGCCGCGGGACAGGGCCTTCTCGTCCTCACCTTCGGTGAGGACGTTCTGTCCGCGCTTGCCCATGACGATCGCCGTGCCGGTGTCCTGGCACATGGGCAGCACACCGGCCGCCGCGATGTTCGCGTTCTTCAGGAGGTCCAGCGCCACGAACTTGTCGTTGTTCGACGCCTCGGGGTCGTCGATGATCCGGCGCAGCTGGGCGAGGTGGGCCGGCCGCAGATAGTGCTGGATGTCGTGGATCGCCTCGGCCGCCAGCTTGCGCAGCGCCTCCGGCTCGACCTTGAGGAACGTCCGCCCGTCGGCCTCGAAGGTGGAGACACCCTCGGAGGTCACCAGCCGGTACGGGGTGGTGTCCTCTCCCATGGGGAGCAGATCGGTGTACGCGAACTCAGGCATCGCAGCCCATTCCTCACTCGACAGACGGCCGCCCGCCGACACTGGCGGGCGCTCACCAGCGTAGGACCTGCCACTGACACCGAGTTTGTGAGGTAAGGCTCAGTTCCCCGGGCGTCCCGCCACGCCAACGTTGTCCACACCCCTAGTCGCGATCTATCGCGTTTCGGTACGCTGCTGCCGTGGACCTTCAGAAGCAGCCCGCGCCCCCGCAGCCCGCATCCGCGCCCACGGCCCCGCAGCCCGCGCCCGCCGCGTCCGCGCTGCGTGCCTCGGACGCCGACCGTGACCGCATCGCCGACATCCTGCGCGACGCCCTGGCCGAGGGGCGGCTGAGCGCCGACGAGCACGCCGAGCGGGTCGAGGGGGTGCTGAGCGCCAAGACGGTCGGTGAGCTGGAGGTCTTCATCCAGGATCTGCCGGCCGCTCATGGGCACCGGGCGACGGCCGCGTCCTACAGCCCCGCGCCGAACCGCCCGGCGGAGGGCGCGATCCCGGCCGAGGCCGACGGACACGTGGTGGCGGTGTTCAGCTCGGCCATGCGCAAGGGCCGCTGGCGCGCGGGCCGCCGCATGCACGCGTACGCCGTGTTCGGCAGCGTCGAGATCGACCTCAGCGAGGCGATCTTCGAATACCAGCAGGTCGTCATCAAGGCGATCTCGGTGTTCGGCAACGTGGAAATCCGCGTCCCGGAGAACGTGTCGCTGCGCGGCACCGGCGGCGGCGTCCTCGGCAACTTCGAGGTGGACACGCTGGACTCGCTGGAGCCGGACGCGCCCGTGATCTACGTCGACGGGTGGGCCGTACTCGGAAACATCGAGGCAAAGCCCAAGCGCGGCAAGCTCGTTGCGGACATTCTCGATCGGGTTCAGCGCAAGGTCGACAAGGGTTTGCGCAAACACCTGGACCGTTGACGGTTGTGAATCGGGACACATGTGGAGCTGATCGGTCCACGCCGGTCCGCCCCTGACATCGCGCACAAGCACACGGAAACCAGCGGTTCGGAACTCAGTGCATAGGCGCGCGCACAGCGGGTAGGCCTTGCTGCATCGTCTCTCGCTCGCGAAGCCGTCGTCAGGAGTAGACCGTGCTGCAACCGCCGCATTCGTCCCTGCAGGTAGCTGCTGTTCCGGCCCAGCGGGTGCCTGCGCGAGACAGGGACCAAGACGCTCCATGGCACACCGAAGCGGTGTGCCGGCGCGACGAGGCCGGCCTGTTCTTCGCACCCTCCAAGGAACCCACCGCCGCCCGACTCTCCCGCGAGGACGCCGCCAAGCGCGTCTGCGCGCGCTGTCCGGTCATGGTCGAGTGCCGTGAACACGCCCTCCTCCAACCCGAGCCCTACGGAGTCTGGGGCGGCCTCACCGCCGCCGAACGCCGAGTGGTCCTGGCCAGGCGCCGCCGCCGCGACCTGGACCTCCAGAAGGCACGAGCTGCGGGCCGCATAGCCGCAGCAGGCTGACGAAAGGCGCCCCCTCCGCACCAGGGGGCGCCTTTTCATCGCTGTACGGGGGGCCGCCTTGTAGTCGCCGGGCAGGGCAACTCACCTAGGGGCGCGGGGCTGTGACATGTGCGGCTCCGCCGCGTGGGCGCGACCAGCCACAACGGACCCGCAGCCGCACACCGTCCGCAGCACCCCATCCCTAGGCGCGTTACTTGGCCCGGTCGAAGTCAATCGCGCTGTACGCCCGCAACTTGCTCAGCCGGTGCTCCGAGTCGATCCGCCGCACCGTCCCGGACTTGGACCGCATCACGATGGAGTCGGTGGTCGCGGTCTCCGACCGGTACCGCACCCCCCGCAACAGTTCCCCGTCCGTGATCCCGGTCGCGACGAAGAACACGTTCTCGCCGGACACCAGGTCGTTGGTGGTGAGTACGCGGTCCAGATCGTGCCCCGCGTCCAACGCCCGCTGCCGCTCCGCGTCGTCCTTGGGCCACAACTTGCCCTGGATCACGCCCCCGAGGCACTTCACGGCACAGGCCGAGATGATGCCCTCGGGCGTGCCGCCGACACCGAGCAGCAGATCGACGCCGGTGCCTTCCCGCAGCGCCAGGATCGAGCCCGCGACGTCCCCGTCGGAGATCAGCTTGATCCGCGCACCGGTCTCCCGGATCTCCTTGATGATCCCGTCGTGCCGCGGCCGGTCCAGCACGACGACGGTGACGTCCTCGGGCGTGACCCGCTTGGCCTTGGCGACCCGGCGGACGTTCACCGAGATCGGCGCCTCGATGTCGACGAACTCCGCGGCCTCGGGCCCGGTGACGAGCTTGTCCATGTAGAACACGGCGGACGGGTCGAACATCGAACCCCGGTCCGCGGCGGCCAGCACGGCGATCGCGTTCGGCATGCCCTTGGCGTTGAGGGTGGTCCCGTCGATCGGGTCGACGGCGATGTCGCACTCGGGCCCGGTCCCGTCACCGACGCGCTCGCCGTTGAAGAGCATCGGCGCCTCGTCCTTCTCGCCCTCACCGATGACGACGACGCCGTTCATCGAGACGGTGGAGACGAGGGTCCGCATGGCGCGCACGGCGGCACCGTCGGCGCCGTTCTTGTCACCGCGCCCGACCCAGCGGCCCGCGGCCATCGCGGCGGCTTCGGTCACCCGGACGAGTTCCAGGGCGAGGTTGCGGTCGGGGGCCTCGGAGGGGACTTCGAGTTCGGACGGCAGATGATGATGCTCGGTCATCGGAGCGCACCTTTCTGATACGACGACGGCCGGATGAGGGTATGGCCACGACTCTATCGCCAGGCAGACAAAATGAGCAGGGGGCCCCACGGATGAGCGGACCAGGGCACCTGCGACGATAGGGACGTGGCAGGTTCGAACGGCAAGCAGAAGACGGTCCGGGACATGATTCTCTCCCTGGGCCTGATCGGGATCGCGGCGGCGATCGTCTACATCTTCATCCCGCACAGCGACCACGCTCCGGACGTCAAGCGGGTCGACTACCGCGTGGAGCTGCTCACCGCACGCCGCGCGGCGCCGTACCCGGTGGCGGCGCCGGAGGGCCTGCCCACGAGCTGGAAGGCGACCTCGGTCCGCTACGACGGCGCCACGTTCAACGCCTGGCACCTCGGGTTCAGTGCCCCCGGTGGTCAGTACGTGCAGATAGAGCAGTCGACTCAGAAGCCGTCCGACTTCGTCGACACCGCGAGCCAGGGCGCCGCCGCGACGAAGACCACTCAGACCATCGACGGCCACACCTGGACCCGCTACACCGGCGGTCGCTACGACGCCCTCGTGCTCGCGGACAAGGGCTCGACGACGGTCGTGGCGGGCACGGGCTCCTTCGCCCAACTGACCGAGATGGCAAAGGCGTTGAAGACGAAGTAGCCCGACGGGTGTTTCCGCGCTACGGCCGGACGTACGGCGTGGTCATGATCTCCATGTTGTGGCCGCTCGGGTCCTCGAAATAGGCGCCGCGACCGCCGAAGAGCTCGTTCGTGCGGCCGGGATCCTTGTGGTACGGATCGGCGTAGTAGGTGACCCCGACCGCCTCCAGGCGATCGATCATGGTGTCGAACTGCTCGTCGGGCACGAGGAACGCGTAGTGCTGCGGCTGGACCGGCTCGTCGCGCTTCTCGTAGTAGTCGAGTGTCACGCCGTTGCCCAGGTCGACCGGGACGAACGGCCCGAAAGGCGCGCCGACCTCCAGACCCAGGATCGCGGCGAGGAACTCGGCCGAGAGCTGCCGGTCCGTGGCGTAGACGGCGGTGTGGTTCAGCTGGACGGTGGTTGGCAGTGACATGTGTGAGCGGGTCTCCGAGTCTTGGGTCCGATGAGAGCGCCACGTGCGGGCGCCTGGAGGGAAGACAAGGAGAAACGGCGGGGCTCTTGCCCGCCTCGTGCTCACGCCGAGGCCGGGTGCCCCACTCGTGAATGGCCCATGGCCGACCCGGCAGTCACGTCACGGACCCTAGTGCTCCACTGAGCGTCACGGCAATGCCGAATGCCGAGGATCCCGGCGCGGACTGGACACTGTCCGCGCCGGGGTCCTCGGTGCGTCACGCGTCTCAGACGGTGGTGACGACCTCGTCGTACGCCAGGCGCGGGGAACGCGGGAACCAGGCGTCCTCGCCCGGCTTGCCGATGTTGATGACGACGAACGGCGTGTGGTCGTCGTCCAGGAACTCCTTCTGGACGCCCGCGAAGTCGAGACCGGTCATCGGGCCCGCGGCGAGGCCGGCGGCGCGGATGCCGATGATGAAGTACGCGGCCTGGAGGGCGGCGTTCAGCGCGGCGTTGCCCTCGCGGACCGAACGCTCGCCGAAGACGGCGTCCTTGGCCTGCGGGAAGTGCGGGAACAGGTTGGGCAGTTCCTCGTGGAACTCGTTGTCCGCGGAGAGGATCGCGACCAGCGGGGCGGCGGCGGTCTTCTTCTGGTTGCCCTCGGCGAGGTGCTGCACGAGGCGCTCGCGGGCCTCGGGGGAGCGGACCAGGGTGATGCGCAGCGGCGACTGGTTCATCGAGGTCGGGCCGTACTTGACCAGGTCGTAGATCGCCTGGACCTGCTCGTCGGTCACGGGCTCGTCGGTGAAGGTGTTCGCGGTGCGGGCCTCGCGGAACAGCAGGTCCTGGGCGGCGGAGTCAAGAACGAGAGACATGCGAGAACTTCCTCGGGGGGCCGGAAGCGGATTACCGGACCGCGGTCCGGTTAAGCTGACGAGACCGACCGTACGCGACGGGAGGTTCAACGTTCAACCAAAAGCGGAGCATAGTGATCCGCCTCACAGCGAACCACTGTTGCCGCTACCGGCCGCCGCTACTCGGCACCTTCGCCGGGCGCCTTACCCGGCGTCGCCCTCCGCGGCCTCTTCCTCCGCCAGCGCCGCGTCCAGCCGCGCCCGGGCCCCGTCCAGCCAGCGCCGGCACACCTTGGCCAGCTCCTCGCCCCGCTCCCAGAGCGCGAGCGACTCCTCCAGCGTCGTACCGCCCGCCTCCAGCCGACGTACGACCTCGATCAGCTCGTCGCGCGCCTGCTCGTACCCGAGCGCCTCTGCCGTCCCGGCACCTTCGTCAACCTTGCTGGTCATCCGCCCACCCTATGCATGTGCCGTATCGACTCGAACCGTGAACTCGCCCTCGGCGACCCGCGCGCGCAGCACCTCGTCGGCCGTCACCTCCTCCGGGTCCCGGACGGCGTGCCCGTCGGCCTTCTGCAGCACCGCGTACCCCCGCTTCAGGGTCGCCGCGGGGGAGAGGGCCACCACGCGCGCGTGCGTGTGGGTCAGCTCCGAGTCGGCGCGGTCCAGGAGGTGGCCGAGGGTGCGCCGGCCGCGGTCGAGGAGGGCGGCGACATGATCCGCCCGCTCGTCGATCATCCGGTGCGGATCCTCTATCGACGGCCGGGCCAGCGCCTGCGCCAGCCCGCGCTCCTCCCGGTCCACGAACGCCACAACGCACCGCCGCGCCCGGTCGCGCAGCTGCCGTACGCGCTCGTACTCCTCGCCGACATCCGGTACGACCTTCTTCGCCGCGTCGGTGGGGGTGGAGGCGCGCAGGTCGGCCACATAGTCCAGGAGCGGGTTGTCGGGCTCGTGCCCGATCGCGGACACCACGGGCGTACGGCACTCCGACACGGCGCGTACCAACTGCTCGTCGGAGAACGGCAGCAGGTCCTCCACGCTGCCGCCGCCCCGCGCCACGATGATCACGTCCACGCCGTCGAGCGCGTCCAGCTCCTTCACGGCCTGCACCACCTGCGGCACGGCGTGCACGCCCTGCACGGGCACGTTGCGCACCTCGAAGCGGACGGCGGGCCAGCGGTGCCGCGCGTTCTCCAGCACATCCCGCTCGGCAGCCGAGGCCCGCCCGCAGACCAGCCCGATCAGCTGCGGCAGAAAGGGCAACGGCTTCTTCCGGTCGGCCGCGAACAGCCCCTCGGCGGCCAGTGACTTCTTCAACTGCTCCAGCCGCGCGAGGAGTTCACCCACCCCCACCGGCCTTATCTCCGTGGCCCGCAACGACAACTGCCCACGCGGCGCATACCACTCGGGCTTCGCGAGTACGACCACCCGCGCGCCCTCGCTGACGACATCGGCGATCTCGTCGAACACCTGCCGGAAGCACGTCACGCTCACCGAGATGTCGTACGACGGGTCGCGCAGCGTCAGGAACACGACACCGGCACCCGGGCGCCGCGACAGCTGGGTGATCTGCCCCTCGACCCACACCGCGCCGAGCCGGTCGATCCACCCGCCGATCAGCCGGGAGACCTCACCGACGGGGAGCGGGGCGTCCGGAGCCGTGTTGAGAGCCATGCGCCCGAGAGTAACGGCCGCTTCTGACAACGCGGTCGAGGTGAGGAGCGTGTGACCCTCAACCGGTCCCCGTGTCGGCCTTGTTCCGGTTGCCCTGCACCGCGAGCACCGCCAGCCCCACCGCCAGCCAGATCGCGCCCACCACCTGTGCCGTACCCGACGCCTCCACGATCACCGCGACGGTGATCGCCGCACCCAGCACCGGCACCAGCACGTGCCGCCACCACACCACCGGCCCTCCCCGGCGCCGTACCGCGAACCAGCCCACCACGCTCGCGTGCAGCAGCGTGAAGGCGGTCAGCGCGCCGATGTCGACGACCGACACCAGGTGGTCGAGTCCGTCGTCCCGGCGGGCCGCCCAGACCGCCGCGATCAGGGTGATGAGGGCCGCCGACAGGAGCGCGACCCGCGGTACCCCGTCGTCGGTCTGCGACAGGGCGCGGGGCAGCCGTCGGTCGCGGGCCATCGCGAACACCAGGCGCCCCGCCGCGGCCTGCCCGACGAGTGCCGCGAAGGCCGCGCCGATCGCCTTGCTGACGGCCACCAGGTTGTGCAGCCAGTTGCCCACCGACACGTCGACCGCGTCGTAGAACGCCGATCCCTGCTTCCCGGCGTCGGCGGCGAGCTGTGCGGAGGTCGTCGGCTCCAGGAGGGCGACCAGGTACGTCTGGGTGATGAACAGGACACCGGCCAGCGCGAGGCAGAACAGCAGTGCCCTGGCGACCTTCTCGGAGCCACCGGTGACCTCCTCCGCGAAGGTGGCGACCGCGTCGAAGCCCAGGTAGGAGAGCACCGCGACGGAGACCGCGCCGATCACCGCCGACAGCGCGAACGCGCCCTGGGTGCCGTCCCCGGAGAGCGGTGACAGCCAGCCCCGTTCGGCGCCGTCGCGCGCGAGGACGACGATCGCCGACACGACGAAGACGACGAGGACCACGATCTCCATCGCGAGGACGAGGAAGCCCACGCGCGCGGCGGCCCGCACTCCCCAGAGGTTCAGGCAGGTCGTGAGGACGACCGCCAGCGCGGTCCACACCCACCGCGAGACCTCCGGGACCAGCGCGTTCATGGCGATCCCGGAGAAGAGGTAGGCGACCGCGGGGATCAGGACGTAGTCCAGCATCGCCATCCAGCCGGCGATGAACCCGGCCTCCCTGCCGAGCCCCACGCGCGCGTAGGCGAACACCGAGCCCGCCTGGGGGACGACCCGCACCATCTGCGCGTAGCTGAAAGCGGTGAACGCCATCGCGACCGTCGCCACGACGTAGACCAGCGCGACCGCGCCGTGCGACTTGGCGTCCAGGGTGCCGAACACGCCGACCGGCGCCATCGGGGCGATGAACAGCAGCCCGTAGACGACGAGATCGCGGAAACCGAGGCTGCGGCGCAGCTGGGGTCCCTCGTCGGCCGCGGTCGTCGCATCCGTGTCCGTGTCGGCCATCTGGCGTCTCCCGTACGTAGTGTCCGGCCCCACCCCTCCCACTCCACGGCCAGTCTCCCCAAGGACGCGATCTTTGACCCGTCGGGCGCGGCCTTACGATGGGACGCATGACTGCTTCGTCTGGCCGCCGTGTCCTGCTCGCCGCCCCCCGGGGCTACTGCGCGGGTGTGGACCGCGCCGTGATCGCCGTCGAGAAAGCCCTTGAGCAGTACGGGGCTCCGATCTACGTCCGGCACGAGATCGTGCACAACAAGTACGTCGTCCAGACCCTGGAGAAGAAGGGCGCGATCTTCGTCGAGCGGACCGAGGAGGTCCCCGAGGGGAACATCGTGATGTTCTCCGCGCACGGCGTCGCGCCCGTCGTCCACGACGAGGCCAAGCGGGGCAATCTCGCCACCATCGACGCGACCTGCCCCCTGGTGACCAAGGTCCACAAGGAAGCCGTCCGGTTCGCCAACGACGACTTCGACATCCTCCTCATCGGGCACGAGGGCCACGAGGAGGTCATCGGCACCTCCGGAGAGGCCCCCGACCACATCACCCTGGTCGACGGCCCGTCCGACGTCGCCAAGGTCGAGGTGCGCGACCCGTCCCGGGTGGTCTGGCTCTCCCAGACGACCCTCTCCGTGGACGAGACCATGGAGACGGTCGACGCCCTGAAGGAGAAGTTCCCGCAGCTCATCTCCCCGCCCAGCGACGACATCTGCTACGCCACGCAGAACCGCCAGCTCGCCGTGAAGCAGATGGGCGAGGAGGCCGACCTGGTGATCGTGGTCGGCTCGAAGAACTCCTCCAACTCGATTCGGCTCGTCGAGGTCGCCAAGCTTTCCGGCGCCCGCGCCGCCTATCTCGTGGACTTCGCCGACGAGATCGAGGAGGCCTGGCTGGAGGGCGTGACCACGGTCGGCGTCACTTCCGGGGCCTCCGTGCCGGAGATCCTGGTGGAGCAGGTCCTGGAGTGGCTGTCCGGGCGCGGCTACGAGGACGTCGAGCTGGTGAAGGCGGCAGAGGAGTCCATCACGTTCTCGCTGCCCAAGGAACTCCGCCGTGACCTGCGCGAAGAAGCGGCGGCACTGGTCGCGGAGCGCACCGGTACGGCCCGTACGACCCCCTCCGGGCAGTGACTGTCAGTCGTTCGTCGTAGCGTGGATCCATGCAGATCTTCGGCGTGGACATCGGTGGATCCGGGATCAAGGGCGCCCCTGTGGACCTGGACAAGGGCGAATTGACCCAAGAGCGGTGCAAGGTGCTGACCCCGCACCCGGCGACGCCGGACGGGGTGGCCGACGGCGTGAAGGAAGTCGTCGACCACTTCGGCTGGACGGGACCGGTCGGGCTCACGTTTCCGGGCGTGGTCACCGGCGGTGCCACGATCCGTACGGCGGCGAACGTCGACAAGAGCTGGATCGACACGGACGCGGGCGCGTTGTTCGCCGAGAGACTCGGCGGCCTGCCGGTGACCGTCGTCAACGACGCGGACGCGGCGGGCGTCGCCGAGATGCACTTCGGCGCCGGCCAGGACCGCAAGGGCACGGTGATCCTGCTGACCTTCGGCACGGGCATCGGCAGCGCCCTGTTCGTCAACGGCATCCTGGTGCCGAACACGGAGCTGGGCCACCTCGAGCTGAACGGCCACGACGCCGAGAAGAAGGCGTCCAGCAAGGCCAAGGACGACGGCGAGCTGACCTGGGAGCACTGGGCCCACCGCGTTCAGAAGTACCTCGCCCATGTCGAGATGCTGTTCTCGCCCGAGCTGTTCATCATCGGCGGCGGCGTCAGCCGCAAGGCCGACAAGTTCCTGCACTTCATCGAGGACATCAAGGCCGAGATCGTCCCGGCGCAGCTGCAGAACAACGCGGGGATCGTGGGGGCGGCCATGCACGCGGCGGGGGACGACTAGCCCCTCGTCAGCCCCCCTGCAATGCCTGGCCCGTCCCCGTCAGCCGCCCCCCATCACCCGCGTCGGCGTCGGTTCACCAGCTGGATTCTGCGGACCGTCGCGATGAGGCCGGCGACGAGCGTGCCGCCGTAGAGCCAGCCGGCCTGGGTGGCGAGGGCGGTGACCAGGCCCATCAGGCGGTTGCCGAGGCCGCCGCTGCCGTCGGCGACCGGGAACAGGCCGACGGCGAAGGCGATCGGCACGACGACCGGCGCGGTCAGCAGGTCGCCGCGTCGGATCCACACCGCCGTCAGCACACACACCGGCAGGAACAGCACGCCGTACACGGTCAGCGACGCCCCGAACAGCAGCTGGTCGAGGAACCCGAGCACGAGCATCACGGCCGCGCAGAACAGGCCGCCGCCCAGCCCGGTGAGCCGGGGGTTCGGCAACGGCCGTACGGACTGGGGTGTCGCCGGACCGGGGCGTCGTACGGCCGCCGGACGGCGCTGCGCGGTGCCGCGTGGCTGGGGTCCGGGCCGGGTCGTCCGGGCCGGGCCGCCGTTCGGGCCCCGGCCCGCCTGCGGGGGCAGCGGCGGGGCTCCGCGTCTCGCGCCGGGCTGTGGGGGTCGAGTCCTGTGTTGCTCCACTGGACCAACTTAGGTCGGTTTATGTGCCGAATGGGCCCTGAGACACGCCGATGAGCAGAGCTTGGCCAGGTGTTCGAGGCGGAGCCGGGAGGGCGCGGCTCACGCCGTAGACTGGTGGATCGGCCCCGGGCCGCAGCCCCGCGAGCCCCCCTCATCGCTCTCACGCCTCTCACGTACGGGAAGTCGCAACGTGTCGCTCACGATCGGAATCGTCGGTCTGCCGAATGTCGGCAAGTCGACCCTGTTCAACGCCCTGACCAAGAACGACGTGCTGGCGGCCAACTACCCGTTCGCCACGATCGAGCCGAACGTAGGCGTGGTCGGCGTCCCGGACGCGCGCCTCACCAAGCTGGCCGAGATCTTCTCCTCCCAGAAGATCCTCCCGGCGACCGTCGACTTCGTCGACATCGCGGGCATCGTGAAGGGCGCCTCCGAGGGCGAGGGCCTGGGCAACAAGTTCCTCGCCAACATCCGTGAGTCGGACGCGATCTGCCAGGTCATCCGCGCCTTCAAGGACGAGAACGTCGTGCACGTCGACGGCAAGGTCTCGCCCAAGGACGACATCGAGACGATCAACACCGAGCTGATCCTCGCCGACCTGCAGACCATCGAGAAGGTCCTGCCGCGCCTCCAGAAGGACTCGCGCATCAAGAAGGACGTCGTTCCGAAGGTCGCGGCCGTCGAGGCGGCGAAGGAGATCCTGGAGAAGGGCGACACCCTCTTCTCGCAGGGCATCGTCCAGGGCTCGGGCAAGGAGGAACTCCTCCACGACCTGCACCTGTTGACGACCAAGCCCTTCCTCTACGTCTTCAACGTCGACGAGGACGAACTGGTCGACGAGGACTTCAAGACCGCCCAGCGTGCCCTGGTCGCCCCCGCAGAGGCGATCTTCCTCAACGCCAAGCTGGAGGCGGACCTCGCCGAGCTCGACGAGGAGGACGCGATGGAGCTCCTGGAGTCGGTCGGCGCGGAGGAGCCCGGCCTCGCCACCCTCGCCCGCGTCGGCTTCGACACCCTCGGCCTGCAGACCTACCTCACCGCCGGCCCCAAGGAATCCCGAGCCTGGACCATCAAGAAGGGCGCCACCGCCCCCGAGGCCGCCGGAGTCATCCACACCGACTTCCAGAAGGGCTTCATCAAGGCGGAGGTCATCTCCTTCTCCGACCTGGTGGAGATGGGGTCGGTCGCGGAGGCCCGTGCCAAGGGGAAGGCACGCATGGAGGGCAAGGAGTATGTGATGCAGGACGGGGATGTGGTGGAGTTCCGGTTCAACGTGTAGTCGTGTGCGTACTGCACGTGATTTATATGGTCAAGCGTGCAGGTCGGAAGAGGTCGGACTCCATCGAGTCCGACCTCTTCGATGTCACCGTGCTGGATGGGCGCTGGATACTCTGACGTGGGGTCAGTGGCGATCAGGTCTCGTGAACGGTGGACCGGTGTCCTGCATGAACGGCCCAGACCACCAGCTCCCCGTTGTCGATCGTGTAAACGACGCGGTAGTCGCCGAGGCGCAAGCGGCGACGTTCGGGCTGGGACGCGAGTGCGGTGGTGTTGAAGCCGAGAGGGTCGGTCTCCAACTCTGTCAGCCTGGTCAGGATGCGCAGCGCCACGTCGCGGGGGATCTTCCGAAGTTCGGCCTGCGCCTCGGGGCGGAAGACGGTTCGGTACTCACTCACTCCGCGCCAGCGTCTCCTTCATGATGTCCTCGATCGGGGTGCCGGACGTGGGGTTGGCCATGCGCTCATCGATGATCCGATTGATCTCGCGCTCTTCCCACTCCTGATACTTGCGCAGCACCTCGATGGACACGACGGCGGCGACTTCCTTGCCTCGGCGTGTGATCACTGTGGGCACGTCGTCGCGGTCTGCACGCTCCACGACGTCCGCCAAGTGCGCGCGCACGTCGCGGATGGACTCTGTGGGTAGTGACCGCGTCATGCGCTCAAGTGTGCCGAGTGTTCCATGTGTACACGATGGACATCGTGGCGGTGGGCAGGCCTTCGTCGCCGCGGTCGCGCGTGCTGGAAGTGCTGGACGAACCCGCACTGTGCTGGGCGCAGGCGACCTCGCAAACGCCCCCGCGCCCCCGCCGAATCACCGTCAGAAACCGCGCCGAGCCCCACCATCCACGGACACCATCACCCCGGTCACATACGAAGCCGCCGGCGACAGCACGAAAGCCCCCACGCGCCCGAACTCCTCCGGCGCCCCATACCGGCGTAGCGGAATCGCGGCCTCGTTGGCGGCCCGTTTGCTCTCCGGGTCAGGTGCCAGGCCGTCGAGGTCGCGCATGCGGTCCGTGCCGATGCGGCCCGGGAGGAGGCCGAAGACGCGGATTCCGCGGGGGCCCAGTTCGTCCGCGAGGGACTTGGCGAAGCCGGCGAGGCCGGGGCGCAGGCCGTTGGAGATGGCCATGCCGGGGGTCGGTTCGTGTGCCGTGATGGAGAGGACGAGGCCGATCGCGCCGCCCTCCCCGAGCTCTGCGGCGGCTGCGCGGGCCAGGCGTACCGCGCCCAGGAACACCGACTCGAAGGCCTCCTGCCACTGGTCGTCGGTGTTGTCCGCGACATTGCCCGCGGGCGGGCCGCCGACGCTGACGAGGATGCCGTCGAACGCGCCGAACAACTCCCGTGCGGTGGCGATCAGTTGCTGCGGTGCCCGCGGGTCGGAGTTGTCCATGGCGACTCCGGCCGCGTTCGGGCCCAGTTCGGCCGCCGCCTCGACCGCGCGCTTCTCGTCGCGGCCGGTGACGACCACTTTGGCGCCGTCGGCGACCAGTTCGCGGGCGACGGCGTAGCCGAGGCCGCGCGTGCCGCCGGTGACGACGTAGACCCTGTCCTTCAGTCCGAGATCCATGGATCCGGTCCCCTTTCTAGCGTCCGAGAGTGGTGGCGACGACCGTGTCCACCTGTGCCGCCAGCTTGATGTCGTCCTGTTCCGTCCAGGCCCACGCGACATGTCCGTCGGGGCGGATCAGTGCGGCGCGTACGTCCTCCCAGGCGTCCCGGGTCCGGTCGGGCGCCCCGCCGTGCACGGTGATCCGCTGCTGGGCGCGGTCGGCGAGCGCGCCGTCGGCGGTGAGGTCGAGCAGGAGGTACGAGTCCGCCCGCAGCGCGCCGAACAGGGTGCTGTCCGTGCCGGGCAGGGCGAGGTCGGGGGTGCGGGTGCCGGTCACCGGGTGGGCCGCGGGGTCGGTGCTCGGGTAGGCGACGTCGAGCGCGGTGAGGCGGCCGGCCAGTACGTCGCTGAACTCCCTTGATTCCGGGACCATTCGGCTCAGCAGGTCGCGCAGGGCGAGTCCCTCGGGCGTGAAGGCGTGGAACAGGTAGGTCTGCGCGCGGCTGTGCTCCATCAACTGCTCGCCGACCGGGTGGCGGTCGGTGTGGTAACTGTCCAGCAGCCCCTCCGAGGCCCAGCCGTCGATGGTCGCGGCCAGCTTCCAGCCGAGGTTGAAGGCGTCCTGGAAGCCGACGTTCATGCCGACACCGCCGGTGGGGTAGTGCTGGTGGGCGGCGTCGCCGGCGAGTACGACGCGGCCACGCCGGTAGTGGGTGGCGAGGCGGGTGGCGTTGCCGTAGCGGGAGAGCCAGGACGGGGCGTGCATGCCGAAGTCGTCGCCGGCGATGTCGACGACCTTCCGCCGCAGTTCCTCCAGCGTGAAGTCGCCGGGCCACTCGGTGGTCGCGCTGTCGGGGCTGGTGCCGGCGATGCGCCACCGGTTGTCGGGCAGCGGCACGACCATCAGGCCGCCGCGCTCGGTGAAGCGGTTGAAGCCGGGCGCCGGCGGGTTGTCGAAGAGCACGTCACCGAGCCAGCCGAGGTAGCGGGAGTCCGTACCGGGGAAGCCGATGCCGGCCGCCTCGCGCACGGTGCTCCGGGTGCCGTCGCAGCCCGCGAGGTATGCGGTCTCGATCTCGTACGGCCCCTGCGGCCCCTCCACCCGCACGGTCACCGAGTCCGGGTGCTCGGTGAGGCCCGTGACGCGGTGGCCGCGCCGGATACTCGCGCCGAGTCCGAGGGCGTACTCCTCGAAGAGCGCCTCGGTGCGGGCCTGGGGGATGAAGAGGGTGTAGGGGAAGGGGGTGTCGAGGACGGAGAAGTCGAGCCGGTTGGTGAGGTTGGCGAAGTGGCCGGTGGAGATCTTCAGGCTCTCGTCGAGGAAGCGCTGGTGGATCCCGCGTGAGGCCAGTACCTCGATGCCGCGCGGGTGCACGGTGAGCGCCTTGGAGCGCTGGTCGATGTCGGTGCGCGTCTCCAGGACGGTGACGGAGATGTTGTTCAGCCGCAGTTCGGCGGCGAGCCAGAGCCCGACGGGTCCGCCTCCGGCGATGACGACCTGCTGTGTTTCCACGGGACCACCCACTTCTTGGTCGCTGACCAATGTCTGTGGGTGCAGTAAACTAGGTCGGTGACCAATAGGCAACAGAGTGACCGACTGGATCCGGCCACGGTGATTCGCGCGGGACTGGACCTCCTGGACGAGAAGGGCCTCGACGCGGTGTCCACCCGGGCCGTCGCCGACCGGCTCGGCGTACGCATCAACACCGTGCAGTGGCATGTGAAGACCAAGGCCCGGATGCTGGACCTGATGGCGGACGCCGTACTCGGCGAGATCCCGCTGACCGACCTGCCGGCCGAACCCGCCGAACGGGCCCGCGAGTTGGCCCGCCGCTTCCGCCGCGGCCTGCTGTCCCACCGTGACGGCGCGGCCCTGGTGGTCGGCACCTACCCCGCCGAACCGGGCACCCTCGCCTTCGCGGAGGCCCTGGTGGAGGCGCTGCTCGCGTGCGGCCTCGGGGACCGTGAGGCCGCGTGGACCTCGTGGGCCGTCATCTACTTCGCCCTGGGCCTCACCCAGGAGGAGCAGGCCGTCGACCACCGTCCGCTGGGCGACATCCTGGCCCGCGCGATCTCCGCGACGACCCACCCCGCCCTGCACCGCGTGGCCGGACATCTCGCGCCGGGGTCCTTCGACGAGCGGTTCGAGTTCGGGGTGGAGGCGATTCTCGCGGGGCGGTGAGGAGGACGGATCACTGAGGGGTGGTGGTCAACGGAGGGTCTTCAGTGCGCTCTCGGCCGCGGCCAGCACCGTGCGGGTCTGGTGCTCCACCTGGTCGCGCACCGGCACCCAGCGCACCCGCAGGGCCCGCTCGAACTCCGTGCACCACGCGGTGCAGAGCTCGTCCAGTTCGCGGTGCAGCCCCGGGGCGGCCGGGTTCTCCGCCGTCTCCAGGAGTCGTAGCAGAAGGCCCGCCGCGCGGACGGGCTGGCGGCGGGCCACGATGTTCAGGGCCGAGACCTGGGCCGTTGTCAGGTGGCGCGGATCGTCGGGGTGCGCTGCGGCGGCGGCCTGCCGGGCGAGTGGTTTCCAGGAGTCGGCGACCATGTCGTAGAGGCCGTCGGCCATCCACTCCAGCACGCGTCTGAGCGGGTCGTCCTGGGCCGGCGGCAGGAATCCGCGCGCCTTGTCGAGTACGGCGGTCACCTGCCGTCCGCCGTCCAGCACCAGTTCGGCCAGCTCGCGCAGGGCGAGGTCGGCCGCCGGGTACGGAGTCGTGTCCGCGGCCAAATCCGTTGCCCACATGGGTACTTCGACGATCGCGGTGACACCGCCGTAGCGCAGGGGCGCGCACCAGGTGGACAGCCCGATGTTCTCCGGCCCGGCCGCCGGCCGGCCCGTGCCGTCCGGCGGGGGCAGGACGTAGACGGCGGGGCTCGGGTTCTCCCAGTACAGGGCGTCGTACGTGCCGTACTGGAGCGGGATGCCGAGCTCGTCGGCGGATGTGCGGAAGGGTTCGGCCAGTTCGGGCAGGTCACGGGTCAACTGGACCCAGCTGCCGCCCACATCGGTGCTGTGCAGCGAGCACTGGAGGAACGGCCGTAACCCGTCGATGAGTTGGAACAGCGCGCGGCTCTCCGGGAGCGGGTGCGAGACGATCGGGGCCCACTCGGGCTGCTCCGACGCGACCGGGCGGAACGCGCTGCGGTAGTAACTCTTCAGGGTGGAACCGGAGTTGCTGCTCAGGGCCGCGCCGTCCGGGTCCAGGCACAGAACGATGTCCCAGGTGACGAGGGCGGGGTCGGTCGCCGCCGACAGCCGGTCGCCGCGGGCGATCCGCTCCGCCAGCGTGAGCGCGGTCGCACCGCTCACCGGCTCGTCGGGGTGCGGCCCGGCGACCACCAGGACATGGCGGGGCCCGTGCCCCACGGACAGCATCAGGATCGGACGGCCCGCGCGGGACGCCCCGATCCGGCGCAGTCGTACGGTCCCCGGAAACCGGGAGACCAGCAGCCGCGCCGACTCGGTGACCTCCGCGACCGTGGGGTAGCGGTCCATCGGGCGCGGTGGGTCGGTCGCCGCCTCCCACGCTCTCGCCGCCATGTCGTGTCCTTCCGGTGGACGCTGTGGCACTCACGGTTTTGGCGTGCTCCTGCCAGCGTTTGCGTAGGGGGTGACCGTTGTCAACGACTGCTCCCGCCGATTCTTCGAAACATTCGTTCGCAACATTCGGACATTCGAGCAGGTGATTCACTCTGTAAGTGGTGTGTGTCTTGTCATTGATCTCACCTGCCAATATGTCGGCGAATATTTCGCATCCAGCACCGAAACTATTGACAGTTGACAGGGACGTACCAACACTGACGCGGCATGGACCACACACCCGCACGCACGACAAACCGCTTACGGCTGTCCATCAGCGGCGCCTGCGCCCTGCTGCTGGCGCTCCTCGCGGCGATGACCCTGCCCGGCACCGCGAGTGCCGCGACGGTGATCACCACGAACCAGACCGGCACCAACAACGGCTACTACTACTCGTTCTGGACCGACTCCCAGGGCACGGTCTCCATGACCCTCAACTCCGGGGGGAACTACAGCACCACGTGGAGCAACACCGGCAACTTCGTGGCCGGCAAGGGCTGGAGCACCGGCGCCCGCCGGACCGTGACGTACTCGGGCAGCTTCAACCCCTCCGGCAACGGCTATCTGTCGCTCTACGGATGGACGTCGAACCCGCTCGTCGAGTACTACATCGTCGACAACTGGGGCACCTACCGGCCCACGGGAACGTACAAGGGCACCGTCACCAGTGACGGCGGCACCTACGACATCTACAAGACCACGCGGTACAACGCCCCCTCGGTGGAGGGCACGAAGACCTTCGACCAGTACTGGAGCGTCCGGCAGACGAAGCGCACCGGCGGCACCATCACCACCGGCAACCACTTCGACGCCTGGGCCCGCGCCGGAATGCCGCTGGGCAGCTTCAGCTACTACATGATCCTCGCGACCGAGGGCTACCAGAGCAGCGGGAACTCCAACATCACGGTGGGCTGAACCAGTTCGGGAGGACACTTCACATGAAGTCCGCACCGCACTTCTCGCTACGATCCCGGTCGGCCGCGCCGGCCACCACGCTCGCCGTCGTCGCCCTGATCGCCGTGGGCTCCCTCGCCGTCGGCATCAACACCCCCGCACAGGCCGCCACTTGCGGCGGCTACGTCGGCCTCACCTTCGACGACGGCCCGTCCGGCAACACCCCCGCCCTCCTCAACGCGCTGAAGCAGAACGGCCTTCGGGCCACGATGTTCAACGAGGGCCAGTACGCGGCCACTTACCCGGCACAGGTCAGGGCCGAGGTCGCCGCCGGCATGTGGGTCGGCAACCACAGCTACACCCACCCGCACCTCACCCAGCAGACCCAGGCGACGATCGACTCGGAGCTCTCCCGGACCCAGCAGGCCATCGCGGCCGCGGGCGGCGGCACGCCCAGGCTCTTCCGCCCGCCGTACGGCGAGACCAACGCGACGGTGAAGACCGTAGAGGCCAAGTACGGTCTGACGGAGATCATTTGGGACGTCGACTCCCAGGACTGGAACGGCGCGACCACCGACGCGATCGTCGCAGCGGCCGGCCGCCTCACCG
>Ga0307511_10002023_pt1 | contig 21262 bp, 11 predicted proteins | sample 13_EM_MG_FD_200266 | JGI IMG/M metagenome (GOLD analysis project Ga0307511, IMG submission 200266) | Populus trichocarpa ectomycorrhiza microbial communities from riparian zone in the Pacific Northwest, United States - 13_EM | ecosystem: Host-associated > Plants > Roots > Unclassified | place...
GTCCGGGACAGCTTGCGCGCACCTCGACTAATCCCACAGGCCCTGAAGTTAACAACCATGTAAGCCTCCAGTGGCCATCATATGAGCAACCACAAGGCTCGAACCTGAGACCACAGAGGGAGCAAATCTCTTGGTCTCAAGCTTTTATCACTATGCCACCACCTATAGTTATCTTTGTTATTCTTTGAATTGCCTTGTTGCAGCTATAATATTTGGTTATTTTGCTGAGCTAAGTTTACACAATAATATCATCCAAAGCCATTAAATAATTTATTGACTTTCATGCACCAAGTTGCTATGGTCTGTCACTTCCTGAAATTGATGATTACGTGTCCAGAACACGATCAGTAGGCTTGGGAAGGTGGATCATTTCATAAGACCATTCCTCGCAAACACAACCATAACAACAACCGAGCTTCGCAAGTAGCATATTTGATAATAATTAAGTGGATTAAGTTATTTAGATAAATAAAATTATTCTTATTTGAATTTTGTTACTTGTATTTTTCAATTCACATGTAAATGTGTAATCAAGTAGGAATCTCTAGTTAATAGATTCTCTTTTATAGTTTAGTTTTTGAAAATAACCGCTTGCCCGTCCAAATCTTTTTCAATATTTAGAGATCTTTAATTCTTAATTGCCATTTCCAACCATCTTAACTAAAAACCTTTACACCTAAAATTTTAAGCTATTATATAAGATTTCAAAAATAGTTTTTATATTACTCTATGACATACTGTCTCAAGTTAAAAAATTTTGGACTTGAAACTTGAATAGATCCATGCTATATTATATTTAATTTTTTTTAATTAGAATAAGAGGTTAGATTCGAACTCATTACCATTGGTTATCAGGACTTTGATACCATATCAAAAAACCATTTCATCCAAAAAATTAAACTATTATGTGAGATCTTAAGAATAATTTTTATATTACTTTCCGAGTTATTTGTATTCAAAACTTACACAAACTTATTATTATCTTAAGCTTAATTTTTATAATTTAAGTAAATAAAATAAGACAATAAGATTAATCTGAATACTGGGACTTCATATTATTGGTTGATGCATATCCACCTATGAAAACTAATGATGCCACTAGTTTCACGATGTCTATGAAATGATGATTTGTGTCCATATCTGTATATGATAGCCTCCAAATAAATATTGTATCACTGAAATCATATAATGAATTTTGTTTTTTTAAAAAGCATTTTTTAAAAAAAAATATTATTTTTTGTATTTATAAATAACTAAGATCCTCGTCTTTTCATCTCGTCGATATGAGATTAGTGTCATCATCATAAATGATTATTTGTGCCTTGTTCATTGAAACTTCTAAACCCAAAACATTAAATTATTAATTAAGATTTAAAAAATGATTTATATTATTGGCTGATGCGAAACAAAACAAAATGGTTAAAATTTGGTCAACACAAGCTAATGACGATGCTTTACACAACTGTTCAGGTCAATGGCTTGCATCTCAAGTTTTTCCAGTTTTGAACCCACACCTTTTTTTTATTTATTCATAATCATCGATAGATTTTCAACCCACACCTAATTAAGATTTGCCTCTTGGCGTTCACCTGGCATGGTATTGCTACCCCAACAACTGATTTGACGAGGTATTCATTCCAGATTTTATAAAGCTGGGGGGAATGTTAACATCATTTAATAGAAAGGGATTGTTTAAGCATTCATTCTCTTTGATCTTCATATATATATATATTTCTAACTCTAACCTAGCGCTTTATATACAGGGAATATTCAGACTTTTGTTCCTCTTAATAATGTGATGAAGCTGTGCACACATGGTCACCAGGATTGTCCTGTGTGGCTAGCTAGAGGGAGGTTGGTTGGTTCGTAGTGGTCAGAGATCATAAATTCAAGAGATGGATCGATCTGGCTCATGATCTCACCATTACCTAACTGGGGATGGTGAGATGTCTAGGAAGAACATGACTTGCACACATCCATCCATCCATCAGCATGATCGATCATTAAAAAAAGTTGGTAGCAGAACTGTTCAACAATTATTATATATAATGGGCTTGGAAGTCTCCTTAATTTGAGACGTTGAAGAGTATCACACTTCAATTTATTTGCCCCATTAATTGATTTTTTAATTATTCATTTTGAACTTGATTTAATTTAAACCTCTTCATGTATATACAATCCTAGCTAGGATTGCAGGTGATCAAGGGTTCACTTCACGGTTCGGTACGGTGGGAGGGGATTGAAACTATAATTAATGTTGTGTTCTAATCACAGTTTTATAAATATTTTAGTTATAATTTATATATTTTTTACTATTATTTTTTAAACTATCATAGTGCCAAACACATGCTAATAATAATCACAAGCCTATCATGTTTTATTATTTTATACGAACGCGGATATGACCACATGCTTTGAATATATTCTATGGGCTGAATCCTAAAACCATTAGCTGCAGGTGTGATTTAATATTAATCAAATTAATTAAGAAGATAATGAGATTTAAATTTGTGATTTTTAAAAGTGTTTTTTACTTGAAAATATATTAAAATAATTTATTTTTTATTTTTAATATAACATATCAAAATTATTGAATTAAAAACAATTAATTTACTATTTTTGCATGTCAAACACATCCAAACATAATTATAAACACAAAAACAAACAATAATTGGAGTTTTTGTTACTTTAATTGTAACAAGGTTTTAGTATCCTAATTACGATATCAGCAACTTTAATTATATTTTAATCATTAAAAAACATTATAGTTTATTACAGTAACACCACTAATTATTTACGTGAATTAATTAATTATAGATTATTACAATAACACCAAATTAATACAGTTCACGATTCCTTCCCTTCTGTTTTCTCTTGCTGACACGTTGACTAACAAATAATAATGCATTTCATTATCGATTAATAGAAAAGAAGAAAAGAAATCAGATCAGTTCAAAAAACTAATCATGACAGAGAGAGAGAGAGAAGGATAATTAGGCATATAATAGTTAATAACTTAATTAATTAGAGGACGGCAAAAACAGCGAGTGATCCCCACCATGCAGAAGACAGGAAGCACGAGGATCTTTTGCTTTCACACGGAGGTGTGAACTGCAGCTGTACTGGATGTTCAAACAGCCGCCGCAATTCTAGAGGTGACTGCCTGTTCCCGTTGCGTGTTTGGAATGGGTTTTTTTTTATAAAAAATAATTAAATTAGTTTTTTTAATAATTTTAATACATGGATATTAATGATAAAAATCTAAAAAATATATTTTTAAATAAAAAATACTTTTAATTATGAAGATAAGCTCGCCATCCAAACAAGACTCTTAATTATGAGTTATTTAATTGAAATAGAGAAAGGGCTTCCTTCCTGTAAATTATATATATCTGAGAGCATTTCAAACATGGCTTCTCAGTAAACTTGAATGTTTCAATGTCCGATACAAGCAAGAAATTGAAAGGGAGTGGCAGTCATCATCTTTGACTTCATTACAAAGGTAATTTCACCTGCTACATATACATATATATATATTTATATATTTTTGATCTTAGGATATACATTGAAGATCAAAAAGATTCAATATATATATATATATATATATATATGGCGAACCACTCCCAATGACCCACCTCCACCTGCAGCCACTTACATGTTCAATTCATATATTCGCCATATATATATATATATATAAAGCTTAAAGGTGTGGGAAAACACTGTTTCCCGCCATTAGCACTGTGCAGTGTGCAGTATTGTTTTTTTAATAAAGAACTTAATTTTTTTAACCACTAGCACAAAGCAAGCATAAATATGCTAAATATAGCTTGCTTAATCCCTAAAATTAAGTAAAAAACAATATTTCTTGGGCGGAGTTTAAAGATTCGGCTGGTTACAGTAAAGCAAGCCTCAATAGAACTAGAACTGTGTCTACAAAATTTAAGCATGCATTCAATGATTTAATCTAAAATCATGGTTGTTCTTACTAAAACATACATCATAATATCCATCCAAACTACTTCTTCTGTTTATTAACATATATCCACGATTTCTTGCACGTCAAATCAAAGCAACACATCAATTTCATGTCTAACGTTTGCCACAAACCAGTTTGAAGTACGAAGACTCCTCTCAAGTTCCCAACAACAAAGTCAAAAGAGCCAAACCCATTTTGGTTTTTTTATTCAATCAAAAGCATGGTGGTAAGTTATGAAAAGGATCGATACCATCTTACTTATTTTCATTATCCATGATTTCTTCTTCTTCCGCTGCTGTTGCATTCCTAACTGTGACTTTGTCAAAAAGTTGCCAAATTGTAAAAACTCTTCGGTTCCAGATTTTCTTACTCAAGCATCATCCAAACTACTGCTTTTCAAGTCCACCAATAGCTTAGGTCTGTTTGCTCTACACTTCAATATATGTATCTCATCTTTTTTCTCTTCTTCTTCATCTGTTGTTTTTTTTTATAGCAATTCCTGGCTTTGTTTATTGCATCTCCAGCCGCCTGGAGAAGTAATTGGATAATATTCAAATGTTTTCACTTGAATTTATGGACTTCTCTTTTCAAATTCAATTCCTGTAATCTTCTTTTTCTTCGTCTGTTTCTTGATATCAGGTGGGATGTTTGGATAGTCCAAGAAATTTCAGTTTTGGGTTTTAGTATATGATTCGGGATTCTGGTGATATTTCCTTTCTTGGGATGACTATATCGAGAACTTGGACATTCGGAGCTGCTCTGCTCATCTGGCTCTGTTGGTCTTCATTACTTGTAGCAGCACAAAATGCACCCACTGACCCTGTAGAAGGTGATTTTCCTTCAACAGCTGGCTGTTCTTTTCTTTTTCCTTCAAAGATGCTTTCTACAGTAGCATGGCAGCCTTAATTTTCCCTCTTGCAATAGACTTAGAAATGCTTGGAATTGTTTGGCATGAATAGGTGCTTGTGAATAGTGTTCCTACTTAGCAAGCTAGATTGACTAGTACCTTCCATTGTTTGCTGGTACGTGCATCATCAAGTACTGAACTACTGATATAGTAAATGGAGTCAATTTTGTGAGTTCCAGTCGTTTTGAACTTTATATCCTTGCTTGCGAATTGTCCAAGTAATAAATGATTTTGTTTGTATCTCGGATGATGCCGAAAACATCATATGACATTCAATGTGGAACCCTACCGGGATATCTGGTTAAACTTGTACCATCTTATCGTGTTGTTAATTAGTTGTTCTGGGCTTAATAAAAATGATATGATGATGACCAAATGATTAAAAAATCCTGCAGTGAACGCATTGCGAGACATCAAGAACAGTTTGATTGATATCAATAACAATTTGAGTAATTGGAGACGAGGCGATCCATGCACATCAAACTGGACAGGGGTTTTGTGCTTCAATAAAACAGAAGAGGATGGCTATCAACATGTTCGAGAATTGTATGATTCCAAGCCTTAAATTTTCATTTTTCTTATTTTGTGGAAAAAAAAAATTATTTCCTTTTCAATTTCTTCCGATTTGATGCATGCTGAGGAACAATTTTATTTTATTTTATTTTTTTGCTAACTTTTTCGATTTGTTTTAATATTGAATAAATTCTGGCCAAAGTTGTTCTTCGAGGTTAGGAGCAATTGTGTGAAGATTGCCCTATTTTCCAAAAAACATCACCTTAGAACATGCAAAATCCCAGTTTGAGCATCTATCACTATGTTGCGCTAGCTCTTATCTGACTCGCAAATGAAACTCTATAATTGCCTACTAAATTGATAACTAACCTGTGCTGAGCATAATGCAAAAGCTACATGTTAGAATTTAAGCTCATGAATTTGACAATTTTAATGGGACTTTGCATACAAATAGAATGATGGATATTAATTTCCAGATTTTCCTTTCCTCTTTTCTTCTCAGCACTGTGTAACAATATTTTTGTTTTCTTTGCAGGCAACTGTTGAATATGAATTTATCAGGAACTTTATCACCATCCCTCGGCAGCTTATCTTATATGGAAATATTGTAAGGGTCATTTCCTTTGTTCTGAAACAGATCTCTCTGTTGGAATGTCTATGGTTTTGACTGTTTATTTGTCCAACTGATATATATTCTCTGTTGATCTTATCATAGGGATTTTATGTGGAACAACATTACTGGAAGCATACCACCGGAGATAGGAAATATTACACCTTTGGTACTCTTGTAAGTTGAGCTTCTTTTTAGCTTGATAGCTTAGACTGTCAACATTGTTACAGCATTGCAAACAACAGATCATGCATTTTCAAGTCTCCGAGTTCTAATTTCTTAGGTTATTTCTCATGAACTGATTTATTTAGTGTTGAATGTTGACAACATTGTCAATGTGAATAGAGTTGATATTGTTACTATTGCTGAGCTACATTCTACAGCTGTTTAAGCTTTTATGTTTGATGGAGTATTTATTTTCGCAGGCTCCTGAATGGAAATCAATTAACGGGTCCCTTGCCTGACGAGCTTGGCTATCTTCCAAACTTGGAAAGGATACAGATAGACCAGAATAATATATCAGGACCAATACCTAAATCATTTGCAAACTTGAACAAAACACAGCACTTGTGAGAATTACTCTGATGCTATATTCTCTATAACTAGTGCTAATAATCTTAATTGTGATACTTGATTGATTCATATTTCATGGTACTTGTATTCTTTTCCCTTGTGGACAGTCACATGAACAACAATTCAATTAGTGGGAATATCCCAGCTGAACTTTCAAGATTACCAAGTCTACTTCACTTGTAAGTTTGCTACATTCGAGTCCTGTTTGAGGCTGCAAATTAAGTTCATTTCAATTCTTTCCCTTTCTTGTTGATCTTGTCTCATATGTGTTAATTTATTGTTAACATGACAAATATTTGCAGCCTTCTGGATAACAACAACCTATCAGGAACTCTTCCGCCAGAGTTATCTAACTTTCCGAATTTACTTATACTGTATGGCTCTCTTACTTCCTGTAAAATTGTGAATCATTAGTTTATGGTTTCTTATGTCAATATAGTAGATTTTAGCTTCATATATTTTTGTGTCTCATAACCTTTGCCTATTTTCATTTTGCAGCCAACTTGACAATAACAACTTTGATGGGAGCACAATCCCGGCTTCTTATGGAAACATGACTAAATTGTTGAAGTTGTAAGTGCAAATTGCAAATTGCAAATTTAGATCTGCTAGTATTCGAGAAGGAAGGATTGCCTTTTCTTCTCATGTGGATATGGGTGTTAATGTACGTGCATGTATGTCTATTAGCAGAATTGAATGCCTTGATCACAAGTTCCTTTAATTTGATAAGAAGTTTCTTAGATTTAAGTCACATAGATCTCTTTCTTTGCCTTCTTGCAATAACTGTGTATGTCTGTTGAATCCTCAACTGAATAGTCTCAGTACCAAACTGGTTGGAGCACACTACATTGGTCATTTTCCACCAATCAATACTGACACCCACCAAAATTTTCAAGTTGTAATGGATCAGTCATACAGCAGAACCACTTGGAGTTTTACCTTGAGTTGTTTGAGTCTTTATCACTGCATTTTATTGCCTCTACGAAATATGGAGTCTTCAATTATTTTTATGAGATTTTATACTATCATTTTCTTGCTACTTATTGTTTCATCTCACCTTAGATAATCTATGCTTGCTGCAATGCAGAAATCTGCCGTGTCAAATAGTCCAGATTTCACAAACCTTCCACGTAGTTAAAACCTTTGTTTTATTTCTCATTTCATAATTGCAATGTAGTAATCCATGCTTCAAAATCTGCACAATTTTTTTGATGTGATATCTGTATGTGCCTTGATTGGCTTTTATCAGGAGTCTGAGGAACTGTAGCTTGCAAGGTCCAATGCCTGACTTGAGTGGGATACCAAATCTTGGCTATCTGTAAGTTCATTTGTTTGCTATCTGTGGCTTTCACCTGACTGGATAATTACTGTTTCTTTCTTTCCTGGATAACTCTGCGGGCTTTTTTTTTTCCTCACCACTTACAATTTTTGATGTGATTTCTCAGAGACCTCAGTTTCAACCAGCTAGCTGGACCCATACCTACAAATAAGCTTTCTAAGAATATTACAACCATGTAAGGTTTCTCTATATCGCAAATGTTACATGATCTGACAGATGAATCTCTAAAGTGCCTGAAGGATTTTAAATTTGGACAGCAATGATTTTTTGGATGTTGATGTTCATTTCTTATTTTGCAGCGATTTATCCTACAACAATCTTAACGGGACTATTCCTGCCAACTTTTCAGAACTTCCTCTACTTCAGCAACTGTGAGCATTTTCCCACTTGCTCTTTTGTTCTTGCTCATCAGTTTCTGATTTCTTAAGAATGATATTATAGCTTGTGTTACTATAGAAGCTGTAAGATTTTAATGTTACTGATTAAGCTTATATAGGTCCAAAAAGAAGGTGATGGGTAATAAATTAAATGTTTAACTTGATCCTATTCTTTGGCAGGTCAATTGCAAACAATTCATTGAGTGGCTCTGTTCCCTTCACAACCTGGCAAACTAGGGCCAACGGGACTGAAGGACTTGACTTGTAAGAACTGAAATGACAATGAACAATTTTTTTCTCTCATAGAAGTGTGCTTATGTGTGGGATAGAATGTAATTAAAAAATGCTTTCCTGTTATGTTATGATACTCTGAAGAACACTTCTATTCTTGATTTCTATTATAAAAGATCGATGTCATGTGCTGATTTCAACATACTCCAATATTGTGTTAAAGAACCATCTCAACCTAATAGTTTAAGATGTTAGGTGAGGTTCCAGGGTATTATTTATATTATTCTCTAACACACCCCCTAAAGTGAAAGTCATTTGGGCTTGAAACTTGCACATGTTCACATTACCTTGTGTTTAATTTTTTTTATCAAATAAATGGGGATGGTGAGATTCGAACTCGTGACCGTTTGGTCATCAAGGCTCTGATACCATGTCAAAGAACCATTTAAACCTAATAGCTTAAGCTGTTAGGTGATGTCCCAGGATATGATTTATATTATTCTCTAACATATTGATGGCGCATGCTCTCGGGAGGCCGGTTTTTTAGCATGGTACTTGTTTCACTAATCAACAGTTTTTGGCTCTTTGATGTTGCAGGGACTTTGAAAACAATACACTTTCAAATATTTCTGGCAGTATCAGTCTCCCTCAGAATGTCACGCTGAGGTATTCTTCTGCACTAGCAATGCTACATTAGTACAGTATGTCTACATATACATGATGTGAAGTTCACTCTTGTCCTACTTTTTGAGACAACTATGTAACTTTCAGGAAATCATTTGTTGATGCTTTTATAAATAATTTTCAGGCTTAAAGGAAATCCTGTGTGCTCAAATTCCAGCATATTTCAATTTTGTGAATCTCAGAATAACGATATGAACAATCAGAGTTCAACAGAATCTAATGCTACCTGTTTTACTCAATCATGTCCATCCCCTTACGAATATTCCCCAACATCCCCAACATCTTGTTTCTGTGCTGCCCCTTTGATCTTTGGATATCGACTGAAAAGTCCCGGCTTCTCAAAGTTTGTTCCTTACAGAATTAGATTTGAGAATTATTTGACCTCTGGTCTCAAATTGAGTCTCTTTCAGCTAGACCTTGCTTCAGTTGTATGGGAAAGCGGACCTCGATTAAAAATGCATTTGAAGCTTTTCCCTGTCTATGTTAATGGAACCAATACCTTTAATACAAGTGAGGCTCGGCGCATCATTAGCATGTTCACTGGGTGGAAAATTCCGGACAGTGAAATATTCGGACCTTATGAACTTCTTTACATCACTTTGTTGGATCCTTACAGAGATGGTTTGTTTCTTTAACCTATCATTGTTATATAGAAATTAATTAATGCCTATCCTAATTAAATAAGTTGTGAAGTATTCTAACCTAGAATGTGATGAAAGTGTTACCAAGTTTTGATATCCTAATCTTCATTGCTGTTGCTATATCGCAGTGATTGTCACCTCTCAGAAATCTAATAAAATAAGCACGGGTGCTCTGGTTGGCATAGTATTGGGAGCCATTGCTGGCGCAGTTACATTATCTGCAGTTGTTTCACTTCTTATCTTGAGAAGGCGTTTGAGGGACTACACAGCAATATCAAAAAGACGTCGCCGTGAGTGTCTTTCCATTCCATGATTAGAATGATGCAAATATATTATCTTTTCATGTGGTGTTTTGTCTCGTATGTTGTGTCAACCCTGTAAATCCTCCTAACTTCAATTATATATGCATTGTGAAGTCTTAAAAAAAAAAAGTCACATTTTGTTTCGAGAATTTTCTGAGATACTTTATTAAAGTCTATATAAACAATTTCATTCTTAACATGCTCCGGTATTTGGGCACAGAGTCCAAAGCCTCCTTGAAAATTGAAGGCGTGAAGGATTTTTCTTATGCTGAAATGGCCATGGCTACAAACAATTTCAATAGCTCCAGTCAAGTTGGTCAAGGGGGTTATGGAAAAGTTTATAAAGGGATCCTTGCTGATGGCAGAACTGTGGCTATAAAACGGACCGAAGAGGGATCTTTACAGGGCGAGAAAGAGTTTTTAACAGAAATAGAGTTGTTGTCAAGGTTACATCATCGGAACCTTGTATCTTTGCTTGGATATTGTGACGAGCAAGGAGAACAGGTACTCTTTGTATTCTTTTAAACTTGAGATGTTTAGTAAAGCCTATCATTCCTAATTTTAGCTTGACCAGCAGTAAACTGCATGCTTCTCATCCTTGGGAAGCAACTCAAGGAAATTTATCATTTGCAGTATCATTTGGGAAAAAGCTGTATTATCTGTTCCTTTTGTGCATGCAGATGTTGGTTTACGAGTTCATGCCAAATGGCACTCTTAGAGATCATCTATCAGGTAGATCTCACATTTTTCCCTTTAGACTTCCATCTTTCTATCCTAAAGCAAGATTGATTTCGGATTTCGACTTCGAATTTCTATGTGCTTATTCCACGGGTTTCATTTCATGGATCATGCATGTGGTATCTCAGTGAAGGGAAAAGAACCCTTGAGTTTTGCGACAAGATTGAAAATTGCCATGACTTCAGCTAAGGGCATACTCTACCTGCATACAGAAGCTAATCCTCCGATATTTCATCGAGATATCAAGGCCAGCAACATATTAGTGGACTCCAGGTATGATGCCAAAGTTGCTGATTTCGGACTTTCAAGACTTGCCCCAGTTCCAGATATCGAAGGGAGTGTGCCAGATCATATATCTACGGTTGTGAAGGGCACTCCAGTAAGTCTATTACGTTCAAATACTATCTTTCTGTAGGATGATGAAATTCGAAGTAGAAATAGAAAATGGGACTTAATGGATTCCTGACATTCCTTCTCTTTTAAAATTATGTAATCTTTGCAGGGTTACCTTGATCCGGAGTATTTTCTAACTCATAAATTGACAGACAAGAGTGATGTTTATAGCCTCGGTGTAGTGTTTCTGGAGCTGTTGACGGGGAAGCAGCCAATCTCACATGGCAAAAACATTGTTCGAGAGGTAATGCTTTTCAGTTTATAATTTCCTACTCTTCTATCGGTGAAAAACATTGATTTGTAGATCCTGCACTATCAGTACCCACAATCTCAACGCCAAGTCTCATGCAAATGAACTTCGGCATTTATTCCCCACGTCCATGTCATGATGATAGAGCATTGTCAGTTCAATTTTATGAATCTCAAAATCTCTGACAACAGGTTAAAATCGCATATCAATCTGGTATGATCTTCTCGATTATCGATGAACGAATGGGTTCTTATCCTTCCGACTGCATTGACAAGTTCTTGACTTTGGCCATGAAATGTTGCAACGAGGAGACAGATGCGAGACCATCAATGGCTGATGTAGTCCGAGAACTTGAAGGTATATGGCATATGATGTCAGAATCTGACACTACAACAACAGATACAATCAGCACCGATAACAGAAAGGAAATGACTCCACCCTCTTCATCCTCTATGATGATGAACCCTTGTGTGTCATCAGAAGTGTCTGGCAGCGACCTTGTTAGCGGAGCCGTTCCTACCATCACTCCAAGATAAATGAAAGACACAAAATGGGAAACCAGTTCTTGGGTTGCTACAGTGCTTGAAAGATTGTGTGGGGAGTCATCTATCAACAACCTTCTGTTCAGTTTTTTGTAAACATACTAGGTAGAGCAATGGCAATAGAGATGCATTACAATGCCGAAATATTTTTGACTGACATGTAATGAAAAAATAGTGATATCACAATGAAATCCATTTGTATACATCCATTTTCTCCTTGGTTTTGTGATTCTTCGCAATTGAGTGTATTTAGAATTGTGGTTGCGGTTGTTTTTTAAAGTGTTTTTTACTCGTATAAACATCAAAAAAATATTTTTTTTTTATTTTTTAAAAATTATTTTTGATATCAGCGCATTAAAATGATCGAAAAACACTAAAAAATATTAATTTAAAAATAAAAAAATAAAAAAAAATTAAATTTTTTCAAAAATATTTTTGAAATACAAAAACAAACAGGGATATCATAAAACCAGGGTATGCTTTTGTAAAGTAGTGAGGTGTTATTGAAACGGTGTTTTTTCATCGCTATAATTTTGATAATATTTAGTTAATCAATGCATATTATATTTTTATATAAGTTCAACTGAAAATTCTCTTAAAACTTTGGTTAAAAAAATTATAATTTATTTAGTTTTTAAATCAATTTTTTTAAATTGCAACTGTAAATGTTATCATAACATCATATACATATTTAAATCCTGTTTGATATTGTGATTTAACCGTATTTTTTAAAAAATTAAATTTTTTAAACTTTAAATTAATTATTTTTTGTGTTTTTAAATTATTTAAATATAATGATATCAAAAATAAATTTTATAAAATTAAAAAAATATTATTTTAATATATTTGTAAATAAAAAATATTTTAAAAAATAATTTCAATCAAAGCCACTGATATTCATGCAATCCAGTGCATCGTGTCACCAAATGAAACCTTAAAAAGAAACCGACATTGAAGAAGTGGTAGGCTAAGAAAATTGGACCACTTCCAGCCCAATTTGACGCAACCACACACGTATGCAAGCCCAAAACGCGTTAGGGTTTTATGCGGCCTTTTCTCCACACCCCACCCCTCTCTATAAATGAAAAGCCTCTCTTAAACACCTCTTTCATTTTCTTTCTCTAGGGTCTCTGCCGCCGATCCACCGCACAGAAGTCGCCATGGGTAGAAGTAAGCCAATTCCCAATCTGAATTTTTATGATGTTTGTATTTTTTTTCCTTGTTTAATTAGTAATCAATGTAAATCTTGTAAAATTTTGGTTTCTGCTATCATAAATATGAATGGATTTTTGTATGGATAGAAGATTATTGAGTTTTCTTTGCTTTTGGTTGATTTAGAGTCGTCTTTATCTATTCTGGGAATATCCAATGATATCAGCTTTTTTTTAATCATTTTTTATGGACTGTAAATGATTGTTAGATTATGTCTAAGAGATGGATGCCTTTGATGAAGAAAATTAATATAGGATGAGAATACTTCTATTTTTATTCTTGGGCTTTTGGAGTAAATCTAGATCTTAATTTTGAAACGATTTTGATTGTTTGTGTACCTGAAGTGATGTTCTTTTTTTTATTGCTGTGGTTGGAAAAATTAGTTTATTAAATTCTATGCGGTTTTGAATTACAGGGGCTTTGTTCGTTGAAAACTTTCTTTTCTCTGGTGCATATTTATGCAATATGCTCCATTGATTATGTCCCTGTCTTACTTTTTAGGGCTTGATTTTTGTTATGTGACGGGATTTTTAAAAGAAGTGTTTTCTGCTGCTAAGCTGATCTAGTTTTTTTTCTTCTTTTTTCCATTTTGCAGGACCTGCAAGGTGTTACCGCCAGATCAAGAATAAACCATACCCAAAATCACGATACTGCCGTGGTGTGCCTGACTCAAAGATCAGGATTTATGATGTCGGGATGAAAAGGAAAGGAGTTGATGAGTTTCCATTCTGTGTGCACTTGGTGTCCTGGGAGAAGGAGAACGTCTCCAGTGAAGCTCTTGAAGCGGCACGTATTGCTTGCAACAAATACATGGCCAAGTTTGCTGGAAAAGATGCTTTCCATTTGAGAGTCAGGGTTCATCCTTTCCATGTCCTGCGAATCAACAAGATGCTTTCATGTGCTGGAGCTGATAGGCTCCAAACCGGTATGAGAGGTGCTTTTGGTAAACCACAGGGCACTTGTGCTAGAGTCGCTATTGGACAGGTTCTTCTTTCTGTTCGTTGCAAGGACAGCAACAGTCACCATGCTCAGGAGGCTCTCCGCCGTGCAAAATTCAAGTTCCCTGGTCGCCAAAAGATTATTGTCAGCAGGAAGTGGTATGCGATTTCTTTCTTTTATTCAGACTGTTGAAGTTTGTTTGCAGTCTATTACGTGGCCTGTTGCCATCATAGTTGTGCATGAAGGATTGCACTTTTTCCTTTTTCATGGTGGCACACCTATTGATTTTTCTTGCCGCTTTGCTATTCTGGTAAAACGAAGGCCTGTGCCATCTCCCTATGGAAGTGTGGTAGTGTTCGTTTTGTGTGCTTGCCTCCTATTGCAAGCTTGTTTTGTGTTTTCTAATTTTGGTAGTTCTTTACTTCCTCCAAAGTTAGTGGCCTCACCTTGCCTGTTAACGGTGATGTGCAGGGGTTTTACCAAGTTCAATCGCACTGATTATTTGAAGTTGAAGGCTGAGAATAAGGTCATGCCAGATGGTGTGAATGCCAAGGTCAGGCTTTGCTTAAAGTTTATTTTTGCATCCATTTAAAAATCAACCAAACGATATATTTCGTTTGTAATGTTAGTAGTGGGTTTTCTCTCCTTTTTGGAGCTCCCAATTAAACTGATGGTGATTATGTGTTTCTCTCAGCTTCTTGGATGCCATGGACCCTTGGCCAACCGTCAACCTGGAAGAGCATTCTTGCAAGAAACTGCCTAGGATCTTTTCTTTCTGGAAGGAACTTTCATTCATCTCTTAACGTCGGAGGAATTTATCCATTACTGTTTTTGTTTTAGTTGCGAATATTGTCGAACTTGTTGAGTTTCATCGAAACTGTATTTGGAGGATATGATATGAAATTCATGGTATTTAGTGTGTTTTTTGCAATATTTGAATCAGATTTGTGATATCTTCTTGGATTCAGCCCTTTTGAATATTTAACCAAGTTGCAAACGTCTTTTATCTTGTTGATGATCATATGGCTTATAAATCCAAAGTTAACAATTGACATTAGTGGCAAATTCATGATTTGGTGGGATGTTTAAAGAAAATGTAGCAGCAATGAAGGTTCAACACAACCTTGAGTATTAATCCTGGTTGATGGATTACTTTTTATACCATCTTTTGATAACTGCCACGCCCTAGCATTAAGTGGGATTTAGCTTCGCTGCTTTGCAATAAAATGACATGGAGATCATCTCCAAACCTAGGAACAGGACTAGTGTCAGACATGGATATGACTTCTGAGGCTTGCCAGTAACTACTTCCACCTTCCATCCCAAACAAGCTTCACATTAAAAGACCCAATGGGCCTTCTGTTAATGTGGGAAGGATTCATTACAAGTTTATGTCAAGATTCATTACAAACATAATATCGGTCTTATAAATCTTTTTTTTTTTTTAATCTTTTTGCGCCGAAAAAAAGTTGCAAAGTAAAAAAAATAAAATTCAATTCTATGTAAAAGGGTGGGCAACCAAATTACTTAATGCATGTTTAGAATTATGGTATAGAATATCTTTTTTAAAAGTGTTTTTACTTCAAAATACATGAAATTATTTTTTTTTTACATCAAAATCATTGAACAATACTAAAAACAAAACATTAATTTAATGATTTTTAAAGCATTTACTAGAAACAATACATTAATTTAATGAATTTTAAAGCATGTATAAACAAAAATTACCGCACTCCTAAACAAGATTTAAGTGCTTGATTGGGGCGGTGCACAACAATTACTCATGAGTAAGTTGGCTCATGCTTTATAAAACAAGCACGTGGGGTTTTTTTTTTCATGGCATATTTGCATACAAGTTTTAAAGAATCCTCATTTTCAATGCAAGGTTTATTTGCATCTTAAAAAGTAAAAACAAAGACTTGGCAAGCCTGTGTATCCGTTTTTTTCTCCTACAAATCTTATTAGGCAGTCCTCAACACTACATTACAGTACCGATGGCATATATATAATTATATATGAATCCGTTCATGGTGCGTGCAGCGTGCAGCACCAAAAAGATCATAAAAAGATCAGTAGTGAAGATGGTGCATGAAAGATTATGCTAAAACATAAAGACAATGGTGTCTTGTTGAATCAAAATTCACACCCGAATCTTATTGGTGGGTCATAACAGGTGATAAACATGCAACATCACAAACAGCTCAAGAGCAAGTTCTATAAATCATCAGAATAACTCAGTGCAGATGAAGTTCACAAGTTCTGAAAACTGACAAAGCAGCTAGTGACATTCAGTTTATTTGCCAGGAGAACAAGAAAAAAATATGAAGCCTTCGAGAAAAAAGCAGACATCCCTACTGCATGCCTGAACTCAGTACCTGTGTTCCAACTTCTCCTTTTCCTGGTAGTTTTGCACATACCTGCATGGATTACAAGACAACGATGCAGGGAAACACAGTCAGCTCAAGCTAACAGCAGCTAATAACATAGAAAGGCGTTAATGAAAAGGCACAAAAGACTGAACATTTCATACACGACTGCATCTTCAGCTCAGTATGTGGTTATGGCATCAAAAACATCCCACAGATCCGAGCCTTGTGCGACTTGTTTTGGCTAATTTAAGGTGTAATTGTATAAAACCAGTAACCTTAGGACCATAGACCTTCTTTTCTATTTCTCTCTCCATCCATTCAACGGACCAACAACACAAAAATGAGGATGGAGGGAACCACTACCATGTCTAAAAAAAGGTATAAACATCAAATAGCATAGAGAAAAAGAAAAACACAAAACCACATCGGAAACCAGATTAACAACTTAGACACAACAGAAACCAGAGGATAGAAAAGTAAAACATGGTTCACGTATTGCTCAATTCTGCAATATGAAAGTTAGCAAATAGATAGACCGAAAAGCCCATATCCTAATTAATAATATGCGAGTAAAAACGGTGCGAGAAATACATGGAACTACTTTTCTTTAGCAGTCCCTTGAGGAAGGAGAGATTTTGTCTAGGATCAGTTAATGAAACTTACAAGCAAAAAAGATTTAACCTGACAACGCTGTCAGAAATGCTTTTTTTGTTTCCTGATTTACAAAAGAAAAGGAGGAGGAAAGAGGAGCATGGTTAAAAGGACATGAACAAGTACTCCTTCACACTATTATCAGTCAATCATACAATGATTTGAGTTTTGAATTTGTGCAAAGCTAATAAGAAACACAGATAACAACATCAGCAGGACAACAATTTGGCCGTAGAAACGAAAGGATTTTAATAATAAACCTAAAGCATAAATGAAGCTATAATTGCTTCTTTTCCTCGATTTCACACAAAGGAGAGATCTTTTCGTTTCTTAGATAGATTTAATTAATTAGTTAGTTAGTTAATTAGGGGTTTTTAGGGTTTCAAATTAATTTAAGTGATACTGAGATTGAATGAATAGATAGAGGAGAGGAGGTTACGTGTAGACGCCGACGAGAGGAGCGAGGAGGAGGGTGGCGCTGATCCAGTTCTCGGAGACTTTATGGTGGATCTTGCCGGGCAGATCTTTCCAGAGACCAGGCATTACCTTCTGCTGAAACGGTGACAGAGCATACACCACCGCCTTCAGTTTCACCGGTTGCTTCCCCATATCTTTGTTTTCTGCCGCTTATGAGGTTGATGAATCCGCGCTTCCGAAAAACCAATTGCTGCTACGCAACGCTCTCCTCTCCTCTCCTCTGACACCCTTCCTTTATTCATCAAATCATCGGATCGACCCGGATTATTGAAGTGATTGAGATATATGGGCCGAGGTTTATTTTCTTAAGATGGCCCATAAAGGTTGTGGTCCATTGGGCCATGTTTAACATGATCCAATTTAGACCTCTTGGTGTTGTTTGTAAGACTGGCAATCAACTTTTATATATGATATTATGATAGATTTTGTGGTTATGATTTAAAAGAATTATTTTATAAAAATTATTTTTGATTGAGATTGATTTGATATTTATATATGTTTGGTTAAAACTGTAGTTAAAATTGAAATTGAATAAAAGATAGTTTAATGTGTTTGATTAAACATACTTTTTAAATTGAAGTTATAAAACAACTAAAAAAGATATATATTAATATTGATGGTTTTTAATTTAAATATTGTAGATTTAAGTACCACTATTACATTATTAAATAAATAATATTTTATATCAAATATTTTTTATTATTCCATTAACTTATCTACAATTTCATCATGTATGAAATTCATTTAATGACTATAGTTTTCATGGTTTTTTGAGCGTGCAAAAAAATAATGTAAAATATCATCAGACATAAAATTAGAATTGTGATCAAATTCTGCAAATGCTACATCATCATGCGATGTCCTTGTAATTTATGTAGTGTTATTGAATAATATTAAACACTAGTTTTTCGAGTAAAACACAATTTAAAAAAAATAAAAATTTTTTTACTATCAAATGAACAATGGAGACACTGTTCACGTAAACAATGCCAGGTGAATTAATTCACCTGAGCGCTGTTCACAATTTAATTCACTCCGCACTGTTCACTTCAAGAAGTGAACAGTGCCTAGGTTAATTATTCACCTGGCATGGACGCGGCAGAACGAAGAAGCAGCTCTCAGCTGTTTTGCGCAAACCGACGATTTCAACATAAAATATATAAGTCCCACACAAATAATAAATTGAGTTTGTATATTACCAAACATTTTATTTACACAATTTGCTTTAAAAGTTAAAACTATCGGGTAATCAAACATCCTCATAGACTCTGTTTGGGATCCTGTTTTCAAAACCATGATTTTGAAAAGACATCAAATTTCAATTTTATCAAAACCAAGGTTTCTAGTGGAATGAGTTTTCAAAGCTATGGTTTCGAAAGGGTTATTATTATTATTTTTTTAAAAAAATATTAAATTAATATTGTTTTAATGCTTAATGATTATTTTGATGTACTAATAATAAAAATACAAAAATCTAAAAAAAAATCATTTTAATATTTTTAAATAAAAAACTATTTTACACTACTGTTTTAAACACCATAAATATCCGTTTACAGTGGAACCCGTGTTTGGGTTGTAAATGTAAATTAATGGTGAGCTCAAAACCTCAACCAATTTGCTTCAGAAAAACAGAAGTAGCTGCAAATCCATCAGCATTGCTACTTTCATACAAAGAGTTAAGGTAGACTGGCCTACCCATCCCTCACTTCTGCAAATGGATGAAATTGCTCTAGTGCTTGCTGCACTTCTATGGCCACTAAAGGAGGTTGAGATGGTGGCAAGCAACAGTGGTGCTGCTAATGCTATGGAGAGCCAATCATGACGGGAAAAAAAAGGATTTGCTAATTAATGCAAAGCAACATGGACAACCACCATTCAGATAATTTTGCCCTAAACGATTGTTCCTACAATACATTATGCATGCACAAAACTAGATGAAAGAATGCAAAAAAGAAGAGGAAAAAAGCAAAATAAACTAGACCTTCCTTCATTCCACCCCTTAAGAAAGAAAACAGATGTTGCAGTTGCACTATTGGCATTATATTACAGACTAGTTTAGCAAAAATGCTGATTTTAATTACAGAACAAATGTAAATCACTGTTCTATTTATACTTTTACAACTGCAAACAATTTCATTAACCAACTATGAAAAATGAATTTCTATTCCTTTCCCTTGTTAATGTTTTTGTTAACAAAGAATAACCTGTTTCAATTCATATCCAACTCAGCAAACCATACTTCTTTGTAGCTGTACAGAATTGACAAGCATATGAAGTGTTCAAGAGAAACCAGTGGGGAGATTGGGTCATAAGAAGTGTTATTGACCAGTTTTGACACGCTTCATCCCGCTTGATGTGAAGGGAGAGACGCTACCACTCGGACCAGGGCTCTCCTCCCTATAACTCAAATTCAGCAGTGCTAGTTCTCTCAACTGTTGCCTCTTGTAGATATCCTGAGATTCATCCTGCAAATTGAATGACACGGGAAAGTGAACGTCTGGTAGGACAGCAAAATGTTTTTGACATCGAAGACATGGATGTTCAAACGCTAGCATTGTCAAGCCTGCCATACATAAGTATGCTGGTGGAATTCATGAAATATTAATACCAAAAGCAGGAGAGGAGTCGTCAGGATTCCTTAAAAGAGTGCATCTATAGCAGTAAAATTTTGCAAGGGATGTCTTCTAGTGGTCATCTCACACTGATAGCATAACTGTTCCATAGGGTCAGCACCACTTACTAAAATATAATTGATGTATGCAGTCATCATTAATCATATGCTGACCATAATTAAAAGAACAAAAACAAAGGCACAGCAAATTGTCTACAAATTATAACTGTGTGATCAGCATGTTGACAGAAAGAAAATATAATGAATCAAAAAAGAGTAATATTCCACAAACTGCTAGAAAAGCCAGATAATACAGCAGAAGGAAAAGATTCAAAGAGATACCACAGGCTTGAGCAATTCTTCTATGATTTCCTGTGCTTGTCTCAGTCTTGTATCAATAACATTGGCAGGTAACTCAGCCTCAATTAGAATGTGCAGCTGCTCACTTAGATGCTCATAACCTGGTCTTCCCCTTAAAGACTCTTCCTTTTGAGTAAAAAAAATGAAAAAACTGTTAAAACAGTGAAAATCATGCTGAACGTTTTGGAAGCTTAGCAATAACTGAATTAAGACTTTTGATGGATTTGACCATAAAAAGGGATCCACAAAAAATTTGAAAGCCTCCAAGGGAATTGAAAAGGCCAATCCCAAGCTGAACTTTATTCTGAAGGGGAAAAAATGGTACCTTCTCTGGGTCCTTAATGGAACCTTTTCCTCTAATATACACACGGCAGCCCATAGAAGCTTCCACTCGCTTTAATGAATTGCCCCTAGGTCCTAGAAGCCGTCCAACAAAATTGAACTAAAATCCACCAAGAAATTAGGCATTTAGTACATTATAGCCTTAGACTGAAATATATATATATATATATATATATATATATATATATATATATATATATATATATATTTTTATAAAAAATATGT